>OBLK01000205.1_pt1 | contig 18038 bp, 13 predicted proteins | sample 1518871 | NCBI WGS metagenome assembly OBLK01 (sample SAMEA2464837, study PRJEB22497) | soil metagenome | biome: Grassland; feature: Farmland; material: Clay | place: Australia | collected 2013-02-01 | depth 0.8 m
ATCGCTCGTGACCTTCAACTTGATTATCCGACTCGAACTCGCTTCACTGGACGCAACGACCGCAGCGCGCCATGCGACCGCGCTTTCATGGCCGACGGTGACGAAGTTGGTGTTGTGGCCGCGAAGGGCTTCGACTCCACCGGTTCCAAGCTCACCGACGCGGTGCGAGAGATCGAAGAGATGGCCGACGTCAGGCTGCCGCGCCAGCTCGTGGTTGCTGTCATTGATGGCATTGGTTGGAAGAGCCGGATCGCAGACTTGCGGCGCATCCACGACCTGTGGGTGAACAAGCAGATCGATGGAATGTACAGCCTCAGTAACCTCGACGACTTCCGTCAAGACATACAGGAGTTCGCGTATCTGCGTGGACTTGTGCCGCGCTGACTCCAGCAACAAGATCGTCGGAAGGAAGACCGACACCGTCGAATAGAAGGTCGCCGTGCGGCACCGATAGCGCCGCATCTGTCAGCCTGGCGGCCGTGTCCTGTCCGATATGCACGAGGCGCTCGGCAATGGATGGCTCACGGCCGGTGCTCATATGGGGCCGGGGCCGGGGACGTGCACGGTTGGGGCGTCGGTGGGCCGGCCGGCGAGGTAGTCGTCGACGTCGGGGACCTCGCCGACCTGGGCGTGCGTCGGGTCGAGCACGCGGTTGAGGAAGGTGCGGGTTCGGGGGTGCTTGGGCGCTCCGACGACCTGGTCGGGCACGCCGTCCTCGACGATGACGCCGCCGTCCATGAAGATGACGCGGTCGGCGACATCGCGGGCGAAGCTCATCTCGTGGGTGACGACGAGCATGGTCATGCCCTCGTCGGCGAGCTGGCGCATCACGGCAAGGACGTCTCCGACCAGCTCGGGGTCCAGCGCCGAGGTCGGCTCGTCGAACAGCATGAGCGCCGGGTCCATGGCTAGCGCCCTGGCGATCGCGACGCGCTGCTGCTGGCCACCGGAGAGCTGGGCCGGGTAGGCGTTGGCCTTCTCGCTGACGCCGACCTTCTCCAGGTTTTGCATGGCGATCTCGGTTGCCTTGGCCTTGCGGCGCTTGAGCACCCGGCGCTGGGCGATCGTGACGTTCTCCAGGGCCGTGAGGTGCTGGAACAGGTTGAACTGCTGGAAGACCATGCCGACCTGGCGGCGCGCGGCGTCGATGTCGACGTCGCGATGGGTCAGCTCGATGCCGTTCACCACGACCGTGCCCTCGGTCGGCTCCTCGAGCAGGTTCACGCAGCGCAGCAGCGTCGACTTGCCGGAGCCCGACGGGCCGATCACGCACACGACCTGGCCGGCGTCGACAGTGAAGTCGATGCCCTTGAGCACCTGGAGCTGGCCGAACGACTTGTGCAGCCCGGTGATCTCGACGGCGGGACCGGTGGCCGACCCCGCGGTGTCCGCAGCGGTGGGCGGAGTCGTGGACCTCACCGTCGTCCTCTCTGCTGGGTGGCCTCGAGCCGGCGCACGACGATGCCCAGCGGGACCGTGATCACCAGGTAGGTGGCGCCGGCGACGATGAACGGTGTGGAGTCGGCGGAGGTGATCGCGGCGTCGGAGCCGAACTTGGTGAGCTCGACCGCGCTGGCTGTGATGCCGAGCACCGACACCAGCGAGGAGTCCTTGAACAGCATGACCAGCTCGTTGGTCAGCGGCGGGATGATGATGCGCAGCGCCTGCGGGATGACGATCGAAATCATGGCGCGGCCCTGGGACATGCCGAGCGACCTGGCGGCCCCCAGCTGGCCCCTCGGCACCGCCTCGATGCCGGCCCGGGACGGCTCGGGCCTGGTGGGCGGCGCCACCCGACCCAGCGCGAGCGGCACCCTGCCGGAGGTGGCGCCGCGCAGGCCGGGAGCGCCGCAAGCGACGAGGAGGGCGAACCCGATCAGCAACAGCACCAGCAGCGCCGGAACCCCGCGGAAGATCTCGACGTAGACCAGGGCGAACCAGCGGTTCGGCGCCGCCGCCGACAGCCGCATGAGCGCGATGACCAGGCCGAGCGCGAACCCGATGACGTACGCGGAGACGGTGTAGATGATCGTGTTGCGCAGCGCGATCGTGAACAGCTCCGGGATCATCGGCCGCGCGGCGTCGTAGTCGAAGAAGTGTTCTTTGATCTCGGACCAGTCGACCAGGACGATCGCCAGGACTACGAGTGCGACGAAGACCCCGTACTGCACGGCGAGCACCAGCTGGCGCCGCCGCCGGGGCGAGAACCCACCGGTGCCGCCCCTGGTGGAGCTGGCGGCACCGGTGGTCGTAGTCGCGGTCATGAGGTCAGGACGTCGGTGGTGCCGGGGTGGCGTCGGGCTCGGAGCCGATCCACTTGGTGTAGAGCTCGTTCCAGGTGCCGTCCTCGAGCGCGGCCTTGATGGTCTCGTCGACGGTCTTGAGCAGCTCGGCGTTGCCGCCCTTCTTCATCCCGAAGCCGTACTGGGCGCCGGTCTTGATCTCGGTGGCCAGCTCGAACTTCTCGGCGATGTCGGACCGCTTGAGCCAGTCGTTGACGACCGGCAGGTCCTGCAGGATGACGTCGACCTGACCCGACTGCAGCGCAAGCAGCTGCTTGCCGGCGTCGTCGAACTCGGTCGGCGTGAAGCCCTGCGCCGTGGCGTGGTCCAGGCTGGTGGTGCCGGCCTGCACGCCGAGCTTGAGGTTCTTCGACTTGACGTCGTCCAGGCTCTTGACGCCGGAGCCCTTGCCGACCATCAGAGCGATGACCTCGTCGAAGTACGGGACCGAGAAGTCGAGGTTGGCCTTGCGCTCCTCGGTGATGGTCATGCCGGCCGCGGCGATGTCGCAGTTGCCGGCGTTGAGCGCGGCGCCGCTCTTGATCACGTCGAACTTGACGTCGACGATCTCCTGCTCGACGCCGAGCTTCTCGGCGACCAGGTCGACCATGTCGACGTCGAAGCCGACGACCTTGCCGCCGTCGTCGAACTGGAACGGCGGGTAGGGAAGGCTGGTGCAGGTCGTGATCTTGCCTTCCTTGACCAGGTCGACGCTCGTGCCGCCGGCCCCTGGTGTGTTGGTCGGATTCGTTTCGCCGTCACCGCCGCACGCGGTGAGCGCGAGACCCGCTGTGAGCGCGACCGCGGTGGTCGTCACCAGCCGGCGCAATGATCTGTGGCTCACGGTTGCACTCCTCCTGAGGAAATCAGGTTGTCCGTCGATGGTTCAGCCTGCCACCCCGGGGGTCAACCACTTGTGACCGGTCCAAATGCCACCGTTTGGCGGACCCATGCGTGGGCGTAGCGGCCTAGCGTGGTCGATCGGTCACGTTTGCGAATCGTCGACTCCGCTGGAGATGCAATCATGCGCCGACTGCCCCGCTTGCTGATCACTACCGCTACCGCGTGCCTGAGCGTCGCGTTCCTGGTGCCGCCGAGCGCGGCTGCCGCTCCGCCAGGTCCTCCAGGCACCGGGCAGCCAGGCGAGTATCGGCCGGTCCGCGGCCCCTCGGCGCCGTCTGAGCACCGGTTCCTGCAGAAGACCATGCGCGGCCAGGACCTGCCGAGGCACGCCTACGACGACGCGGCCGCACAGGCCGCGCTGCTGCCGACCGTCGGCGGCTCGTGGCAGCTGGTCGGCCCGACCAATATCGGCGGCCGGATCGTGGACATCGCGCTCGATCCGCAGCAGCGGGATGCGCTGTACGTGGCCGCCGCCTCCGGTGGTCTCTGGCGCTCGACCGACGCCGGCGCCACGTTCGCGCCGGCCTGGCCGGACAACGCCACCCAGGCGATGGGCTCGGTGGCGGCCGCACCTGACGGCACCCTGTACGCCGGCACCGGGGAGGCCAACCCCGGTGGTGGCAGCCTGACCTACACGGGCACGGGCGTGTACAAGTCGACCAACCGCGGTGCGACCTGGGCCAACATCGGGCTGGGCGACTCCGGGGCGGTCGGTGACATCGTGATCGACCCGCGCAACCCGCAGCGGTTGTTCGTGGCGGCCTCCGGGTCGCTGTTCAACCCTGGCGGCGAGCGCGGCGTCTACCGCTCCGACAACGGCGGCCAGAGCTGGACCCTCGTGCTCGCGCCCGCCACCGACACCACCGGCGCCACCGAGATCGCCTTCGACCCGAGCAACCCGAACCGGATGTTCGCGGTGATGTGGGACCACCGCAGGCAACCCGACCGCCGCACCTACAGCGGTGTGGGTTCCGGCCTGTACCGCTCGACCGACGGCGGCGACACCTGGCAACGGCTCGACTCGCTGGTTCCTGCCGCGGCCGACCTGGGCCGCATCGGCGTGGGCATCGCGCCGTCCGACCCGAACCGGATGTACGCGATCGTCGGGCGCGGCGTCAACTCGTCCAACTTCTTCGACGGCTTCTACACCTCGTCAGACGGCGGCACCACGTGGTCGCGGCTGCCGGACAACGTCGACCTCGCCGACAGCCAGTCCAGCTACGCCTGGTGGTTCGGCAAGGTGTGGGTCGACCCGCGCAACCCACGGCACGTGCACGTCGCCGGCATCGCCCTGCTGACCACCCGCAATGGTGGCCGGACCTGGACCGCCGAGGACGACCAGATGCACGTCGACCACCACGCGATGGTGTGGGATCCCAGCTACTCGGGCCGGGTCTACCTGGGCAACGACGGCGGCGTCTACCGGTCCGACAACAGCGGCGACGGCGGTTGGGTGAAGGCGCAGTACGAGCCGTACACGCAGTTCTACAGCGGGGCGATCAGCCCGCAGGACGCCACCCGCTTCTCCGGCGGCACTCAGGACAACGGCAGCCTGCGCTCGTGGGGCAGCCGGTTCGGGTGGAACGAGTACGTAGGTGGCGACGGCGAGGAGAACCTGATCAACCCGACCGACGTGGACAACGTGTTCGCCTGCTACCAGTACGGCAACTGCTTCCGCTCCACCGACGGCGGCGACACCAACGTGTTCTTCACCGGCGCGACGACGGCGAACCGGCGCAACTGGTTCACCCCGGTGCAGTTCGACCCGAACGACCCCAACGTCATGTACTACGGCGGCAACATCCTCAACCGCTCGACCGACAACGGGGTCACGTGGACGCCGATCAGTCCGGACCTGACCGGTGGGCCGGGGCAGGACGCCTACCCGTTCGGCACGATCACCACGGTCGCCGCGGCGGCGACGGACTCGCGGGTGATCTACGTGGGTACCGACGACGGCCGGGTGTGGATCTCCCGCAATCTCGGGGCGACGTGGACGCTGGTGCTGTCCGGGCAGCCGTGGGTGACCAGGGTGGCGCCCGACCCGAGCGACGCCAACACCGTCTACGTGACGCTGTCCGGCTACCGGGCCGGCTCGTACCAGCCGCACGTGCTGGTGTCCCGCGATGGCGGCGTTTCCTGGACCGACCTGAGCGGCAACCTGCCGCAGGCGCCGGTCAACGACGTGATCGTGGCCTCGGGCGGCCGCCTGTTCGTGGCAACCGACCAGGGCGTGTTCGTCTCGGCGGCCGGCAGCGCCACCTGGCAGCGGCTCGGCCAGGGCCTGCCGCTGGTGCCGGTCGACGACATCGAGTACGACGCCGGCCGTGAGCGGTTGGTCGCGGCGACGTTCGGTCGCAGCATCTACCAGCTGAACGTCGCCTAGTTACCGGTGAATTTGGGGTCGCGGCGTTCGTTGAACGCCGCGACCGCCTCCATCAGGTCGTCGCTGGGCAGGAACGCGGCGTTCCAGGCCGCGACGTAGCGCAGGCCGGCGGCGACCTGCTGGTGGCGGTTCACGGCCAGTACGTCCTTGGTGCCCTGGACCGTGAGCGGCGGGTTGGCGGCGATCCGTTCGGCCAGGTCGTGCGCGGCGGCGAGCACCGCGTCGCGGTCCGGGTGTACGTCGTTGACCAGGCCGATCCGTTCGGCCCGCGCGGCGTCGATGTCGGCGCCGGTGAACGCGAGCTCGCGCAGGTGGCCGTCGGGGACGATGCCGGCCAGGCGTTGCAGGCTGCCCAGGTCGGCGACGATGGCCACCCGCACCTCGCGGACGCTGAACTTGGCGTCCGCGCTGGCCAGCCTGACGTCGGCGGCGGCGATCAGGTCCACGCCGCCGCCGATGCACCAGCCGCTGATGGCGGCCACGACGGGCTTGCGGCAGTCGGCGACCGAGTCGATCGCCGCCTGCAGCCGCCGGATCTCGCCGAGGAACTCCGTGCGTGGCCGGGCCAGCGACCGTTCGGCGAACATCGGAGCCCAGCGCGGGGCCATCGCCGGCAGGTCCAGGCCGTAGCTGAAGTTCGCGCCGCTGCCGGTGAGCACGACCGCGCGCACGTCGTCGTCGGTGTCGAGCTCGCCGAACACCTCTGGTAGCTCACGCCAGAAGTCGGGCCCCATCGCGTTGCCCTTGGACGGCCCGAGCAGCGTGACCCTGGCGACGTGCGCGGCCCGCTCGACGTTCATCGAGACCAGCGTGCTCATCCGGCTACTCGAACTTCTCGCCGGCTTCGGCCCTGGCGACCAGGGATGCCGGCGGGGTGAAGCGGTCGCCGTAGGTCTTGGCCAGCTCGCGGGCACGCTCGACGAAACCGGCGAGTCCGCCCTCGTAGCCGTTCATGTACTGGACGACGCCACCGGTCCACGGCGGGAAGCCGATGCCCATGATCGAGCCGATGTTGGCGTCCGGCACCGAGCGCAGCACGCCCTCGTCGAAGCACTTGACGGTCTCGAGCGCCTCGGCGAACAGCATGCGTTCCTGCATGTCCTCGAACGGGATGCCGGCGCCTCCTGCGCTGAAGTTCTCCGCCAGCCCCGGCCAGAGGCCCGTGCGCTTGCCGTCGGCGTAGTCGTAGAAGCCGGCGCCGCAGGAGCGGCCCTTGCGGCCGAACTCCTCGACGAGCCGGTCGACCACCCGCTCGCCGGGGTGCTCGGCCCAGGTGCCGCCGGCGGCGACCACCGCGGCCTTGGTCTCCTCGCGGATCTTGCGGCCGAGCGTGAGGGTCAGCTCGTCCATCAGCTGAAGCGGCGGTGCCGGGTAGCCGGCCTGGATACCGGCCTGCTCGATCGACGCCGGGCGCAGGCCCTCGCCGACCATGGCCACGGCCTCGTTGAGGAACGTGCCGATGACCCGGCTGGTGAAGAAGCCGCGGCTGTCGTTGACCACGATCGGGGTCTTGCGGATCTGCTGGGCGACGTCGAACGCGCGGGCCAGCGTGGCGTCCGAGGTCTGCTCGCCGACGACGATCTCCAGCAGCGGCATCTTGTCGACAGGAGAGAAGAAGTGCAGCCCGACGAAGTCGGCCTGGCGCTTGACGCCGGTGGCCAGGTGCGTGATCGGCAGGGTCGAGGTGTTCGACCCGAGCAGCGCGTCCGGCGCCACCACGTCCTCGATCTCGGCGAACACCTTGTGCTTGAGCGCCGGGTCCTCGAACACCGCCTCGATCACCAGGTCGCAGCCGGCGAGGTCGTCGGCCCGGTCGGTCGGGTGGATCCGGGCGAGCGTCGCGTCGGCCTTCTCGCGGGTAGTGCGCCCGCGAGAGACGGCCTTGTCGAACAGCTTGACCGAGTAGTCCTTGCCGCGCTGCGCGGCGTCGAGCGAGACGTCCTTGAGCACGACGTCCATGCCGCCGCGGGCGCACACGTAGGCGATGCCGGCGCCCATCATGCCGGCGCCGAGGACGCCGACCTTGCGTGCGGTGAACTTCTCGTGGCCCTGCGGCCGGCTGCCGCCGCGGTTGATGTGCTGCAGGTCGAGGAAGAACGCCTTGATCATGTTCTTGGAGACCTGGCCGGTGACCAGTTCGACGAAGTACCGGCTCTCGATCGTGCTGGCGGTCTCGAAGTCGACCTGGGCGCCCTCGACGGCCGCGGCGAGGATGTTGCGCGGGGCCGGCATCGGCGCGCCCTTGAGCTGCTTGCGCAGGTTGGCCGGGAACGCCGGCAGGTTGGCGGCGAACGACGGGTTGGACGGCGTGCCGCCGGGAATCTTGAAGCCCTTGACGTCCCAGGGCTGCACGGCGTCGGGGTTGGCCTTGATCCACTCGCGGGCCTTGGCGAGCATCTCCTCGGCGGTGTCGACCACCTCGTGCACCAGGCCGACCTCCATGGCCTTGCGCGGCTTGTGTCGCTGGCCCTGCAGTAGCACGTTGAGCAGCGCGTTCTGGATGCCGAGCAGGCGAACGGTCCTGGTCACCCCGCCGCCGCCTGGCAGCAGGCCGAGCGACACCTCGGGCGTGCCGATCTCGGAGCCGGGGACGTCGAGCGCGATCCGGCGATGGCAGGCCAGGGCGATCTCGCAGCCGCCGCCGAGCGCGGCGCCGTTGATCGCGGCGACGACCGGGCGGCCGAGCGTCTCCAACCGGCGCAGCTGCGCCTTGATCCGCTGGATCTGCTCGAAGATGCGGCCGGCGTCGGCGGGCGTCGCCTGGATCATGAGCTTGACGTCGCCGCCGGCGAAGAAGGTCTTCTTGGCCGACGTGATGATCACGCCGGTGATCCCGTCGCGCTCGGCCTCGAGCCGGTCCAGCGTCCTGCCCATGGCGTCGACGTAGGCCTCGTTCATGGTGTTGGCCGAGCCGCCCGGGTCGTCCATCGTGAGCGTCACGACGCCGTCGGAGTCCTGCTCCCAGTTGATCATCTTGTCCAAAGCCTTCCGAGTCAGACCCGCTCGATGATGGTCGCGACGCCCATGCCGCCGCCGATGCACAGGGTGACCAGCGCGCGGCGGGCGTCCCGGCGCTCCAGCTCGTCGACCATCGTGCCGACCAGCATGGCGCCGGTGGCCCCGAGCGGGTGGCCCATCGCGATCGCGCCGCCGTTGACGTTGAGCTTGTCGGCCGGGATGTCGAGCTGGCGGGCGTAGTTGAGCACCGCGGAGGAGAACGCCTCGTTCATCTCGAACAGGTCGATGTCGTCGACGGTCAGCCCGGCGGTGGCGAGCACCTTGCGGGAGGCCGGGACCGGGCCGGTCAGCATGATCGTGGCGTCCGCACCGCTGGTCGCGGTCGCCACGAACCGGGCACGCGGGGTCAGCCCGAGGTCGGCCCCGACCTGCTCGTTGCCGACCAGCACGAGCGCCGCGCCGTCGACGATGCCGGACGAGTTGCCCGGCCCGTGCACGTGGTTGATCTTCTCGACCCAGTGGTACTTCTGCAGCGCCACGGCGTCGAACCCGCCGAACTCGCCGATCGTGTCGAACGACGTCGGCAGCTTGCCCAGCCCCTCGAGCGTGGAGTCGGGGCGCATGTGCTCGTCGTGGTCGAGGATCACCAGCCCGTTGCGGTCGGTCACCGGGATGACGGACTTGGCGAAGTAGCCGCCCGACCACGCCTTCGCGGCCCTGGTCTGCGACTCCAGCGCATAGGTGTCGACGTCCTCGCGGGAGAAGCCCTCGATCGTGGCGATCAGGTCGGCGCTGATGCCCTGCGGGATGAAGTACGTCTCGTAGTTGGTCTCCGGGTCCATCGCCCAGGCGCCGCCGTCGGAGCCCATCGCGACCCGCGACATCGACTCGACGCCGCCGCCGACGACCAGCTCGTCCCAGCCGGAGCGGACCTTCTGGGCGGCCATGTTGACTGCCTCGAGCCCGGAGGCGCAGAACCGGTTGAGCTGCACACCGCCGACGGTGTCCGGCAGGCCGGCGCGGATCGCGGCGGTCTTGGCGATGTCCATGCCCTGGTCACCGATCGGGCTCACCACGCCGAGCACGATGTCGGAGATCCGGTCGGCGTCCAGGTTCGGGTGCCGGCGGCGCAGCTCGTCGATCAGGCCGACGACCAGCGAGATCGGCTTGACGCCGTGCAGGGAACCGGTCTTCTTGCCGCGGCCGCGCGGGGTGCGGATCGCGTCGTAGATGAAAGCTTCGGTACTAGCTGCGGTACTCACTGGTCGTCCTCTCCCGTGCTCACAGCGTGCGGGCCACGAGCTCTTTCATGATCTCGTTGGAGCCGGCGTAGATCTTCTGCACGCGGCTGTCGGTGTACATCCGCGCGATCGGGTACTCGAGCATGTAGCCGTAGCCGCCGAACAGCTGAAGGCAGCGGTCGACGACCTCACATTGTCGGTCGGTCAGCCAGTACTTGGCCATCGCCGCGGTCCCGACGTCGAGCTCGCCGCGCAGGTGCCTGGAGATGCAGTCGTCCAGGAAGACCCGGGAGACCCGGGCGATCGTCGCGCACTCGGCCAGCTCGAAGCGCGTGTTCTGCAGGGCGAACAGCGGCTTGCCGAACGCGTGCCGCTCCTTGGTGTAGCGCAGTGTCTCGGCGACCGCGGCCTCGGTCACGACGACCGCGATGATCGCGGTGAGCAGCCGCTCCTGGGGCAGCTGCTGCATGAGCTGCACGAAGCCCTGACCCTCGGCCGGGCCGAGCAGGTTCGTGGCCGGCACCCGAAGGCCGTCGAAGAACAGCTCGGTGGTGTCGGAGCCCTTCTGCCCGAGCTTGTCGAGGATCCGGCCGCGCTGGAAGCCCGGTGTGCCGTCGCCGACCTCGGCGACGATCAGCGAGACACCCGACGCGCGCTGGTCCGGGTCGGTCTTCGCCGCGATGATCACCAGGTCGCAGTGGTAGCCGCCGGAGATGAACGTCTTGGCGCCGGTGATGACGTACTCGTCGCCGTCGCGGACCGCCCTGGTGGTGATGCTCTGCAGGTCGGAGCCGGTGCCCGGCTCCGACATCGCGATCGAGCCCATCAGCTCGCCGCTGGCCATCCGCGGCAGCCAGCTGCGCTTGTGCTCCTCGGTGCCGTAGGCGAGCACGTACGGCGCGACGATCGCGGAGTGCACGCCGCAGATCATCGAACCGGCGCCGGCCCGCACCTGCTCGGTGGTGACCACGGCCTCGTGGGCGAACGTGCCGCCGCCCCCGCCGTACTCGTCCGGGATGCTGGTGCACAGCAGGCCGAGCTCACCGGCCTTGCGGTAGAGGTCCCGGTCCGGATAGCCCTGCTTGGCGAACCGCTCCTCGTGCGGAGCGACCTCCTTGGTGAAGAAGGTCCGCGCCAGCTCAGCGAGCCCGACGAGCTCGCCGGACCGGTCTTCCTCGTCGAACCAGGATGGATTGCCCTTGGCCGTCATCGCGCGCGCCTCTCGTCAACCAGGCTAGGCGCGATTAACTTTGTGACCCGAAGCGCCTTGCTGTCAAGGTCCTGTGTGGCACACCATATGGCTAGTGGCGAGTTACCGCCCGGGCCGGAAAGCCGTTCGAAAGCGAGCCTGGCATGGACAGCTACACGCAGGTCGACTACCGGGTCACCGACCGCGTCGCGACGATCACGCTGAACCGGCCGCAGGCGCGCAACGGCTACACGATCACGATGGCCAACGAGCTGCGCTCGGCATTCGACCGGGCCGACCTGGACGACGGCGTGCGGGTGGTCGTGCTGACCGGCGCCGGCGCCGACTTCACCGTCGGCGCCGACCTGTCCGGCGGCGCGTTCGACTTCGAGCTCCCCTCGAGTGAGACCGCGACGCCGGCCGACGAGTGGGTCGAGCCGGCCGGGCGGGTGTCGCTGCGGATCTACGCGATGACCAAGCCGGTGATCGCCGCGATGCGCGGCGCGGCGGTCGGGGCCGGCTCCACGATCCCGCTGGCCTGCGACTTCCGGCTGGCGGCCACCGACGCCCGGTTCGGGTTCGTGTTCAGCCGGCGCGGCATCGTCTCCGAGGGCGGGTCGTTCTGGTTCCTGCCGCGGCTGGTCGGCCTCGGCACAGCGATGGACTGGATGATCACCGGCCGGGTCTTTCCGGCGTCGGAGGCGCTGGCGGCTGGGCTGGTGCACGCGGTGCACGAGCCCGACGAGCTGCTGGCGCAGGCGTACGAGCTGGCCTCGTCGATCGTCGCCAACACCGCCCCGGTGTCGGTCGCGATCACCAGGCAGATGCTGTACCGGGCCTCGCCGTACCAGTCGCTGGAGGACGAGCACCGGCTGGAGTCGCTGCTGGTGCGCGAGCTGGTGCAGCGGCCGGACGCGGTCGAGGGCGTCATGTCGTTCCTGGAGCGCCGGCCGCCCGAGTTCGGCTCGAAGGTGAGCGAGGGGCTGCCGTCGTTCCTGCCGTGGGTCGGCGGTTCGGCCTCGGCGGGCTGATGGCGGAGGCGGAGCGACCCGAGCGGCCCGAGCGGCTCCGGCCGGACCGGGCTGCCCGGCCGGAGCGGCCAGCGCGGCGGGGGCGGTCGAGGGACCGGCGCGAGCAGCTGGCGGCGGTCGCGGCAGACCTGTTCCGCCGGCACGGCTACCACAACGTCGGCGTCGGCGACATCGCCGCGGCGGCCGGCATCACCGGCCCCGCCGTGTACCGGCACTTCCGGAGCAAGCAGGAGATCCTCGGGCACGTCGTGCTGGCGTGCGCCGACCAGCTGTCGACCGCGGTTCACACCGCGCTGGACAGTGCCGAGGTCCACGCAGCCGAGGTCCACCCAGCCGAGGTCCACCCAGCCGAGCGCAACGGCGCGACCTCGGCGGCCGGGCGGCTCGACGTGCTGCTGCGCGCCCTGGCCCAGCTGTCGGTCGAACGCCGTGAGCTTGGCGCACTGTGGCGCCGGGAGGGCCGCAGCCTGCCGCCGGCCGACCGCGCGGAGCTGGCCGCCCGGCTGGCCCAGGCCACCAAGTTCGGCGCCGAGATGATCAAGCAGGCCAGGCCGCGGCTGCCGGAGCAGGACGCGGCGCTGCTGTGCTCGGCGGCGATGTCGGTGTTCGCCAGTGCCTCCGACCACCACGTCACGCTGCCGAAGGCGAGGTTCGAGCGGCTGCTGCACTCGATGGCGCTGGCCGTGGTGCGCAGCGACCTGCCGGGTGCGCCGGCCGGCCAGCCGGCTGTGCCGGTCCTCGAAGCGGCGGTGCTGTCCGACCGCAGGGAGCAACTGCTCGCGGTCGCCGCCAAGATGTTCTGCGAGCGCGGCTTCCACGACGTGACCATGGAGGACATCGGCGCGGCCGCCGGCATCGCCGGCCCGAGCATCTACCGGCACTACGCCAGCAAGGCCGACCTGCTCGCGGCGATGTGCAGCCGGGTCGGCGAGCGGCTGCGAGCGGGCCTGGCGGCGGCGCTGGGCGAGGCGCGCGGCGGGCCGCAGGCGGTGTTCGCCTCGCTGGCCGGCTCGTTCGTGCACACCGAGTTGGCCAACCGCGACCTGGTCGCGGCGTTTCTCACCGAGGGTCGCAACCTGCCAGACCGCTACCAGGCCGAGGTACGCCGCGTGCTGCGGGCCTACGTCTCCGAGTGGGTCCGCGTCGTGCTCGCGGCAGCGTCCGGTCAGGACGAGCCAGGTCAGGACGACAAGGCCGCGAGGATCCGCGTGCACGCGGCGTTCGCCGTGGTCAACGACCTCGCCCGGATCGCGGCGTTCGCGGCCCGGCCGAGCCTGGCGGCCGACCTGACGGTGCTAGTCGGGGCGGTGGCGGGCGTAGCGGAAGGCCGCGACCCGGCGCAGGACGTCGACCTGCTTGGGGCTCCGGTCGAACGTGGTGAGCTCGATCAGTGAGGTGAACCGCCGCCTGGTGATGGCCTTGGGCTGGGCGAACTCGCGCAGCCCCGCGTCGCCGTGGATGCGACCGTAGCCGCTCTCGCCGCTGCCGCCGAACGGTAGCGACGGCACCCCGGCGAACGCGATCACGGCGTTGATCGAGGTCATGCCGGCCTCGAGCCGGCGGGCGATCTCCATGCCGCGGCGCTTGGAGAACACCGTGGACCCCAGCCCGTACCGGCTGTCGTTGGCCAGCCGGACGGCCTCGTCGACGTCGTCGACGGTGCGCACGGTGATGGTCGGGCCGAACGTCTCCTCGCGCACCGCGACGCTCGACTCGGGAGCGTCCACGATCACGATCGGCGAGACGAACGGTTCGCCGACCGACGAGGCGTCGCCGACCAGCGCGGTGCCGCCGGCCGAGAGCGCGTCGTCGACGTGGCGCCGGACGATGTCGGCCTGGCCGGGCATGGTCATCGGACCGTAAGCGGCGTCCGGGTCGCTGCCAGGGCGGGCCATGGACGCCCGCTCGCGCAGCGAGTCCAGGAACGCGTCGCGGACCGCCCTGGTCACGTACACCCGCTCGACCCCGACGCACGTCTGGCCGGCGTTGGACAGGGCGCCCCACACCGCCGCGTCGGCGGCGGCCTCGACGTCGGCGTCGTCGGCGACGATCAGCGCATCCTTGCCGCCGCACTCCATGAGCACCGGCGTCAGCGTCTCGGCGCACGCCGCGGCGACCTTGCGCCCGGTCGTGGCCGAGCCGGTGAACGCGAGCTTGTCCACACCGGACCGGCACAGCGCCGCCCCGGTGTCGCCGAGGCCGGTGACCAGCGACAGCACGCCGGCCGGGGCGTCCGGGTTGGCCCGCGCGAACGCGTCGACGATCCACCGGCCGACGGCCGGGGTGTACTCGCTGGGCTTGAACAGCACCGCGTTGCCGGCGGCGAGTGCGTAGGTGATCGAACCCATCGGGGTGAACACCGGGTAGTTCCACGGGCCGATCACGCCAACCACGCCGAACGGCCGGTACTCCAGGTGCGCGCTGTGGTTGATCAGCAGCAGGCCGGGTGAGACCCGGCGCGGCCGCAGCACCCGCCGCGCGTTGCGCGCCGCCCAGACGATGTGCTCCAGGGCCAGCAGCACCTCCAGGAAGGCGTCGTCGCGCGGCTTGCCGTTCTCGGCGTGCATGAGCGCGACCAGGTCCTCCTGCCTGGCGGCGATCTCGCCGCACCAGCGCAGCAGCATGCGCTTGCGCTGGTCGAAGCCGAGGCCGCCCCACCACGCGGCCGCCTCGCTGGCGGCGGCGACGGCGTCCCGCACCTCCTGCTCGCTGTGGCGGCGGAACGTCGCCAGCACCTCGCCGGTGGCCGGGTCGAGCGAGTCGAAGGTCAGCGAACCGGACGTCTCGGTCGCCGGCGACACGGTCTCGGTCATGACGACGTTCCTCCTGAAATCGGCTCTCCTGAGATCGGATCGGCTGAGATCGGATCGGCTGAGGTGGCCGGCGCCCGGCGGCGCCCGCGCCGGCGTTCGCTCTGAATCTCGCGCAGGTGCGTCATGAAGTCGACCTGGATGGTGTGCCGCTTCGAGGTGACGTAGCGGCGCGCCGTCCGGCGCTGGTAGCTCTCGATCTCCCGGCGCATCCGCGCTCGGGACGGCAGCGCGGCGGTGCCGTCGATCAGGTCGGCGACCCAGGCGGCCTGCGCCTCGGCGATCGGCATGGTGGCGCCGAGCGGCTGCACGAGGGCCAGGAAGTACAGCCCAGGGTGGTCGGGGTCGACGACGCGCCGGTAGAGGCCGATCCGGTTGTCCTGCGCGGAGATCACCGACGCGGGCAGGAACGGGAAGCTGATCCGGTACCCGGTGCAGTAGATGATCGCGTCGATCCGCTCGATGCTGCCGTCGGCGAACTGCACCTTGTCGCCGTCGAGGCGCTCGATGTTCGGCTTGACGGTGATGTCGCCGTGGCCGAGGCGGTTGAGCAGGTCGGCGGACACGGTCGGGTGCGCCGAGAGCACCCGGTGGTCTGGCTCAGGCAGCCCGTACGCGGTCATCCGGCCCTGCGCGATGCGCAGGGTCGCCCGCAGCAGCAGCCGCTGCGCGGCCAGCGGGAACCGGCTCAGCGGGGTCTTGGCCAGCTTGTCGAACGGCTGCCCCAGCAGGTACTTCGGCACGACGTGCGCGCCGCGGCGCATCGCCAGGAACGTGCGGTCGGCCACCGACGAGGTCTCCACGGCGATGTCGGCAGCCGAGTTGCCGATGCCCAGGACCAGCACCCGCTTGCCCCGGTAGGGCTCGGGGAGCTTGTAGAAGTGCGCGTGGGTCTGCTCGCCGTCGAAGGTCCCTGGAAACGCCGGCTCCGGGTAGCGCGGGTCCCAGTGATGGCCGTTGGCCACCAGCACGGCGCCGTACCGGGTGGTCCTCGACGTGCCTGCGCGGTCCTGCGTGGTGACCTGCCAGCCCGATCCGGCCGGGTCCACCGACGTCACCTTCGTGCCGAACGTGATCCGCTCCCGCAGCCCGAAGTGGTCGACGTAGTCGTCGAAGTACTGCGCGATCTGGAAGTGGTTCGGGTAGTTCGGATAGTGGTCCGGCATCGGATAGCTCGCGTACTCCATCACCGACTTGCTGGTGTTGATGTGCAGCGATCGGTACGCCGAGGACATGCCGTTGTCATTGAGGTAACGCCAGTTGCCGCCGACCTGGGAGCCGGCCTCGAAGCAGTCGAACGGGATCCCGCGCTCGGCCAGCACCTGGCACGCCGCGATGCCCGACGACCCGGCCCCGATGACGCAGGCGCGCAACAGCTCGGCACGCACGATCCTGACCCTCCTTCACATCCGACCGTGACAGCCTAGGCCCGGTAGGCCCGGTGACCGTGCGAACAGCGGCAAATGCGTAACGCGAACCCCCCGATCGGACGTGGACGTTGCGGGCAGATTCAGCCAGGCTTTCCGGCTAGCTATCGCCAACCATTCCGCGACGGACAACGGCGCGGCTGGTTCGCAATTTGGAGGGCGTCGAAGTGAACAGACGAAGGACGTTGGCGTTCGCGCTCGCGGCGCCGGTGGCGTTGTCGCTGCTGGTCGCAGGCGGGCAGGCAGGAGGCTCACCGACCAACTCGGTCGCGTCCGGCCAGAACGTCGAATACACCGTGCTCATCGAGGTCGGCGCCGACCGGCAGGCCGCCGTCGACGCGGTCACCGCCGCCGGCGGAACGGTGGTCAGGGAGAACGCCGCGATCGGTGCGCTCGTCGTGGACGCGCCCACGAACGGCTTCATCCAGCTCGTGTCGGCCTCGCCAGCGGTGTTCGGCGCCGCACACGCCAAACCGATCGGCCGCATCCCGCGCACCGAGGGCGGCGCGATGCCGCAGCGTGACGTCTCCGAGTACGGCGCTTCGACCGGCGCCGCGCCGGCGGCGGCTCCCGCGGTCGGCATGGACCCGATGGACAACCTGCTGTACGGCCTGCACATGGTCCGCTCGGACCTGGCCAGGACCGTCCAGCCCGGCGACCGCCGGGTGCTGGTCGGCGTGCTCGACTCAGGCGTCGACAGGACCCACCCCGACATCGCGCCGAACTACAACGTCGAGCTGTCCCGCAACTTCGCCACCGACATCCCGGCCGACCCGAATGGCGTGCCGATCGACGGGCCGTGTGAGTTCGCCGGCTGCGTCGACCCGCCGGGCTGGGACGACAGCGGTCACGGCACCCACGTCGCTGGCACCATCGCCGCGGCGGCCAACGGGTTCGGCGTCTCCGGCGTCGCCCCGAACGTCTCGATCGTCAGCATCCGCGGCGGCCAGGACAGCGGCTACGTGTTCCTGCAGCCGGTGCTCGACGCGCTCGCCTACGGCGCCGACGTCGGCCTCGACGTGATCAACATGTCGTTCTACATCGACCCGTGGCTGTACAACTGCACGTCCAACCCGGCCGACTCGCCGGAGGACCAGCTCGAGCAGCGCGCCACGATCGAGGCGGTCAACCGGGCGCTCACCTACGCGCACAGCCGGGGCGTCACGCTGATCAACTCACTCGGCAACGAGCACAACGACCACGGCAACCCGCGCGACGACCTCACCAGCCCCGACTACCCGGTCGGCGCCGAGTACCCGCGCGACATCGACAACGAGACGTGCCTGAGCCTGCCCGTCGAGGGCAAGCACGTGATCGGCGTCTCCTCGCTCGGCCCGACGTTCACCAAGGCCGACTACTCCAACTACGGCGTCGAGCAGATCACCGTGTCCGCGCCGGGCGGTTACTTCCGCGACGGCCTCGGCACCCCGTCGTACCGCACCAACGAGAACATGGTCCTGTCCACCTACCCGCGCAACGTGCTGCTGGCCAGGGGCTGGATCGACGCGGCGGGCAACGTCACGCCGGCCGGTGTGGCCAACGCTGTGCTGCGGTACTGCGACGCCACCCAGTGCGCGTACTACCGCTACATCCAGGGCACCTCGATGGCGGCACCGCACGCGACCGGCGTCGCGGCACTGATCGTGAGCCGGTTCGGCCGGCCCGTCGACGACGGCCTGCGGCTCTCGCCTGGCCGCGTCGAGGACGTCCTGACCAACACGGCGGCGGCCCGGTCCTGCCCGAACCCGCCGCCGCAGACCTACGTGCCCGCGGGTCGTCCGCCGGAGTTTGACCCGCTGGGCGTCGGCACG
>OBLK01000206.1_pt1 | contig 17899 bp, 18 predicted proteins | sample 1518871 | NCBI WGS metagenome assembly OBLK01 (sample SAMEA2464837, study PRJEB22497) | soil metagenome | biome: Grassland; feature: Farmland; material: Clay | place: Australia | collected 2013-02-01 | depth 0.8 m
ATGAGTGGGAGATCCCATCCGTCATTGCTGGTGGGGTGGTCCAGCCAGACGCGGTGTGCGCCGTCGGCCGTGACCGTCAGTCCCAACCGGGTCCAGTCCGGCTGGCCTGCGGCGTTCCATTGGTCGCGGGCCCACTCGACGCAGGACCACAGTGAGGTCGGACCGGCGTCGGTCACTGTGCCGTCGCGCAGGCCGGCCCGAGCCCAGGAGCCGTCCGGCGCGCTGAGGGTGGCGGCGGTGGGTTGCCTGGTGCCGGGATCGAGTTCGTAGCCGAACGAGGTGCCGGGCGGGAGCCGGAGCTGGGCGAGAAACCAGGTCTGCGGAGCGTCGTTCCAGGGCATGGCCGGCGTGGTGGTCGGCCGGGTGCGGCCACCGCGTGCCCGCGGTGCACGGTCGACGGGCGGTGTCGGCGTGGGCGAGCGCATAGCCATGAACGCCGCCCACCGGGCGGTGAAGCGACCCTCGAGCCGGTCGGCGACGCGGCGCAGATATACGAGGTTGCCGGCGCTGACCGCGAGCTTGAGATCGACCAGGATCGCCCCGCCGTCCGCGAGTTGCTCGGCCCAGCTCCACGGCACCGACCTCACCGAGCACGTGGCGATGATCCGGTCGAACGGTGCCCGCCCGACCAGCCCCAGAGCGCCATCGCCAGTCACCAGCGTCGGGTAGTAACCGGCGGCGGCCAGCCGTCGGCGAGCCAGCGCGACCAGGTCGCCGTCGACCTCGACTGAGCACACCCGGGCTCCGCCGAGCCGATGGGTCAGCAGGGCCGCGTTGTAGCCAGCGCCGGTGCCGATCTCCAAGACCCGATGTCCGTCCCGCACCTGAAGGATCTCCAGCATCCGTACCACCAGGTCGGGCTTGGTGCTCGACGAGACTGCGAGCCGCTGCCCGTCCACCTCAGCCAGGGCGGTGATCAACGTCTCGCACGAGTACACCCGCTCCAACGCCTCGGCCGTTTTGAAACGAACCCACCGGCCCATCGCATCCTGCTCGTACGCGGTGGGCACCAGCAGATGCCGTGGTACCTCGGCGACCGCCCGATGCCACGGTGTCGAGCGGAGATCACCACGGTCACGCAGGCCATCCGCGAGCCGGCGCGCGTGCGCCGTCCAATCAGTGCCGCCGGTCATCCCGAACCTCCGGCGAGCAGGCCCGCGAGCTGCTCAGTCAGCGGCACACCAAGCGCGTCTTCGAGCCACCCGAACTGCCCACCCGCGTTGATCTCCAAGAAAGTCCACGCACCGTCCGGCGACACCACGAAGTCGAGCGCGGCATACATCAACCCCATCGTCGCCATCAGCCGGTGCACCCCCAGGACGACGTCGGCCGGTGGATCGATCGACGCATAGCTCAGGCTGGCATAGTCGGAACGCCAGTCCACTCTGCCCTGGACGCTGGCGGATCTGATGGCCACGGCCGTGACTCGGTCTCCGATCACGATCATCCGCACCTCGAACGCCTTGGTCACCCACCGCTGGAACAAGTGCGTCGTCACACCGATCCCACGCAGATCGGCCACCTCCGAATCGCCGATCGGACGAGTGAAGCTAATCTTGCGAACGCCCTCCTCCCGGATCGTGTTCGAGCCCAGCACCTTGGTGACCGTGTCACCCCGGCGGACGAACTCCCGCACGGCCAGTTCCTCGTTGGTGACCAGCGTGTCGGGCACCAAAAGGCCGCAGCGAACCGCTGCGACGAGTTGCACCGGCTTGTAGGCCGCGTCGGCCAACCGCGCTGGGTGGTTGACCCACAACACGGACAGCGAGCTGAGCACGCCGCCCAATCCGTACTTCGCTTCCAGATTGGCATGGCATCGCTCGGCCGGCGTCAACTCGTCGGGAAACCGGTATGCCCGCGGTGTCCTGTACCAGACGGCCGTCAGTTCGTCGAGATCGATCTCGCGGGCCGGTGCGGTGATCCGGCCCGCCCACCGCGGCCCACGCAGCCCGGCCGAGACCGTCAGCCGTGTGGGGAACCAGGCTGTGTTCAGTCGATGCACCACCACATGGCGCGTCGTGAGGGCACGGACGACGGCGTCGGCCGTCGCGTCGATGTCATCTGCCAGGACGAGGACGGACACTCAGACCGTGCCGGGGAAGTCGGGGCAGTAGTCGTACGTGAAATCCTCCGACGGACCTTCGTCGCCGTCGTTGTTGGTGACCTTGTTCGCGGTCGCCGCCACGACCGTCAGAGGTACCCCATGGAGGTCGACGGCGATCTGTCGTGCGTGGTCGTAGCCGAACCGGCCCATGACCGAATCTCCCTGGTTCGGCACCGGGCTCATCCACCGCAGGCCCCAGGGCCGCACCGCCGCTGGCGACGGCAGGCTGAGGTCGACCTGCTCCGCTGGAGGCCCCAACGGGAACCTGCCGCTGTGGGTCACGATGGGGTCTGCCGCGAAGCTGTCGAGAACGATCACCATTTCCGTGATCCTTTCAGTCCGGGCGCTTTTCCGAAATGATGCACGCCCGCAGTGACTCACACAACACCTGATGCACGATGACGTTGACTCACAGTAGAACCTGCGTCACGATGAGGGCACCACCAAGCGAGGGGAGCCGCAACATGGAGATCAAGCGAACGTTGCGCGGACCGGTCAATGACTGCGCGAACGGCAAGACCTGCCCAAAGATCGTCGAGACCTCCGCCGGGCTGGCCGTCGTGGGTGTACCGGTAACCGATCCCGCCCTCCTCGCCCTGCTCGGCGCGTCGCCGGAGGAGTCCGCAGTGGTCGTCCCGCCTGCATTGCTGCCGGAACTCCGGTGAGTCTGCTCGACGTCGTGGCGCTGGACGGGTTCTTCGACGCTCATCACACCAGCGATGCCTTCCGGTGGGAGTGCCTCGACCGCTACGCCGTGGACAGCGACGACGATGACTACCTCCGCTACCTCCGCGGCGAATCTGAGCCCGACGCCGCCGGCAAGTCCGATTGGCTCGCCCAGCTGCGGTCGGACAGCGCGGCCGGTCGCCATTGGCGACGCATACACGTCCTTCGTACCCCGCTATCCGACTATCTCCGATACGAATGCGAGTGGGGCTATGTCCACAATGTGGCGGCCGGCGAGGACGTGAGAATCATCGACCTCGCGCTGCAGTCATTGCCTGACCTCGTACCGGACCATGACTTCTGGCTGCTCGACGATCGACATGCCCTCCGGATGCACTACGACGCCGACGGCCGCTTCGTTGGCGCCAGCGTGCCCCCGGATCGTGAGGTCGACCGGTACCGCAAGGCGCGGGATGCGGCGTGGGCGGTGGCCTGCCCGTTCACGGCTTGGTGGCGCGACCACCCGGAGTTCCACCGCGCCGGCCGGACCGCATGATGCTCAGGTGAACACCCGGCCGGGCGAGGACGAGCTGTCTCAAACGCTCCGACAGCTCCGCGCGGAAGCCGGCCTGTCCGGTAGGCAGGCGGCAGACCGTGTCGGGTTCTCCCAAGCGAAGATCAGCCGGTTCGAGTCTGGTCTGTTCGTCCCCACACCCGAGGATGCCGAGCGGCTTGCCCGCGCCTACCACGCCCCCGCCCACGCGCGGCGCCGAGTGGTGTCGCTGGCGACCGACATGCGCGAGGAGACGGTCAGCTCACGAGTCGTCCTTAACCGCGGCGCGGCCAGATTCCAGCAGCGTGTCGGACGAATCGAGGCGGCGTCCCGCCAGGTGGCGACCTTCCACCCAGCGATGATCCCCGGGCTGCTGCAGACACCGGACTACGCCCGAGCCGTCTTCTCGTCCGGCGGCAGCCTGCCGCCGAAGCAGGTGGACGATGCCGTGGAGGCCCGTATCGAGCGCCAGTCGTTGCTGGCCGCCTCCGGCCGACGATTCACTCAGATCGTCACCGAAGGGGCCCTCCGCTGGCACGCCAGTAGCCCGCTCACCATGATCGGCCAGCTGGACCATCTCGTCGAGGTCAGCAGGCTGCCAGAGGTCCATGTCGGAGTCATCTGGCGCTCGCCTGCATCGGTCTTCCCGATGCACGGCTTTGACCTGTACGACCGGCGAGCCGTCCTGATCGGCACCATGACCGCGACCGCCCTGCTCACCGATCAGCGAGACGTCGCCGAGTACACCGCCCTGTTCGTGGAGCTGGAACGTCTCGCAATCTTCGAAGACCAAGCCCGCCAGGTCTTGAACGAGGTGGCCGACGACTACCGGCGGCTTCTCTGACCGCACCCGGCGCGACCTTACGTCTGAGTGGTGTTTCCCTCGCGCTCGGCCTTGGCCAGTTGGAGGGCTTCGGCCACGGCGGCGAACTCGTCAAGGGCGGCTTGCAGGTCCTCGACGATCTCCTGGGCGATGACCTCGGGTGGCTGGAGGTTATCGCCGTCGTCGAGGTCGGGGTCGCGCATCCAGGTGAGGTCGAGGTTGACCTTGTCGCGGGCGAGCAGTTCGTCGTAGGTGAAGCACTTGAAGCGCTCGGACTCCGCGCGATTGTGCCGGTCGTCGGGGTTGTACTTCTCGACGAAGTCGTTCAAGTGGTGGGCCTGCAGCTTGTTCTGGCGCAGGGTGAAGTGCTGGCCGGTGCGGAAGTCGTAGACCCACAGCTTCGACGTCCACGGCAATTCGGGGCGGGCGTGCTTGGCGTCGAAGAACAGCACGTTCGCCTTGACGCCGCCGGCGTAGAAGATGCCGGTGGGCAGGCGCAGCAGGGTGTGCACGTCGCATTCCTTGAGCAGCTTCCGGCGAAGCGTCTCGCCCGCGCCGCCCTCGAACAGGACGTTGTCCGGGACGATGACGGCCGCCCGGCCGTCGATCTGGAGCAGTTTCGCGATGTGCTGGACGAAGTTCAGCTGCTTGTTGCTCGTCCTGACCCAGAAATCCGTGCGGTCGTAGCTGACGTCCTCGCGGCTGATCCGGCCGAATTCGTCGACCGAGGAGAATCCCGACTTGCGGCCGAACGGCGGGTTGGCCAGCACCAGCGAAGCGCGCTCGCCTTCCTTGGGTGGTCTGGCCAGCGCGTCGCGGACGTCGATGAGCGCCTTGCCGGCCGGCTCTCCAATGCCGTGCAGCAGCAGGTTCATCTGTGCCAGCCGCGCCGTCCCGGGCACCAGCTCGACCCCGGAGATCCCGCCGGTCCTCAGGTGCCGCGCGTCGTCGGCGTCCAACTCGTGGTGGTCCTGGATGTGGTCGTGCGCGGCGAGCAGGAACCCGCCCGTCCCGCATGCCGGGTCGACGATCCTGTCGTCGGGCCGGGGCCGCACGCAGCGGACCATCGCGTCGATCAGCGCACGCGGCGTGAAGTACTGCCCGGCGCCTGACTTGATGTCTTCGGCGCCCTTCTCCAGCAGCGCCTCGTAGGCGTCGCCCTTGATGTCGACGCGCGTGCCCGACCAGTTGACCTTGTCGATCAGGTCGACGATCAGCCGCTTCAGCGTCGCCGCGTTCCGGATCTTGTTCTCGGCGCCGTAGTAGATCAGCCCGAGCGCGGTGCCGGGCTTGCGACCGAGCTGGGCCAGGATGTTCTCGTACGTCGCCTTGAGCTCCTCGGCGTCGGCGTCGACGAGCGTCTGCCAACCGAGGTGGCTCGGCACGATCTCCTGAGCATCGAACGCCGTCCGGCTCGCCCGCTCATCCGCCATCTTCAGGAACAGCAGCAACGTCAACTGGTCGACATAGTCGATCGTCGACACCCCGTCGTGCCGCAGCACATGGCAGTAGCTCCACAGCTTGTCGACCAGCTGCTTCGCCTCAGCCGCCGTCTTCGGCACCGTCACACGCCGAAGATCACGTCACTGCCGTACTGGCCGGTTTGAAGAGCTGTTCATTCGCTCGGGACGATGTCCCGACATTCCCTCCCGGGCAATGTCAGCACGAATGGTCGATTGAGCCGAGTCGCGATCTTGCGCGTGGCGAATGTGGCGAGCCTCGAGGTCGCTGAGCTCGACGCGAGGTGAGGAGCAGATCATGGCCGACGAGTCCGGCACAGTCGTTCACGACGGCCTCGTAGGTCGGCGCGAGACGGCGCCGAGCGAAGCCCCGGCGTTCCTGCGCTGGCTGCCCAGGCTGGGAGTGTGGGCCTGGAGCTTCGTGGGGTTCGTGGTGGCCGCGACCATCGTGGTTCTCGCGCTTGGCGCGGTCAGCGAGATCGTGCTCCCGATGACGTTCGCCGCCGTTCTGGCGGTGATCTTCAAGCCGCTGGTCGGAGTCCTCGAACGTCACCGGTTCAAGCCCACGGTCGCCGCCGGCCTCGTCGTCCTCGGTCTGCTCGCCGTGATGACCGGGGTCGTGGTGGCGGTCGTCCGGGGTGTGACCGACCAGATGGACGAGATCGGTGCCTCGGTCGACGCGGCTCTGGACAACGCGGCCGGCACGGCTGGAGTCGACCAGGCGTCGCTGGACGCCGCACGGGCGGCTACCGAGTCGGCGGCGCCGATGATCGGCAGCGGCCTGCTCACCGAGATCGTCTCCGGGCTCGGCCAGCTGATCGGTCTGGCCAGCGGCCTGATCCTCGGCGCCCTGATCATGTACTACCTGCTCAAGGACGGCACGCGCCTGCGGCGCTCACTGGTCACAGCGGTCGATCCCGCGATGCGCGAGGGGATCGACGACTTCATCGGCGACGCCTGCCGAATTCTTCGCAGTTACGGGCGTGGCCGCACCGTCATGTCCGCCATCGTGGCGGTGGTCATCGGTGTCGCCAGCCTCCTGCTCGGCCTGCCGCTGATCTTCACGATCGTGGTGGTCAACTTCATCGGGGGCTACATCCCTTACATCGGCGCCTTCCTCGGCGGCGGGCTCGCCGTGATCGTCGCCCTTGGCGACGGCGGGCTCGGCAAGGCGGCCGTCATGCTCGTGGTGGTGCTCGCGGCCAACCTCGCGCTGGAGAACTTCGTCGAGCCGAAGGTGATGGGCCGCACCCTGGACATCCATCCGCTCGCGGTGCTCGTCGTCACCGCGCTGGGTGGGCTCCTCGGCGGCATCGTCGGCCTCATCCTGGCCGTGCCCACCACCGTGATCGCCAAGAGCGCCTTCACCCGCCTCCGGTCGGGCGGCTTTTTCGAGCACATGGCGGACCGCGCCCAGCCAGCCGTGCAACGCATCCTCGGCTGACAAATCGCGACCGGCGAACGGCCGACCTCACCCGGATCGGGTGAGGTCGGGCCACGCGCCTTGCGTCACGGTCAATCAGGCACCGGCAAAAGCGGACCGGCCGCCAGAGAGGGAGGCGATACCGCGGTGTCGGAACACGCCCAGGGGCTATCGGTGCCGACGGTCGTCGAGATCGATGAGTCGCTGGTCGATGCCAAACTGTCGATCCCGCAACCCCGCGCCGGTTTGGTGCACCGTGCCGGATTGATCGAAAGGGCTCGCGCGACGGATCACCGGGTGGTCGGCGTCACCGCGCCAGCCGGTTACGGCAAGTCGACCCTGCTCGTCGAGTGGGCCCTGACGGAGGATCGCCCTGTCGCCTGGGTTGCTCTCGACCGTTTCGACGACGACCCCGCGGTGCTGCTCACGCTGCTGGCGTCCGCGTATGCCCGGATCTCACCGGACGACAGCGACCTGGTCGACGACATGAGCGGTGTGGGCCTGTCGGTGCTGGGACGCGCGGCGCCGCGCCTGGCCTCGGCGCTGCGCAGGAGCCAGGTCCCGTTCGTACTGATGCTGGACGACCTGCACGAACTGCAGTCGCCGGACTGTCACGACGTGCTCGGCGTGGTGATCTCCGGGATCCCACCAGGGTCCCAGTTCGTCGCGGCCAGCCGTTTCGAGCAGCCGCACCTGCCGCGGTTGCGGGTCTCGGGCGACGTCCTCGAACTGCGGATGGCCGACCTGGCCCTCGACGCGGTCGGCGCCGCACAGATCTTCGCGGACGCGCAGGTCAGCCTCACTCCTGAGCTTGCAGCCACCGTCACCGAACGGACCGAGGGCTGGCCGGTCGGCATCCGGCTCGCCGCGATGATCGCTCACGACGGTGCCGACGGTGCCGACGGGGTGCTGGCGGTCGCCGGCGACGACCGGTACGTCGCCGACTATCTCTACCGCGAGTCGCTGGTGCAACTGCCCGAAAGGCTTCAGCGGTTCCTGCGATACACGGCGGTGCTGGACCAGATGTGCGCGCCGCTCTGCGAAGCACTGCTCGGTGAGTCCGGCGCGCAGGAGCTGCTGCGACAGCTCGAGGCCGCCAACCTGTTCCTGGTTGCGCTCGATCGTCGCAGGGAGTGGTATCGCTACCACGCGTTGTTCAGGGAGTTCCTGCTCGGTGAGCTGCTTCGGGTGGAGCCAGACGCCATCATGAAGCTGCACCTGCGGGCCGCCGACTGGTACGAGGCGAACGGGTCTCCGGCGATCGCCCTCGAGCACCTGTTGAGCACGACCGAACGGGACCGATGCGTCGAGCTGACAACCGAGCTCGTGTTGCAGACCTACCAGGCCGGCCAGGTGTCGACCGTGCAACGCTGGCTGTCGGAGCTCGGCGCCGCGGCGATCACCGGTCATCCTCCGCTGGCCGTGCTGGCTGGCTGGATCGCGGTGCTGACCGGGCAGACCACCGAAGCGCAGCGCTGGGCGTCGGTCGTCGAGGCCGCTTCGTTCGACCTGGTGCCGCTTGACGGCACGTCGTCGTTCGACTCGGCGCGGGCGATGCTGCGCGCCGTCATGTGTCCGGCCGGTCCGGAGCAGATGCTTGCCGATGCCAGCTTCGCGGTGGCCCAGGAGCTGCCGTGGAGCCCGTGGCGCGACACCGCGCTGTGCCTGTGCGCCGAGGCTCATCTGCTCGCCGGCGACGTCGAACGGGCTGCTGTGCTGTTCGCCGAGTCGGCCACCTCGGCAGAAGCGATGTCCAACCCCGACTCGTTCGTACTGAGCCAATCCCAGCTCGCGTTGTTGGCGATGGATCGTGGGCGGTGGGTGGCGGCGGCCGAGCACGTGGACGGTGCACTGGATGCCATCGACAAGCATCGGATGCACGACTACGCGACGTGCGTGCTGACCTTCGCCGCCGCGGCCAGGCTTGCGGTGCACCGGGGCGACCGGACGGAGGCGGACAGGCAGCTCACGCAGGCGATGCGGGCGCGCCCCTCCTGCACGTTCGTGCTGCCGCTTCTCGCCGTACGCGTGCGGCTGCAGCTGGCCAAGGTGTACCTCTCCGTCGGCGTCGCCACGACCACACGTCACCTGTTGAAGGAGATCGACGACGTTCTGCTGCACCGGCCGGCGCTCGGCGCCCTCGGAGCGGAGGTCGACGAGTTTCGCAAGGCCCTCACCGCGAGTGCGGTGGGAGTGATCGGCGGGACGCCGTTGAGCCCGGCGGAGCTGCGGCTGCTCCCGTACCTGCAGACGCATCTGACGATTCGCGAGATCGGGGAGCGGCTGTACCTGTCCCGCAACACCGTCAGCACAGAGATCGGTTCGATCTACCGGAAGTTCGGCGTCTCGTCCCGAAGCGACGCCGTGCGCCATGCGACGGCGATCGGGCTGCTCGGCGGCTGAAGCGCCCGCCGGCTACACATCGGTGACGTCGCAGCCGAGCGCCAACGCCAGCTTTGGGGCCGCCGCGACGATGCAGGGCAGCCCGACGACCGGTACGAGGCCGACCAGCACCTCGACGATCTCGGCGGCGGTGGCGCCCGCGTTCACCGCCTCGTCGGCCTGTGCGCCGTACGACGGAGCAGCGCCTCCGACCGCGACCAACGCGGCCAGCCGTACGAGAGCGAGCGTCCTCGGGCTGAGCTCGCGGCACCCGGCCTGTTCGCCGGTGGCTTCGAGGAAGTGGGCGTCGTTGACGGCGAGCCGGCGAAGCTGGTCCGTGTAGTCCAAGGCCGATCCTTCCTCCTGCGCCAAGGCGGTCCGACGACCGACGGACATTGCGTGAGCGGCCGTGTGGCCGGGACGCGTGCACAACCATGAGGCGCCCAGTCAGGCACCGTGCGCAACACACAGATCGCGTGAACAACGATCGCGGCGCAGGCCGGCCGGTGGCCGACGCCTAGCTGCGGCCGGTGCGGTGCGGTGCAGGAGTGACGGCGAGGCGGGCGGCGGTCACGGCGCTGTTGAACGAGACCTCCGACAGCAGGCCGGGAGCGGCGACCATGTCGCCGGCCAGGAAGACGTCGCCACCGCGGTCGATGGCGGGGCGGTCGCGCCAGGTCTGGCCGGGCAGGTCGAGCGCGCCGGAGCGGCCGGCGGCGACAGCGTCGCGACGCCAGGTCAGGCGCTCGCGCCAGCCCGGGATCGCCAGCTCGACCATCGCCTCCAGCCTGGCCAGCGCGGCCGCCTTCGACTCGCCGGGCCGCAGCGGCAGCTGCGCCTGCACCAGCGATTCGCCGCGGGGCGCGAGGGACGGGTCGGGCAGCGAGAAGCGCTCGACCCAGCCGGCCTCGTCGAGGTCGGAGACGAGGAAGGCGTCGCCGCGCCGCGCCGTCACCGCGAAGTCGAGCAGCACGGTCCGGCCGCTGGTCCACTGCAGCGAGTCGTCCCCGAGCAGGGCCCGCGCCGCGGCCAGCGACGTGGCCACCACGACCGGCGGCTCTGGCAGCTCGTCGACCTTCGTGCCGGTCTCGACCACGACGCCCAGCTCGCGGGCGCGCGCGGCGAGCCGCTCGACCAGCCTGCCCCAGGCGCCGTGCACGTAGCGGGCGGCCGGGGGGATCGTGGTGAACGTCCTGACCAGGCGCTCCCAGACGAACTCGGCGCAGAGCCGCCCAGGGTCGGCGTCGAAGGTGGCCACGCCGATCAGGTTCGCCGCCAGCCCCGCGGTCGGCTCGCCGAAACGCTCACCGGCCCAGTCGGCGAACGAGCGGTCGGCCGGGGCGCGGTGCCGCCGCGCCGTGGCCAGCACCCGGACGAGGCCTGCCGGCGGCGTCCGGTGCAGTCGACCCTCGTGCCGGAAGTAGGTGCCGGTGGCCGCCCGAAGCGGCATGCCCGACGACGGCTCGGTCAGGCCGCGCTCCCGGAGCCAGGTCCACAGTGGCCCGTCCGAATACAGCACGTGTGGCCCCTCGTTGGCCAGGTAGGGCGCGGGGCTCGACCGGGCCCGCCCGCCGAGCGTCGAGTGCGCCTCGAACAGCCGCACCCCGGCCCCGGCCTCGGCACACGAAATGCTCGCGACCAGACCGGCCAACCCGCCGCCAACCACGTCGATGGTCCTCATGGCAGCTGGACGGCGCCCCGGCCGAGATCGTGACAGCGGGACGAGTCGTGTGGTGAAGGCCACGCCACCTGCGCAAGCAGAGTGCTTGCAACTGCTAGCACCCCGACGTAACGTCGATGTTGAGCCCACCGAAAGGCGAGCTAACCGAGAGGCGAGCACCGATGAAACGGGTCGACGAGGTGAACCAGACGGTCAACCAGACCGTCCACGAGCTCGGCCGAGGCATCGGCGACTACATCAAGGCGCAGCGGACCAAAGCGAAGATCTCGCTACGCGAGCTCGCCAAGCAGGCGGGGGTGTCCAACCCCTACCTGAGCCAGATCGAGCGCGGCCTGCGCAAGCCGAGCGCCGAGATCCTGCAACAGATCGCCAAGGGGCTGCGGATCTCGGCCGAGGCGCTGTACGTGCAGGCCGGGATTCTCGAGCTACGCCAGGGCGGCGCCGTCGTCGACGCCGTGCTGGCAGACCAGGACCTCTCCGAGCGGCAGAAGCAGGTGCTGCTCGACATCTACGAGTCGTTCCGTCGGGAGAGCGCCGACCAGGCGCCCGCCGTCGACGGCAACCGCACCATCGAGGAGTGATCGAAATGCCAGTTACCCTGCCGACCGCACAGGATGTGCGTAAGGCGCGCAAGCAGGCCACCACTGTCGTGGCCGGCGCGCTCGAGCAGGCCCGCACGCCGCTGTACGCCGCGTTGGGCGCCGGCAACCTGGCGACCGAGACCGTCGTCTCGTACGCCAAGAAGGCCCGCGGCGAGGCGGCCGCCCGGGCCGGCCAGGCCGAGAACGCCCAGGCCCGGACCCAGGCCCGGATCCAGGCCGGTGCCACCGACCTGCAGGCGAAGCTGACCGAACTACAGGCCAACGTAGGACACGCCCCGGATCGGCTGCGCAGCCGGCTCGACGAGGTGTCCAACGAGCTGCTGCGGCTGCGCGGCCGGCTGGAGCCGGAGCAGGTGCGTGAGTTCGCCGACAGCTACCGCCGGATGATGCAGGAGCTGTACGACCGGCTGGCCGTGCGCGGCGAGCGCGTCTACGGCGACCTGGTCGCCCAGCCGCGAGTGCGCCAGGCCGTCGGCCGGGTCGAGCACGCCGCCGACACCGCCGAGGTCCGCGTCGAGAAGTTCGTCGAGGAGGCCAGGGCGATCGCCGACGAGGTGCTCGGCCGTGCCAGCAGGCGCACCCGCTCGGTCGGCGAGAAGGCGGCCTACACGACGCAGAAGGCCGCGAGCCAGACGTCCGAGGCCGTGGCAGAGGCCGGCGACGAGGTCGCCAGCACCACGCGCAGCGTTACCCGCAAGGCCGCCAACCGCACCCAGCCGGCCACCACCGTGTCCAGCGCGAAGACCAACACGAGGTCCAGCGCTGCGACCACCGCCAACAAGACCGCCGACAAGCAGACCGCCAACAAGCAGACCGGCAAGTCGACGGCCAGGGTCAGCAAGCCCGCGGCGCGCCGGACCAACGGGGCCAGCGGGACCACCCGCAAGGCCTGACCAAAGGGCTGAACCAGCCTCCCGAAACACGTGCGAGCCCCCGGATCTCCGGGGGCTCGCACGTCTACCTGAAGGCATCGTACGCTGGAGACGTGAACGTGCTGGCGCAGCTGGACACCTGGATCATGACGCTGATCTGGGCCGTGGCCATTCCAGTTGGCTTGTACGCGTTCGTGCACGCATTGCTGCAGCGGGCCGATGCCTTCACCGCGGCCGAGAAGCTCAGCAAGCCGGCCTGGCTCGGGATCACCGGCGCCGGTCTGTTCGTGCTCATCCTGTTCCGCTTCGGCCAGGCGGGCACCATCCTGTGGCTGGCCGGCCTGGTCGCGGTGCTGGTGTACATCGTCGACGTGCGCCCGAGAGTGACCGAGGTCCAGCGCGGTCCGCGCTGGTAGCCGCGGCGAACCTGTCGACAACGGTTACGGTTGTCAGATTCATGCACAGTCGTGCATGTATCATCCGAACGTGGCCGAGCACGCACACGGGCACCCACACGGACTGTCCCCTGGACACGCCAGGACCGACAGCCGCAGGCGGATCGGGCTGGCGCTGGCCATCACGGTTTCCCTGCTCGTCGCGGAGGCCATCGGGGCCGCGCTGACCGGCTCGCTGGCGCTGTTCGCCGACGCCGGCCACCTCGCGACAGACGCCGTCGGGCTGGCCGTTGCGCTCACCGCGGTGACGCTCGCCGGCCGGCCGCCCACTGCGCGCCGCACGTTCGGCCTCGGCCGCCTCGAGGTGCTCGCGGCCGCGTTCAACGCGCTGCTACTGCTCGGCGTCGGCGGCACGGTGCTCGTGCAGGGCGTGCGCCGGCTGTTCGACCCGGTCGAGATCCCGAGCGGGCCGCTGCTCGTGCTCGGCGCCGTCGGCTTGGCCGGCAACCTCGTCGCGCTGGCCATCCTCGCCGGCGGCGACCGGTCCAGCCTGAACATGCGCGGCGCCCTGCTCGAGGTGCTCGGCGACGCGATCGGCTCGGTCGTCGTGCTGGTGTCCGCCGGGGTGATCGCGCTGACGTCGTGGGACCGGACCGACGCGGTGGCCTCGCTGGCGATCGCGGCGCTGATCCTTCCGCGCAGCGCCATGCTGTTGCGCGACGCGGTGCACGTGCTGCTCGAGGGCGTGCCGTCAGGACTCGACGCCGAGCAGGTGCGCACCGCGCTGCTGACCGTCACCGGCGTGGTCGAGGTACACGAGCTGCACGTCTGGTCGATCACCTCGGGTGAGCCGGCCATGTCAGCGCACCTGGTGGTCGACGGGGTCGACTGCGTGGGCTGCGGCGAGACGTCGGTGCTGGACACCGCGGCGGCCATGCTTCGCGAGCGGTTCGGGCTCGCGCACTCGACGTTGCAGGTCGAACACGACACGCACGACGATCACGAACAGGCGCCGCACCACTGAGTTCACCGGTGCACTGACCGCTGGTGGAACCGCTAGTGGAAGACGACCGTTAGTGGAAGACGACCGTGCGGTTGCCGTGCAGCAGCACGCGGTCCTCCAGGTGCCAGCGAAGTCCCCTGGCCAGCACGACCTTCTCGATGTCGCGGCCCTTGCGGACCATGTCGGCGATCGTGTCGCCGTGGTCGACCCTGATCACGTCCTGTTCGACGATCGGCCCGGCGTCCAGCTCGGCGGTGACGTAGTGGCACGTGGCCCCCACGAGCTTGACCCCGCGGGTGTGTGCCTGGTGGTAGGGCCGGGCGCCGACGAACGAGGGCAGGAAGCTGTGGTGGATGTTGAGTGCCCGCCCTGACCAGGCCACGCACAGCTCGTTCGGCAGGATCTGCATGAACCTGGCCAGCACGATCGCATCCGGCCGGTGGACCTCGACCATGGTGCGCAGCTGGGCGAACGCCGCATCCTTGCCGTCCAGGTCGATCGGGAACGGCACGTGGTGGAAGTCGACGCCGTGCGCTCTGGTGATCGGCCCCAGCCCGGCGTGGTTGCCGATCACTGCCGGCACCTCGACATCGAGCTCACCGGCCGAGACGCGGCCGAGCAGGTCGTACAGGCAGTGCGCCTCCCGCGAGACCAGGATCACCACCCGCCGGCGCTGCCCCGTGTCGGTGACCCGCCAGCTCGCCTGGCCGCCGAGCTCGGCGGCCACCTTGGCGAACCGCCTGCGCAGCTCGTCGACGCCGTAGGGCATCGAATTCGCGCGCACCACCTGCCTGGTGAAGAACCAGTTGGTGTCGGGGTCGGCGTGGTAGGCGGCCTCGGTGATCCAACCGCCCTCCCCGGCCAGGAAGCCGGCGATCCTCGCGACGATTCCGGCGCGGTCGGGGCAGCCGAGGGTGAGCACGAACTGCCGTTCGGGCGCCGTCATGTCGCCGAGTCGCGCGACTCCAGCCAGCTCTGGGTGAACCGGCCCTCCGCCCGCAGCAGTGCGGTCAGCTGGTCGACGATCATCTCCTCCAGCCGGCCGCCGATCAGCGGCAGCGACACCTTCACCGTGCAGTTGAACAGCAGCTCGCTGCCGTCGTCCCGGTCGAGCAGGCTGGTCACGCCGAGCACCGACGCGGGAGTGTTGGGCACCGCAGCCTCGACCGTGCCGGCGTACCGGCCGCCGTTGTCGGTCCAGGTCTCGGTGCGCTCGATCTCCAGGTCGCCGCGGATCACCTTGCGGGCCACCGACGGCAGGCGCTCGGCGTCGACGGTCTGCCGCAGCGAGTACAGCGTGCGGTCGCCGTCACCGGTGAACGACGTGAGCTCCGAACGCTTGCCGCCGAGCCGTTCCAGCCTGGCTCGCAGGAACGCCTCGTCGGTGAGCGCGGCGAACACTCGCGCCGCCGGGTACGTCGAGCTGGTCCGGTGCTCGATGGGGCGTGGCATGCGATCAGGCTAGTGGCCGCTAACCTGGACGCCCGTGACCACCGTGCCTGCCCAACTCGGCGTGCCCTTGCGCGGCTACACGACGTTGCGGGTTGGCGGACCGGCGAACCGCTTCGTCTCGGCTACCACCGCCGAGGAGCTCGTCGACGCCGTTCGCGCAACTCGGTCCACCGACGAGCCGCTGCTCGTGCTCGGCGGCGGGTCGAACCTCGTGATCGGTGACGAGGGCTTCGGCGGCACCGTCGTGCACGTCGCGAGCACCGGCTTCGACGTCGAGAAGACCCCGGCCGGGCACACCGTGCTGACCGTCGAGGCCGGCGAGGACTGGGACACCGTCGTCGCCAGGACCGTCGCGGAGGGCTACGGCGGGCTCGAATGCATGTCGGGCATCCCGGGACTGGTCGGGGCCACGCCAGTGCAGAACGTCGGCGCGTACGGCGTCGAGATCGCCGACCTGCTCTACAGCGTCGACCTGCTCGACCGGGCCACCGGTGAGGTGCGCACGGTGCCGCGCGACGAGCTCGGCCTGCGGTACCGGACGAGCTCGCTGAAGAACACCGACAGTGCGGTCGTGCTGCGGGTCCGGCTCGGGCTGCACGCCGACGGCCGGTCCAGCCCCGTCCGCTACGCCGAACTGGCGCGAAAGCTCGGCACCGGCCTGCACTCGCGGCTGCCGGCCGCCACCGTGCGCGAGGCGGTGCTCGAGCTGCGCCGGGCCAAGGGCATGGTGCTCGACGAGGCCGACCACGACACCTGGAGCGCCGGCTCGTTCTTCACCAACCCCGTGCTGGCCGATGACGAGCTGTCCACCGTGATGGCGCGGATCGCCGAGCGCACGCCGGACCCGGTGCCGCAGTTCCCGGCCGGCGCCGGCCAGACCAAGCTGCTGGCGGCGTGGCTCATCGAGCGCGCCGGGTTCGCCCGAGGGCACGCCGGACCCGGCGGCAGGGCCACCCTGTCCACCAAGCACACGTTGGCCCTGACCAACCGCGGTGAGGCCACGACGGCCGACCTGCTGGCCCTGGCCAAGGAGGTCGTCGGCGGCGTCGAGGCCGCTTTCGGCGTGCGGCTGCACCCGGAGCCGGTGCTGGTCAACTGCCAGCTTTGACCGGTGGGGTCTAGTCGCCGCGGTACGCCCTGGAGACGCTGGCCTGGGCCACCGGCTTGAGCACGACCTGGTCGATGTTGACGTGGGACGGCCTGGTGATCACGAACTCGATCACTTCGGCGACGTCGTCGGCCTCCAGTGGAGTTATCCCGCGGTAGACGGCCTCGGCCCGCTCGGCGTCGCCGTCGAACCGGTTGAGCGAGAAGTCGGTGCGCACCATGCCCGGCTGTACTTCGGTGAGCCGCACGGGTTGCCCGAGCAACTCGCCGCGCAGCGTCCGGTGCAGGGCGCCCTGCGCGTGCTTGGACGAGGTGTACCCGCCGCCGCCGTCATAGGTTTCGAAGGCCGCGATCGAGGTCACTGTCACGATGTGCCCGTCACCGGAGGCGATCAGCGCCGGCAGCAGCGCTTTGGTCATGCGCAGCGTGCCGAGCACGTTGGTCTCCCACATCCAGCGCCAGTGCTCCTCGTCGGACTCGGCGACCGGCGCCAACCCGCGGGCGCCACCGGCGTTGTTGACCAGCACCCGGCAGTTGGGGATCGACACGCAGAACGCGGCGACCGACGCCTGGTCGGTGACGTCCAGTGGCAGCGCGGTGCCGCCGATCTCCGCTGCCAGCAGCAGCGTCGGCTCGACGCGGCGAGCGCCGAGGATCGTCCGGAAACCGACCGCCGCAAGCCGTCTTGCGGTCGCGGCGCCGATGCCGGCGCTGGCCCCGGTCACCACCGCGACCGGCCGCCCGTCCGCGGGTTCGGTCGTGCCATGGGTCACAGCGGACTCGGCGGCGTTCGGCCCCGGGCCGCTGCCGGCAGACGGCAGATCGTCGTCCAGCGAATGACGCACACGGGCATCCTTGCGCACCCGGACCGCCCGCGCTCGGGAAGCAATCACCGGCCCGCCTGGTTCAACTCTGTTGAGTGGCCGCAATGAGCGGCCGCTGGGCGAGGGGTTGGTCACACTTGCAGAGACACCGGCTGGTGGCGAGCGCCGACGGCACCAGGCTGGCGGTCTATCAGGCAACCGCCGGTCCGGACTGTCCGGTCGTGCTGTTCGTGCACGGCTGGGCGCAGTCCGCGGGGGGCTTCCGGCGGCAGCTCGGCGACGCCTGGCTCAACGAGCGTTACAACCTGGCGGCGCTGGACCTGCGCGGGCACGGCGCCTCCGAGGTGCCAGACGACGCCGACGGTGGCTTGGCGGGCTTCGCGGACCCGACGCGGTGGGCGGCCGACCTGGCCGCCGTCCTCGATGCGCTGCCGGACCGGCCGGTAGTGCTGGTCGGGTGGTCCTACGGCGGGCTGGTGGTCGCCGCCCCCCACGCCCACCCCGGGCCGGGCCCGGGCGCCCGGGTCGGCCTGGGCGGGGCCCTCCTCCGGG
>OBLK01000207.1_pt1 | contig 17747 bp, 17 predicted proteins | sample 1518871 | NCBI WGS metagenome assembly OBLK01 (sample SAMEA2464837, study PRJEB22497) | soil metagenome | biome: Grassland; feature: Farmland; material: Clay | place: Australia | collected 2013-02-01 | depth 0.8 m
CCCGGCCCGCACGCCCCGCCGCGCCTGATGCGCGGCCGCCTTCTTCTCGGCGCTCAGCCCCCCCCCCCCCCGCCGCGACGCCTCCCCGCCCCCCCGCCCCCCGCGCCCAACCCCGCCGAGGCCGGCGATCGCGGCTCCGGCCGCCACCGCCCCCATCGCCAGCAGCACCCCCCGCCGCCCCGCGTCGTCGACCTCGGCGGCCGGGCCGGCCGTTTCGGCCGCCGAGCCGTCCGTTTCCGCCGCCGAGTCGCGCGGCTGGGCGGTCGGCTGGGTACCGCGCGGTCGGGAAGGCGCGGCCGCCGCGCGGGCGGCGTCGGTCAGCGCCAACCCGTGCAGCCACCGGAACACCACCAACCCGGTCACCAGCGCGGCGACCGGAGCGAGCGCCGCGAGCACCCCGACGTCCGGCCGGTCCAGCACCGCGAACACCCCGACGATGCCGAGCGCGGCGATCACCGCGGCGCCGGGCAGCCAGCGCCGGCGCGACACGAGCCCGGCGCCGACCGCGACCAACCCGATCACCACGGCCATCCCGCCCAGCAGCACGAGCTTGTCGTTGGCGCCGAACGCCCTGATCGCGAAGTCCTTGACCGGGTGCGGCGTGCGGTCGATGGCGGAGTTGCCGACCGCGACGAACGGCGAGGCCGACGGCCCGACCAGGCCGGCGACCAGGTGTCCGACGGTCAGCGCCGCGGCCACGGACAGCAGACCGACCAGGGCGGCCATCCAGCGGGTCAGGATGGCGCCACCGACCCTGCCGGTCGAGTCTGGAAGCACAACGGCACTCACAACGTTGTATTCGACGCCGTCGACCCTACGGATGGCCAGCGTCGGGTGGTTCCCGTCACCAGGAGGTAATCGACAGCGCCCGGCGCAGGCGCTCCTCCTCGACCTCCCAGTAGCCGTGCTCCAGGCCGTCGACCATGATCACCGGAACCCGGTCGCCGTACTCGGCGCGCAGCTCGCGGTCACTATCGACGTCCAGCTCGGTCCACGGCACGCCCAGCTCACCGCAGATCCGGTCGACTTCGAGCCGGGCCGCCTCGCACTGGTGGCAGCCGGCCCTGGTCAGCAGGGTGACCTGGTGCGACACGTCAGCCCTTGAGCAGCGCGCGGCCGATCACGAGCCGCTGGATCTGGTTGGTGCCCTCGACGATCTGCAGGGCCTTGGCCTCGCGCATGTACCGCTCGACCGGGAAGTCGGCGACGTAACCGGCGCCGCCGAGCACCTGCACCATGTCGGTCGTCGCCCGCATGCACATGTCGGTGGCGACCAGCTTGGCCATGGCCGCCTGGGTCGAGTACGGCCGGCCGGCGTCGCCGCGGCGCGCGGCCGCCAGGTACAGCGCCCTGGCCGCCTCGATACCGGCGGCGGCGTCGGCGAGCAGGAACGACACCCCCTGGTGCTCACCGATCGGCACTCCGAACGAGGTCCGCTCCCGCGCGTAGCCGACCGCCACGTCCAGCGCCGCCTGGGCGAGGCCGACCGCGCACGCCGCGATGCCCAGCCGCCCGGCGTCGAGTGCGGCCATTGCCTGCCGGAACCCGTCGCCCTCCGGGCCGAGCAGGCGGTCCGCCTCGACCGTGGCCCCGTCGAAGATCAGCTGGGTGGTGGTCGATGCCTTCATGCCCATCTTGCGCTCGGGCGGGGCGACCGTGATCCCCGGCGTGCCGGCGTCGACCAGGAACCCGCTGACCCCACGAGTGGGGTGGTCCCCGGTCCTGGCCAGCACGAAGTAGAAGTCGGCCTGGCCGCCGTGCGAGATCCACGCCTTGGTCCCGGTGATCCGGTAGCTGCCGTCCTCCTGCCGCTCGGCGCGGGTGCGCAGCGCCCCGGCGTCGGATCCGCAGTGCGGCTCGGACAGGCAGTAGGCGCCGAGCAGCTCGCCGCCGGCGATGTCGGGCAGCCACCGCTTCTGCTGCTCCGCGGTGCCGACGGTGGCCAGTGCGTGCGCGGCGAGGGTGTGCACCGACCCCCCGAGCCCGTCGGTGAGCCAGCCGCCGGCCAGCTCCGCGCCCCACTGCAGGTACACCCCGTACGGCCGCCCTCTGCCGCCGTGGCTCTCCGGGAAGGTCAGCCCGAGCAGCCCGGACCGGCCGATCGTGCGGAACACCTGCCTCGGGAACTCCCCGGCGGCCTCGGCCCGGTCGGCGACCGGGCGCAGCTCACGGTCGGCGAGCTCGCGGGTGAGCGCGAGCAACTCCACGGCGTCCTCGTCGGGGAGCTGGCGGTCGATCGGTGCGGTCGTCACTGAACGGCTCATCGGGCGGCCAATCGGGCGGCGGGCGCTGACGGCTCAATTGTGCGGAAAATTTAGTAGGACGTCCAACTCTCCTGTCGGGACCGCTGTGACGGTCAGGGCAGGGGAGTGCCGGTCACGGTGCGCAGTTCCCGGCGGGCGAGCTTGCCGGTGGCCGTGACCGGGAGCTCGTCGACGACCTCGACCGAGGTCGGGACCTTGTAGCGGGCCACCCACTGGGCGCAGTGCGCGTCGAGCTCCTTGGCGGTGAGGGTCGCGCCCTCGGCTAGCACCAGCACGGCACGCACGGTCTCGCCGCTGAGCTCGTGCGGCACGCCGACCACGGCCGCCTGGGCGATCGCCGGGTGCTCCAGCAGCGCCCGCTCGACCTCGTGCGGGTAGACGTTGAAGCCGTTGACGATGATGAGGTCGCTGGCCCGGTCGACAAGGTGCAGGTCGCCGTCTGCGTCGAGGTAGCCGACGTCCCCGGTGCGGAACCAGCCCTCCGCGTCGGGACCGTGATCGGCGCCCGGCCAGTAGCCGCTGAGCAGGTTCGCGCCGCGGGCCGCGACCAGGCCGGTCTCGTACTCGTCCTCGTCGTCCTCGTCGTCCGGGTCGGCCCCGAGCGGCGTGCCGTCCGGGTGTACCAGCCGCAGCTCGATACCGGGCAGGGCCCGCCCGACCGAGCCCGGCTTCGGCGCACCGCCGACCAGCGTCGACGTGAGTACCGGGCCGGTCTCGGTGAGCCCGTAGCCCTCGTAGATGCCGATGCCGGTGGCCTTCGCGAACGAGGCCGCCAGCGACGCCTCCAGCGGTGCGGCGCCCGAGGTCATCAGCCGCACGGTGCCGAACGCGCCGCGCAGCCGCTCGGTGCCCAGTTGCAGCCAGGCCCGGTACATCGGTGGCACGCCGACCACGGTGGTCACCCGGTGCGCGGCGATCACGGCGAGCGAGTCGACCGCGTCGAACCGCCCGGCCAGCACCGCTGTGGCGCCGGCGTTGGCCACCTGCAGCAGCCCCGGCCCAAGGCCGTAGACGTGGAACAGCGGCAGCGCGAGCAGCACGGTGTCGGCCGGCGTCACCGGCGCCGGGCGCAGCGCCGCGCACTGCGCGACGTTGGACAGCAGCGCCCGGTGCGACAGCATCACGCCGCGCGCGGTGCCCGACGACCCCGACGTGAACGCCAGCACGGCGATGTCCTCGGCACCGGTCACCGGCTCGATGCGCTCTGGCGGCCAGGTCGCCGGACCGGGTGGATCGACCACCCGCACGCTGGCGGCGCCGGCCTTGGTGGCGGCCACGTCGTCTTCCTCGCCGGCGATCAGCACCTTGGCGCCGCTGCCGGCGAGCACTGCCTCGAGTTCCTTGGGCGCGGCGCCGCGGGCGGTCGGCACCAGCACGCCGCCGGCGCGCAGCGTGCCGAACACCGACACGACGTACTCGATGGTCCCGGCGAGCCGGACCACGACGCGGTCCCCGGCGGCCACGCCGGCCTGCCGCAGGCCGGCCGCTGCGGCGTCGACCGCGCTGTCAAGCTCGCCCCAGCTGAGCCGGCGGCCGGAGGCGACCTCGATCAGGGCTGGATGGGCCGGGTCGGCATCGGCCGAGGTGCGCACCAGGTCGGCCACGTTGCCGGTCGCCTCGACGGTGGCGGGCGCCTGCACGGGTACCTCCCGGTTACAGATCGGGGTTGCGGATCGAGCTGTGTCGCTCCACGTCGGGCGACGTCGAGCGGCACCGGACGACGCTGACGGCGCAGAGCCGAGGGCCGCAAGTGTGTCACGCACCCCCACGCCCCCGCAGGGCACCAAGGGCGCAACGGTGGCCGCGCCACCCCGACGGCCCCGTCGACTACAGCCGTTTGGCCGCTCCACGTATGCTCCATCCACCGCTCAGTGCCCGGCGTGGTGCCGCTGAGCAGCGAACCAAGGGGGTACGGATGCCCCGGCCCGACCGACGGACAAGGCCGGCTGGACTCGTGGGGGGTGCGGCGGCGGCCCGACGCCGGAACGAGCAGGGCGCCTGGTGACCGAGCAGTCCATCGCGGTCAACGGCGGTAGCGGCCCGGCGGCCGGCGAGCCGGCCGGGCAGGCGCCCGAGCACGGCGAGTCGTGGCGGCTCGTGCACGCCGCTCAGCAGGGCGATGCCGGCGCGTTCGGCGAACTGTACGACCGCTACGTCGACGCGGTGTTCCGGTTCGTGCTGTTCCGGGTCGGTGACCGCCAGCTGGCCGAGGACCTCACCAGCGAGACGTTCCTGCGGGCGCTGCGACGGATCTCCACCGTGTCCTACCAGGGACGCGACGTCGGCGCGTGGTTCGTCACGATCGCCCGCAACCTCGTGCTCGACCACGTCAAGTCCGGCCGGCACCGGCTCGAGGTGGTCACCTCCGAGGTGGCCGAACTGCACAGCCGCAAGGCCGGCCCGGCCAGCGGCCCGGAGCACGAGGTGGTCGCGGCCGCCACCAGGGAAGAGCTCATGCGCTGTGTCGCACAGCTCAACCCTGACCAGCGGGAATGCATCATGCTGAGGTTTCTGCAGGGGTTGTCGGTGGCCGAGACCGCAGAGCACATGGGACGTAACGAGGGAGCCATCAAAGCGTTGCAACATCGCGCCGTGCGACGCCTGGCTCAACTTCTGCCGGAGGGCCTGAAGTGAACGGCGTAACTGTCCGCAACCCCGCTCGTTGCTCCGAGCAGGTGGTTCGCGGGGTCGTTCAGGGCGCGACGGCCCGGGACCGTGACGAGGACGGGGCGAATGCCTGATTCGGCTAGCGAGCGGTTCGCGCGAGCCGTCGAGGGTGGGCCGATCGGGCCCGAACCCGACGACGAGCTGCGCCGCGACCTCGCGCTGGTGGCGGCGCTGCGCGAGGTGGGCGAGTCGGCCAGGCTCGACGACGTCACCAGGCAGCGCATGCGCCGCCAGCTGCTCGCCGAGTTCGGCGACCCCGGCGATACCGCTGACCCCGGCGACCCCGGCGACCCCGGCGACCCCGGTGACACGCAGGAAACCGCTCCGGCCCGCCGGCCGGGCGGCGTCAGGGGGCGGCTGCTGGTCGCCGCGGCGGCCGCGCTGTGCCTGCTGCTCTCGCTGTCGGCGATGAGCCTGCTGATGGCCAGGGACGCGCTGCCGGGCGAGGCGCTCTACGGCGTCAAGCGCAGCGCCGAGTCCGCCGAGCTCGGCTTCACGTTCGGAACCGAGTCGCGCGGGTTCAAGCACCTTCAGTTTGCTACTGCCAGGCTCGACGAGGTGGAGACGCTTGCCGCCCAGGACGGGCTGAGCGCAGACCCGTACGTGACCGCGCTCGAAGCGTTCGACACCGACGCCGCGGCGGGCTCGCGGCTGCTGATCGAGGCGGCGACCAACGGCTCCGGCAGCCAGCTCGCCGCGCTGCGCGACTGGGCCGGCCAGCAGGCGCAGCGACTCGAGACGACGACGCCGGGCCTGCCCGAGCCGGCGGTCGCCCGCGCCGCCGAGTCGCGCGACCTGCTGAACAAGATCGCCGAGCGGGCGACCGCGCTGCGCGAGCGCCTGGCCTGCACCGTCGTGAGCTCCGGGGCGACCGACGAGGTCGGCCTGCTGCCGGCGGACGGGCCGTGCGAGCCGGCCGGCCGGCCCGGCAGCGGCCCGAACCAGCCGGGTCCGAGCGGCCGCCCCAGTGGCGATCCGAGCGTGCCGGGCACGCCCGGCACGCCGTCCACCGGCCAGCCACGGGACCCGGCGAGCCCGTCCACGCCGGGAACCGCGGTCGGTGACCGGTCCGACGGTTCGCCGGTAGACCTGCCGCTGCTGCCAGGGCTGGGCGGTGTCGGGTCGGCCGACTCCGGTCCTCGGGCCGGCTGACGCCCGGCCCCCAGGTCGGCGACCACTAGGCTGGAGCCGGGTCCGTCACCTTGAACATGCGACTGCCGGAGGCGGGCGTTGCCACGATTGCCATGGCGTGAAACGAGCGCCGAGCGAGACGCTCGCGCCGAGCTGGCCGGCGAGGCGTCGGCCGAGGCCGCCCTCGCCTCGGCGGCGGCGCCCGAGGTCGAAGCGGCGCTTGCGGTGCCGCCGGACCTGACCGCGGCGGCGTTCTTCGACGTAGACAACACGATGATGATCGGGGCGTCGATCTTCCACTTCGCCCGCGGGCTCGCCGCCCGCAAGTTCTTCACCACCTCCGACCTGGCCGGTTTCGCCTGGCAGCAGATCAAGTTCCGGGTTGGCGGCCGCGAGGACCCGCACGAGATGAAGGCCAGCCGCGAGCAGGCGCTCACGTTCGTCGCCGGGCGCACCGTCGAGGAGCTGGTCGAGCTCGGCGAGGAGATCTACGACGAGCTGATGGCCGACCGGATCTGGGCGGGCACCAGGGCGCTGGCCCAGATGCACCTCGACGCCGGTCAGCGGGTGTGGCTGGTGACGGCGACCCCGGTCGAGCTGGCCAGCATCATCGCGCACCGGCTCGGCCTGACCGGGGCGCTCGGGACGGTCGCCGAGGTCGACAACGGCGGTGAACCCGGGGCGCCCGGCGGCGGCCTCCCGGCCGGGGTCGCCCAGGCCCCCGCGGGGCGGTGGGTCGCCGCCCGCGAGGGGCTGGACCTGCGCCGCTGCACGGCCTACTCGGACTCGTCCAACGACGTGCCGATGCTGTCGGTGGTGGGCACCGCGGTCGCGGTCAACCCGGACTCGCAGCTGCGCGAGACGGCCCGCCGCAAGGGCTGGGAGATCCGTGACTTCCGCACCGGCCGGCGCGCCGCCAGGATCGGCGTGCCGTCGGTGCTCGGCGCGGGCGTGGTGGCCGGGGCGGTCGCCGCCGGCGTCGCCTACCGCCGCCGCGACCGCGCCTGAGCAGCGCCGGTCAACCCAGGATCAGCCCAGGATCAGCCCAGGAACGGGTTGCGGCGCTGGGAGAGCAGCCGGTACAGGGTGTGCTGGATGGTCTCGCGGACCTGGTCGGCCAGGTTGAACACGAGCATCGGGTCGTCGGCGGCGCCGGTGCCGTGCTGCGCGGTCTGGATCGGCTCGCCGAACTCGATGTACCACTTGGACGGCAGCGGGATCATGCCGAGCGGCCCCAGCAGCGGGAACAGCGGCGTGACCGGGAAGTATGGCGCCCCGAGGAGCCTGGCCAGCGGCTTGATGTTGCCGATCATGGGGTAGATCTCCTCGGCCCCGACGATCGAGCACGGGATGATCGGCACGCCGGTGCGCAGTGCCGCCGAGACGAAGCCGCCGCGGCCGAACCGCTGCAGCTTGTACCGGTCGTGGAACGGCTTGCCGACCCCCTTGAACCCCTCCGGCCAGACGCCGACCAGCTCGCCGGCGCGCAGCAGGCGCTCGGCGTCCGGGTTGCACGCCAGGGTCTGTCCGGTCTTGCGGGCCAGTGAGCCGACGAACGGCAGGGTGAACACCAGGTCGGCGGCGAGCATCCGCAGGTGCCGGTGACGCGGGTGCTCGTCGTGGATGGCCAGCCCGGTCATCATCGCGTCGATCGGCAGCGTGCCCGAGTGGTTGGCGACGACGAGCGCCGCGCCGGTCAACGGCAGGTTCTGCATGCCGATCGTCTCGACGCGGAACCAGTGCGTGTACAGCGGGCGCAGCAGCGGCAGCAGCAGCTGGTCGGTCAGCTCCGGGTCGAAGCCGAACTCGTCGACGCTGTAGTCGCCGGTGATCCGCCTGCGCAGGAAGTCGAGCGCCTCGGCCAGCCGGTCACCAGCCGGTGGCACCGGCTCCTCCGACTCAGGCAGCAGCGCCGGCCGCGGTGCCCGGCCGTTGAGCGGTCGCTCGTCGGTGTGCAGCGAGATGACCCGCGCTTCTGGCATCGCGAAACCTCCAATAGGCCTTGCCGTGAGCCGCTACGAACGCAACTTGGCGAGCACGGCCCGCTCGGCGGCCGCCAGCCGCCGTGGGTCGATCAGCGGCCGCAGCCCGCCGCCGCTGACGAAGTCGTCGAACGCCTGCACCGTCGTCCAGCGCGGGGTGAAGCCGAACCTGGTCTTCAGCCTCGTGATGTCGACCACCCGCCCGAAGTTGAGGAACCGCATCTGCTCCGGCGAGAAGTCCACCAGCGCCGCCTGCCGGAACAGCTGGCTCACATATGCCACCGCCGGCAGCGGCACCGGCAGCGGGAGCCGCCCGGCCCGGCGGATCGCCTGCGACAGCAGCAGCACGTCCTCGCCGCCGACGTTGAACACCCCGGAACAATCCTCGGCGGTCGCCCGCTCCAGCACCGCCAGCGCGTCCTCCTCGTGCAGCAGTTGCACCCTGGCGTCGTAGCCGAGCACCGTCGGCACGATCGGCAGGGCGAAGTACCGGGTCATGATGGTGTCGATGCGCGGACCGATGAAGTTGGTGAACCGCAGCAGCGTCACCGTGACGTCAGGGCGCCTGCGGCTGAAGCCGCGCACGTACCCCTCGATCTCCACCGCGTCCTTGCCGTAGCCGGAGCGGGGCAGCGACTTCGGCGCCATGTCCTCGGTGAACAGCGCCGGGTCGCGGGCGCTGGCGCCGTACACCACGGTGGTCGACTTGACCACGAGCTTTCGCACCGACTCGGCCTGCTGGCACGCCGCGAGCAGCTGCATGGTGCCGATGACGTTCATCTCCATCATCGAGCTGCGGCCGCCGGAACTGTCGGGGTTGGCCGACAGCGACGCGTGCACGACGGTGTTCACACCAGCCTTGTTGATCACCTTGGCGATCAGCGGGTTGCGGATGTCGGCCCGGACGAACTCGGCGCGACCCATGCGCCGCAACAGATCGCGAGGCGGCGGCACGGTGTCGACGCCGAGCACTCGTTCGACGTTCGGGTCGGCGGCGAGCCGAGCGGCGAGGTTTCCGCCGAGGAAGCGGCTGACACCGGTGACGAGGACGGTACCTGCTGGCATGCGGAGTCCCTGGGCGCACGGCTAGTACACGCGGTAACTAGACAGTGCTAGTTCATGGCTAGGCCATGCTAGGTCGCCGCCCAGCCAATGACCAACGAATGTGATGCCCCCGGTCGCGACTCGACCCAGTGAGGTGGCACGCGGTGCGCGGCTACTTCTTCAGCTTGCGACGCTGCACCCTGGTCTTGCGCAGCAGCTTGCGGTGCTTCTTCTTGGACATGCGCTTGCGGCGCTTCTTGATGACTGAGCCCATGCTCGTCCTCGCTGTCGGTGTGCTAGTCGTTCGGTGGCTGTGCGGCCTGATCGGCTCACGGCCACCGAAGCGGCTCGCGGCGCAGGGCATCAGGCTACCGTCCGCGCTCAGCCGGCCGAGAAGTAGGCGCCTTCCAGGTAGTCGTGCACTGCCTTTTCCGGCACCCGGAACGACCGCCCGACCCGCACCGCGGGTAGCTCACCCGAGTGCACCAGCCGGTAGACGGTCATCTTCGAGACGCGCATGATCGCGGCCACCTCGGCGACCGTCAGGAACTTCACCTGACCGAGCGCCGGTTGCCCAGCATCCTTGTCCGCCGGCATGGCTCACCGCGTCCTTCTTTGCACGTGTCGCGCCGTCGGGCTTCCCCACCCGGCGGTATCGACACGCACGTGCACTCCCGAGCGTAGCGGGACAGGTGGGACCAATGCGACCAGAGCAACTCGCTTGGGCGCATCACTCGTGCTCGCGGCCCAGTTCGAGCGACCGGTCCCTGGCGGCCTCGATCGCCGCCAGCAGCGCCGCGCGGACGCCGTGGTTCTCCAGTTCACGGATGGCGGAGATGGTCGTACCGGCCGGTGAGGTGACGGCCTCGCGCAAGGTCACCGGGTGCTCGCCGGACTCGCGGAGCATCTTCGCGGCGCCGACGGCCGACTGGGTGATCAGCTCGGTGGCCACGGCGCGCGGCAGACCGAGCAGGATGCCGGCGTCGATCATGGCCTCGACCAGGAAGTAGAAGTACGCGGGGCCGGAACCGGAGAGCGCCGTGACGGCATCCTGCTGGGACTCCGGCACCCTGGCCACCCGCCCCACGCTGGACAGCAGGTCCTCGACCAGGGCCAGGTGCGACGGCGACGCCGAACGACCGGCGGAGATCGCGCTCATCGCCTCGCCGACGAGCATGGGGGTGTTCGGCATGACGCGCACGATCGGGGTGCCGGCCGGCAGCCGGCGCTCGTACAGCGCGGTCGGCAGGCCCGCGCACAGCGACACCACCAGGCAGTCCGGCCGGATCGCCGAGGAGAGCTCGTCCAGCAGCGGCTCGATGTCCTGCGGCTTGACCGCCACCACGAGCACGTCGGCCAGGTCCGCGGCCGTCGCGGTGTTCACGCCGCGCACGCCGTAGCGCTTGGTCAGCTCGGCCGCCCGGTCCGGGTACCGCTCGGTGAACAGCAGGTCGTCCGGGCTGCGGCCGGCCGAGAGCAGGCCGGACAGCAGCGCCTCACCGATCTTCCCGGCGCCGAGCACCGCAACCTTGGTCATGCCCGGAGGTTACTGCGGGGCGATCGCGAGCTGTCTGGCCTGGCAGACCAGGGTGCCGGCGGCGTCGACGACCTGCAGGTCCTCGTCGAACCAGCGGCCGTGCAACGCGCGCGAATCGGCAAGCACCCGAAGCCAACCCGGCGCCGGCCTGGCCCGCACCAGCGCGGTCAGCTGCACCGTCGGTGACCAGCCGAAACGACCCAGGTTGAAGACCACGGGCGGGCTGATGTCACCGGCCAGCAGGGCGAACAGCGGATCCGGCTCGCCGTCGGCCGGCCGCACCCACAGGTGCAGCCGCGGCGGCAGGTCGGTGCGTCCGGTCACGAACCCGGCGGTGGCCGGGTCGATCATCATCCGGCTGACCTGGGCGACCCGGAACACCACGCCGACGTTCGACGTGACGTCGAGCGCGTCGGGCGGCGGTTCCGCCGGCAGCTGCGCCAGGTCGCTGTGGTGCACCGGGCCGTCCGGCAGCCGCCCGCACGAGATCGCCGCGTCCACGCACGCCCGGCCGTTCTGCTCGAGCACGGCGTTGACCGCGGTCACGGTGCGGCCCCGTTTGCGCACGTCGACGGTGATCGTCGCGGGGCCGAACGACGGCGGGCGCAGGAACTGGGCGCTGACCGCGAGCGGGTCGAGCTCGATTCCGGTGTCGCCGCTGGCCGTGGCAGCGGGGTCGCTGGAGGCGGCGATCGCGGCGCGGGCGAGCACGGCGAGCAGGTAGCCGCCGTGCGGCCGGTCACCGACCGCCCACTCCGGCGACAGGTCCGCCGCGAACGAGCCGGGCCCGGCCGCCCGCACCGTCGTGGCGGCGGTGAACGTCGCCGTGCCGGACGCCGCCGCGCCGGATTTCGTCATCGCCGGGACACGAGCGCGCGGGCGAAGAACGCGGTGTTGGCCGGCCGCTCGGCGAGCCGGCGCATCAGGTAGCCGTACCACTGGGTGCCGTACGGCACGTACACCCGCACGGTCTCGCCGAGCCCGGCGAGCCGGCGCTGCTCGTCGGGCCGCACGCCGTAGAGCATCTGGAACTCGAAGCTGTCGGGCTTGCGCCCATACCAGTGCGCGCGCTCGGCGATGACGTCGATCAGTCGCGGGTCGTGCGTGGCGAACATCGGGTAGCCGGCCCCGGCAAGCAGCACGTTGGCGCACCGCACGTAGTTCAGGTCGACCTCATGGGCCGAGTCGAACGCCACGTCCGGCGGCGCCGCGTAGGCGCCCTTGCACAGCCTGATCCGGGACCCGTCACCGGCCAGCGCGCGGCAGTCGGCGAGCGTGCGGCGCAGGTAGGACTGCAGCACCGCCCCGGTCGCCGGCCAGGTCCGGCGCAGCTCGCCGAGGATCCGCAGCGTCGAGTCGACCGTCGTGTGGTCCTCCATGTCGAGCGTGACGACCGTGCCGCACTGCTGGGCCGCCGCGCAGATCCGCGACGCGTTGGTCAGCGCCAGCGACTCGTCCAGAGCTTGCCCGACCGCCGACAGCTTGACGCTGACCTCGGTCTTGCCGGCCAGGCCCTCGGCGTACAACCGGTCCAGGACCTCCAGGTAGGCCTGCACGGCGGCTTCGGCGTGCTCGTGCGCCGTGGTGTCCTCGCCGAGGTAGTCCAGCGACACCGTCAGTCCGGCGTCGACCAGCTCCGTGGTGACGCGCACGGCGTCCCCGGTGGATTCACCGGCGACGAACCGGCGTACCACGTCCCGGCTCACCGGGACGGTGGCGACCAGCCGCTTCACGGCGTCGTTGCCGGCGGCGGCGAGGATCAGCGAACGCAGCGGGTTCACGGCGGTGACTTTATCCGCCACTCCGCCGGCCCGCCCCCGACCGGGGCAAGGGCATTGACCGGTTTGGACCATTCGTATACCAATGATCCATGCCGGGGAGTACCGAGGGTCCACCGCGGTCCAAATACCTGCGGGTGCGTGACCAACTGGTCACCCGACTGACCAGCATGGAGCCGGGCCAGCCGCTGCCGGCCGAGCGGGAGCTGGCGGCCGAGCTCGGGGTGGCCAGGATGACCCTGCGCAAGGCGCTGGACCAACTCGTGGCCGACTCGCTGCTGCTGCGCCGGCAGGGTTCCGGCACGTTCGTCGCCCCACCCAAGGTCGCCCAGCGGCTGACCGCCACGTCGTTCTCCGAGGACATGCGTGCGCGCGGCCTGCGGCCGGGCGCACGCACCCTGTCGGCCGCAACCAAGCCGGCCGGGATGGCCGTCGGCGCCTGCCTGAACATCCAGCCGACCGCCTCGATTCTGCAGGTCAGACGGCTGCGGCTGGCGGACGGGATCCCGATGGCGCTCGAGGAGCTGCACGTTCCGGCCGACGTGGTGCCCGGCCTGACCGGGGACGATCTGGTGGACCACTCGTTCTACTCGCTGCTGTCGACGCGCTACGGGCTGACGCTGGCCGGCGGCACGCAGACGATCGAGCCGACGCTCACCTCCGGCGAGGACGCCACGCTGCTCGAGGTCACCCCTGGCGCGCCGGCGTTCCTTTTCGAGCGGACCACGCGGGTCTCGACGGGCCGCGTCGTCGAGTTCGTCCGGTCGGTCTACCGCGGTGACCGCTATCGGATCGTGGTCGACCTGTTGCCGCCCGGAGTCGCCGGTCCCGGCGGCTCGGTGCAGGCCGGGTCTTGACGATGATTCACCACCCTCGAATACTGACCCATCAAGGCTAGACAAATGGTCTAACTACAGGAGGGGCACGCATGATCTCCCGCCGCCTGAGCACGAGACTGGCCACCATCGCCATAGCCTCCGTCACGGCGCTCACGCTCGCCGGTTGCGGCGAAAAGGCCACCCCCAGTGGTGGCGAACCGGACAACAGTCAGATCGGCGCTGGCAAGACCCTCACGGTGTGGATCATGGAGGGGACCAACCCCGACGCGACGCCGTTCTTCGACAAGGTGAAGTCCGACTTCAAGGCGCAGACCGGGGCCGAGGTCGACATCCAGTTCGTGCCGTGGGCCAACGCGCACGACAAGTTCGTCAGTGCCGTCGGCGGCGGCGAGACGCCCGATGTCGCCGAGGTCGGCACCACCTGGACCCCTGAGTTCGCCGACGCGGGGATCCTGGCCGACCTGTCCGAGCGGGTGCAGAACAAGGACGACCTGGTCGACAGCCTGGTCACCGCCGGTGAGCTGGACGGCAAGCTGTACGGGATGCCTTGGTACGCCGGCGTCCGGTCGATCGTCTACCGCACCGACGTCTTCGAGGAGCTCGGCCTCGAGCCGCCGACCAACTGGGACGAGCTGCAGGATGCCGCACTCAAGATCAAGACCGCGAAGCCGGACATGATCCCGTTCCCGGTCGCAGGCGACAGCGCCTTCGGCATGATGCCGTTCATCTGGGGAGCCGGCGGCACGATCGCCGAGCAGGACGGCGACACCTGGAAGTCGAAGCTGGACTCCGCCGAGGCGCGCGAGGGCTTGACCTTCTACACCGACCTCGCCCTCAAGCACGGGCTGTCCTCGCCCGCCGCCACCACCTGGAAGGAGACGAACCTGCGCGACGAGTTCGTCGCAGGCAAGGTGGCGATGATGATCTCCGGTAGCTGGACGCCCAAGGCCATCGTGCAGAAGGCCCCCACACTCGAGGGCAAGATCGGCGCGTTCCCGGTCCCTGGCAAGGACGGCGGCATGTCCCCGTCGTTCGTGGGCGGCTCGCACCTGGCCGTGTTCGAGCAGTCCAAGGAGCAGGAGCTGTCCTGGAAGTTCGTCGAGATGATGACCAAGGACCAGTACGCCGACGACTGGGCCACCCAGTCGAGCTTCTTCCCCGGCCTGAAGTCCCTGCTGGACAAGGCCATGTCCGAGGACGACCCGCTGATCTCGCCGTTCGCCACCCAGATGAAGGACGCCGGCAACACCGTGCCGGTCACCCCGGCCTGGGGCAAGGTCGAGGCCAAGAAGACCCTCGGCGCGATGCTGCAAGCGATCCTGTCCGGCAGCAAGACGGTCGACCAGGCCACCGCCGACGCGGCAGCGGAGATGACCGAGACCTTGAAGGGCTAGGGAAGCGTTGACCGGGCCGCTCGCCGTCGTAGACACCGCAGAGGCGGGTGGTGCGCGTGGCGCCCCCCCCACCCGCCGGCGGCCGGCCCGGCCACCGCACCGCAACCCGGCGCGGGCCTGGCTGCTGCTGAGCCCGGCGCTGCTGATACTCGGTGGCCTGCTGCTGGTGCCGCTGGCCAGGGTCACCGAGATCTCCCTCGAGGACATGTCCGGCCTGCGGGCGCTGGCCAAGGGCGAGGGCGAGTACGTCGGCCTGGACAACTACCGCGAGGTGCTCAGCAGCCGGCAGCTGTGGCTGACCGTGCTGCCGAACACCGTGGTCGTGGCGATCGTGTGCGTGGTGCTGACAGTGATCGTCGGGACGCTCGCAGCACTGCTGCTCGAGTCGCTGCGGCCACGCGCCAGGGCGCTGGTCACCATGGCGATCCTGACCGCGTGGGCAGTGCCGGCGGTGACCGGCACCTACATCTGGATCTGGATCTTCAACCCGGTCGACGGCGTGGTGAGCGAGCTGGCCCAGGCGATCGGCCTGGTCGACGCAGGCGGCGAGAACTGGTTCACCAACCGGTACGCGTTCTTCGCGATCGTCGTGGTCAACGTCGTGCACCACGGATTCCCGTTCGTCGCGCTCACCGTGCTGGCCGGTCTGCTCACGATCCCGACCGAGCTGACCGAGGCCGCGGTGCTGGACGGGGCCAGCCCGTGGCGGCGGTTCTGGAACATCACGGTGCCGACGCTGCGGCCGGTGTTCGCGGTCGTGACGATCCTGTCGACGATCTGGGACTTCAAGGTGTTCACCCAGGTGTTCCTCATGCCGGGCGGCGACGGAGCCAACCGTGACGTGCTCAACCTGAGCACCTGGTCCTACGTGGAGGCGTTCGGCCAGATCGAGTACGGCATCGGCTCGGCGATCGCGGTGGTGCTGACGATCACCTTGCTGCTGATCACGGCGGCCTACCTGCGCACGCTGTTCCGGGAAGGGGAGCTCACGTGAGGCCGGCCAGGATCGGGCGGGCCGTCGCGCTGCTGGCGCTGCTGGTGTTCACGCTGTTCCCGGCGGTGTGGATGCTGCTGACCGCGGTCAACCCGAGGGCCAACGGTGGGCAGCTGATACCGACCGGGTTCACGCTGGACAACTTCCGGTTCGTGCTCGACGAGGGCCGGTTCGGCATCTTCCTGCGCAACTCGCTGGTGGTCGCCGTGGCCACGGTCGCGGTGAGCGCCGTGGTGGCGCTGCTGGCCGCGGTCGCGGTGGCCAGGTTCCGCTTCCGGTTCCGCACGTCGATTCTGGTGATGTTGCTGGTCGTGCAGATGGTGCCGCTGGAGGCGCTGGTCATCCCGCTGTTCCTCCAGGCCCGCAGCCTGCAGCTGCTGAACTCGCTGGTCGGCCTCGTCGTGGTGTACGTGGCGTTCTCGCTGCCGTTCGCGGTGTGGATGCTGCGCGGTTTCGTCGGGGCGGTGCCGGTCGAGATCGAGGAGGCCGCCTACGTCGACGGCGCCTCGTGGACCCGGATGTTCGTCTCGATCCTGCTGCCGCTGGTCGCCCCCGGCCTGGTGGCGACGAGCATCTTCGCGTTCATCGTGGCCTGGAACGAGTTCATCTTCGCGTACACGTTCATGAGCGACGACGCGAAGTACACCGCCGCGGTGGGCCTGCGGTACTTCTTCGGCCTGTACACGACGGACTGGGGAGCGGTGATGGCCGGGTCGACTTTGATCACAATCCCGGTCATGGTGTTCTTCGTGCTGGTCCAGCGCCGGCTCACGGCCGGCCTCGTGGCAGGGGCGATCAGAGGATGAGCGAACGTTTGCGCAGGCTCGCCGCCGGGGTGCTGCTCCCGGGGTTCGTCGGGACCAGCCCGCCGGGCTGGCTGTCCGATGCGATCGCCGGCGGCCTGGCCGGCGTCGTCTACTTCGGACACAACATCGTCGATCCGGCGCAACTCGCCGCGCTGTCCTCGGCGGTGCACGGGCTTCGCGAGGACGTACTGATCGCCGCCGACGAGGAGGGCGGCGACGTCACGAGGCTGCACGTGGCCGGCGGGTCGTCGCACCCTGGCAACGCCGCGCTCGGCGTCGTCGACGACCTGGCCGCGACCGCCGCGGTGGCCGGTGGCATCGGCCGCGAGCTGCGGATGGCCGGCGTCGACGTCAACCTCGCGCCGTGCGTCGACGTCAACTCCGACCCGGCCAACCCGGTGATCGGCGTTCGCTCGTTCGGCTCGGACCCGCGGCTCGTGGCCAGGCACGCCGCGGCGTTCGTCGAAGGCCTGCAGGCGGCCGGGGTGGCCGCGTGCGCCAAGCACTTTCCTGGGCACGGCGGCACCAGGGCCGACTCGCACGTCACCCTGCCGGTGATCGACGCCGACCTGGCGACGCTGCGCTCGCGAGACCTGCCGCCGTTCGCCTCGGCGATCGCCGCCGGGGTGCGCTGCGTGCTGACCGCGCACATCCGCTTCGCCGCGGTCGACAGCGCCCCGGCCACGGTCAGCCCGGCAGTGATCCGGCTGCTGCGCGAGGAGCTCGGGTTCGACGGCGTCGTGGTGACCGACGCCCTGGACATGCAGGCGATCACCAGCCGGCTGGGGCTGGCCGGCGGCGCGGTCGCCGCGCTGGCCGCCGGCGCCGACCTGCTGTGCATCGGCAACCCGCTCAACGAGGCCGGCCGCGGCGACGGGGCGGCCGAGCTCGCAGCGGTGTGGCAGGCGATCGTCGACGCCGCGCAGGCGGGCGAGCTGCCCGAGCAACGCCTCGTGGAGGCCAACGCGAGGGTCGCCGCGCTCGCGGCCTGGGTTCGGGCGGCGCGCGACGTCCCGGTGCCGGCAGCGCCGGCGCTGCCGGCCAGCCTGGGCCTCGACGTGGCCAGGCGGGCGCTGCGGGTCACCGGCGACGTGCACCTGGCCGGCCGGCTCGAGGTCGTCGACCTGCGCCGGCACGTCAACCGGGCGGCCGGGCGGAACTCGGCCGCGCTGCTCGACGTGCTGCACCGGCGGGGGGCGGGCGGGGGGGGGGGGGGGGGCGGGGGGGGACACCCCCGCCGGCCCCCCGGTGGCCGTGCCGAGCACCCGAGGCCACCCGCCCGACACCACCGGCAACCGCGCGCCGTGGCCG
>OBLK01000208.1_pt1 | contig 17736 bp, 13 predicted proteins | sample 1518871 | NCBI WGS metagenome assembly OBLK01 (sample SAMEA2464837, study PRJEB22497) | soil metagenome | biome: Grassland; feature: Farmland; material: Clay | place: Australia | collected 2013-02-01 | depth 0.8 m
CCGCAGACGCTGCCCCCACCTCGCCGCCCGACCAGACCGGCCGGCCCGACCAGGCGGACGCTGCCGGCAAAACCGACCAGGCCGGCCAGTCCGGTGCCGCCGGCCAGCCCGGCCGGTCCAGCGCCGGGCCGGTCGGGCAGGATGCCAAGCCGGACGGCGCCGCCTCGCCGCCCTCGGCGGCGCCGTCCGAGATCAACCTCATCGAGGTCGCCGGCACCCCGGTGCTCAAGCGGCTCGTCCCGGTCCTGCTCGGCGCCCTCGTCCTGTTCGTCGTTCTCCGCCGCATCCTGCGCCGCTGAGCGGCCGCCGGTCACCTCGTGATCGACTGAAAGGAATGCGGTCCGGGCCCGGCGCTGTTGGTGGGAGTGGCGCGCTCGTTCCGCGGCGGCGCCTGGAGGGAGCGCGCGATGGCGACCGGACGCCGTCAGCGGGTTGAGGCCGTCACCGAAGGGCACCGGGTCACCCCGCTCGAACTGTTCTTCGACCTGGTGTTCGTCTACGCGATCACGCAGGTGACCACGCTGCTGAGCACCAACACCAGCCTGACCGGCCTGGTCCAGGGCGTGCTGCTGCTCGGAGTGCTGTGGTGGTGCTGGTGCTGCTACGCGTGGCTCGGCACGACCGTCCGGGCCGACGAGGGCGTGGCCCGGCTGACGCTGCTGGCCGCGATGGCCGCGGTGTTCGTGATCTCGATGACGATCCCCGAGGCGTTCGACGACTTCGAGGGCGGGCTGAACGCGCCGCTGCTGTTCGCCGGCTGCTACTTCGTGGTCAGGCTGCTGCACCTGGTCAGCTACGCGACGGCGGCGCTCCAGGCGGGCGACACCGACCTGCTGGCCGTGCTGCGCCGGGTCGCCCCCTCGATGTTGTTCGGCACGCTCGTGCTCGGCGTCGCGGCGTTCACCAGCGGCGGGCTGCAGCTCACGCTGTGGGCGGTCGCCCTCGTGATCGACTACGGCGGGGTGTACCTGGCCGGTTCGGGCGGCTGGCGGCTGCCCTCACCGCACCACTTCGCCGAGCGGCACGGTCTCATCATGATCATCGCGATTGGCGAGTCGATCGTGGCGATCGGCTTCGGGATCGCGGAGCTGCCGGTGTCCTGGATCGTCGTGGCGACCGCCGTGTCCGGGCTCACCATCGCGGCGAGCATCTGGTGGATGTACTTCGACGTCGCGGCGATCGTCGCCGAGCGCCGCCTCGCCGAGCTCGAAGGAGCGCAGCGGTCGGCGCTGGCCCGTGACTCCTTCACCTACCTTCACCTGCCGATGGTCGGCGGCGTCGTGCTGCTCGCGCTCGGCCTGAAGAAGGCGCTGCTGTACGTCGCCGACACCGTGCACCACTCGCCGACCGAGCCGCTCAAGGGCATTCCGGCTTGGGCGCTGACCGCCGGGGTCGCCCTGTTCCTGGTCGCCCACAGCGCCTTCCGCCGCCGCAACATCGGCGCCTGGAACCGCCAGCGTCTCGTTGCCGCCGCGCTGCTGCTGGCCATCACCCCGGTTCTGATGCGGCTGCCCGCCGCGATCGCGGTCGGCGTCGTTGCGGTCGCGTGCGTGCTGCTGATCTGCTACGAACGCCTGCGCTTCGGCCAGTGGCGCCACGACATCCGCCACACCGCCGACGCCACGTAGCCGCCACGGCCGCAACTGACTCACGTTCGGCCTATGTACGTGTGCGCTCCGTTAGGCCAGGATGTGCGCGTGCTTGGGCAACGTCGCCGTCGCACCGCCGTGCCCGTGGCAGCTGCGGTCGTGGCAACGGTGCTGATGCTGGCCGGATGCGGGCAGCCGATCCTGGTTCCGGCCGAGCCACCGGACGGGCCGGTGCCCACGCGCGTGCCGCTGCCGGACTGGACCCCGGCCAAGCCGACGAAGTTCACCCTGCTCGCCAGTGGAGACGTGCTGATCCACCCGGCGCTGACCGAGCAGGCCGCGGCCGACGGCCAGGCGGCCGGCGGCCGTGACTACCGGCAGATCCTGGCCGGGGTGAAGGACGTCGTGCGGGCCGCGGACCTGGCGATCTGCCACCTGCAGGTGCCGTTGGGTGACGCGGACGGACCGTTCGCCGGCTACCCGGCCTTCAACGCGCCGCCCGAGGTGGCGACCGCGCTCGCGGACGCGGGCTACGACGAGTGCTCCACGGCCTCCAACCACACGCTCGACGGTGGCCCGGACGGCGTGCGCAGCACGCTCGACGCGCTGGACGCGGCCGGCATCGGCCACACCGGCTCCGCGCGCAACGCAGCCGAGGCGGCCACGGCGCGGATCGTCGACCTGGACGGGGTGCGGATCGGGCACGTGTCGTTCACGTTCGCCCTCAACGTCGGCACCTCGCGGCCCGCCAGCCAGCCATGGCTGGCGAACCTGCTGACCGTGGACGCGGTGCTGCAGGCCGGACGCGCGGCGAAGGCCGCCGGCGCCGACGTCGTGGTCGCCAGCCTGCACTGGGGCGGCGAGTACGCAGCGCAGCCGAGCAGCCAGCAGCAGGCCATGGCGACGCAGCTGCTCGCCGACCCGGCGATCGACCTGATCATCGGTCACAACGCCCACACGGTGCAGCCGTTCGAGCGGATCGGCGACAAGTGGGTCGCCTACGACCTCGGCAACCACCTGGCCAGGCACGCCGAACCCCGCGGCACGACGGAGGAGGGCGTGATCGCCAGGTTCCGGTTCGGCAAGAACCAGGCCGGGCGGTGGGTCGTCGACCGGGTCGACTACGTGCCGACGCTGGTCGACCTCGGCCCGCCGATCCGGCTGCGCGACCTCGGCGACATGCCCGATGGCGAGCGCACGGACACCGCGGTTCGCCGGATCGCCGAGGTCGTCAGCAGCCGTGGTGCTCCAGTCGTCCCGCGTGGTTGACAGGAACGATCCCATTCAACTACTCTGAGTAATATCCGCAGTGTTGTTAACCAATGGCTTCATGGCGGAGCGGGACGGGCGTCGGGGCGCCAGGATGGGAATCCTATGATCCGAGTTGCCCTGTGCTCCGAATGCCGGATCTTCCGCGACTCGCTCGCCGCTTACATCGACGCCCGCCCGGATTGCACCGTGGTCGGCAGCGTGCCCAGGCTCGAGGACTTGGCGATGGTGTGCACGCTGCGTCAACCCGACCTGCTCGTCGTCGACATCGGCGCCGAACTCGACGAGCCGGCGATGACCCGGGCGCACGAGTCGGCCCGTACGGCGAGCCTCGTGGTGATCTACGACCGGTTGTCGGCGGCCGAACAGACCGCGCTGCGCCGGCTCGGCGTCGACACCCTGATGCCGCGATCGCGCGGGCTCGATGCGCTGATGGCGGTGCTGCGGCGGCACACCCCTGGCCACCCGCGGCCGGTGCCGGCGCCAAGGCACCAGAGCTGGGACGGCCTGCGCGACCGCGACATGAAGATCCTTTCGCTGGTCGGCGCCGGGCACACCGCCGACCAGATCGCCGGGCTGCTCTCGATCAGCACGTCGGCCGTGGCCAGCGCGAGGCGGCGCATCTACCGCAGCCTCGAGGTCAGCAGCCGCAGCCAGGCCGTGGCCAGGGCCACCGCACTCGGCATCGTCAGCTGGCCGCCACCGCGCAAGGGCGGAAACGTCCGGGCGAGAGGCCCGGTCGTGACCGTGCTGCGCGGGCCGGCCGGGCCGGCCCGCGAGAAGGTGGCGGCGGCCCTGCTCGGCGGCGGCATCCCGGTCGCGTTCGAGGCGCTCGGCAGCCAGCCGCTGCCGACCGACGTCGAGCGGCCGCAGTGCCGGGTCGTCGTGCTGGTCGACCCGGCGCCACAGGACTGGCCGGCCGGGCGCGACGCCGGGTTGCCGATCGCGCTCGTGACCAGCGCGCCACCGCGGCAGTCCGAGGTGGTGGCAGCACTGCTGCGCGGGGCGGTCGCGATCGTCACGGTGGACCGCACCTCGGCCGGCCTGGTGCCGGCGGTGACGCTGGCCGGACACGGTTACCTCGCCGTCGACGCCCGCGCGGCCGAGGTCGTGCTCGCCGCCTTCAGCGCGCCGCCGGTCGCGGCGCCGCCCGAGCTGACCCCGCGCGAGCAGGACATCCTGCGCTCGATCGCCAACGGCGACACGGTCCGGCTGACCGCTCGCACCCTCGGCATCGCGGAGAAGACCGTCGAGAACACCCAGGCTCGGTTGTTCCGCAAGCTCGGCGTGCACAACCGGCCGGGTGCGCTGGCCGCCGCGCACGCGATGGGCCTGCTACCTCAACCGGCGTCCGGGACGGCCGGGCCGAGCAGGTCGTCGGCGTCGACGATCCGGTAGGCATAGCCCTGCTCGGCGAGGAACCGCTGGCGGTGCGCCGCGTAGTCGGTGTCGATCGTGTCCCTGGCCACCACCGAGTAGAAGTGGGCCTGCCGGTGATCGCCCTTGGGCCGCAGCAGCCGGCCCAGCCGCTGGGCCTCCTCCTGGCGCGAGCCGAACGTCCCGGACACCTGGACGGCGACGGAGGCCTCCGGCAGGTCGACCGAGAAGTTCGCCACCTTGGAGACCACCAGCCGGCGCAGCTCGCCGCGGCGGAACCGGTCGTAGAGCGCTTCCCGCTCGGCGTTGCGCGTCGAACCCTGCACGATCGGCGCGTCCAACTCCTCGCCGAGGGTCTCCAGCTGATCAAGGTAGGCGCCGATGACCAGCGTCGGCTCGTCCGGGTGGCGGTCGAGGATGGCCCGCACGACGGGCAGCTTGGTGCGCGCCGTCGAGCACAGCTTGTAGCGCTCGTCGGCTTCGGCGGTGGCGTAGTTGAGCCGCTCGGCGTCGGTGAGCGTGACCCTGACCTCGACGCAGTCGGCCGGCGCGATCCAGCCCTGGGACTCGATGTCGCGCCACGGCGCGTCGTAGCGCTTGGGACCGATCAGCGAGAACACGTCGCCCTCGCGTCCGTCCTCGCGGATGAGTGTCGCGGTCAGGCCGAGCCGGCGCCGCGACTGCAGGTCCGCGGTCATCCGGAAGACCGGCGCCGGCAGCAGGTGCACCTCGTCGTAGATGATCAGGCCCCAGTCCCGTGACTCGAACAGCTCCAGGTGCCGGTACTCGCCCTTGGTCCTGCGCGTCATCACCTGGTACGTGGCGATCGTGACCGGGCGGATCTCCTTGCGCTCGCCGGAGTACTCGCCGATCTCGTCCTCGGTCAGCGACGTCCTGGCCACCAGCTCGCGCTTCCACTGCCGTCCCGCGACCGTGTTGGTGACCAGGATCAGCGTGGTGACCTCGGCCTGCGCCATCGCGGCCGCGCCGACGAGCGTCTTGCCGGCACCGCACGGCAGCACGACCACGCCGGAGCCACCGGCCCAGAAGCCGGTGACGGCGTCGCGCTGGTAGCCGCGCAGCTGCCAGCCGTTCTCGGCGAGCTGGATCGGGTGGTGCTCGCCGTCGACGTAGCCGGCGGTGTCGTCGGCCGGCCAGCCGACCTTCAGCAGCGCCTGCTTGAGCCGGCCGCGCTCGGAGGAGTGCACGATGACGGTGTCGTCGTCGATCCGGGCGCCGAGCATCGGCGCGATCTTCTTCTGGCGCAGCACCTCCTCGAGCACCGCTCGGTCCAGCGAGACCAGCACCAGCCCGTGGGCCGGGTGGTTGGTCAGCTGCAGTCGCCCGTAGCGCGACATGGTCTCCACGACGTCGACCAGCAGCGGCTGCGGTACGGGATAGCGCGAGAACCGCACGAGCGCGTCCACGACCTGCTCCGCGTCGTGCCCGGCTGCGCGTGCGTTCCACAGCGCCAGCGGGGTGACCCGGTAGGTGTGCATGTGCTCCGGCGCGCGTTCCAGCTCGGCGAACGGCGCGATCGCCGATCGCGCCTCCCCGGCGAGGTCGTGGTCGACCTCCAGCAGCAGCGTCTTGTCCGACTGCACGATCAATGGTCCGTCTGGCACAACGTCTATTGTGCGTGTGACGCTGACAAGGCCGGGCGGAACCCGTCAGGCGCTGCCTCGCTCCTACCCGGTATCCCACCGGGCTCGCGAACCAGGGGATGCCGCCGTGGAGGAAACGACATGACCGACCCTTACCAGCAGTACCCGCGCCAGCAGGGGCAGTACCCGTACGGCGGGCAGCCCCCGTACGGCCAGGGCCAGCCGAATCCGTACGGCCAGCAGGATCCGTACGGCGCCCACGGCAGCCAGCAGGAGCCGTACGGCCAGCCGAACCCGTACGGCGGCCAGGGCGGCGCCGGCGGTGCCGGCGGCTACGGACAGGGCGGTGGGCAGGGGGGTGGGCCGGACGGCCCCGGGCAGCAGCCCAACCCGTACGGCCCGCCGAAACCCTACGGGCAGCCGGACCACACCCGGCAGTACCAACAACCCGGGGCCTACGACCCCGACGGCCCGCCCCGCCAGTCCGGAGGGCACACACCCTGCCAGGACCGCCCGCACGCCCGCCGCCCAGACCAGTACGGCCAGTACCAGGGCTCCTACGGGCAGACCCCCGGCTGGGGCGCCGGCGGTTACCCGCCAGGACCGCCGCCGAAGTCGAAGCTCCCGATGATCCTGTTCTCGGTGCTGGCCGTGCTCGTCATCCTCGGTGGCGTCGTGGTCGCCATGACGCTGCTCAACGACGACGAGACGCCGCCGGTCGCGCAGACCACCACGGCGCAGCCGACGCAGACGTCGGACTCGGCGCCGCCGACCAGCTCGGCGGATCCGACCACGACCACCAGCGGTGGCGACGACGCCTTCGAGGTCGGCCAGTGCGCCACGCTCACGCCGGAACCGGGCAACCGCGCCACGCTCAACGAGACCACCTGCGGCGGCAGCAACTCCGACGTGCTGGTGGCCAAGGTCCAGGAAGGCGAGTGCGTCCGGGACTACATCACCTTCAACGCCGACCTCGGCAAGGTCTACTGCCTGGCGCTCGATGCCGAGGAGGGCACCTGCTTCACCTTCGACCAGCTCGCCAAGCGGGCCCTCAACTGCGCCTCCGGCAGCCACAAGGTCGCCAGGATCTTCGAGGACGTCACGGACAGCAGCAAGTGTGACGAGGTGCAGGGCGCCGACCGCCGCTACTCCTACCCCGAGCCGGCCCGCACCGTCTGCCTGATCCCAGCCGGCTAGTTGTCGAGGCCGTCGAGCGCCGGCTCCGGGCGGCGCAGCAGGCGGGCCGTCTCGGAGCGGAGCTTGACGAACTCGTCGGAGGCCCTGGTGGTGATCTGATCCCGATCCGCGGGCAGCTTCACCTCGAGGTCGGCGATCACAGTGCCCGGCGTGCTGGACAGGACGAGCACGCGGTCGCCGAGGTAGACGCTCTCGTCGATGTCGTGGGTGACGAGCAGGATCGTCGTGTTGTGCTCACGCCGCACCCGAAGCAGCAGGTCCTCGAGGTCCGCCCTGGTCTGCGCGTCGACCGAGGCGAACGGCTCGTCCATGAGCAAAAGTGCCGGACGGTAAGCAAGGGCCCTCGCCAGCGCGACCCGCTGCTGCATGCCGCCGGAGAGCTGCCAGGGGTACTTGCGGGCGGTGCCATTCAAGGCGACCGACTCGAGCGCCTCGTTCGCCCTCGCCTTGCGCTCTGATCGCGTCAAACCACGCGAGTGCAGGGGAAACTGCACGTTGCCCTGCACGCTGAGCCAGGGGAACAGTGATCGGCTGTAGTCCTGGAAGACGACCGCGAGGTCGGCCGGTACGCCGTCCACCTGCTTGCCTTGCAGGCGCACCGAACCAAAAGTGGGGCGTAGGAGTCCAGCTACAGAACGCAACAGCGTAGACTTGCCGCAACCCGACGGACCGACGATGCAGACAAGCTCTCCTTCGCTCACCGTGAAAGACACGGAGTCGATCGCGGTGTGTGCGTTAGGTCCGGAGCCGAACCGATGACCAACATCGGTTACCTCGAGCATGGCGGGCACGGGTTGCGCCTTTCTCGATCGTGGGTCGGGGTGGTATCCCCGAAAGGAGGGGCCTTAGATCCCGGGTTGGGCCATTTGGGGGACCCTGAGTTGTCCGGCACGACACCGTTCAGGGAACGGCTGTCATCTTGAGCCGAGAATCGATACCGTCCGTCCATCCGTTCGGCCTAGTATGCATCACTGGTTGCAACAAGCTATCGTTCGAGCGCAGTGGAAAGGAGCGCGGGATGACCCTACCGGGGACCCCCGGGGGCCGCGCCGATGGTCACTGCCTGCGATGCAACCGGCATCGTGCGTTCCATCGGCCGATCACTTGTCCCTCGCTGGCTGAGTCACCAGGTGCGGCCGTTCGGCGCTGGCGGGAAGGAGCCTGACTGTGCTGGAATCCTGCGTTGGCGTAGCGAGTCAGCGGGGCCGCGCGCCCGACCGGGGCGAGCGGGGGGCGGACCCTGCGCCACTTTGGAGGATGTGCTAGTCGTGGCCGACGGCACCGAGAAGGTCCCGAGGGCGGTCTCCGGCCCTTCGTACCCAGAATCTTTTACCGAAGGCAACGGAGCGAACGCGCCCCGCCAGGCACCACAGGCGGTGTTCCCCGGCGCTCCTCGTCTATCCGGCCCGATGCCGGTCCCAACCCGGCGAGATCGCTGGAAGCTGTGGAACTGGCGGGTCCGCACGAAGCTGTTCGCGGTCCTGCTGGTGCCCGCGGTCGCTGCCGGCGTGCTGGGCACCATCCAGGTCAGCTCCGAGCTACGCGGTGTCGAGGACCTCGGGCGCACCGAGCGCCAGGTCGTGCTCGGCGCCCAGACCGCGAGCCTCGTGCACGAGGTGCAGTACGAGCGCGCGCTGATGTCCGGCTTCGTGGCGGCCAACAAGCAGGGTGACCGCACCAACCTCGACCTGCAGAAGCGGCGCGTCGACGGGATGGCCTCGGCGCTGCGCTCGGCCGGCAACCGGCTCGAGGGCATGGACCAGCTGGTCCAGGACCGCTACCGGCAGGCCACCAACGCGCTCAACGGCCTGACCGCGCTGCGCTCGGTCGCCGAGAACGAGCGGTTCTCCGCCCAGTCGGTGATCATCGCGTACACCGCTCTGATCAACGCGATGCTCGAGCTGGACCGGGAGATCGCCCGGACCACCAACGCCAGCGACGTCGCCGAGATCGCCGGTTCGGCCGACGCCCTCGGCCGCGCGAAGGAACAAGTCTCCCAGCAGCACGCGATCATGCTGGTCTCGATCCTGAACAACGAGATCGAGCCGAGCCAGGCGCAGGACATGCGCGTGGCCGACTCCCGTTTCGGTGCGGCGCTCGCCGAGTTCCGCTCGGTGGCCCGGCCGGCTGACCGCCAGCGCTACGACGACACCGTGACCGGTCCCGAGGTCGACGACCGGGAGCGGCTCAAGCTGACCGTGCTGCAGAGCGCGGCCTCCGGCGGCGGTGACCGGCTCGGCATGACCCGGGAGAACGTCGACGCCTGGGACAAGGCGTCCGGGCGGACCACCGAACTGATCAACAAGGTGCAGACCGGCCTGCTCGGTCAACTGGGCGGCCTCGCCGCGTCGCTTCGTGACCAGGCCGGCGACGACGCCGTCCGGGACGCGACGATCCTGCTCGGCTCGCTGCTGCTGACCCTGCTGCTCGTGGTCGTCGTCGCACGCTCGATGCTGGTGCCGCTGCGGGTGCTGCGGAACACCGCGTTCGACGTCGCCGACCGGCGGCTGCCGCAGGCGATCCGCCGGATGCGTGATGCCGACGGCGACTCGCCGGAGGTGGCCGTCGCACCGGTCGCCGTGCACACCCGGGAGGAGATCGGCCAGGTCGCCCGGGCGTTCGACGCGGTCCACGGCGAGGCGGTCCGGCTGGCCGCCGAGCAGGCGCTGCTTCGGCGCAACGTCAACGACATGTTCGTCAACCTGTCCCGGCGCAGCCAGGGTCTGGTCGAGCGGCAGCTTCGCCTGATCGACCAGCTGGAGAGCAAGGAACAGGACCCGGAGCAGCTGTCCAACCTGTTCCAGCTCGACCACCTGGCGACCCGCATGCGGCGAAACAGCGAGAACCTGCTGGTTCTCGCCGGCGCCGACCTCGCCCGCCGGTCGGCCCGGCCGATCGCCGCGGTCGACGTGCTGCGCGCCGCCGTTTCCGAGGTCGAGGAGTACCAGCGGGTCGTCGTGCAGCCGCCGCCACCGGTGAGCGTGCTCGGTATGGCCGTCAACGACATCGTCCACCTGGTGGCCGAGCTGCTGGACAACGCGACGACGTTCTCCCCGCCGCACACGAGGGTCCTCGTCGGTAGCCGGCTGTCCGGCCACGGCGAGTTCGTCATCGAGATCACCGACCAGGGCGTCGGGATGACCGACGCCCAGCTGGCCGAGGCCAATATCCGGCTGGCCGACCCGCCCGTCGTCGACGTCTCGGTGTCGCGGCGAATGGGTCTGTTCGTGGTCGGCCGGCTGGCCATGCGCCACGGCATCGGCGTGCGGTTGGCGGCCAACAGCGACGAGGAGCACGGGCTGACGGCCACCGTGGTGGTACCGAGCGATCTGGTGCAGACCGGCGAGCTGGAAACGATGATGCTGCCGTCCGGCACCGACGACATGCTGGTGCCCCGAACCGGTGAGGAGCTGCTGGCCAGCCGGCCGCTGCACCCGCAGCTGGCCGAGGCCAGGTCAGGCGTCCTGGACGACGAGTACTCGGACTGGCCGGAGAAGGACATGGACGGCCGTACCGTCCAGCCCGGCCGCCAGCAGCCGACTCCGTACGAGGTCGGCGTCACGGCGCCGATGCAGGTCACGATGGTCGACTCGATGTCCGGCTCCGAGCTGTTCACGCCGGCCAGCGTGCCGACGATCTCGCAGCCGACGGGTCCGCCCCACGGCCACGACGAGTACGGCGACGACTCCTACGGTGCGGACCCGCGCTACGCCGGTTACCACGACGGCTACGGCGAGCCCGCCGGATACGAGGACCAGCGCTACGCCGGCTACGCCGACGGGTACGGGCAGGACCAGTACGGGCAGCGGGTCTGGCCGGAGACCGACCAGGACATCGCGCACGAACCGGCATACGACTACGACCCGCCGACCAGCCGCCTGCCAGACTATGCGGCGATGTCCAACGCCATGTCCGCCAACGGTTCGCCCGAACCCCAGGCGCCGGCCGAGGACCTGCTCGGAGTCAGCGACGAGGTGGTACGGGCCCGGACCGCCGGGGCCGTGGAGACCACGCCGATCTACGAGGAGATGGTTTCAGCTTGGTTCCGCGAGACGACTCCATCCACCGTGAGCGCCACGCAGTCACCGGCGCCTGAGCCGCCGGCTCATCCCCCCGTTCGCCGGGCGGAGCGTCCGGGCCCGACGCCGCAGCAGCGTGCCCGGCACGCGGCTCCGCTGGACAAGGCGACCGAGCGGATCCCACGGCCGGGGACCCAGCAGCCGCCGGCGCAGCAGCCGGCTCGCGACTTCCCGCGGCCAGGTCCCAGCAAGCCCGTTGCCCGGCCCGGCGCGCGGCCAAAGCCCGCCGCACAGCAGCCGCAGCAGCCGGCCCAGCCCGCCGCACAGCACCCGCAGCAGCCGGCCAAACCGGCACGGACCGGGCGCCCGTCGCAGCCCCCGCGCCGGGAGCCGGCGACCGCCGCGGCTGGGCCCAATGGTGGCCCGAACGGTGCGTCGGACGACTGGAGTTCGCCGGCGGACGCCGGTTGGATCGCCGCCGGCTCGCTGCTCACGCCTGCCAACAACGGCTTCACCGCGGCCGGGCTGCCCAAGCGCCGCCGGGGCGCACATCTGGTCCCCGGTGCCGCCTCGGCGGCCCAGGCGGCACCGACCACGCCAGCCGCGGCCCGCAACCCCGATTCGGTCCGGGGTCGGCTGGCCAGCTACCAGCAGGGTCTGCGGCAAGGCCGCGACGCCCGGCCCGACCTGGCCCATGCCTCGGACGGCGGCCAGCAGAACACAAGCGAGGAGCGTAAGTGACGGGAGCAGGAGCCCAACCGAACAACCGACGTGGGCCTTCGAACGGGTCGTCGCACTCGTCGGTGGCCACCACGTCCGCTGGGGCGGGCCCGAACGCGATGTCGCAGCCGAGCCGGTTCGGTTGGCTGGTGAGCAACTTCGTCGAGCGGGTTCCGGGGGTGGCGCACGCAGTCGTGGTGTCATCCGACGGGCTGCTGCTGACCTCGTCGCAAGGCCTGCCGAGGGACCGCGCCGACCAGCTGGCCGCGGTGGCGTCCGGCCTGGTCAGCCTGACCCAGGGCGCGGCGCGCTGCTTCGAGGCCGGGCACGTGGTGCAGACCGTCGTGGAGATGGAGCGCGGGTTCCTGTTGCTGATGTCGATCAGCGACGGTTCCTGCCTCGCCGTGCTCGCGGCGCCGAACTGCGACATCGGCCTGATCGGGTACGAGATGACGTTGCTGGTCGACCGGGTCGGCCAGCTTCTGACGCCGGAGCTGCGAGCACAGCTGCAGGGTGGGCTCCGGCGGTAAGGAATGACCAGCTTTGATGGCGGTCTCGAGTGGTCGAAGGGAGGTGTCGCGATGAGCCTGGAGGGTGACCAGGAGATGGCCTCCATTGTGCGGCCGTACGCCTGGACAGGCGGCCGAACCAGGCCGATGTACAACCTCGCAATCGAAGCGCTCATCGAGACCAGCGACCTTGGCCGCAACGAGGCTGCCTTGCTCCAACCCGAACACCGCTCGATTGCCGGGTTATGCGTGCAGACCCGGTCGGTCGCGGAGGTGGCCGCTCTACTGTCGCTGCCGCTGGGGGTGGCGCGAGTCCTGGTGGGGGATATGGCCGGGATGGGGTTGGTGATAGTGCACCAAACTGTGGGAGGCAACGGGGAGCTTCCGAATATTGCGTTCCTGGAAAGGGTTCTGAGTGGCCTCCGACGTCTTTAGCCGTCAGGCGGGTACCGCGGCGACCACATCGGCGAAGATAGTTGTCGCCGGCGGGTTCGGTGTCGGTAAGACCACCTTCGTCGGTTCGGTGTCAGAGATCGTCCCGCTGACCACCGAAGCTGTGATGACCGATGCCAGCATCGGTGTCGATGATCTCGCCGCCACACCCGACAAGAAGACGACAACCGTCGCCATGGACTTCGGCCGGGTGTCGCTGGACGACGACCTGATCTTGTACCTGTTCGGGACGCCGGGCCAGCACCGCTTCTGGTTCATGTGGGACGACCTGGTGCGTGGCGCGATCGGCGCGGTCGTGCTCGTCGACACCCGTCGGCTGGCCGACTGTTTCGCCGCAGTCGACTTCTTCGAGGACCGCGGCCTGCCGTTCATCGTCGGTATCAACTGCTTCAACGGCCTGCTGCTGCACCACGTCGAGGACGTGCGTGAGGCGATGGAGCTCGATCCGGCGATTCCGATAATGACGTGCGACGCCAGGGATCGTGAGTCGACCAAGCTGACATTGATCTCACTGGTGGAACACGCCATGCAGCGCTGGATAGCCGCCGGCGCGCACTGACCGCGAACTAGCGGAACGTGGGCGTCATCCGGTCCCTATGCGGACAGGATGACGCCCACGTTTCTGCTCTGTTCACCTCGGGCCTATTCAGGCCCGACTTTCAACGCTGGTCGGCGAGCCAGAGGCCGAGCAGCCCACGGAAGTGCGCCACGAACCGCTCCTGCTCGGCGACCGGGTACGTGCTCTTGACGGTGTCGATCAGCAACGCGTCGAAGGCCGGCGAGATGACCCACTCGCGCACGATGTCGTCCAGTGACGACAGCGAGTTCGCGCAGAACTCGGCGTAGCGCTCGGACTCGAAGTAGTCGTCGGTGAGCCTGGCGTACTCGGCGAGCTTCTCGCCGTAGTCGCGCTCGGAGTCGGCGATCTCGAAGAACCGCCGCGTCTCCAGGTCGAGCTGCGCCCGCCGGCCGGTGACGACGCAGAACGCCGACCACTTCAGCAGCGTCGCGATCGCCCACGGGAAGTAGTAGTGAAGCGAGGTGATCGCGATGTCCGGGCAGGCGTTCGCATAGTCGATCGGATGCACCTGCGGGCCGGCGGTCCCGTTCTCGACAACGAGGCTCTCGCACGAGTTGAACTCCCAGCGGAAGAAGGCGTTGATCAGCCGGGAAATCGTCAGCACCTCGACGCCGGCCGACGGCGAGAGGAAGTCGTGGTCTACGGCGTACCGGTCGTGCATCGGCAGCTCCGGCCGGAACCGCATGACCATGGTCTCGGCACCGATCGTCAGCGACCTGGCGAACACGTCGTACCCCTCGACCGAGGCCTGCAGGTGCATGAGCATCTCGCCGGACTGGTCGTAGGCCTTGTGCAGCTCGTCGGGGTTGCGGATGCGGGACACCCCGCGCCACGCGCCGCCGTCGTACGGCTTCATGAACAGCGGGTAGCCGACCTTGTCGGCGACCGCGTCGAGGTCGAACGGGCGGTTGTACTTGGCAGCGGTATAGGCGTACCTGGCGTTGTCGGGCGGGTTCTTGTACGGCACCAGCCACGTGGTCGGCACCTTGAGCCCGAGGCGCAGCATCGCGCAGTAGGCGGCGTGCTTCTCCATGGACTGGAAGGTGAACGGCGAGTTCAGCAGGTACACGTCGTCCATCAGGGAGATCTTCTTGAGCCATTCCCTTGGGTGGTAGTACCAGTAGGCGAGCCGGTCGATCACCAGCTGGTGCCTCGGAGCGGCGCGCAGGTCGAACGGCTCGATCGTGATCCGCTCGGTACTCAGGGTGTGCGTGGTGCCGTCGGCGCCGCGGATCGGCCCGAGCCGGCCGACCAGCTCCTCGAACGCGCGCGGCCAGTCCTCCTCCGTCCCCAGCAGCAGGCCGATCAGGTGGTCAGGCACGCTTGCCTCCTCAGCACAGTCGGGGTAGGTGGTGGGCGAACTGCCGCCGCCAGGACGGCCAGTCGTGTGGTACGTCGTGTCCCCAGACGTCGAGCTCGCAGCGGATTCCCTTGCTCTGCAGGATCTCCGCCATCCTCGTCGTGGACCGCAGCGAGCCGGTGGTGTCCTCCCACATGCCCTGGCCGACGACCAGCAGCACCGACAGCCGGGACCGCAGCCAGTCCAGGTGATCGCCGTCCAGGTGCGGGACGAAGTCGAACGGGTTGGTGAAGTAGGCCTCGTCGCCGCGCTCGCCCCAGCCGTTCCAGCTCGACGGGTCGTAGTTGCCGGACAGGCCCATCGCCAGCGGGAACAGGTCGGCCCGGCGCAGCGCGAACAGCACGGCGTGGAACGCGCCGAGCGAGCAGCCGACGGTGCCGACGTCGAGTTGCCCGCCGCAGTCCTCCCAGATCCGTGGCAGCACCTCGTCGACGATCCACTGCTCGAAGTAGCGGTGCCGCCTGGCGCGCTCCTCCAGCGGCACGTCGGAGGCCGACCAGGTGACCGCGTCGTTCGAGTCGATGCAGTACAGCTTGACCCGGCCGTCGTCGATCAGCTGCTGGACCGCGCCGACCATGCCGTTGTTCTCGAAGTCCCAGGCCCGGCCCTGCTCGGAGGCGAACACGAGGAACGGCTTTCCGTGGTGGCCGTAGGCGATCAGCGTGCCGGAGCCGCCGAACGCGGAGGCGGGAACCTCGACCTGCTCGCGCCTCATCCGCCGACCCAGACCGATCGCAGCAGCTCGGTCAGCGCCGGGTGGAACGCATCGCGCCAGGCGACGTAGTTGTGCGCGTCCGGCACCTCGACGAACCGAGCCGGGTAGCCGAGCTGTTGCAGCGTCATGGTCATCTGCCGATTGTTGGCCAAGTTCTCCTCCGCCGCACCGCAGGTGATGACGACCGGCACCGGTTCGCCCTTGGTGGCCCGGCGCCTGGTGTCGGCGACGAACCTGGTGACCCGCGCGAACCGGCTGAACCGCCGCTCCTGCGGGTCGAGGCGCCGGTCGAAGAACGACCCCGACTGCAGGAACAGCGCGCTGAACCGGCCGGGGTAGCGGCGCTGCGCGTGCAGCATCGCCAGCCCGCCCAGGCTCGCCCCCATGCCGACCAGGTGACCGCGTACCCCGACCGCCGACCGCAGCGCCGGCAGCACGCTGGTCGCCAGCGCGTGCGCGTAGGTCGGGTTCGCCGAGTACTCGTCATTGCGGTCGCGCGGCGCCAGCAGCGCCACCCGGTGCGCCGGCAGCACACTGGCGGTGATCAGCGCTCCCGAGTACCTGGTCAGCCCGGCGAGCCGGTCGTACTCCGGACCATCGTGCGCCACCAGCATCGGCAGTGGCTCGGCCGCCGGGATACCGGGTGGCGACCAGATCCGCGCCGAGATCTGCCTGCCGAGCGCGCTCGATGGCACCACCAGGTCGAGGTATTCGCCCAACAAGTGGACGGCGTCAAGCCAGACCGGCGGCGTGTAGCCGGGGAACTCCAGCACCGACTTGTCGCCGAACGCGCCGGGCGCGGTGCGCTCGTTGCCCGGGTCGCAGATCTCCTCCACACCGCCGTCGCCGTGCCGCAACTGCAACCGGTACTCCATGCGCCACACCGGGGGCCGGGGCAGCCGCAGCGTCCAGCAGCCCTCCGACCAGCCGAACTCCACTTCTGCCCCGGGCAGCGACAGCGCCGGCAGCAGGCGCACCCCGCGCAGCGTCGGCTCCTCGTCGGGCAGCCTGAACGTCGCCGAGTCGTCGCCGACGACCGGCCCGACGGCGTCCGCCTCGCTGCCCACGCCCAGATCATGCCGCACCGTTGCGGTGCCGCTACTCGACAACGGCGGCCGATGTGATGCGGTGCAGCATGAAGCGGCGAAGCGTGCCCCTGGCGTGGTCGAGCCCTTCGAGGACCCCGGCTCCGACGCTGACCGGCTCGACGACGCAGCGGCTGGCCACTCCGTTGGCGTCGACATAGCCGATCCAGACGCTGCGGCGGGAGCGCGCGGCGCCCTGCAGCAGGGCGAGCGTGTCGTCGGTGCGGGCCGGGGCGGACGCCGTTCGCCTGGCCGCCACGGCCTCGTCACCGGCCCGGAGCTGGCGCACGAGCGCCGCAAGCCGGTTCTCGTCCGGGGTGGTGACCACGGCCGGCCGTGACACCCGCGGACGGGCGGCGATCCGCCGGGCGGACGGGCGCAGCGCGACGACCTGCCCGTCGGTGCCCTCGGCCACCGGGGCGAAGCCGGCGGCTCGCAGCACGTCGAGCAGCTCGGTCAGCGAGCGGGGGCTGACCAGCACGGTCGGGGCGATCCGCCGCAGCCGGAGCGGCTCGGTGCGCCGGTCGGCGAGGACCTCGGTGACCAGCGCCGGGTCGTCACAGCGCACGAACGAGCCCGCCGTACCACCGCGCAGCCGCCCGTGCCGCCTGGCGACGTCGTCGATCAGGTACGACAGCCCCTGCGGCACCGGCGTCGCCGAGCGGGACCGGAACAGCTCGTGCAACTCGTCCGCCGACCGCCCGGAGTCGAGCGCCCGGCGCACCGACGCCTGGCTGACCCGGAACACGGTGGCCCCGCCGGCCGACTCGACGTCGGCCACCTCGGCGAGCTCGGCCGCCAGCGCCGGCGCCGGCGGCCCCGGCACGACGACGGTGAGGTCGGCCTGCACGACCACGTGGTCGACCGGGTCGGGCAGCGTGCGGCGCAACGCGACGACCGCGGCTGACCGCTCGCCGGCGAGCACCGCGCGGCCGAAGCTGGTGAGCGCGCCGAGCGCGACGATGCCGAGCCGGTTGGCCTCGTCGAGCGTCCAGTCGACCAGCTCCGTGCGCAGCCGGCCGCCGCGCCGCGGTGCGCGCCAGGCGAGAACGCGGTGCAGCGCGGATCGGTCGGCGACCGCGGTGCCGGCCGGCAGGGCGGCCAGGGTGTCGAGCACCCAGCGGCGGTCCCGGACCGCGAGTGGCCGGCGCAGCTCGTCGGACAGCGGCGCGAGCAGCCGGTCGCGCTCGTCACGCACACCGGCCAGGCCAGGCAGCCTCGGCAGCTCTACCCAGGCGGTGGCCAGCGTCGCCCAGCGC
>OBLK01000209.1_pt1 | contig 17638 bp, 18 predicted proteins | sample 1518871 | NCBI WGS metagenome assembly OBLK01 (sample SAMEA2464837, study PRJEB22497) | soil metagenome | biome: Grassland; feature: Farmland; material: Clay | place: Australia | collected 2013-02-01 | depth 0.8 m
CCTCAGGGCCAAACCCCCCCCACCCCCCCCGGCAGGTGCTTCGGGGGGCGGCGGGCCCGGGCGGGGCGACCCCCGCCGTGCTCCCCCCGGCGGGGGGGGGGCGGGGGTTCCTTCTCCCGGGGGCCCTCCCCCGACCCCGCCGCTGCCGTTTTCCTCGCCAAAATCGGGCCGCCGCCGGGCCCCGCCGGCGACCCGGTCACCGACGAACCCGCGGCCACCGACCCGCCGTGGCCGCAAGCCCAGCTCATGCTCCAGGCGCTACCCGGCGACCCACCGCTGACCATGTTCTGGGGCAAGGCCTTCACCCAGCTGGGGCCGGGGACCGACCTCGACCGGTACGGCGCGTCCGACGGGAACGTCACCTACGCGGCCAACACCCCGTTCGAGCAGCGGTCGCTGCCGCCACCGTGGGCGAACCTGCCGTACCACGTCTACCGGGTGCGGCGCGAGCTCCAGGTCATCTCCGGGCTGGCCGTTCCATGGTTCGACCAGCCCGGCGGCGGCACCGCGTACGTCCTGCCGCACCCGGTCGCACAGCTGGTCGCGGACGGGTCGCTCGCCGAGCTCCCACGCCACGACGCCACCAGGGTCGGCACGGTCAAATGGTTCGACGGCTCGGAGGGGTACGGCCTCATCGCCATGGACGGCGGCTCCGGCATCGTCATCCAGGCTGCGCGCCTTCGTACGGCCGTGCCGCCAGAGCTCGCCGCCGGCGACCGGGTCGAGTTCGTGATCAGGATGGCCGCCGACGGGACCCTCCAGGCCGACGACATCCGGATCATCTCCGCCGCCCGGTGACTGCCAGCTCAGGGCGATGAGCTGAGCAGGATGGTTCGGGGCGGGGGCGCGCCGTGGAAAGAGACGATCCTGGTGATGAGGTCGTCGGCCAGCTCGATGGCGGTGTGGCCGGCCAGGTCGGCGCCGCGGACCTGGGGGAGCAGGGCCCAGCCGTAGCCGCACCACGAACCGGCGAGCTGCAGGCCGGTGGTGCGGGAAAGGCGCCTGCTGCCGATCAAGGAGGCAAGCTCACCGACGTGCTCGGCGAGCGCCTCGACACCGGTCAGGGCGACGACCGGGTTCTGGTAGGCGACGTCGCTGTGGCACAGCGCGGCCAGCTGGCGCAATGCGTCGCTGCCGGGCCGGCCCCAGACGCCGAGGAACCGGTCGACGATGGACTCGAGGCTCATGGTGCGGCCCCGACCAGCTGCTCGGCGACGCGGCGCCGGCGCAGCTTGCCCGAGGTGGTCTTGGGGACCGCGCCAGGCGGCACGAGGCGCACGAGGTCGGGGGAGACGCCGATGACCTCGCGGACGGCGGCCTTGATCAGGCGCGTGGTGTCGCCGTCCGCGTCGGTTACATCGCCGCCGCGGCGGATCTCGGCCATGACGGCGACGCCCTCGGTGCCGGTGTCATGGCGCGGGTAGGGCACGACGGCGATGCAACCTGCCCGGACGCCTGGCACGGCGGCGCAGGCCAGTTCGGCCTCCTCGGGCTGGATCGTGCGGCCGCCGACGACGATCACGTCCTTGATCCGGCCGCAGACGACGAGCTCGCCGTCGACGAGGTAGCCGCGGTCGCCGGTGTGCAGCCAGCCGTCGATGTCGACGGCGACCCGGCCGGCGGCTCCGGTGACGGTGGCGACCGACGGGGCGCGCACCCTGATCTCGCCGATCTCACGCTCGGCGGCCAGGCCATGGTCGGCGAACACGGCAAGCTCGATGCCGGGCAGGGCCGGGCCGATCACGGCGAGCCGCCTGGTGTCCCCGCCGGTCGAGGGCAGGGCGTGGCCGCCATGCAGGCTCGGGCGGTCGACGGCGTCGGTCCGCAGGCCGCGGCCACGCGGTGACATGGCGACCGCGACCGTGGCCTCGGCCAGCCCGTAGCCGGCGACGATCGCGTTCGGGTCGAAGCCGAACGGTTGCGCCGCGGCACAGAATGCCTCGATCACCGGCGGCTCGATCTGCTCGGCGCCGCACAGGGCAACCCGCAGCGTCGACAGGTCCAGGCCGCTCGCCGCCTTCAGCAGCCTGGCCAGCACGGCGTACGCGAAGGCCGGGGCGCTGGTGGACACCGCGCCGTAGTCGGTGATCGTCCGCAACCAGCACAGCGGGTCGGCGAGGAAGTCAGCCGGTGGCCGCAACACCAGCCGGCAGCCGACGCTCATCGGCAGGATCGCGTAGCCGACCAGCCCCATGTCGTGGTGCAGCGGCAACCACGAGCAGCGCGGCCCGTCGCCGAGTCCGCCCGCCGCGGTCGCGTGGATCGCGTCGATGTTCGACCTGAGGTTGCCGTGGCTGACCCGGACCTGGCGTGGTGGCCCGGTCGTGCCGCTGGTCAGCTGGACGACCGCGGGGTCGTCCTCGGTCAGGTCCGGCCGGCGCCACGGTGCCGGCGCGCTGTCGGCCAGTTGGCTGAGATCGACCGTTGGGCATGGCACGCCGTTTGCGCTGGCCAGGGCGGCGAACGGCGGGCCGGTGAGCAGCAGGCCGGCCTCGCAGCCGGTCAGCATCCGCCGTGCGGCGGCCTCGTCACGCGCCGGCGGCAGCACGGTGACGGCTGCGCCGGACAGCAGCACCGCGCGCAGCGCGACCAGCGTCGCCAGCGACGTCTCCGCTAACAGCGCCACCGTCGTCCCGGGCCCGCAGCCGCGTGCCTGCAACCGCCCGGCCAGCGCTACGGCGTCCCGGTGGATCGAGGCCCAGTCCGACCGGTGCGGCCGGTTCGCCTCGACCGCCACGACCTCCGCACCCGTTCTTGCCCCCCGCTCGAACGCGGAGAGTAGTGGCGTCATGCCGGCTAGTATGCCGCCCGTGCCGGACCTGGACGAGGGGACTTTGTACGCCGAGCTCGGTCGCCGCGGCGGCGTGCCGGTCGACGCCGGTACGGCGATCCCGGACATCGGCCTTGACTCGGTGCAGTGGCTCGACCTGGCCGGCTGGCTCGCCGAGCTGGGCGTCGCCGTGACCCCGGAGACGCTGGTCAGCGCGCGTACGGCCGGCGAGCTGCACGCGCGGCTCACGCTGTCGAGCGAGCACCTTCCGGCCGAGCCCCGACCAGTAGAGGCTGGTCCGGTCGTGGCTGGTCCGGTCGAGCCTGGTCCGGTCGAGTCTGTTCCGGTGCAGGCCGTGTCGGCTCACGCTGTCACGCGAGCACCTTCCGGCCGAGCCCCGACCAGTAGAGGCTGGTCCGGTCGAGCCTGGTCCGGTCGAGCCTGGTCCGGTCGAGTCTGTTCCGGTGCAGGCCGTGTCGGTCCGGCGGCCGGAGCCGGACCCGGGTCCGGCGAGCTCGCTGCTGGTCGGACCGGCGTTCGAGCTTCAGCCGGTGGACCCGCAGGCGATGGGCTTCCTGTACCACCTCGCGGTGTCGACCGAGGTCGGTTACCGCTGGCGGTTCCGGGGCTCGGTGCCCAACTACGAGACCTTCGAGGCGACGTTCTGGCAGGGCACGCTGTGCCAGTTCGTCGCGGTCGAGCGCGCCTCGGGCCGGCCGTGCGGCCACGTTGTCTGCTACAACCCGGAGCTGGCCCACGGTTACGGCACGATCGCCGCGGTGTTCCTGCCCGAGCACACCGGCACCGGCATCGCGCTGCAGTGCGTCGGTTCGTTCGTGCGGTACGTGTTCACCGTGTGGCCGATGCGCAAGCTGTACCTGGAGGTGCCGTCGTTCAACTTCGGGCAGTTCGCCGCGGGCGAGGGTCGGTTGTTCGTGCAGGAGGGTCGGCTGGCCGGGCACGACTACTACGCCGGCCGCTACTGGGACCGCCACGTACTGGCCGTCTACCGGCACCATGCCGGGCTCCCGGCGATCGTTGAAAGCGTTGCGCCATAAGGCGGTTCCAGCTTGACGGACTCGGTCGATACCGTGTCAAAGATTGACGAGGCCGGGCGAGGGGACTCACAGATGAGCACTTCGGCACGAAGGTTCGCCTCGCTCGGCGGTGCCGCGGCGATCGTCGGTTCCAGCCTGCTGTTCGACGGCGCCGTGGCCAACGCCGCGCCGTACGACGGCACCGACCCCGGTGCCACGGGCTGCTCCAACACCGCCCGGGTGGCCAGGTCCGCGCCCATCCGCAACAGGTACAACGGACACGCTCAGGGCACCGTCTACCTCATGTACAGCACGGCCTGCCGCACGGTCTGGGCCAAGATGGTCACCGGCGCGCCCGGCTGCGTGCCCGGCGACGACTGGTGCGGTTCGGCGACAGTCCACCGCAACAGCGACGGCCGCGAGCTCATCTGCTACACGCCCGCCGGCCGCAGTTCGTGCTCGACGCGGCAGCTCAACGATGCAGGGGTCACGTCGTTCGCGGAGGCCGAGTACACCAACGGTCCCTGGAACTACTACGGCAAGACCGCCTCGTACTGACGGTTGACGCCGCGGGGTTGACGCGGCCGCGCTGCCGCCGGGACCGTGATGGCCATGGTCGAGCTGCTCCGGTCCAACGATCCGGTACTGATCTCCTACGCCCGGTCGCTGCTGACGGACGCCGGCATCCCGCACAGCGTCGCCGACTCGCACATGAGCGTGATCGAGGGCTCCATCGGCGCCCTGCCCAGCCGGATCCTGGTCGACGCCGACCGCCACACCGAGGCCTCGCAACTGCTCACCGACGCCGGCGTACCGGTCTAGAGCTGCGCCGGCTTCAGGTCGGCTGGTTGCGTGACTGCGGTTAGTCGGGCCGCAAGGCGGTACAGGCTTGGCCGGTGGCGGGGTCGCGCGGGTACGAGACGTGCTGGTGGGTCAGCTTCCAGGCGCCGTCGCGCCGCTGGAACACGCGGGTGCCGCGTGACCATGCCTCGCCCTGCGGTGAGGTCATGCGGTTGAGCCCCCAGGCGACGGCGATGTCGCCCCTGGCGAGCACGGTCAGGTCCGGGACGTCCCAGCCGACCTCGGACGATGCCTCGAGTCCGCGCTGGCAGACGTCGCGGACCGCGTCGACGCCGACGTACTCGAGCGGCTCGTCGTGCTCGTAGGAGACGACATCGTCGGCGATGTGCTCCATCAGCCCGTCCAGGTCCTTGGCGGCGGTGCGGTCGAACCATTGCCGGTGGATCGTGCGGATGTCTTCCTCTGAGGATGCGTCGTCAGTGGTGTCGGTGAGCGGGAACGAGTGGTGCTCGTGGTGGACCACCCAGCGACCATGCTCCTTGACCAGCCCCAGGGTCAGGCGCAGCCGGAGCTCCGGGTTGCCTGCGAGCTCGTCCGGCGTCCCGCAGCGCAGCAGCGCATGGGCGAACGCCACGTCGGCGCCGGCCGTGACCTCCAGTGAGGTGATCTCGAACGAAGCGCCAAGCTCCTGCCACTGGAAGAACGGCGGCCAGGTGTCGCGGTAGTCGTCCAGGCCGCGCACGCCCTCGTACGGCGGCGGCACGTCGAACATGACGATGTCGGGCGAGTGGTCGGCCAGCACCGTCGTCAGGTCGCCGGCGTGCACGGCGGCCGCCCAGCGCTCGATCAGTTCGCGGATCTGCTTCTCGTCGTCCATGTCAACTACAACCCTTACGGGACGCGCAACTCATCGGTCCGCCGGCAATCTGTCCGGCAGGTCGAACGTCGGCAAGTGCGCGTCCAGGAATGAGATCACCTCGCTGACCTGCCCCGACCGCACGCTGAGCACGTCGAGGCCGCCCGGTACGAAGGCCTGCTCGTGCTCGTCCCACAGGTACGTGCCGAACGCCAGGCTGCCGTTGGCTCTGGCCGGCAGGAACCGCCACCGGCCGGTCAGCGGACCGTCGCGCAGGAACTCGCGGATGTCGGGGCGCCCGACGTACACGGCCGGCAGCGGCGGCATCGAGTACCGCGCGTCCTCGGCCAGCATCGCGACGATGGTGTCGATGTCGCCGGCCTCCCAGGCCGCGGCATAGCGCCGGGCGAGGCCCCTGACCTCGACGTCGCCGACGGCGGTCTCGCGTGCGGCCTTCGGGAGCAGCTCGTCGCGGGTCTTGCGGGCCCGTTGCAGCGCGCTGTTGACCCCGGGCACCGTGGTGTCCAGCAGCTGCGCCGTCTCGCTCGCCGAGTAGTCCAGCACCTCGCGCAGCAGCAGCACCGCCCGCTGCCGCGCCGGCAGGTGCTGCAACGCTGCGACGAACGCCAGCTCCATGCTCTCCCAGGCCAGGCTGCTGGCCTCGGGGTCCAGGCCGGCGGTGAACCGCATCCGGCTGTCCGGGTACGGCCCGAGCCACAGGACCTCGGCGGAGGCCGCGGCGCCCGGCGTGAGGTCGGCCGGCAGCTCGCGGCGGCGGGCGGCAGCGCCGAGGTACGTCAGGCACCGGTTGGTGGCGATCTTGTAGAGCCAGGCGCGGAACGTCCCGCGGTCCTCGTACTTCGCCAGGCTCTGCCACGCCCTGGCCAGCGTCTCCTGCACGGCGTCCTCGGCCTCGTGGTACGAGCCGAGCATCCGGTAGCAGTGCGCCGCCAGCTCGTCCAGCAACGGCCCGACCAACCTGGCGAACGCGTGCTCGTCGCCGGCCCTGGCCCGCGCGAGCAGCTCGGTCGGGTCGACTGTGTCGAGGTCGGTTGTGTCGAGGTCGGTTGCGAGGCCGGTCGGGTCCAGGTCGGTCACCGCCGTGCAGGTCAGGTGTGCAGGCCAGGCGTGCAGGCCAGGCGTGCAGATCAGCGTTCAGGGAGCACCAGGATGGCGTCTCCGACCGGGCGTTCGCCAGTGGCGTCGGACGGCATGTTGACCACCCGGCCGTCGGCGTACATGGTCGTCGAGCCGCCGCCGTCGAGGTTGACCGCCTCGCACAGGCCGAGGGCGGCGGCCACCGCGGCGCTCTCGGCGATGGACAGCCCGAGGCTTCTTGTGCTGCGGCCGTCGGCGGTCACCAGCACGATCCGGCCCTCGCGGTCGATGCCGGCGATCGTGCGCGGGTTCCGCTTGGACGCCCAGCCGTAGTAGAAGCTGGGGTCGCCAGGCCGGACCATGCCGTCGGCGGCCGGGGTGGCGTGCGGCCGGCCGTCGCGGACGAGCTCCGGCCCACCGTTGACGATCATGGTTGACGGGGTGAGGTGCCGGGCGCGCCCGTGTTCGTCGGTCAGCCCGGACCGGACCTGCAGGCGCTCGCCTGGCACGGCGAGCCGCAGCAGCGCATCCGCGGTGGTGCCGGTCGCCTGCAGCGACCGCCCGCCGGTCGGCAACGTTGCGCCGCGCGGTGCGCGCACGTAGAGCACGGTCCCGTGCCGATCGAGCACCGCCTCGACCCCGGGCCCGGCCGGGGTGAGGGCGCCGAACTGCGGAGTGAATACGACCAGCTCGTCGGGGTCGGTACACGTCGTGTCGTGCAGCGGGCGGCTGGTCGGCACGTCGTCGGCGGTGCCGCCACAGTTGCGGATCTTGGCGGGAACCCGGTCGATGCCGTCGAGGGTGAGCCGGGTGCCGTGCCGGTCCGCCACGCTGCCGCTCCACCGCAGCCGGACCACGTCCGCGCCGTGACCGCTGTCGCGGAACGAGAACGCCGGCCGGCCGTTGACCGCCTCGCTGAGCAGCTCGCCGCCGAATACCCCGACGCCTGCCGGATCGCCTGGCGCCCCTGCCTGCGGGTCGAGCACGAAGAAGCCGGCGTTGACGGCCGCGGTCGCGCCGGCTGCTGCGGCCAGCGCGCTCGTCGTCTCCCGGCGTTCGAGGTCAGGGCCGTAGGACGCGACCAGGTCGCCGCGGAACCGACGCGGGTCGATCGTGAGCACCTCGAGCCGCCACGGCCCGCGGTCGCTGCTCGCGCCGTCCCACCCGGTGAACACCCGGGATGCGGTGAACCCGCCGGCCCGCACCGCGGCGAGCATCGCGTCGGCCGCGACCGGGTCGGCGAAGCTGCCGATCCGCACCCGGCAGCCGAGCGTCCCCCCGGCGAAGTCCGCCAGGGCCGGCGTGGCGCCCTCCTCGACGCGCGCCGTGAACCCGCGCCGGCCCAGCTCCGCGGCCAGCAGGGCGGCGTGCTGCCGGTCGGCGATCGCGGTCGGCGGATTGTCCGGGTCTGGCGAACCGTCCCCGCCCGGCACCGCCACCTCGACGGTCCACGTGAGGGTCGGGTCGGCCTCGCCGCGCACGATCGACGTCAGCGTCACGCCGCGTTGCAGTTCCACCGTTGAGCGGGATTCGGCGAGATCTCCTGGTCCCAGCGGGAGCCGCGCGTGATCGGCCACCGCGGGCGCGCCGGCCGCCCCGGTAAGCGCTGCCGAAACCACTGCAATCACTGTGAGGAACCGACCGATCGCCATGCGCAAACCCTACCGCCGGAAAGCAACCAAACGACGGGTCGCGGGTCTGTAAGACATGTAACCGGCGGTGCTCCGCGAACCCTCTGGGATCGACGGGACTGAGGGTCTGCCCAGAAGGAGGTTCGATGGCTTCCAACGAGCCGACGCGGTTTCCCGCCTGGAAGGTATCTGCCCGCCGGTTGGCCGCCCTATACCGGCATCGGGGCAATTGACGTCGTGAGATCGGCCCGCTTCGCCGATTCCCTGCCGGCAACCAACCGGCCCGCCGGCAGGGCCAAGGGGGTATCAGCGCAGCGGATCCGGCACGTGGGCGTCATTCGTTCCTTGTAGCGGAACGAATGACGCCCACGTTTCGACCGGGCAGGGGCTAGCCGGTTGGGTGGATGCGGAGCACCTCGCCTTCGGCGACGAGCGTGCCCTTGTTGGAGACGTAGAGGGTGCCGTCGCGGCCCACGGCGACCGAGGTCGGGGTGACGAGGCCGTCGCGGGCGATCACCGTGCGGGTGCCGTCGCGGTTTACCCGGATGAGAGCGCCGGTCGGGTCGCCGGAGAGCAGGCCGTTGGTGAAGATCTCCAGCACCAGCAGGCGCCCGCGGTCGTCGAAGGCGATGTCGATGATGTTGGTGAAGCCGCCGGCGTAGACGGTGGGCGCCTGGCCGGGCACGATGCGCCAGACCTTGGCACCGCCCACCGGGAACGGGAAGCCGGTGAGCTGCCCGACGTAGAGCGCGCCGTCCGGGCCGCGGACGACGGTGGTCGGCACGAAGTGCATGGGGATCTCGACGCCGCCCGGGCCAGACGTCGGCGTCACCGGGAACACGGCCAGCGTGGAGATGTGGCCGCGGCGGTCGACGGAGAGCAGGTCGTTGCCGCCGGCGTCGGTGGCGATCACGCCGCCGTCGCGCGCGGGAAGCAGACCGTAGGGATTGCTGTCCGGCCCGGTGCCCGGTTGGTCCTGGTCGGGGTCGTTGGCCGCTTCGAAGGCGGCCAGGTCGGCGAACGCCTTGGGTCCGTGTGGGCCGAGCCGGACGATCTGGCCGATGAGCCGCCCGTCCGGGCCGAGCGCGGCGCGCCGGGCCGGGTCGGTGCCCAGCCCGATCGCCACCAGCGGGCCGGACGGCGAGAGCGCGATGTCGTGCGGGCCGAACACCTCGCTCGCGGTGGGGGTGCCGAACGAGGGCAGCCCGGTGGCGACGCGATGCTGGTGGCCGCGCCACACGGCGGTGACGGCGCCGGTCGCGCCGAGGCAGAACAGCTGACCCTGCGCACCGGGAACGCACGGTCCAGGGCCGCCGCGACCGGCCTCGGTCACGAGCACGACCTCGCCCGGGGTGACCACGAGGCCGCGCGGGTTGTCCAGGCCGGTGGCGATCACCTCGATGCGGGTGCCGGGGGCCGAGTGCCCGTCCGCGGTCGCGGTGACCGCGCCGCCGGTTTGCAGTGCGACTGCCGCCAAGATCAACAGTGACAAGCAGAGGCTTCGTCTCACCATCGGTCCTCCATGGACTCAGGTAATTCGGGCCGTCCCGACCTGGGTATCGCCGTGGCACCACCGGACGTCACCTGGGCGTTTCGTGCGCCCTGTCGTGCGCGCGCCGTCAGGCTGCCGGGTCGTCGGGAAGCTCGCCGGAGCGGACGATCGCGTGACCGCGGCCGAGCTCGGTGCGCAACTCGCCGGGGAGGTCGTCGACGATGACGCTGTAGGCAACGAGCTCCGCGCCACAGCCGTCGAGCAGATCCCGGGTGGCGCGCAGCTGGCTGCCGGTCTCGATCCAGTCGTCGACGAGGACGAGCCGGTCGCCGGCGCTGACCGCCGATCGCTGCACTCGCAACGTGTTCCGCAGGCCCCGGTAGTCGGGTTGGGCCACGCCGATCGCCTTGGCACCGGGCAGCAGGCCGCCAGCCTTGCGGATCGCCACGAAGCCGACGCCGAGCTGCACGGCCACGGCCGCACCGAGCAGGAAACCGCGCGACTCGATGCCGCAGACCGCGGTGACCTCGTCGTCGACGAACGGCTCGGCGAGAGCCGTCACGACCTGCCGCAACGCCTCGGCGTCGCGAAACACGGCCCACACGTCGGCGTGCCCGTCGACCCAGACGAACCGTTCCAGCACGAGTTCGCGAGCACGAGGAGTCATCGCCGTAGCGATCACGAGCGGTCCATCGCGGGGACCGTGGGGCGTGGAGTGCTGGCCAGGCAGCCGAGCACCACACCGATCGCCGACGCGAACACGACCGTGCCGCTGATCAGCTCGGCCGACCACCGCAGGCCGTCCGAGGCGAGGTGCATGGCGAGCAGGTGCCCGGTCCAGACCAGGGCCGCGAACAGCCCGCCGGCGATCGGCAGCCGCAACGGGGCGTCGACCCCACGCGTGGCGTCGAGCCGGGCCAGCGCGACGTCGGCCAGCGCGGCGCCGGCGATCGCGCCGAGGGCGGCCGCGGTCTGCGTGCCGGGAAGCTCGTAAACAGCGCAGGCGAACAGGCTCGTGATCGCGACCAGCGCGGTCGCCGTGCCCGGGGTCGGCCGGCGCCGGTGCGCCATCAGCAGCGGCACGACCAGCACCACCGTGGTGATCAGGTAGCTGCCGACGCCGAGCGACGCCTGCAGGTAGGTGGGCGACCGGTTGACGTGGTCGTAGGCCCTGGTCGGATGCATCGTCTGGAACACCGTGAACGCGGTGAGCAGGATGCTGCCGAACACGGTGCCAAGGCTCAGCGCAAGCACCCCGGCCGCGGCGCGCATCCCGCCGTCGCCGGCCGCCCACCACGAGCGAACCGGGCTGGTCAGCAGCAGCATTCCGCTGAAGCTCAGCAGCAGGTGCGACGGGCTGAACGCGATGTCGAGCGACGCCTCGATGCCGAAGAAGCTGTGCCAGACCAGGTCGAGCAGGCCGCCCGCGGTGAACCCGACGGCGCCGATGGCGCCGAGCGCGTACCCGACCGGCCAGCCGTCGCGCCACCACCTCGGCGTCGCGCCGCGGCGGCGCAGCGCGAGCCAGAACGTCCACGCCGCCACGGCGGTGAAGCCGCCGTAGAGCATCGCGTGCCACGGGGTGAAGAACGACTCGATGCTGTCGATGATGTTGGTGTGGGCCCAGGCGTCGGTGAGCAGCCCGCCGATCATGCAAGCGCCGAGCAGCGCGGTCACCAGGTCCTCGCCGGGCGTGCACCGGTAGTCGCCGGCGCGGTCGGGTGGTGCGTCGTTCGACTTCGACACGCTCATGGTCACGACCACCATGGTTTCCCGCACGCCGCCCGACCGGAAGACCCGCCCGCGGGTTTCCGGTGAGCGAGCCGCGTGCTGCCGCCCTGGCTACAGGCGGCGCTCGATGGGCAGGCGCGACCTCGTGAGCAGCCCGGCGCCGAGCACCGCGATCAGCGGGACCACCAGCACGGCGAGGCCGACGTTGAGCCAGCCGATCCGGCGCCGGCGCAACGCCGCGAGCGAGCGCCGGCCGCACGTACCCAGCACGGCCCCATCACCGCCACCAGCTCACCCGCGTCGACGGTGAGCGTCACGCCGCGCAGGGCGTGCACCGCGGTCTCGCCGCGGCCGTGCACCCGGCGCACCGAGCGCATTTCGAGGATCGTCATCGCCGGGTCATCTCCTCGGTGGCGGTATCCGGCTCCGCCCGCCGGACGCTCGACGGCGCGCTGTACCGGACCAGGCTCGCCTCGCAGTGGTCCAGCCACCTGGCCTCCGCCTCGACCTGGAACAGCATGCTGTCGATCACGAGCAGCCAGGGCAGGTCGGCCGGCTCGGTCGTGCGCGCCTTCAACCGCGTGTACTCCTGCAACGTGCGCATGGTGGCGCTGCGCTGGGCCTGCACCACGGCTCGCACGTCGACGCCCGGCGTCGTCAGCGCGAGCGCGAGCTTGATCGCCAGCTCGCTTCGCGGGCGGTCGCCGCGGCCCACCGGGGTCGCGAACCACTTGGCTAGCTCGGCGCGGCCGCCTCCGGTGATCTCGTATGGCCGCTGGCCGCCGTCGTTCTCCGGCAGCTGGCGCACCAGCTCGTCGCGCTCGAGCCGCGACAGCGTCGTGTAGACCTGCCCGATGTTGCGTCCGATGCGGCAACCGGGCGATCTCGCGTATTACCGCGCCGGTCGCGATCTCCTTGCTGTGAATTGATCGAGCAATATGCGCGAGGAGGGCCGAAGGCGGTGTTCACGATCCGCTCCGAGCAGGGTGCCGGCCCCGGCACTCATGCGTTGGTCATCGGGGTCGGGCGCTACCCGCGGCTCGGCGGAGGCGACAACGCCGTGGCCAACCCCGACGGGATGATGCAGCTGTCGTCGCCGCCGGTGTCGGCCCGGGCGCTGGCGAGCTGGCTGCTGGGCGAGTACCGGGACGTGCAAAAGCCGCTGCGCAGCCTGTCGCTGCTGCTGAGCGAGAGCTCGCCGGCTCCGTTCGTGGACCCGAGGACCGGCACGGCGCACACCGTCGAGGTCGCCGACATCGGCAACATCGTCGCCGCGGTCAAGGAATGGAAGCTGCGCGGCGACAGCGACCCCGGCAACCGGCTGATCTTCTACTTCTGCGGCCACGGCATCTCGCAGGGCGACGACATGGCCCTGCTGGCCGCCGACGTGTTCGCCGACGAGGACAACCCGCTCAACGGCGCGCTCGACTTCAAGAACCTGATGAACGGGCTCAAGCGGTGCAAGGCCAGCCAGCAGGTGTTCTTCGTCGACGCCTGCCGCGCCAGCTCCGACGTGCTCATCGAGCTCTCCGGCAGCTTCGCCGGCCAGGTGCCGCTCGGGCCAGGCATGCGGCCGCTGGACCTGCCGCGCCGCCTGCACGTGCCGTTCTACGCCACGCTGGCCGGCGACCGCTCGCACGCGCGCCCCGGCCAGGTGAGCCTGTTCACCGACGCCCTGCTCAAGAGCCTTCGCGGGGCCGGCAGCGACGACCCGGAAGGCGACTGGCGGGTCACGACCACCCGCCTGCAGGAGGCGATCGACCACTTCATGCGCCAGCCCCAGTTCGCCGGCGCGGTCGCCGGCGTCCAGGTGCCCACGGTCGGCGAGCTGCCGGTGTTCGACCTGCACCAGCTGCCGGGCACGCCCGTCGTCCCGGTCTACGTCGGCTGCAACGAGCCGCGGGAGAACGCCCTCGCCCGCTTCGTCTGCCGGCAGGGTGGCCTGGAGCAGCTGCGGCGGCTGCCCGACGAAACCGGCGCTGCCGATGACGCCGACGACACTGCCGGCGAGTGGTCGATCGAGCTGGCGTTCGGCGAGTACGAGTTCGAGGCGCAGCTCAGCGAGCTGGACGTGCGCCGCAAGCTGGTCTCGGTGCGCCCGGCGTACCGCCGGGTGCGGTTGGCGGCGGCCGTATGAGCGCGACGCTGAGGGTGAGCGTCCGGCTCGACACCAAGGAGCCGGACCTGGCCGGCGGTACCCGGATCGTCGGCAACATCTACCCGGTCGGTTCCACCGGAGTCGCCCTGCGCAACGTGGTGTTCCCGTGCGGCACGCGGGTCGTCCCGGCGCGGGTCCAGGTCGAGCCGGGCTCCTACGTCGTGTCGGCGACGCTGCCGTCCGGGGCGGTGCTGACCGAGAGTGTCGAGGCCCGAGAGGGCGCCGAGACCACGGTCGACCTGGACGCGACCGACGCGCCCTACGAGTCGCACGCCTGGCAGTACCTGGTGGGCAACATCGAGCCGTCGCCCGTCTACCACAACCCGCGCCTGGTACCGGCCCCGCGCTCGCTCGGCTCGCGCTACCCCGGCACGGTCGGAGATGCCGAGGCGGCGCCGAAACCGGCACACGTCAGCCGGCACGGGCGCCCCAAAGGGCGCCGCCGGAGATCCCGAGGCGGGCGCGAACCTGGCAACCGTCAGCTGGATCGGTGATCCGAAGGTCGGCAGCTGGTCGTTCGAGTCGATGCTTGCGCTCACCGAGCAGCCGGCCGGTGCGGCGACGGCGGACCGAATCGCCGGTTCACCGCCGTGGCTGGTGTCCGAGCCGGACGAGACCGACGGGATGTCACACCTGTTCCGGTTCGGTCCCGACGGCCCGGCCAGCGCGCCGCCGGCACCACAGGGCGTACGGCAGTTCCTCGTGGTCGAGCTGGCCGATGCCGTGCACCTGGTGACGTTGCCGGCGCCGTGGGACTCCGCGCAGGTCGAGGTCCTCGTGAACGCCAGGCAGAGCCCGACCGGAAGCGCGATCGCGGTGACCGTTCGCGACCAGGACATCGGCGCCGGGCTGGCGTACATGGCGCGCGGCGCGCTCGACGCGGCCGCGACGCTGTTCACCGGCGTCGAGACGGCGCTGTTCGTCGACCTGCAGAACCCGCTGGCTGCGGTGGCCGCGGCCTACGTGCTGACCGGGACCGACCTCGCCGACGAGCCGGCGCACTGGGACCCGTGGCTGGAGACGCTGCGCGACCTGTTCGGCTGGATGAGCGACGGCGCGGTGCTCTGGGCCACGCGCCGGCTTCGGGTGGCCCGCACCGAGGCGGACCTGCGGCTGGCGCGCGACGGTCTGGTCGAGGCCTACGACCGCGGCGTGCCGGTCTACACGTTGGGCCTGAGCCGGCTGATGGACGCCTTGTCGGAGTTCCCCGACGACGCCGAGTGCGCCTGGCGGCTGCGTGCGGCCCGCCGGCTCTCCTGGAGCGTCGACATGCGGGAACCGTTCGTGATCGTCGACCTACGTGGACGGGCAGGATGATCAGACTCACGATGATGCCGGCCGAAGACGGCGACTGCCTGCTGCTGGAGTACGGCAGTGCTGGCTCTGGTGGGAACGTACGGCGGATGCTCGTCGACGGCGGCCGCGCCGGCACCTACCCGCTGATCAAGCCGCGGCTCGCCGGGCTCGGTGGCCTGCTCGACGTCCTGGTCGTCACCCACGTCGACCAGGACCACATCCTCGGCGTGCTGGCGATGCTCGCCGACCGGGACCGGCCGGTGCGGTTCGCCGACGTCTGGTTCAACGGCTACGACCACCTGCTCGACGCCGAGGGCTTCGGCGCCCAGGACGGCGAGCTGCTCACCACCGAGCTGGTGACCCAGAACCTCCCCTGGAATTCGGCGTTCGCCGGCCGGAGCATCGAGGTCGGGCGCCCGTTCACGTGGTTCGACGACGGCTCGGCGCTGACCGTGCTGTCGCCCGATCGCAAGCAGCTCGAGCGGCTCGCGCCGGCCTGGGCCAAGGAGTGCGCGCGCAACGGCCTGATCCCCGGCCGGGACCCCGAGCCGGCCGTGCCCGGGTTCGAGTCCTTCGGCACCGTCAACATCGACGCGCTCTCGGCCGGGCCGTTCACCCCGGACGGGTCCAAGACCAACGTCACCAGCATCGGCTTCCTGTTCGAGTTCGACGGCAAGCGCATCGTCTTCACCGGTGACGCCGACGACGGCCGGCTGGTCGCGTCGCTGCAACCGCTCGCCGCCGCCGAGGGCGGGCGGCTGCGCATCGACGCGCTCAAGGTCGCCCACCACGGCAGCGACCACAACCTGTCCACGGACCTGCTCGACCTGCTCGACTGCAAGCGCTACCTGATCTCGACCAGCGGCGCCCGGCACTCCCATCCCAACGAGACCGCCATCGCCCGGATCCTCAAGCACGGCGGCCCCGGCAAGGAGCTCGTCTTCAACTACCGCGACCGCGCCACCCGCTGGGACGTCGAGGCGCTCAAGTCGAAGTACGACTACTCCGTGTTCGCCCCGCCAACGGCCGAGGACGGCTTCGTCACGATCGACTTCTGACCCGGCTCCGGCGCACCTGCGCCTCGAGCGAAATCCGTTCCTGCGCCGGGCCCGTGCTGTCACGCTGCGGTGATGGCCTCTGGCAGCCCGTACGACCCGGCCCGCCGCGGGCGGCATCCGGTCGGGGTGGCGACGATCCGGATGTCCGACACCGCCCGTGGGCGGGCGTTCCCGTGCGAGATCTGGTATCCGGCGGCCGCCCGGCACGCCGGCCACGATCTGGAGCCGGCGACGCAGGACCGGTTCACGGTCACCGACGGGCAACCGCCCCGGGCGCAGGCCGCCGTCCGCGACGCCGTGGCCGCCGCCGGCCGCTACCCCCTGGTGCTGTACTCCCACCACGGCCACGGTCACCGCCGGGCGGCGTCGTACCTATGCACCCATCTGGCCAGCCACGGCTACGTGGTCGCAGCGCTCGACCACTCCGAGGTGGTCTCACCGGAGTGGGCGCAGCTGAGCAGGGCGGAGCGGATCGAGGCGTGGATCGGGAACCGGGTGCCCGACGTCTGCTTCCTGCTCGACCGCATGCTCGACGGCGACGGGTGGCGATCGGGCGCCGGGGTGGACTTCGAGGCGATCGGCTTGGCCGGGCACAGCTTCGGCGGGTGGTCGGTGCTGGCTACGCCAGACGTCGAGCGGCGCGTCCAGGCGATCGTCGCGCTGGCGCCGGGCGGTAGCTCCCGGCCGATGCCGGGGATCATTCCCGCCGGGCTCGCGTTCGGGTGGGACCGGCCGGTGCCGACCCTGTACCTGGCCGCGGACCGCGACGTGTCGACGCCGCTGGGCGGCATCTTCGAGCTGTTCGACCGGACCCCGGCGGCGCGGCACCTGGTCGTGCTGAGCCGGGCCGACCACCTGCACTTCGTCGACGACGTCGAGCACGAGCACGAGGCCGCCAGGGCCATGACGTTTCCGGGCGAGGCCGCCTGGATTCCCGCGGCGATGCCGCCGATGGCCGAGCTCTGCTCGGGGGAGCAGGCACACACGTTCGTCCGGGCGCTGGCGCTGTGCCACCTCGACGCGACCCTGCGCGGCCTCGAACCGGCCCGGCGCCTGCTCGAAGCAGACGTGAGGACGTTCCTCGCCGCGCACGGCGTGGACGTCAGGATGCATGCTGGCGAACCCTGGCGGTCAGATATGGCATGAATCGCAGCTGGTTCCGGTTCGGTTGCATGACGCCGCTGGTCAGCGTTAGGTGGGGGCGTGTCGACCATGGACCAGCTGCGGGAAAATTCCTCACCGCGACCGGATCCGATTCCCGCGTCCGCCGCTCAGCGGCGACTTTGGTTTCTCGACCAGCTGCACGGCCCGAGCGCGAGCTACAACGTGCCCTACCTGGTGCTGTTGCGTGGCGAGCTGGACCGGGATGCGCTGCGGCGGGCATTGGCGCGGGTCGTGGCGCGGCACGAGAGCCTGCGGACCCGGTTCGAGGTCCGTGACGACGAGCTGGTGCAGGTCGTGGACGGCGCCGCGGACGTCGACCTGGTCGTGGTGGAAGGAGACGACGCCGCGCGCAGGCTGGAGCACGAGGCGCGGCGACCGTTCTCGCTGACGGGGGAGCCGCTGCTGCGCGTCCGGCTGGCCACGTTGGCGCCGCGGCAGCACCTGCTGCTGATCGTGTTCCACCATGCGATCACCGACGGCTGGTCCGAGGGGATCTTCTTCGGCGAGCTGGGCAGGCACTACGACGCCGAGTTGACCGACGCCGAG
>OBLK01000210.1_pt1 | contig 17633 bp, 17 predicted proteins | sample 1518871 | NCBI WGS metagenome assembly OBLK01 (sample SAMEA2464837, study PRJEB22497) | soil metagenome | biome: Grassland; feature: Farmland; material: Clay | place: Australia | collected 2013-02-01 | depth 0.8 m
TAGCAATACACGCCGGTAAGAAAGTACAGTAAAATAACTATACATAGATAATTAGCATTAATGCTTAAATAATATACATATCTTCAGAGGTTATGATCACCTCACAGGCTGAGGACGTAATTCCAGACTCGTGGTACAACATTGTTCCCGATCTTCCTGAACAACTGGCTCCTCCAAGGGATAACACGGAGGATTTTTCCTCGATTGAGCTTCTGAACAGGATAATTCCCAAGGAGGTTCTCCGCCAGGAGTTCACGTTCAAGAAGTTCCAGAAGATTCCCGAGGAAGTCGCCGAGGCATACAGGCAGATAGGCAGGCCAACACCCCTTGTAAGGGCCAGAAACCTGGAGAAATTCCTTGGGTACAAGGGGAAGATTTTCTTCAAGTATGAGGGGGCAACAGTTACCGGTTCCCACAAGATCAACACGGCAATACCCCAGGCTTACTATGCGGCCCAGGAGGGCGTAAACGGCATTGTCACTGAAACCGGCGCGGGACAGTGGGGAACTGCCACTGCGCTGGCATCTTCCCTTTACGGCATGCCAAGCAAGGTTTTCATGGTGGGCATAAGCTACAGGCAGAAGCCACTGAGAAAGAAGATAATGGGAATATACGGTGCGCAGGTTTTTGCCAGCCCCTCCAGCGAAACGAAGTTCGGGAGGGAAATGCTGGGGAAGGACCCGGACCATCCCGGCTCTCTGGGCATAGCAATCAGCGAAGCCGTGGAATATGCGCTGGAGAATGATTACAGATACCTTCTGGGAAGCGTCATGAATTCAGTTCTGACCCACCAGAGCATTATAGGGCTCGAGACGAAAAAGCAGCTGGAGGTGCTTGGAGAATACCCGGATGCACTCATAGGCTGCGTTGGGGGAGGGAGCAATTTCGGCGGCTTTACCTACCCATTCATCCCTGACAGCAGGGAAATTGACATGATTGCCTCAACAGCTTCTGAAGTACCCAAATTCGGCAAGGGCGAGTTCAAGTATGATTTGCTCGACACCGCGGGAATCCTTCCTTCAATGAAGATGTATTCACTCGGCGCTGACTTCGTGCCTCCGCCAATTTATGCTGGCGGACTAAGGTACCATGCTGCGGCACCAAGCCTTTCACTTCTCATGCAGAAGGGCAAAATCAAGCATGACGAAGCCGATGAGCCAGCGGTGAAGGATGCTCTTAGGGTATTCTCGAAAACTCAGGGAATAGTGGCGGCCCCTGAGTCAGGACATGCCATAGCTTCTGCAATAAAATACGCGAAGGAGAGTTCGAATTCAGGAAAAACCATCGTCCTGAACGTGAGCGGCCATGGGCTCCTTGATCTCTCCATTTTCAAGGATGATTAAGATGAGGAAGAACCTGATACTCTACTTCACACTGGGATTTCCGGATCAGGGTACCCTGGAATCTTTCTCCAGAAGAATATCGCAGGATGAGGTGGATTACGTCGAGTTTGGTTTTCCATCCGGAAACCCTGTGTACGACGGACCAAAGATAAGAGGTACTCATAAAACAGCCATGAGCAACTACAGGCCTGAGGACGGGGAGAAGCTCTTCAGGGACCTCCTTGGGAAAGGCATAAAGCTGTACTCCCTCACCTACTACAGGGACATTCGGGACGACGGTGGCAAATTCCTGTCATACCTCAAGCGGGAAGGGTTCAGCGGAATCATTGTCCCTGACCTTCTCGTGGACTACTCGGATTCAGCCTTTTCAGCCATAGGGAGGATCCATGAAGCAGGGCTCGATTTCATACCCTTCTTCAACCCGTCGACGCCTGACAGAATCATAAAGGAAATATCGTCAAAGACTGGTTCATGGATATACTATGGCCTTCAGCCCTCAACCGGTATAAATGTGCCATTCGACACGGGAGAGGTTGCGGAAAGGATCAATGAACTTGTTCCCGGGAGGGAGATAAATTTCGGGTTCGGGATAAGAAACAACGACCAGGTGAGGGAACTGGTCAGCTACGGTGCAAGCGGTGTAGCCATTGGAACTGCCCTCATAGAAATGCTCTCTTCAGGGGATGAAGAGGCCTTTTACAGTTACCTGAAGGAGATGAGAGGTGTGCTTGATGGAAAGTGATAGATACATACTGAAGCTGATCAACGGGGAATCGCTCAAAAGAAAGGATGCGGAGTCCCTTATGAACTGCCTTGTCTCTTCTGAAACGTCGGATATCAGGAGGGCGGCTTTCCTGACCGGGCTTCACTTCAAGGGAGCGACAACCGAAGAGATAATCGGTTTTTCTGAGTCCCTCAGAAGCCATTCGATCGCATCCAGGATCCCTGGGCTGACTGATATAGTCGGGACGGGCGGAGACGGAAAGAACACAATAAATGTCAGTACCGGAGCCTCCATTGCTTCGTCTGCGCTTGGGATAAAGATAGCAAAGCATGGAAACGTGGGGATTACAAGCAGGCATGGAAGCGCGGATTTCATGAAATACATAGGGTACAACTTTGAAAGGGGAGTAAGCGACCCGGAAGGTGCACTGAATCAGAACAGTTTCCTTTATGTGTTCGCACCAAGGTTCAACAACAGCTTCGCGAGTTTCGCGGATGTGAGGAAGAAGATCGGCCACAGGACAATTTTCAACATCATGGGCCCGATCACGAACCCTTTTGATCCCGACAGACTTGTGATCGGGACTGCAGACGAGAAAACATCCGAATCCTATGCTCAAGTATTGAAAGTAAGAGGAAAGAGGGGATATGTGTTTCATTCAGCTGACGGACTGGACGAGATCTCCCCCTCTGCCGAAACAGCGGGGTTTCTTATAAGTGGAGGCGTCAGGAGTGTCACCATAGTCCCTGAAGACATAACAGGCAGGGGCATTGACCTGAAAAATGTCACAACGCAGGATCCTGAAGAATGCTTCACAAAGACGCTGAAAGGACTTCTCGGAAGGGACAGGGACGCCTCATCATTCATAGCGCTTAACGCAGCACCTGCCCTTGTCCTGAATGGGGTTGCCGGAAGCATTGAAGACGGTTATCAAGCGGCAATGAATGCCATCGGGGAAGGGACAGTGGAGAAGCAGATCAGAAAGCTTGCAGCCGGAGAGGCGGAACTGAATGAAGCTTCGTGAGGGCATGCTTGTAAAGGTCTGCGGTGTGGCAAACATCGATGATGCAGTTTTTGCAAGCCGCTTGGGGGCCGACATCATAGGCGTGGTTCTTGACCCTACAATTCCAAGGCATGGCGACACTGATCTGGTGACCGACATCCACAGGTCGGGAATCAGGGTTGCCGGTGTGTACACGTCGCTGGAATCTGCACTTGGCAGAAATCTCGACGAGGATCTGATACAGCTTCATTTCCCCCATGACGGTGAAACTGTGGAGTATGTGAAGAATGAGACCGGCAAAGAAGTGATCTCGGTGATACAGTATTCTGAAACGAATGGGCTGTCAGACGAGGCGAGGGCCCGATATTCTGCCGGTGCGGACATAGTGCTTATAGAGAACAGGAACGGAATGATAACGACGCTTGACCGGATAGCTGAGATCCAGAAGATCGTGCGCACTGGAATTTCAGGGAGGATCAGCCCGGGAAATGCACTGGAATTCGCAAGAATAAACCCCCTGATGATAGACCTGAGCAGTTCACTGGAACTCTATCCTGGAAAGAAGGACCCATCGCTGGTTTCGGAACTTTTCAGGAACCTGGAGGTCGCATAGATGCTATTCAGCGATATAGTGCAATATGCCCGGGAGTATTCCAACTTTGCATACATCTGCAAATTCGACAGGGACAGCAAGACAGAAGGCGAGGAGAGGCTCTACCTTTCCAACAGGGAACCCCTGTTAGCTGAAAACAGTGTCAGGGAATTCTTCAATGCTATTGGGGAATTGAGTTCGTCGGGCATTTCCGAAAATCAGGAAATACCGTTCTTCCTGGGATACGATTCGGTTCCGGAGTTCTACCCCGTTGGAAAGATAAAACAGTCCGGGTGGCCAAAGGCAGCTGCAATGGTCCCTGATAAGGTATTGAAGGGGAGATTTGACAGGGACCCTGATGCGGCGGTAAGGGGACGCGTAGAGAACTCTTTCTCAGACCACGAAATGCAGGAGAAGATCAGGGAGCTCAGGGACAGGATAATATCAGGAGAGCTGCTCCAGGTTGTTCTTTCCAGGAGGTTCGACCTGAACGGGCTGGATCCGTTTGCGCTGCTGCAGCACTTCATGGAGGGGGACAGGTCACTTTATGTATTCTACTACAAGCTTGGGGAATACGAGATCATTGGAAGTTCCCCGGAAAATATAGTATCAAGATCGGGAAGAGACCTTGAGGTCCATCCCATTGCAGGAACCATAAAAAGGGGGTCCGACGATGCGGAGGACATTGAGCTTGGAAGAAAACTTCTCCAGGACAGGAAGGAGCTGAGGGAACACAGGATGCTTGTCGACCTCGCCAGGAATGATCTCGGAATCGTTTCAGAGCCCGGAAGCGTGAAAGTCGTGAAATCCATGGAGATCCAGAGATTTGCCTCCGTGCAGCATATTGTCAGCACGGTCCATTCCACCCTGAAAGAAGGGCTCGGGAACTATGAGATCGCCAGGACACTCTTCCCCGCAGGAACGGTTAGCGGAGCCCCAAAAGTCAGGGCTATCGAGCTTATAGACAGGTATGAGGATGTGGCAAGAGGCCCATATGCAGGCGGTTTGGGAGTGATGTCACAGGATTCAATGGAAATGGCCCTCCTGATCAGGTCAGTATTCAGGAATGGGTCCGAGACCTACACTCAGGCTGGCGCAGGCCTCGTCATGGACTCAGATCCTGAAAAGGAAGTGAGGGAATTCTACTCAAAGGCTGCAACAGTAATGGGAGGTTTGAGAAGTGCGAGTATTGATCATTAACAATTATGACTCGTTTGTGTACAACATAGTGCAGGCAATCCAGAAAACAGGGGCGGAAGTGGATGTTGTAGAGAACGACAGGATTCGTGATATAGCTGATCTTGACGGGTACTCTGCATCAATAATCTCCCCTGGGCCGGGAAATCCGGCTAATGAAAAGGACAGGGGAGAGATATTCAATTTCATCGACAGGTTCTCTGACAGGAAGATACTGGGCATATGCTTCGGCCACCAGGTCCTTGCATACTATCTCGGAAGCAGGATCAGGCAGTCAAGGTCAGTTATGCATGGTGAAGTGGACAGCATCAGCCATTCAGGCGGAGCCCTCTACAGGAATGTGCCTCAGACCTTCAGGTCAACCAGGTACCATTCACTGGAGATAGAGGCCGGCGATGGAATAGTTGTGGATTCCAGATCCACTTCGGATGGTGCAGTCATGGGGTTCCATTCAAAGGAGGGGAGGATGTTCGGCATACAGTTCCACCCTGAGAGCTATTATTCAGAACATGGAGAAACTATTCTCCAGAATTTCCTGGTTATCTAAATGAGCGTAGTTGATGAAATATACAGGAATAACAGGAATCGTGCTTCCATCGGGTCTTCGAGAAGGAGCCGCCCCGTCATAAGCCTGAAAGAGTCTGTTGAGGAGAAGAACTCGAAGGGGAGGCTGGGGCTCATAGCGGAGTTCAAGAAACGCTCGCCTTCAGGGTTCGAGTCAAAGGGCCTTGTTTCCACTACCAGTTACTTCGGGAAACTTGACCTGTCAAAGCTGGCGGGATTAAGTGTGCTAACTGAGCCGGACAGGTTCGGGGGATCGTGGGATGATCTCGCGGAAAGCCAGCCCTTCAATATCCCACTGCTTGCCAAGGACTTCTTTGATTCCGAAAATATGATCCGTGATGCTTATTTCTGTGGAGCAGATTCAGTTCTCCTGATTGCGGACTTCATGAAGGGCGAGCGGCTCGCTGCCCTTGCAGAATCTGCATCGGAATACGGAATGGACGCACTCATAGAGTTCCACGACTTTGAGAGTGCGGAAAGAATTCCTGTTCACGACAACGTGATTGTCGGGTACAACAGGCGTAACCTCAGGACAATGAAGATGGAAAGCCGGGAGAAAGAAGCAGCAGAGATGTTTGACAGGAAGGACGTGCCTTTCATACTTGAAAGCGGAATAGACAGCACGAATGCAAGGACCATGGATTTCACAGGATTCAGTGGGCTACTCGTCGGGTCCTCCATAATCAATGGGGAATCGGTTGTTGATGTGCTGCAATCAAGGGGATTGCTATGATAGCTTCAGCCACGCTTGACAGCCTGCTCTTTGACAACAAGAGGCTGCTTATGATCGCAGGGCCATGTGCAGTGGAGTCTGAAAAGCAGCTTATGGATACTGCACAGTTTCTGAAACAGGCAGGAGCCCACGTCCTGAGAGGTGGGGCATTCAAGCCGCGGACATCGCCGAGAACCTTCCAGGGCCTGGGTGAGGAGGGCCTTAAGCTTCTCAGCAGGGCAAGGGACAAAACCGGCCTGCCTGTTGTTTCAGAAGTTATGGACATAGAGCACCTCAACCTTGTTTCATCCTACGTAGACATCCTGCAGATAGGATCCAGGAATTCCCAGAATTTTTCTCTCCTGAAGGAGGCCGGGAAGGTGGACAAGCCCATAATCCTCAAGAGAGGGTTCGGCGTAACGGTTAGCGAGCTTCTCAGCGCTTCCGAGTATATTACATCCGCAGGAAACAACCGCCTGATTCTTGCCGAAAGGGGTATCAGGACATTCGAGAATTCAACAAGGTTCACGCTTGATGTTTCGGCGGTTCCGGTAATACATGACAGGTCCGACTTTCCGGTCCTTGTTGACCCCAGCCATCCGGCAGGCATGACAAAATACGTGGAACCGCTCGCACTCGCTGGTGTAGCCGCAGGTGCAGACGGGCTCATGGTTGAAGTTCACCCTGACGCAAGGAATGCCCTGAGCGATTCCTCACAGCAGGTATCGTTTGACGAGTATACGCGACTATACGAGAAGGCCAGGGGAATTGCTGCGGTTCTGGGCCGCCATTTTTAGGCATATTGGATCTTCCGGTTTCAAAGATTCGACATTCATTGGGTTCTGCCGGGTTTTCGGGTAAAATCCGATAGCTCCACCGGGTCGAAGCCCATTCCATGATTGGATGACTGCTTGAATTCCGTTCCATCCGCAACACCGGATTGGTTTCCAAAAGATTCCAGCCTGCCTGGTTCCACTCATTCCCCCTGCTTCGTAAAATGATGTGAAATCTTCCATTTCCCTGCAGCCGGATGGAAGAAATATTTCAAGCCCGGCATAGGACAGATCATACATCTGTCCCGGGTTGATTCATCTTTCCAGCCTGATGCCGCCTCTATTCCGGATTCCCTAGGCTCTACCCTCATTTCTTTTCTCATTATCCAGGAGGAATGATGCCTCATTTTCAGTCGTGTCGACAGCATGGATTTTCAGCAGGACTGCAGCCATTTCCTGAAGGTAACTGGTCAAATCATCAGGTGAAAATTCTGCCTCTCCACCGACTACCCTGTGATAACAATTTTGCATTCTTCATCGGCACTGCAGCTGTACAGCGGTTCTGGAGCCATAATCTATTTTTCCCTTGCCGCCCCAACAATTTTCAACAATATTTTTACTATTAAAACATTACCTTGATCATGGCTCAGACGAAAATTGTCGCAACCATAGGCCCAAGCAGCGACAATGCTTCCACGCTCAGGGAAATGGTTAAAAACGGCCTCTCTGCCGTAAGGGTTAACACCGCCCACATAAAGGAGGGGTACATTACAAAAGTCAGGAAAATGGTAGATTCCGTGAATTCTGATATGGGATCAAATATCGGGATAATGATTGATCTGAAGGGTCCGGAACTAAGGACCGGAACATTCGAGGGCGGCCGTTTCAGTGTTGAAGAAGGTGATACATACAGGCTGGTTTCAACGGGGGGAAGCCCCGGAGACATACTGATAAATTACCCTTCAGTCTTCAGGAGCCTGCAGAAGGGCGATGAAATCGTGATGAGTGATGGAAAGGTTAAATTCAGGGTGCTGGAAAAGGGGAGCAATTCGGCTGAACTGCTTGCAGGGTCGTCAGGCGATCTGCGGGACAGGAGCCGGGTCAACATTCCCGGAAGGTACCTTGACCTTGGCGTTCTCACGGAGAGGGACAAGGACTTCTTGATGGAGGGGGTGAAGAATTCAATTGAATTCTACGCACTGTCGTTTGTCCAGGACAAGTCGAACGTGATTCATCTGCAGAAACTTCTCTATGATAACGGGCAGAACGCTTCAATAATCGCCAAGATAGAGACAAAGAGCGGTTATGACAACATCGACTCCATTTCCAGCGTTTCGGATTATGTAATGGTGGCAAGAGGCGATCTAGGGGTGGAAATGCCACTCGAAGAAGTTGTGCTTGCGCAGAAGACTATAATAAATGAGGCACATAAGCACGGTGTCCCCACAATTGTGGCCACACAGATGCTTGAATCCATGGTGGAGTCGTCCTCACCGACAAGAGCCGAGGTTGCAGATGTTACAAACGCGATACTTGACAATGCTGACTCAGTTATGCTCTCGGAGGAGACTGCCATAGGGAAGCACCCTGCAGATGCAGTTGGTTACCTCAGCAGGATCGCAGACTATGTTGAAGGTGTTTACAGGGATTTCCCTGAACCCGAGCAGTTCTTCGGAAACAGGATTGCATATTCAATCGCCAGGGCATCCAAGATTATAGCCAGGGAGATCAAGGCAGACGCAATACTTGCCTTTACCCTCACGGGAAACACTGCGAGGATGATTTCAGCGGTGAGGCCGGAAATCCCGATATATGCTGCAGTCGCTGACAGCATGGTCGGAAGAAGGCTCAACCTGCTCCGCGGCGTAATACCCATTTCAATGCCTGAAGAATTCAGGAAAACGTCAGACCTGATAGAGGCCCTTGCATTTATCGAGTCGGGAGACTATTTCAGGAAAGGGGAACGGATTGTTATTACATCCGGTGCCCCTTATTTCCTCTTCGGCGGAACCAATGACGTCAGGGTGCTTACCGTTGGCACATTCAACGGCAGAGGTTACCCGATGGGTCCTTCCCTTCAGGGAGTCCTTACCAAGAAGGCCGATGGAAAGGGAGATATCGTGCTCATAGGGGACAGGTCATGGGACAGGGAAGCTGTTGCTTCAAGGTTCAAGGGGATAGTCTTCACCATAGACATTTCTGACCAGGACAAGGAATATCTTTCGCAGCAGAACAAGACTGTCCTTTTCAATACAAAAATTGTAAAGGAGCTGGAAGAGGGGGGGACCGTTACAATAGATGGGGGAACCGGGATTATAAACAGCTGAGGGTCACCGGAAAAGGTCCTCCCTCACTGTGTTTATGTGAAGTTCCTTCCCGGAATACCCTACATATACATTCTTCAGCTTCACGTATTCCTCGATTCCGTACTTGGAGCCTTCCCCTGCCTGCCCGGTCAGCCTGAAACCTGTATGATATCCCTGTGATTCCTCTGGCCCGGGCGTGTTGACATACAGTTCACCGAACCTTATCCTCTCGGCAGCCTGGAATATCAGGTCTGGGTTGCTGGTGAAGAGGTATGAGGAGAGCCCGTACTTTGAATCGTTCGCTTTTCTGAAAAGTTCTTCTTCGCCTGATACCGATGTTGCACCAATAATCGGGCCGAATATTTCCTCCTGGAATATCTTTGAGTCCTGTTTAGCGTTCCCTATTATCGTTGGCTCATAGAAGTACCCGTTCTTGAGGCTCTTCTCCAGGCTTGGCCTCTTTCCCCCAAGGAGTATCTGCATGTCAGAGCCCGATGCCTCCTCCACGAATTTCTCTGTTGTCTGCAGGGCAGAGCTGTTTATAAGAGGGCCAACATCGGCGGTCCTCGGGTCTCCCACCTTCAATCTTCTGGCCGCTTCGACAAATTTGCTTACAAACCTTTCGTAAAGGTCCTCATGAACATACAACCTCTCCGCTGCAATGCATGACTGGCCAACGTTCCAGAATTTCGCCCACATAAGCCCCTTCAGGGCATTCTTGATGTCAGCGTCCTTCCATACCATGAAGGGTGCTTTCCCCCCCAGTTCCAGAATCAGCTTGCTCATGTTGCTTGACGACTTTTCCATTATCCTCTGCCCGACCTCTGTTGATCCTGTCATCGTTATCAGCGACACTTTCCTGTGGGACACTATGTAGTCCCCAATGTCCGATCCCTTTCCTGTCACAAAATTCAGGACTCCCTTCGGAACCCCGGCTTCTATGAATTTCCTTACAATCCATTCAGCCGAGCCCGGAGTGTCGCTGCTCGGCTTCAGGACTACGGAGTTGCCTGTCATGAGGGCTGGAGCCAGCTTTCTCGCCACCATCCCTGCCGGGAAGTTCCAGGGCGTTAGCGCAACAACTACTCCGTGAGGGACCTTGTACTGCAGTATTTTTCTGTCACTGGTGCTGCTCTCCACAATGCTTCCCGTGATCTTCCGTGCAAATTCAGCATAGTACTGTATCTGATCCAGGACTCCATCCACCTCTTCCTTGGCTTCCTTCACGACTTTCCCATTTTCAGATATAAGAATATTTTCAAGTTCGCTCCTGTTTTTCTCAATAAGTTCCCTGGTTTTGTATACAATCCTGGATCTCTCCAGTGATCCGATTTCGTTCCATTTTTCATAAGATGATTCTGCTGCACTTACCGCCCTGTCCACATCCGCTTTCTTTCCTGCGGGAAATTCCTCCAATAGTTCCCCTGTAGAGGGATTATACTTCTTCAATGTCTCTCCGCTGGAAGAATCTGTCCATTCCCCATCTATGTACATCTGCATAATTTTTGAGTACAGAAAGCAATAAAAAGTTTACCGGTGTGTGTGGTGGTGTTTCAGGTATCCTGTACAAGATTGAAGAAGCTGGCACCATATGGCAGAATGTTGTCCAATCGGCTCATCAAGCTAATTTTTTGGCAAACCATGATTAATTATCCAGTTTTGTCTGAATCTTTAAATATATTTTTAGGCTTTCGGCATTCAGCATATTGCATTGGTGAAATTAGATGAACGAAGGTGACTTTATCAAGCTCGACTTTACGATGATGGTTGGAGACGACAAAAAGATAGTAGCTACCAATCAGGAAAAAGTCGCTAAGGAAAATGATATTTACGATGAAAACACGAGATACAGGGATGCTGTCCTCGTAGTGGGTTCAGATAAGGTCTTCCCGGAGATTAATGACTCATTCAAGAATGCCGAAGTAGGAAAAGAGAACGAGGTCAAGATAGATGCCCCCAACGCTTATGGAATAAGGGATACGAAGAATATCAAGGTCCACACAATGAGGGAATTCCAGAGGCATAACATAGAGCCTGCAGTTGGTAAGGAAGTTAATCTCCACAACAAGACGGGAAGAGTTATTTCTGTCACACCCGGAAGAGTGCTTGTGGATTACAACCACCAGTGGGCAGGAAAACAGGTATACTACCAGTACACGGTCAAAGAGGTTCTGCAGGACAACCTCGAGAAGGTCAAGGCTGTTGTTGACATGAACTACAACATTGACTCTGAGAAGTTCGAGTTCGAACTCAAGGACAACGAGGTTGTAATCACTGTACCCGAAGAGGCAAAATTCGACCCTGCCTGGTTCGAGGCCAAATACAGGATTGTAAATGACATGAGGCAGAACCTGAAGGGCATAAACGTCTCATTCATTGAGAAATACCTCAACGAGAAGGAAGAGGAGAAGGAGGAAGAAGCCAAGGCCGAAGAAGAAGCTCCTGCTGCAGAAGAGCCAGCAAAGGAACAGCAGGAGGAAAAGCCAGAAGAGAAGAAAGAGGAGCCGAAAGGGGAGGAAAAGAAAGAGGCAAAGCCAAAAGCAGCGCCTAAATCCAAGCCCAAAGAGGCAAAAAAGCCTGAAGGGGAGAAAAAGACCTCCCCATAACCCACCTTTTGTTGATGAATCTAGATCCTGAAAAACTGAAGAAACTTTCTGACAGGGTTTCAATCATTCTTGTTGAGCCGAAGTACCAGGGCAATGTTGGCGCCGTTGCCAGGCTCCTGAAGAATTTTGGACTTAGAAACCTTATCATCGTCAATTTTGAGGAATTTACGGATGAGGCTCTTTCAAGGGCCATGGGCGGAAAAGAGATACTTCTCAGGGCGAAGAGGGTTGAAACGTTTGAAGAGGCTGTGAAGGATTTTGACATTGTGGCCGGAACTTCCAGCACAATAACTGGAAATTACAAGAAATTCAGGAGGGTCCCAATCGTTCCCGATGAATTCTGGGAGTCTGTGTCCAGCAGGCCGGGAAGGATTGCACTTGTTTTTGGGAGGGAGGTTGATGGCCTAAGGAACGAGGAACTTGAAAAGTGCCATTATTTCCTGCACATTCCCGCGAACCCGGAGTTCCCTGTGCTTAACCTCTCACATGCAGTTTCTGTTGTCCTGTACGACATGATCAGGAATGTAGACCTTGTTGTAACGGACCTCATGAGAAAAGCCAACGGGTTTGAAACAGAGAAGATGCTTGACCGGATAGGGCTTGTGCTTGAAAAAACCGGTTATCCCGATTACAGGCTGAAGAATACAACTGTAATGCTGAGAAGGATAATATCCAGGTCGGACCTCACAGACATGGAATTCTACAAGATAATGGGAATAATAAGAGGCATCCTCCATGCTATCGATCCGGGCTCGGAAAATGAGTAGCAGCATGATGCCCGGAAGTTGTGAGTGTACTTTTTTCCAAAAGCTGGAAAATTTTATTAATAAACTCGCATTGACGCTGTAGAATTGGTTGCCATGTCGCTCAAAGCTAACAGAAAATCCAACCCCTTGCTCAAGGATGTAATAAACGGGTTAATTGAAGTTTCACGGGAAAGCGGTTCCTTAATATGGAGAGATATCGCTAAAAGACTGAACGGAGGAGACAGGAGATACGCCTCCGTTAACGTAAGCAAGATAAGCAGGCTCAGCTCCGACGGCGACCTGGTAGTAATACCCGGATCGCTTCTTGGGTCCGGTTACATAGATAAGAAAGTAACAGTTTCAGCCCTGAGAATAAGTGATAAGGCGAAGAAGAAGCTGGATGAAGCAGGCGGGTCCTACAAGCCGCTTCTTGAATTAGCGAAGGAAAACCCCAAGGGCACTAATGTCAGGATAATGAGGTAAGACAGATGTTGTACATAGATGCTGACAACTCAATTTATGGAAGGCTTTCCACTTATGTGGCAAAATCTCTTCTTAATGGAGAGGAAGTTGTTGTAGTAAATGCAGCAAAGGCCGTAGTTACAGGCAGGAGAGATTCTGTCCTTCAGAAGTTCCTTCACATGAGAGATATAGGAAGTGTAAGGAAAGGTCCATACTATCCCCGGACTCCGGACAAGATACTCAGAAGGTCAATCGGCGACATGCTTCCAAAAAAGCAGACCAGGGGAAAGGAAGCCCTAAGAAGATGCACTGTGTATGCATTTGTGCCGGATGAGCTAAAGGGCAAGGATTTTCTCAAGATAGACAAGTTTGCAAACGAAAAGGTTAATGGCTTTGTAACACTCGCAGAAATAGCAAAAATTATGGGCCAGAAGGTGCGAGAATGAAGAACGCTAACATCATAGCCACATCAGGAAAAAGGAAGACAGCCATCGCCAGGGCTGTTACAAAGAAAGGCAAAGGCATAATTACCATCAACGGTGAGCCTGTTGAATTTCATCCTGTTCTGATTCTTAAGGACAAGATAATGGAACCACTCAAGCTTCTGGGAGACAGAGTCAATGAAGTGGACATAGAAGTAAAGGTTGCAGGCGGCGGAAACACCGGACAGGCTGATGCAGCCAGAACAGCAATAGCAAAGGGTATAGTGCAGTATTTCAAGGACGACTCCATAGAAGATATGTACAGGCAATATGACAGGACCCTTCTTGTAAATGACATTAGAAGAAAAATGCCCAAGAAACCTGAAGGAAAAGGTGCAAGGGCAAGGAAACAGAAATCATACAGGTGATTTGATTTGATTATACCGGTAAGGTGCTTTAGCTGCGGCAAGGTAATTGCCTCAGACTACAAGCAATTTAAGGAAAAGATTTCGGAACTGAGCGCTGGAGGGAAGAAACCCACTCCTAAAATGATCGTCCAGACCCTAGACGATCTGCACGTAGAGAGATACTGCTGCAGAAGAATGATTCTGTCGCATACCGATCTAATCGACGAAGTCCTTCCGTTTTCGTGAAGGGACCGTGGGGTAGCTTGGTATCCTACCAGCTTGGGGTGTTGGTAACCTGAGTTCAAATCTCAGCGGTCCCATCATATTCATGGGGATATAGATAAGACCGAAAAACGTGCCGCTTTTTATATCCCATTTTAAAAATTTTAGTCGCCTTTATCCGATTTCAGGTAAATCTCTAAAAGGGTTTTGGAAATTCTTGATTGAGTCTTCAACTAATTTCCATTTCTGTTTGAAATTCTTACCCTACTGACTTATTAGATTTTGTAGGATCATTTATTTTGATCTCCCATCCATAAGGGTCTACTGAGTATGCATTGTAATACAATGATAGTGGGTACAAAGAAATCATAAAACCACTGAGAAATGGTAGGTTCTTCGACAATATTCGAATGAACATAGTCATTAAGCTTGGAATATATCTCCGAGTAAATTATATCTCCAAAATATGAACCTTTTGCACTCTTTTGTATCTCTCTAAAAGAATCTACTACACACGAATTAATTCCCTCTAATTCTTCCCTTTGTAATTGAAGTTTAATCAACTTAGACATTGCTCTAGTGTCAGGTCTTGAATAAATCCCGTAAATGGTTGCATTGTTCTCACAATCAGAATAACCACAAAGATAACCTTCTCCCTTATCAAATTCTGGCCCAATGAAAGTTAACTGAGAAAGTTCTTGTTTCAGGTCTTTAGTCAGTTCATTTTTGATTCCGAATCTCTTTTTTAAATCTTCTAACAAATTGCCTTCGTGTTGCTTGCACGCTCTCAAAGTAAACTCATCGTTGCTCATCAATATCCAGTAAAAATATTCCGTATTCCCAAGAGTCTTAGTTGCGATATCTGGCCATTCATCAGTATCCTTTATCAAGTTCATAAAAAATTCATTGAGTGATTTTTCCAATAATTTTTTCAATCTTTGCTCTTCCTTGGTTGTAATTTTATCCTTATCAAAATCAAACTTTGAAACGATATCTGGATAAAATTTATCTGATAGTTCTCGCAATGAGCTTATTGCACGTTTTCTTTCTTCCCCAAATTCTAATATTGGAAGAACTAAACCGTCTAAACTCAAAGGTTTCATTTTATCCCAATATCCAGAAAAAAAGGCATCTGCCATTGGATTAGTGCCTTCCTCATTTTTTTGGCTATCTGGTACCCATGAAGAAACAGTAAACAGACCTGCGAAAAGAAGGTCTAACACCGATCTAATCTCCCTAAGTGAATACTTGATGTATCCCTCTCCAGCCAACTTTATTGAAATCCCTAATTCTCCAAAAATATCTGCAAGTAGAAGTTTAAACTGTTCTTCAATCTTCTTTCTAGTATTATCCGATGAAATAGATTCCACATACCATGAATAATTGTCAAAGAGTTCAGATAAGTGGGAAATAGCTTTAGAAATCTCTTCATAAGTTGGATATGGAATATTGAAAATTTCATAAAAATCTTTGAGAAGAAGTCCTTTTTGTGCCCATTGGGTGATTCCGATGATATCTAGTTTTCTTGACACTCTATTCTCGCCTTCGATTTATAAAGGAATTGACCTATTTTAAACCTGCTTTGTCGTAGGTCACTCTAAATGTCCGTCAAACTCAAATAACTCTCAAAAAGCATCTTGCTAATCTTTGATTTGTTCTTCAATCCATTTCCATTTCTGATTTTCTGTTTGAAATTCCTTAAACCCCTTTCTGAAATACCCAACGCCTTGACTTCACTGGGCTTGAGTTTTAACGTCCATTGCATAAACGCTTGTTTGTTCTCGTATTCAAGATAAGAATCATTGCTTACCCCGAATACACTAACTTCATCGATATTATTTGATTCCTTCCCAATGTATCTGATTCGGTCTGCGAATACGTGTTTCCTTTGGGCCTTGTTGTTAACATAATCGAACTTGTTATCGTTATGCCTCACGTACGCTGTTAACACATCTTCAAGGGATTTCCAGTATTCATTAGAAGGCAAAGTCAATGCAATTGAAGATTTTCCAGTCCTGTAATCTACAAATTCCCTATACTGGATTCCGTTTATGTCCTTTGAAAATGGTAATGACGGAATAACATCATTCTTCTCAGACCCTACGAGAATGAAATTGAAGGGCTTTATCTGTCTATTAAAGGGCTTCTTGTGATTCATCTCCTTGAAGCGATTAAGAATTGAAGGTTTCGAGATGGTAATTTGAGATACTGCAATCTTTTCTGAGTAATCTTCAAATTTATTGTTCAAGATATCTTTCCAAATCTGTTTTCCATTTATACCAAGGAGATGGCCCAATCCATGGGTGGAATACTTGAGTATTTCTACCTCTCCTTTGACAATCCTATACAGACAATATCGCTTTGCTGAAATTCCATAAAACAAGATATCGTTCAACGGATTCTTGTTTTCATCCTCTTCTATCTTGAACATTTCAACCTTCAACGAATAAGGGTTCAATGGTCTGAAGAATTCCTGGATATCATTGACTGAATCAGGTTTGACAAATATGGAATCGGTATCACAATATGCAAAATATCCCTTTGATTCTGCGATTCTCTCTGCTAATGCAAGAATCAACCTTGCAGAACCAGTTATCACGGTTGCCATTATTGGATTGAAGTATGACCCCTGTTTCTCAACCCTTTCAGTCCTGAAAGGGAACTGGTCAACCGAATAGACGTTAACATCCAATGGATTCTCAAGAGTCTCGGAATTCTCTTCTATGTAAATTCCGTATGATGTTGCATTTGCAATAATCTTCAATATTAACTGAATCTGGTCTTTATCCAGTCTATTGGATTTCTTGATCCTGATCCTTTCCTCTATGACCTTGCGTATGAAGTCATCACTTGAATTAACTTCAATATCAGATATTCTAACATTTTTCAGGTCTGATTGTTTGCTTTCCGGATAAAATGTAAAAGCCTGAATTATCTCTGGGGTCTTTCCTGTTAGTATCTTTGAAGCTATGATATCTTGAACAGTATACCACAGTTCTTTGTCAGATGTTAGATAGTTAATTCCGATGTTCTTTGTTAACCTGGAATATTCCATTCTAACAGGTAAGATATCGCTGTTAGGTTTAACTCTGACAACTGAGTGCATTTCAGATTTATGCCATATCTCTGGGTTTCTGAGGTCTTCAATCTTCAAAGAATTAACAAATTTGTTAACAGCGTTAACATTTTCCTTAACTTTTAATTTGGCGGATTTCAGGAATTTATCCAAGTTTAACAAAGAGTAAACAGTTGGATACATTGAGGTAAAATCAAGATAGCTAACTCTGGCAGGTTTATTCCTGATCCTAACCTCAGTACGTCCGCCATAGTACGAACTCATAACAAAACCTAACACATCCTTTGGGAAGTCTGGGTTGCATTCCATAAACGGTTTTATTCCCATTTTGTTAAGATATCCCTTTCCTATTGTTGCTGGTGAATAGAGCTTGTTAACTGGGTTAGACAGGTTAAACATCTCATATCGTTTCAGAGCAGACTGATACAATTCAGATGTTATTCTAACGTCATTTATGTTGTAGTCGATGTATTTCTCG
>OBLK01000211.1_pt1 | contig 17599 bp, 12 predicted proteins | sample 1518871 | NCBI WGS metagenome assembly OBLK01 (sample SAMEA2464837, study PRJEB22497) | soil metagenome | biome: Grassland; feature: Farmland; material: Clay | place: Australia | collected 2013-02-01 | depth 0.8 m
GTTCCCCGCCTCGACCAGTCCCCCCGCCCGCCGTGGAGCGGATCGACGCCTAACTCCAATGGGAGCAACCGGGGGGCGCCCCGGGCCGCAGCCGGGGCGCCACCCGACCGCTCAGCCGATGATCTTGGCGTACAGGTTCTGGTCGAGCCCGCCGGCATTCGGGCAGGTGTCGGGCCCGAACCCGCCGCCGGGCAGCGGCGCCCGGCACTGCAGGACGTCGAAGCCGTCCACGCCGTCGACCGGGTAGCGCGGGTCCGTGCCGGCGACGGCGTCGCGCAGGTCGGTCCAGGTCATCAGGACCGTGCTGCCGGCCGCGGCGATGTAGTTGTAGTCACCGAAGAACACCGTGTCCCGGTCGCCGAACTGCTCGTACTGCGGCATCTGGGACACGGTCGAGACCTGCTGCACGGCCCAGGTGGCGCCACCGTCGGTGGACACCGCGTAGAACGTGTCCAGGCCGGGCCCGGCCGACACCGCGCCAGGCGGGTTCGCGGCCACCTGCCGGTTCGAGATCGGTACGGTGCGCCAGTCCCCGTTCAGCCCGGTCGCGGCGTCGGCCCGGCTGTCCTGCCAGACCGCGTGCAGCTGGCCGGCCTCCGCGGCGATGTCCGGGAAGATCTGGTGTCCCTTGGGCTGCGGGTCGATCCTGGCCGGCGTCGACCACGAGCCGCCGCCGTCGGACGTGCTGACCAGGTACGCCGCGGCCTGGCTGCCGACTCCGGCGCTGACCGTCCCGTACGTGGTGCCGGTCGGCACTTCCGTGCCGGGCACCGAGGCCTCGTAGGTGATGAACACCTGACCCGGACTGCCGGCGGCGGTCGGGTCGGCGCTGACGCGGACCTGCGAGTTCGCCCGGAAGAACACGAAGCCGCTCTGGCAGGCCAGCGGGCCGTCGCCGCAGTCGCGCGCGGTCGCTCGCGGTTCCGGCGAGGCGCACGTGCCCAGCGTCGAGTCGCCGACCAGGCAGGCGGCGTACTTGGCGGCGCCGTACGCGGCCGCGTTCACCGTCGAGTCGGTCGGGTCCCACCCGGTGAAGGTGGCGACCTGCGCCGGCCGGTCGAACCGGTGCCCGCCGTCGGTCGACTTGGCGTAGACGACCGCGTTGGGCTGCCCGTCGTTGGACTCGAACTGCCGCCAGGCCACGTACACGTCGCCGCTGCGGGTCGTCGTGATGTCGCAGAACTGGCTGCCGTGCACCCCGTCGGAGATCTTCATCGGGTTCGAGAAGGTGACCCCGCCGTCGGTCGAGCGGACGAAGAAGACACCGTTGTTCGGGCCACTCGCGGTGAACCTGGCCCAGCACACGTAGACGTTGCCGGCGTGCGGGCTGCCGGCGCCCCGGTCGACCTCGAGCTGGACCTTGTCGTTGAAGTGGCCGAGGAAGATCGGGCTCGGCGTGCCGCGAGCGGCGAGCGTGGTGAAGTCGTAGGTCGGCGCCGGGCCGGAGTTCCAGGTGTAGCGGGCCACGAAGATCGAACCCAGTGCCGGCCTGGCCCGGTTGAACGCGATGCCGCCGTAGTACAGGTGGCCCTCGTTGTCCCAAGCCTGCACCGGGTCGCCGGCGTTGGTCGTGCCGACCTCGCGCAGCGGCGAGGCGAGGCCCTGCGCCGAGGTGTCCGTCGAGTAGCCGGGCACAAGGCTGTTGGTCCAGCTCCCGCCGCCGTCGGCCGAGTAGTACATGCCGACCCAGGTGGCGCCGGTGGTCGGGGACGTGCAGTACTCGTTGGCCCCGGCGACCATCAGCTGGTGGTTGTGCGGCGCGACCGCGGCCGACGGCTCGTTCTGCTGGCGGTTGTTCACCGAGCAGGACTGGATCGTGGCATCGGTGCCGCCGTCGACCCTGACGTAGGGCTGGTCGGTGACCTTCACGTCACCGGGCGCCGCGGCCGCCGGGAGTGCCGACACGGCCGGAGCGCAGAGCGCAAGTGCGGTACAAGCGATTAGGACGGAACGTCGCATGATCATCCCCTATCAGCCGCATCGAGCCGATCGGCAAGAGTCGCAGGAACGCTACGCCGGCTCCGGGCGGGCGGGATCGTCCGATCGTGGGACCATTGCCGGTCGTGACCATTCGCGATGATCTCGAGCTGGCGCTGATGCTGGCCGACGCCGCCGACAAGCTCACCCTGCCCCGGTTCCGCGCGCAGGACCTCACCGTCGACCGCAAGCCGGACCGGACGCCGGTCACCGACGCCGACGTCTCGACCGAGGACGCGTTCCGCGCGGTGCTGGTCCGCGAGCGACCCGGCGACGCCGTGATCGGCGAGGAGCGCGGCGGCGAGGCGGACGGCGCGGACCGCGTGTGGCTGCTCGACCCGATCGACGGCACCAAGAACTTCCTGCGCGGCATACCGGCCTGGGGCAGCCTGATCGGCCTCGTCGTCGGCGGCCGCCCGGTGGTCGGCGTGGCCAGCGCGCCGGCGCTGGGCCGCCGCTGGTGGGCCGCCGACGGCGAGGGAGCGTGGGCGATCGACACCCGTCGCGGCGAGCGCGAGCCGCAGCGCCTGCACGTCTCCGGGGTCCGCGACCTCGCAGACGCGTACCTGTCCACCACGCACCTTGCCCACTGGAGCGAGCACCACTCGCGCGAGCGCTACCTCGCGCTGTCCGACGCGTGCTGGGAGACCAGAGCGTTCGGCGACTTCTGGCAGCACTGCCTGGTCGCCGAGGGCTCGCTCGACCTGGCCGCCGAGGCGATCGTCAACCCGTGGGACCTGGCCGCCCTGCAGGTGATCGTCGAGCAGGCCGGCGGCCGGTTCACCGACCTGGACGGCAACCCGCGCCACGACGGCGGCAGCGTGCTGAGCTCGAACGGCCAGCTGCACGACGCCGCACTCGGACTGCTGGCCGGCGGTTAGCGGACCTCCTCGATCTGCGAGGTGCCGGCGGCGGCGTGGTCGCCGAAACGTTCCCACTTCTCGTGCAGCAGGATCCGGCCGTCGTCGAGCAGCTCCGGCGTGCTGACGCACTGGCCGGAGATCACCTCGCCGCCGTCGAGGACCATGGTGTAGGCGAAGCGCAGCGAGCCGTCCGGCGCGCACAGGCCGGTGAGCGACCCGCGCCGGGCGTGCCCGCCGGAGAACTCCGCCCACAGCAGGTCGCCGCTCTGCCGGTAGGTCGCGGTCGGGGCGTCCGGGCCGTGGCCGACCGGGCGGAACCGGCGGCCGTCGTAGTCGATCACGACGTGTCCCGCAGCTCGAGCGTGCAGCACTTCACCGCACCACCCGACTTGTGCAGCTCGGACAGGTCGACGCCGATCGGCTCGAAGCCGCGGCCGCGCAGCGCCTCGATCACGCCGGTGGCGGTCTGCGGGAGGACGACGTTGCGGCCGTCGGACACGGCGTTGAGCCCGAAGGCCTCGGCGTCGGCGTCCTGCGCGAGGATCGCCTCCGGGTAGAGGTCGCGAAGCACCCGCTGACTGCCAGGGGAGAACGCGGCCGGGTAGTACATGATCTCGCCGTCGTCGAGTACGGCCAGCGCGGTGTCCAGGTGGTAGAAGCGCGGGTCCACCAGCCGCAGGCTCACCACCGGCCGGCCGAACACCTCCTGCGCCTCGCCGTGGGAATGCAGGTCGGTGCGGAACCCGGTGCCGGCCAGCAGCCGGCGGCCGTCGAACAGGTAGTCGCCCTCGCCCTCGTTGACGAACTCGGGCTCGTGCACCTGCCGGTACCCGTGCGCGACGAACCAGTCCAGGTAGGCCCTGGCCTCGGCGACCCGCTGCGGGTACCGGAAGCGCGCGACGAGCACTTGACCGTCGACGACGGTGGCGCCGTTGGCCGCGAACACCATGTCCGGCAGCCCGGCGACCGGCTCGATCAGCTCCACCTTGTGCCCCAGGCTCAGGTAGACGTCACGCAGCCGCTCCCACTGGGCCATGGCCAGGCCGGCGTCGACCGGCTTGGTCGGGTCCATCCATGGGTTGATCGAGTAGTTAACGTCGAAGTGCCTCGGCGGGCACATCAGGTACCGGCGTGGCCGCGAGGTCCTCGGCTGCATGCACATCCTCCTGGGACGGTTGCTCAGACCCTGAAGACGCCTGGTCAGAACGGCCCCAGGGGGTGATGCACTTGGCCAGCGGTTGGCCGACCATCTTGACGTCGATCCTGTTGGCGAAGTCCTCCAGGGTGGTCTGGACATCGTCGAACGACGTGCCGGTGACCACCAGGAAGCCGAGGATGTTGTTGCCCTGTGGCGGGCGCAGGATCGTGTCGCCGACCATCGCGGTCGCCTTGGCGAACAGCGTCTTGGGCGAGTTGGTGATCTCCTCGGGCACCGAGACGTACTCGAGCTCGCCGCTCTCGCGGCTGATCAGGCAGGTGCCCATCATGTGCACGCCGGTCGGGGTGTAGTGCTGGACCTTCGGCTTGACCCCGCGGGCGACGTCGCGCACGGCGCGGATCGGGCAGAAGTCGGCGGTCACCCTGGCCACCATGTCCAGCGCACCGCCGCCGGGCCGGATGGCGATCTCCAGCAGGTGCGGCTCGCCGTCGTGGAAGCGGATCTCGGCGTGCAGGGCGCTGCGCCGCACGCCCTGGGCGTGGGTGGCGGCCTTGACGATGTGCTGGATCTTGGCCAGGTCCGTCTCGGACAGGCTCGTCGGCGCGACGTGCACGTCGTCGTCGAAGTTGTGGCCCTCGACCGTGACCCGGTCGACGGCCGAGGCGAGGTACAAGTCGTCGTCCCAGGCGACGGCCTCGAACAGGTGCTCGTGCCCGTTCAGGAAGGACTCCACGAGCAGGCCGTACGGGCCGATGTCCTGGCCGGTGGCCTCGGTCCGCATCCAGATCATGCGCTGCAGCCCGTCGGTGGCGTCGGCGAAGCGCTCGCGCATCTCCTGCGGGCTGTCGATGCGGTACACGAAGTGGCTGGCCGCACCGAGCGTCGGCTTGAGCACGACCGGGTAGCCGAACTCCTCGCCGGCGGCCAGCGCGACGTCGACGTCCGGGCAGAACCGGAACTTCGGGATCGGCACCCCGGCGCTCTCATGGGCCCTGCGCATGAGCAGCTTGTTTCGGCTGGTGCGGGCGGCGTCCACGCCGACGCCCGGCAGGCCGAGCTCCTCGGCGATCCTGGCCACGGTCACCACGGCCGACTCGGCGAAAGTCAGCACGCCGTCGAACTGCTCGACCTCGTGCCACTCACGGGCGGCGGCGACGATGTCGTCGATGCGCTGGGAACCGGCGATGCGGTACCGGCCGGCGTCCCAGAAGTCCGGCTCGCCCACGCCGTTGAGCACGTGCAGGTTGCCGCCGTACTCGTCGACCTGCTTGGACCGACCCTGGTAGTAGTAGAGGTTCTGCTTGGCCTCGACGTGCAGGAGTTTCATCGCCTGTCTCTTCTTCCCTTTTGCCCCGCAGGCCGATCTCGGCAGCGCCGTGGTGCGTCAGCGCTGCCGAGACGGGTTCAGCTTTTCGAGATGTGTGCGGTCACGCCTGGTGGCGGGCCTGGAAGCGGTCCGACATGTCCGTGTCCCACCAGACGCTGAAGAACTGGAAGTCGGCATCGCTTTCGTTGACGATCTGGTGGTGCTTGTTGGGTTGCATGTAGACGAGGTCACCGGCGGCGAACGGCTTGCGCTCGCCCTCGGACTCGATGACAGCGCTGCCGCTTGCGGCGATGAAGATCTCGTACTCGTGGTGTGAGTGCGGGGTCGTCGCACCGCCCGGCTCGATGACGCACCAGGCACCCTCGAACGGGGCGTTCAAGGCCGGCCACGGCAGCAGCCGCTCGACCAGGACGCCGTACTCGGTCTTGAGATTGCCTCGTTCGTGCTTGCGAATCTCCATCAGCTAACTCCCGGATCGCGCAGTCAGGCCGAGACGGCGACGCTGGTCAACCGATTCGGCGCCGGTACCGCGCGGTTGGCGAGCAGATCGCTGACGATCTCCCCGGCGCGCACGGCCAGCACACTCATCAGTGAGTCAGCCATACCATGGCTGTCCTCGTTGGTGCCCTGCAAGTAGCAGGACGCCGTGACCGTGGGCGGCATGAGCATCCGGTAGTTCCGGGTCACCCCGATCTCCTCGATGCCGACCGCGTCCGCGACCGCCCGCACCACGCGCGGTGCCCGCGGCTCGAAGCCGGTGCCGAGCATGACCATGTCGCAGCGCAGCTCGTCGTCCAGCGTCGTCTTGCGGTCGGTCAGCGTGAGGACGATGTCGCCGTCGTCGTCGATCCTGGCGCCGGTGATGTCCACCATGGTGATCATGCGTAGCCGCTGGTTGCCGGTGAGGCGCTCCAGGTAGATCTGGCGGTACAAGGTGTCGAGCATCTCGGGCGTGACGCCGGCGCAGTTGGTGCGGCGCATCTCGTGCAGCACCTGCCGGCGGGCCTCGGGGCGCGACGCGTAGAACTCGTCGGCGAAGGACGGGAAGTACAGCTGGTTGGCGAAATTGGAGGACTGGGAGAAGTCCAGGCCGACCGAGCGCATGACCATCGCGGTCTGTGCGTTGGACATCCGCTGGTGGGTCTCCCACAGCATCTCGGCCGCGCTCTGGGCGGCGCCGACGACCACGATGCGGTGCGGCTCCTGCGGGTCCAGGCCCGCGGTGCGCAGCGAGTACTCGGTGCTGTGCACGATCCGGTCCCGCGGCAGGTCGCGCAGCACCTCGGGAATGTGCGGATCCCGACCAATGCCGATCACGAGCGTGCGGGCACCGATCGTCGAGCCGTCCGCCATTGTCACGTGCCAGCCATTGATGGCGCCATCGGCACCCTTTGTCGCCTCAATCGAGGTGCAGCGGCGGCCGTATTCGATCCGCACCGCCTGGAGCGACTGCGCCACCCAATGGAGGTAATTCGAGATCTCTATGCGGAATGGCAGGAAGTTCGCCATGTTGACGAAATCGTCCAACCTTCCGATCGTGTGCAGATAATTGACGAACGAGAACGCGCTACGCGGATTGCGAAGAGTGACGAGGTCCTTCAGGAAGGAAACCTGACTCTGCGTCCACGGCAACAGCATGCCCCGTTGCCAGGCGACGTTCTCGTGCTGCTCGATAACGAGCGTGCTATGGGCCATATCGGCCGGCGCGAGCTCTTCGATGGCTACTGCCAGGGCCAAGTTCGACGGCCCAGCGCCTATGGCAAGTAACTCAACGTCCTGATGATCCAACGCCGTTAACCACCCTCGCTCAACGGATCGACCGACAAAAAAACCGACCGCTAAGCGCAGCCAGGCAGGCTATTCGATGGCTGCGGCGGGCTTTGCGATCGGCGTTGTGCCGTGTGTTCAGCGACGATACACGAACTAGGGACGTCGTCAAGCACAGTCGGTGGTTGACCTAGGCCGAACGGGTGAACGGTCAGTGGCTCCACTGAGTGCTGGCCCGCACGCTAATTACAGAGCGACCACAAAAGACCATGATCGATCACGATACGTGACGTCCAATCGGGTGGCGCCAATTAACCCTAATGCCACAGTTTCCGCTCACCGCAAACGACCGACCGCACGGCGCCGTTAGGCCAAACGGGCAATTGGCTGCGCTCCGTGTTCTCAACCTGTGCGCTGATAGTGACGGTCGCGACGGAGCAGGCTCGGACCTCTCGGGTCGAGCAAGGGGCCGGACGCGGGTTCCGGCCCGGGGCCGGACCCGGGGGTCCGACCCGAGGCCGGACCCGGGGTCGGACCGGGCGTCAGACCGGCGTCACGCCGTGCCGGCGGCGGGAGAAGTGCCGGTCCCGGCCGGCGGCCGCGGCGAAGCGCCGGATCAGCTCGTCGCGCAGCACCTCCGGCTCCACGATGGCGTCCACCACCAGCTCGCTGGCCAGCCGCACGATGTCGATGTCCACCTCGTACTCCGCGCGGCGGGCCTCGACAAACGCCGCCCGGTCCTGCTCGTCCTCGATGGCGGCGATCTTGTTCGCGTATACCGCGTTGACGCCGGCCTCCGCGCCCATGACCGCGATCTTCGCGGTCGGCAGCGCGATCGTGGTGTCCGGCTCGAAGCCGGGCCCGGCCATCGCGTACAGCCCGGCGCCGTAGGCCTTGCGCACCACGACGCACACCTTGGGCACGGTCGCCTCGGACACCGCGCTGATCATCTTGGCGCCGTGCCGGATGATGCCCTGCCGCTCGACCGCCGAGCCGACCATGAACCCGGGAACGTCGGCCAGAAACAGCAGCGGCACGTTGAAGGCGTCGCACAGCTGAATGAACCGGGTGGCCTTGTCGGCCGAGTCGACGAACAGCACGCCGCCCTTGAACATCGAATTGTTGGCCACAATCCCGACCGCCTGGCCGGCGAGCCGGGCAAATCCGACGAGCACCTCGCGGGCCCACAGCGCCTGGATCTCGAACAGCGAGCCGTCGTCCACGAGCGCCCGCACGAACCGGCGCATGTCGAAAGCCAGGCGTTCATTATCTGGGACGAGGCTGGTCAGGTCGCCTTTACCCGGCCCGAGCGGCGCGGCAGACGGCGGCGTACCGCGCCAGTTCGACGGCAGGTACGAAAGGTAGCGCCGGATGGTTTCCAGCGCCTCGTCCTCGGACTTACACAGAAAATGACCGACGCCGGACTGCGTGCAGTGCACCCGCGCGCCGCCCATATCCTCCAGCGTCGTCCGCTCGCCGGTCACCATCTCGACCATCCGGTCGCTGCCCAGGTACATCGAGGCGTTGCCGTCGACCATCGCGACCACGTCGCAGAACGCCGGAATGTACGCGCCGCCGGCCGCCGACGGCCCGAACAGCGCGCAGGCCTGCGGGATCGACCCGGAGGCCTGCACCTGGCTGTAGAAGATCTTGCCGGCGCCGCGGCGGCCGGGGAACAGGTCGACCTGGTCGGTGATCCGGGCGCCGGCCGAGTCCACCAGGTAGATCATCGGTGTGCTGGTGCGGTAGGCCCGCTCGATGATGCGGATGATCTTCTCGACGGTACGTGCGCCCCACGAGCCGGCCTTGACCGTCGAGTCGTTGGCCATCAGACACACCGGGCGCCCGTCGACCGTCGCCGTCCCGGTCACCACGCCGTCCGCCGGCAGGCCTTCGGCCAACGCGTTGGCGTACAGGCCGTCCTCGGTGAACGAGCCCTCGTCGACCAGCCTGGCGATCCGCTCCCTGGCGAACAGCTTGCCCTTCGCGGCGTTGGCCTGGTGGTACCTGGCGGCCCCGCCGCCGAGCACCCGCTTGTGCACCTCGTCCAGGTGCGAGACGGGCCGGTCGGGCGTGCCGGACGCATCGGTGGTGTCGCTCACGACCGTGAGCCTAAAGGCCCCGGCCGGACCGCACGGCCGGCCACGCTGCGCGATCGGTCGGCGACGGTGGATCGACAGTGCCAGCCAGCTTCCAGCCAACTGCTGACCAACTGTCGACCAAGGCTGGGATGCGGGTTGACAACCGTGCCGTCGGCGGGCAGAAAATGCGGCGCTCCTGCACTTTCTGCCGACAACCGCTCGCACGGCCCATCCGGCCGTGCGCGAACCGATGGAGCGTTTCCGATGAGTGCGTCACCGATGCAGGCACTGCTGCTCGTTCACCAAGGTTCCAGGATGACCGCGGCGCTCACCGCGGCCCTGCGCGAGAAGGGTTACGAGCCGTTCGTGCTGTCCTCGGCGACGTTCGACGACGAGGACTTCCACCGCCGCTGCGACGAGCTGGGCGTGCAGCGAAAGGTCTGCCCGTCGGTGTCGCTGACCACCGACGAGGTGCTCGAGCAGGTCAGGGCGATGCCAGACGTGCGGCTGTGCTGGACCGTGTGGGAGGGCGCCCGCGTCGAGGCGGCGCAGGCCAACCAGGCCATCGGCGCGCACGATGCCGACCCGGAGGCGATCCTGCTCGCCCAGGACAAGCACCTGATGCGCCGGCGCCTGGTCGAGCTGGGCCTGTCCAGCCTGCGCCCGCTGCGGCTGACCGACCCCGAGCTGCGCGAGCGGCTCGACCGTGGCGAGAAGCACATCGTCAAGCCGCGCCGCGGCGGCGGCTCGCTGTGCACCAGGGCAGTCACGTCGTGGGACGAGGTGACCGCCCAGCTCGCCTCGTTCGAGCGAGGCCCGGCCGACGAGGACCTGATGGCCGAGTTCTTCGTCGACAACGAGCTGATCGCCGAGACCTTCTTCGAGGGGCGGATGCTCAGCTTCGAGGTGCTGCGCCAGGGCGGCCGCACGCTGTATGCCAGCGACCACGAGCGGACCGTCATGGACTTCTTGCCAGAGACCGTGCTGGAGCGGGGCTTCGCCTCACCCCCGGTCAACATCACGGCGGCCGAGGTGCAGGCGGCCAGGGAGCACAGCGACCGGGTGCTCGGCGGGCTCGGGCTCGACGACGGCGCCTACCACATGGAGCTCGCCGTCGACAGCACAGGCCGATGCGAGATCATCGAGGTCAACCCGCGGGTCGGCGGCCAGTACATGTACGACAGCGTGCGCCTGCAGCTGGGCCGCTCGCTGGCCTACGACTGGATCGACGTGATGGCCGGGGTGCCGCTCGAGCCGGCCGGCGAGCGCACCTGCGGCACCTACTACCAGGCGCACTACCTCGAAGCCGGGCGCCAGGTGCTCGGCATGGACAAGCGGACGGACCTGCCGGAGCCGGTGATGTTCGCCCAGACCTACGAGCCAGGCATGACCGCCCGAGCCGACCGCGAGGAGCTCGGCGCGATGAGCATCTGGACCACCGACCTGGCCACCCACCGGGAGACCGTCGCCAAGCTCTGGCCCCAGGAGTACGCCACGTTCGTCTACGCCAAGGGCCTCACCGGTCGGCCGCTGTTCCTGGTGCTCGAGCCGACCAACCACGTGTTCCAGGTGGTCGAGGCCGCCGACCGGCTCGGCTACGACGTGCTCGTGTTCCACACCCTGCCGCAGCCCTCGTCCGGGCCGTACGCCGGCAGCCGCACCAGCATGGCCGCGACCTACCTGGTCGACTCGTGGACCGACCTCGACGCCTGCATGGCCCTGGTGCTCGAGGTGGTCGGCGACCGGCCGGTCGCCGGCTCCTACGCGGCGCAGGAGCTCACGCTCGAGCTGGACGCCCGGCTGCAGGAGCACTTCGGCCTGCCGGGCAAGGGCACCGCCGTCATCCGCGAGCTGCTCGACAAGGTCAAGGTGCGGCGCCGGCTCGCCGCGGCCGGCCTCACCGAACTGCGGATCTTCGAACAGGAGGAGGCCACGGCACTGCAGTCGTGGCCGATCGGCGACCGGGCGCTGTACTTCAAGCCGGTGCACGGCGCGGCGAGCGCATTCGTCAAGCGCTGCCGCGACCTTGACGAGGTACGCGCCGCGATCGAGGCGTGGGATGCCGCCGACATCGCCAGCCTGCCGGTGCTCGGCGCCTACCTGGAAAGCGACGGCGGGCGGTTCTTCCTCGAAGAGGAGGCCGTCGGCGAGCTCATGTCGGTCGAGGGGTACGTCCACCACGGCACGTACCACCTGCTCGGGCTCACCTCGCGCGCCGTGCTGGAGCGCGACGTCGCCGTCGAGATGGGCATCACCTACCCCTACCAGCACCCGCGGCGCGACGACATCGTGACCGCGGTAGCCCGGCTGCACGAGGCGCTCGGGGTTACGCACGGCGCGACCCACACCGAGATCATCGTGCCGGCGCAGGGCCGCATCGAGCTGGTCGAGCTGAACGCCCGGTTCACCGGCGCCGACGCGCTCAGCGCGATGAACGCCGCCTACGACGCCAAGATCGAGGACGACCTGGTGGCGCTGGCGGTCGGCACCGAGCCGAACTTCTCGCTGCAGCCCAAGCGGTTCGCGAGCCTGCACTTCCTGCTCGCGCCGACCGGCGTGACCAGGATCGAGTCGTTCGAGCTGCCCGAAGCCAACCTGCCCTTCGTCAAGATCATCCGACCGCCCGGCAGCGTGCTGACCTCCACAGACCGCCAGATCGACTGGATCGCCGCGTTCATCGTCTGCGGCGACAGTTGCGAACAGGCCTACGAACGGGCCCTTGACGTACGACGCCGGACCCTGGTGAATGGAGTGCCGCTGGGTGACGATCCGAACAACGTGGTGATCGGCCACTAAGGTCGGCTCGCGAGGGGACACGGGCAAGCCAGTTTCCCGCCGAACTGGAGCGTTTCAGATGAGGGCACTGCTGCTCGTTCCCAAGGGCTCGCGCCTGACCGGGTTCCTGGTCGGTTTCCTGCGCGGCATGGGCTACGAGCCGTTCGTACTTTCCACCGCGACCGCCGACGGCGGCCTTGCGTTCGTGCAGGTGTGCGCGGACCTCGGCGTCCAGAGCGCGGTCAGCACCTACTCGGCGCTACCGGCCGCCGAGGTGTTGCAGCAGGTCGCCGCGCTGCCGGACTGCGCGTTCTGCTTCACGGTCGCCGACGGGCTGCGGCACGCGATGGCGCTGGCCAACGAGGCGATCGGGGCGCACGACATCAGCCCGGACTCGGCGCTGCTCGCCCTGGACAAGTACCTGATGCGCCGGCGGCTGGTCGACCGCGGCCTGACCACAGTGCGGCCGTACCTGCTGTCGGACCCGCAGCTGCGCGAGCGGCTGGACCGGGGCGAGCGGCACATGGTCAAGCCGCGGCGCGGCGCCGCGTCGCTGTGCACCAGGGCGGTCAGCTCGTGGCCGGAGGCCGCAGAGGCGCTCGCCGAGTTCGAGCGCGGCACCGACCCGGCCGACCAGTGGGGCGAGTTCTTCCACGACAACGAACTGATCGCCGAGACCTTCTTCGAGGGCCGCGAGCTGAGCTTCGAGATCCTTCGACAGGGTGGGCGCACGGTGCTGGCCGTCGAGCACGAGAAGCCGGTGCTGGAGTTCACCGACCGGACCGTGCTGGAGTGGGGATTCACCTCCCCCGCGGTCAGCCTGTCCGGCGAGCAGCTGCGAGCCGCCCGCGAGTGCGCCGAGACCGGGCTGGACGCCCTCGACCTCCACGCCGGCTGCTACCACGTCGAGGTCCGCGTCGACGAGGACGCGGCGTGCGAACTGGTCGAGATCAACCCGCGGGTCGGCGGCGGGTTCCTGTACGACAGCGTCCGGCTGCAGTACGACCGCTCGCTCGGCCACGACTGGGTCAACCTGCTCGTCGGCAACCCGCTGCCGCAGACGCTCGGCGAGCGCCGCTGCGGGACGTACCTGCAGAACCTCTACCCCGAGCCGGGACGGCCCGTGCTCGGCACGGTGGCCGACCCGCAGCTGCCCGAACCGGACATGTTCTCCCTGATCTTCGAGCTCGGCCGGGCTGCGCGCCCGGACCGGGCCGACCGGGCGGCGATGGCGCTGTGGCGCACGGACCTCGCGACCCACCAGGAGACCGTCGAGCTGCTCGTCGAGCGGCCGTACGTGTCCTTCGTCTACCCGACGGGCCTGACCGGGCGGCCGCTGGTGCTGGTGTTCGACCCGAACAGCGAGTCGCCCCAGGTTCCCGACCGCGAGCGCCACGACGTGGTCGTCTTCCACAGCGGCGCGTTGCCCGAGGGGCTGGTGGGCGTCGCCGCCACGCACGCCGTGGCGTCGTGGTCGGACGTCGAGGGTGCCGCCGAGCGGGTGCTCGCGGTGTGCGCCGGTCGCGAGGTCGCCGGCACGTATGCCGGGACCAAGCTGGCCGAGCCGGTGCTCCGAATGGTGCGTGAGCGGCTCGGCCTCGCCGCGGCCGTCACCGCCTGATCGTCCGCGCCCGACCCGCCTCCCCGAAATCCGCCTGCGAGATCCGCAATGTCCTTCGCTGCCACGCCCGGTCCGCGTCGAGCCTTGGAGCGTCCATGAGTGCACTGCTGCTGGTTTCCCAGGGGTCACGGTTGACTGCACCGCTGGTGGAGTTCCTGCGTGGCAAGGGTTTCGAGCCGTTCGTGCTGTCGTCGACAACGGGCACCGTGAGCGGGGGCGCCAACTTCGACCGGGTATGCACGGAGCTCGGCGTCGGGCACGCCATGAGCGCCTCGATCGAGCTGACCGCGGACGAGGTGCTCGAGCGGCTCGCCGACCTGCCCGGCTGCGCGTTCTGCTTCAGCGTGTTCGACGAGCAGCGCGACGTCATGGCGCGGGCCAACGAGGTGCTCGGCGCGCACGACGCCTCACCGCAGGCGCTGGCGCTCGCGCTGGACAAGCACCTCATGCGACGCCGGCTCGTCGACCTCGGGCTGTCGGCGCTGCGGCCTTTCCGGCTGTCCGACCCGCTGCTGCGGGCGGCGCTGGACCGCGGCGAGCGGCACATCGTCAAGCCGCGGCGAGGGACGGGCTCGCTGTGCACCAGGGTCGTCGCGTCCTGGGCGGAGTTGGCCGACCAGCTCGCCGCGTTCGAGCGCGGGCCCGGCGAGGACGACGGGCTCGCCGCCTACTTCACCGGCAACGAACTGGTCGCCGAGACGTACTTCGACGGCCACGAACTCAGCTTCGAGGTGATCCGCCAGGACGGCGAGACCAGGTTCGCCGTGGAGCACCAGAAGACCCAGCTCGAGTTCACCGCCGAGACCGTGCTGGAGAAGGCGTTCGCGTCGCCGCCGATCAGCCTGACGCCGGCGCAGGTCGACGCCGCCCGAGCGTGCATGGACCGGGCCCTCACGGCGTTGGGCCTCGATGCCGGCTGCTACCACGTCGAGCTGCGGCTGGCCACCGAGCGCACCGGTGAGATCGCGTGTGAGGTCATCGAGGTGAACCCGCGGGTCGGCGGCGGCTACATCTACGACAGCGTGCGCCTGCAGACCGGGCGCTCGCTCGGTCACGACTGGGTCGACGTGCTCGCCGGCGTGCCGGTCGAGCCGACCCCACCGCGCAAGACCGGCGCCTACTACCAGTCCTACTACCCGGAGCCGGGCCGCCAGGTCCTCGGGATCGAGCGCCGCACGGACGTGCCGGAGCCGGCGATGTTCGCCGAGCTCTGCAAGCCGGGCGCCGTGCTCCGTGCCGACCGTGAGGACAAGGGCGCCCAGGCGCTGTGGACGACCGACCTCGCCGAGCACGCCGACCAGGTCGCAGAGCTGGAGCGCGCGGACTACGTGTCCTTCGTGTACGCCAAGGGCCGCACCGGGCGGCCGCTGTTCCTGGTCTTCGAGCCGACCAACCACATCTTCCAGGTCATAGAGGCCGCCGACCGCCTCGGCCACGACGTGGTCGCCTTCCACACCCTGCCGTTCCCGGCCGCCGGGCCGTACGCGGTCGCCAGGTCGAGCATCGCCGCCTCGCACCTGTTCGACTCGTGGAGCGACGTGGACGCCTGCCTGGCCAAGGTGCTGGCCGCCAGTGACGGCTCGACCGTGGCCGGCACCTACGCCGGGCAGGAGGTGACGTTGCAGCTGGAGGCGCTGGTGCAGGAGAGGTTCGGGCTACCGGGCAAGGGTTCGGCCACGGTGCGCGAGCTGCTCAACAAGGTCAACGTGCGGCGCCGGCTCACCGACGCCGGCCTGACCAAGCTGCGCTTCTTCGAGCAGGTCGAGGCGCTGGCCCTGGAATCGTGGCCGGTCGGCGACCGCGCGCTGTACTTCAAGCCGGTGTACGGCGCGGCGAGCGCGTTCGTCAAGCGCTGTGCCGACCTGGCACAGGTGCGGGCGGCGGTCGCCGACTGGGCGGCCGCGGACAAGGCCGCGATCCCGGTGCTCGGCGAGCACCTGTGCACCGGTGGCGCCGAGTTCTTTCTCGAGGAGGAGGCGGTCGGCGAGCTGCTGTCGGTCGAGGGTTACGTGCACCGGGAGCGCTACCACCAGATCGGCCTCAGCTCGCGTGCCGTGCTCGCCCGCGACAACGCCGTCGAGATGGGCAGCACGTACCCGTACGACCACCCGCGGCACGACGAGATCGTCGACACGGTCAGCCGCATCCACGACGCCCTCGGCATCACGCACGGTGCCACCCACACCGAGCTGATCGTGCCCGCCGATGGCGCCATCGAGCTCGTCGAGCTCAACCTTCGCTTCGGCGGCGGTGACGCGCTCACCGCGATGAACCTGGCGCACGACGTCCGCCTCGAGGACGACCTGGTGGCGCTGGCCACCGGCGGCACGCCAGCGCTGCCGCTGCGGCGCAGGAGGTTCACCTGCCTGCACGAGCTGCTGCCGCCACACGGCACCACCCGGCTGGATTCGATCGAGCTGCCGGAGCCGGACCTGCCCTTCGTCAAGATCGTCAAGGCCCCGGGCAGCGAGCTGGTGTCGACCGACCGGCAGATCGACCAGATCGCCGCGTTCATCGTCAGCGGCGACAGCTACGACGAGGCGTTCCAGCGCGCCCTCGACGTGCGCCGCCGCACGCTGGTCAACGGAGCGCCGCTCGGCGACGACCCGAACAACGTGGTGGTCGGGCGCTGACCGCCCCGCGTCAGTCGGTGGTGGCCGGCTGCGGCGCCTGGACCAGCGCGCCGCTGGCGACCTGCGTCCAGGCGAGCCGGCCGAACAGGTAGAAGCAGGCGACGTGCTCGTTGGTGAACCGCGCCCAGTCGTACCGGTTGCCCTGCTCGCGCCAGAACACCTCCCACGCCGGCTCGGTGTCGTGGTCCGGGTCCGCCGGTGTCTCACGCAGCAGGCACCACGCGTCGTCGGCCTCGGCGCCGATCGAGACGACCTGTGGCGGCACGCCGACGGCCTCCAGCCAGCCGGCGACGGACTCTGCGTTCACGCGGTGCTCCCGTCTTGGTCTTCGGTCAATGGGGTCAGGTAGCCGAGCGCCACGAGGTCGAGTACCGGGTAGGTGGTGCGGTATCTGATACCGCCGCCGGGCTGGCCGAACCAGGCCGCCGAGACCGCCTGCCATGCCGGCAGCGGTTGGCTCACCTCGTAGCGGTGGTAGCCGTGCTCGGCGTACTCCGGCGGCAGCGAGCGCTGCGCGAACGGCGTGCCGTCTGCGGCCAGCACCACGCCGGTCGGGTCGCCGAACCGGTCGATCACCGTGCCCGGTTCGAGCACCGCGGCCTGCGCGGTGTCCGGGGCGCAGGCACCCTCGGGGAACGCCTCGACCGGCGGCCAGGCGTACTCGGCGTGCACCTCGTGCTCGTCCGGCCCGGGCATCGCCTGCCGGACCAGGAAGCGGCGCGCCCAGTCCTGCTCGTGCTCGCCACCGAGCGAATCGTGGTCATCGGTGAGCGCCCGCACCGCCTGCGCGTCGGCCGGCAACCCGGCCGGCAGCAGCACCGGCCCGCGCCCGGCCCTGATCGCGGCGAGTGTGGTGCCGCTGTCCACCAGGTCGGCCCTGGGGTGGTCGCCCGGCGGGAAGCGCAGCCCGGCGGCCAGATCCAGCTCCTGCGGTGGCGCCGGCAGTTGCCTGGCCGGCTCGCCGGCCGGCAGGCGCTCGTACCCGAGGGGGAACATGAAGAACATGAACATCTCGACCGGGTCGTCGGGGTCGACCGACGCGCTCGCCCCTGCTCGGGGCATCCTCGCCGGTGCACCCACGTCGGTCGCGTCGGCGAGCACGCTGGGTAGGTACCCGGCTCGCGGCTTGCGGTGGTCGCTGACATTGCGGTCGCTGTCCGGGTCCGGCGCGGCCGGCTGGTGCAGTGCAGCCGGCTGCCCTGCCTGGTGCCCGCCGTGAGTCCCGCCGTGAGTCCCGCCGTGAGTCCCGCCGAGCACGGTCCCGCCGCCGGACACCGGCCCGCCGGCCACCGGCGCCAACTTGCCCGCTACCGCGCGGGAGTCGAGGCCGGGTTCGAGGCCGGCCCGGATGGCGCCGCTTGCCTTGCTCCCAGGCTCGGGCGGGACCGGCTGGCCC
>OBLK01000212.1_pt1 | contig 17550 bp, 14 predicted proteins | sample 1518871 | NCBI WGS metagenome assembly OBLK01 (sample SAMEA2464837, study PRJEB22497) | soil metagenome | biome: Grassland; feature: Farmland; material: Clay | place: Australia | collected 2013-02-01 | depth 0.8 m
GGTCCCGGTGCCGCAGCGACGCCAGCCCGGCGGCGGCGAGCGCGGCGACGACCGCGAGCAGCGCGAGCACCGGCAGGGCCGTGACCGGGACCGCGGGCGCCTTGGGGACATGCGTGAACGGGGAGAGATCCTGCACGAGCTGCGGCAGCTTGAGGGTCGGGCCGAACAGCGGACCGGCCAGGATCGCGGCCAGCAGCAACGTCCAGCACGTCGGGCCGGCGAACCGCGGCACCAGGCCCACGGCGGCGATCACGACGGCGCCGATCGCGAGCACCCCGGGGAGTTGGACCAGGCTCGCTGCGACCAGTACGCCGAGCTCGCCGGCGGGGTCGCCGAGTACGGTCCCGGCGGCGAGCCCGGCGGCACCGGCGAACAGCACGAGCAACACGGTGGCGCCGACCAGTGCGGTGACCGCGTACCCGGCCACCCAGCGCAGCCGGCTCACGGCGGTCGCGAGCACCGGCTCGAGCGGACCGTCTGCCTCTTCGGCCCGCATCCGCAGCAGCACCTGCACCGTGTAGATCGCCGCCGCGGTGGCGGCCATCTGCAGCACCGAGGCGCGGTAGGCGTCGGCGATCTGGTCGCCGCCGCCCAGTTTCAGATACCAGTCGCGCGACGCGCTGGTCGATCCGATCACCTGCTCGATCAGGCCGCCCATGACCAGCCCGAAGCCGACCATGGCCACGGCCCAGCCGAGCAGCGCGCTGCGTTGCAGCCGCCACGCAAGCCCCACGGGCCCGCGCAGCGCCCGCGAGGTCCGGGCGGGGCCGCGACGCTGCGGCAGCAGCCCGAGCCCGAAGTCGCGCCGCGCGGCGAGCATGGCCGCGGCGGCCGCGCACGCCACGAACAGGGCGCCGGCCAGCGCGAGCGGCCACCACTGGTCGCCGCCGAACGGCCGCATCTGCTGGCCCCAGCCGATCGGCGACAGCCACGCCGGCCACGCGCTGATCACCTGCAGCTCGGCCTCGTCTGGGTGGCCGGCCATGTTGCCGATGCCGCTGGTCAGGAACGCAATGCCGAGGACGGCGGCGGCAAGGCCGCTGGCGGCGCGGGTGCTCGCGGTCAGCTGTGTGGTCACCGCGGCCACGCCGGCGAACGCCACCCCTACTCCGGCGACCGCGGCTCCGGCTGTAAACGAGCCGCCGGCCGGCTGCCCGGCGGTGACCAGGGCCAACCCGAGCAGCACCGCCAGCGCCACGTTGGCCGCGACCGTCACGATCAGGGCGGCGGCCAGGCCGGCGTGCCGGCCGACGCTCGCCGCGCCGACCAGCTCGGCGCGGCCGGTCTCCTCGCCCTGCCTGGTGTGCCGCACCACGGAGAACGTGCTCATCAGCGCGGCCAGGACAGCGAGCAGCACGAAGTTGCGCACCATCGCGTAGCTGCCGACGCTCGCCCCGGACGCAAGGCCGAGGATCCGGATCCCGGGGCTCACGACCGTGATCCGGGTCTCCGCCAGCAACGTCGCCGGGTCGCGGAAGTCGTCGGCCCACAGCGCCGTCGTCGCGGCCGTGAACGCCGCGAGGCCGAGCAACCACGCCGGCGCAGTGATCCGGTCGCGGCGCAGCGCCAGCCGGGTCAGCGTCGACGTTCCGGTCAGCGCGTTCATCGCACACCTGCCAGATCCGACCCTGCCCGACCGGTGGCGATGTCCTCGCCGTAGTGGCGCAGGAACAGTTCCTCGAGCGTTGGCGGCGAGCTGACCAGCGTCCGGACGTCAAGCTCGACCAGCCGCGCCAGCACGTGGTTGAGCTCACCCTGGTCCACGCTGAAGCGGGTCCGCGGACCGTCGCTGCTGACGCCGTGCACGCCCGGCAGCGCCCCCAGCCCGTCGACCGGCCGCGCCGTCTGCACCACCACGCTCGTCCTGGTCAGATGCCGCAGCTCGTCGAACGTCCCCGACTCGGCCGCCCGGCCCGCGCGCACGATCGTCACGCGGTCACACAACGCCTCCACCTCGGACATGATGTGGCTGGACAGCAGCACCGTCCGGCCGGCTGTGCGTAGGTCCCTGACCACGTCCTGGAACACCGTCTCCATCAGCGGGTCGAGTCCGGACGTCGGCTCGTCCAGCAGGTACAGCTCCACGTCGGAGGCGAACGCCGCGACCAGCGCCACCTTCTGACGGTTGCCCTTCGAGTACGCCCGGCACCGCTTCGTCGGGTCCAGCGCGAACCGTTCGAGCAGCTCGACCCGCCGGCCTTCGTCCAACCCGCCGCGGAGCGCCCCAAGCAGGTCGATGACCTCCCCGCCGGTGAGATTCGGCCACAGGTTCACCTCACCCGGCACGTAGGCCAGCCGCCGGTGCAGGCGCACCGTGTCACGCCACGGATCCCCGTCGAGCAGGCGCACCCGCCCCGCGTCGCGGCGCAGCAGCCCGAGCAGCACCCGGATCGTCGTCGTCTTGCCCGCCCCGTTGGGCCCCAGGAAGCCGTGGACCTCCCCGGTCTCCACCGTCAGATCCAGTTCGTCAAGGGCCCGCGTCGTCCCGAAGCGCTTCACCAACCCGGACACCGAAATCGCCGCCGTCATGCCACTCACCTGCCTCGCCGAGACATACGCCACCGTCGGCCGATCGCGATAACCCGGGGTAGGGGCGTCCGGCCGCGCTTGGGGGGCCGGAAGTCCCCGGCTGGCCAGCGCGGTGCGTGCCGGCAGGCGCCTACTTGACGACTCTTGGCGCGAGAATCGTGTCGATGTTCCAGTAGCGACAGCCGGCGGGCGGATCGACCTTGATCAGGGTGCCGCTGATGTTCTCGGGCTGGAAGCCGGCGGCGAGCAGGGTCTTGAGGTGCTGCGGACGGAACCGGTCGGGTTCGTCGGAGAAGTAGGTGAGGACGCCGCCTTTGCGCAGGATGCGGTACGCGAGGGGAGCGCAGAGCTCCTGGGCGTTCACCTCGAGCTCGTTGAGCGGGTAGGTGTCGTTGAGCATGCCGTCGAAGCTGCCGGGTTCGAGTTTCTCGAGGACGTCGTCGCGCAGGCCTTCGTGGACGGTGACGGGGATCGAGGCGGTCCGGGCGAACACGCGGGCGAGGTTGGCGATGTCGCGGTTGGCCTCGACGATGACGTGGTGGGTGACGTTCGGGTTCTGGTGGATGAATCGGCTCGACCGGCCCATGCCGAAGCCGACCTCGAGGACCTTGCCGCCGTTGCTGGTGGCGATCTCGGCCAGGACCTTCATGTAACCGTCTTCCCAAACCTCCATGACCGGGTGGTTCAGGATGGAGAGCGTCTGCCCGTCCTGGCCGAGGACGGCGGGTGCCTTCATCCATTCGTCTGGGTGCACGAACCCGACCTGGCTGTACATCGCGCGCAGCTTCTCGAGCCGCTGCTCCTTGGCGGTCAGGCCATCGGCATCGGCGCCAGGCGCGTGCACCGCTAATGATTCGGTCACAGGCGGGCTCTCCTTTGCCTGCTCCTACGGAGTACCGGGGCCAGGAAACGGCCACAGGTTAGACGTCCGTGGCGCGCGTCAGCGTACCTCAGCGAGCGCGTCCGGATGTAGGGGCGCTGACAGCCCCCATCCGGTGGTAATGACACCCGCATAGGCGACAGTTAGAACAGGCTGAGCGGCAACGCCGCACAGACGCCGCACCATATAGACGCCAGCGTCCGCGGGTTGTGGCGGGCGCGTCCTAGCCTGGGGAAGGGTGCGCGAGCCGTGGATGATCTCTATGCTGCCGCGGTGCCACGAGCGCAACCCACGAAATGGCTGGCCGGCGATGGCGTATCCTCAGCCTATTACGCTCTGTGTCCGGGATGTGCCTCGTGATCACCTGCAGCCGATGGTGAGCCCCGACTCCAGGGCCGTCGGGCAACGACGCGCCCGGTCTTCGAGGGGTAGTCAAATGGCGTTGCGGCGCGAGTCGGTCGTTGCCGACCTGCGGGAACAGCCCGCCGTTCGGGCCGCGGTCGATGACCTTCACGGCAACGACGAGTACCCCTGGGACGACTTCGACTCCACGTGGTATGTCGAGCACAACTACGCGCTGCTGCGTGACGACGACAGCCGGATCCTGCAACGGCTCGCGGAGTTCTTCGGCGCGATCGACTACCCCGACCTGCTGGACGGTATCGACGTCGGAACCGGGGCAAACCTCTACCCAGCGCTGGCGATGCTGCCGCTGTGCGGGCGTATCACGCTTCGCGAGCGGGCGGCGTCCAACTGCGGGTGGCTGGAACGCGAGATCAACAAGCTGTCGCCGGTCTGGGATCCGTACTGGCAGGCGCTCGCGAAGTGGCCGCATTACAAGGGGATGGCGAGGCCGGACTGGGTCGTGAGCGACCGGGCCCGCGTCGAGCGCGGCAGCATATTCGATCTTGGCCGCGCGATCTACGACGTCGGGACCATGTTCTTCGTCGCCGAGTCGATAACCGAGCGCCGTGACGAGTTCGAGCGGGCCACGCTGCGCTTTCTGCGCTCCCTCAAGCCGCACTCGCCGTTCGCCGCCGCGTTCATGCGCGAGTCGAAAGGCTACGAGGTGGCCGGCGTCCGTTTCCCGGCCGTTGCCATCACCGAAGACGATGTGCGACGATGCCTGAAGGCTGCGGGGGTGCAAAAAGCGGAGCTCGTGAAGATCGACAGTGACACTCCACTGCGCAAAGGCATCGCGATGATGTTGGTGACGGGGTGGACCGGCCGGCGTTAACTAGCACAGAAACGGCGACCGATGAGGCTGCAACCCCGGCAACAGATCTTGGAGATCTGGCAAGCGACAGCTCGTACGTCGTACCCGGAAAACAAATGGGTCCTTGGCGGTCGGGATAGCAGCAACTCGATCAGTGATGCCGAGCAGCTCCTGTGCATCCTGCTGCCGGCGGCGGAAGTGCCGATGTTCAGGCTCGACCGGCCGGACGAGACCGGCGAGGACGTGCTGACCGCGGTCGCGCTGTTCGGCGACAGCGTCGAGGTGCCACGGATGCTCATCCGGGTGCTGACCGAGTACATGGAGCGGTACCAGGACGAGAACGGCACGCCGTTGTTCGCCGGCGAGGGGTACTTCCAGCCGCCACCCGGACAGCAGGCGATCGACGACCCGCTTCGAAGGCTGGATGTGGTCGACTCGTACTCGACGTCGGTCGCGCTGACGCTGGCCACGATCGGTTTCGTTCGCGTCTTCAAGGAGTCGGTCCGGCGCGACGATGTGCGCCGGGAGGTCGAGCGGCTGGAGGTACTGGCCAGCAGGCGGCTGTCCGCGGCCATGGTGGGACTGCTGCGCAGCTTCACCGTCAACGTCTTCGACGCGTACTCCGAAGAAGGTCGCGCGCTTTGCCGCACGGCGAACCAGAGCGGCCTGCCGGAGCGCCAGGTCATCGAGGAGATCCGGCAGGAACTGCGGGAGATCAACGCTCGGCTGCGGGACGTCACGATCGGCTCCGGCGCCGGTACGGCCGAAGACCTCGACAACCCCAACCGGCTGTTCGAGTGCGGCTGGTCGTGGGGCGTCGTGCGCAACGCTCCGGAGATCCTCACCAGGGAAGAGGTCGGCAAGCAGCCCGAAGGCGTCGCGCTGGCCGCGCCGTACCTGTACTTCACGGTGGTGGCTCTTGACGCCATTGCCGCGCTGTTCTCCGAGCGCACGCGCCTGCTCGGCCTGCTCAACGAGCCGCAGACGAGGCTCGCGCAGGCGCTGCAGGTGCGCTGGGAGCTCACCCAGTCCTACTGGTCGAAGATCGCCACGTTCGGTTCGGGTCGCTGGCCGCTGGAGGACATCCCCTGGCGCACCACGGACCGGGTGGAGTCCGACTACTTCAGCCTGCTGGTGTCCTCGATCGTGGTGCAGGACCTGGTCCGCCGGCGGGCCCCCGACGCGGACCTGAGCCGGGTCGGCCAGGTGCTCGGAGAGCTCGCCAACCGGGCTCGCATCACGAGGCGGCCGTTTCAACGGCGCGACCCGGCGATCTCCCTGCACGCGCCAGGTGTTCGCATCGACCTGCTCGGCATGGACATCAGCGACGTCCTGCTCAGCTGGACCGTCACCGACTTCTCGCCGCTGCTGCTCAAGCGCACGATGCGCATCGCCGGCCTGATGCGGGACACCGCGCTGCGCAGTGATCTGCTCCAACTCGCCGACAACGTCTGGGATCACCTGGAGCAGCGCCGGATCCTGCAGGAGCCCGGCATCAACCTCTGGGACCGGCCGGATCAGGTCTTCGACCTGCCGGCGCCCGAGGTGGACGGTCCGTCGTGGTACTACTCGCGGCGCGTGGTGGAGTGCCTGGTGACCGCGTCCGAGGTGGTCACCAGCCCACCGCTTCGCAATCAGCGGTTGGCGGACCTGGCCGCCGATTTGCTCAGCGAGGCCGACCACCGCTTCGACCAGGAGCTGTTGCGCGGCTCGACCGAGGCCGGCCCGGCGATGCGCGGTGCGCTGCAGGGCGCGCGGGCCACCCTCCAGCGCGCCCGGTCGATCATCGACGCCTACCCGGGTTCGGCGTTCGTGCTCATCAGTGAGGTGCTGCGCGACCTCGACCGGCTCGACGCGGCGAGGTCGGACCTGGCCGGAGGGCGTTGAGCCGTGCTGGTCTTCGCCACCTCGGACAAGGGCGGCACGGGCCGTTCGGTCACCAGCTGCAACGTGGCGTACCGCCGGGCTCTGCAGGGCGGCGACGCCTGCTATCTCGACTTCGACTTCGGCTCACCGACCGCGGGAGCGATCTTCAACATCGACGCGGCGGTCAGCGGGGTGCCGAGCGGCGGCCTGCATTCCTGCCTGTTGGGCAAGGCCAATGAGCCGTTGTCCATCGACGTGTGGGCCGCCTCCGACCGCGCCAGCGTCCGCGGCCGCCCACCCGGTGCCGGGCGGCTCGTGCTCCTCCCCGGTGACAGCGGCGGCGGCGAGTTCGCCGCGGACCGCGACGTGGTGCGCCGATGCACGCGGCTGCTGCTGCGGATGGACGAGGAGTTCGACCTGTGCATGATCGACCTCAGCGCCGGGCGCTCGTACGCCACCCAGATCGTGCTGGCCGCGACCGCCGAGCCGGAGCTGCGTGAGATCCCGTACCGGTGGTTGGTCTACCACCGCTGGACCGCGCAGCACATCATCGCCGCCGCCAACCTGGTGCACGGTCGGCGCGGCATCATCGAAGCCGGCGTCGAGCAGGGCCACGACCGCGACCGGCTCTCGGCCGCCATCCGGTTCGTCAGGACGGCGGTGGTTGATCCCGACGCCATCGAGCTGGCCGGCCTGCGCGCGGCGCAGGTCGCGTGGCTGCGCGACTTCAACCGCAAGCTGCAGGGGATGGCCAGCGCCAGGCAGGTCGGCCGGACGTCCATGCTCGGTGCGGTCCCGCTCGATCCGGTCCTGCAGTGGCGCGAGCAGCTCATCTCCGACGACGACGTGCTGGCCCTGCACATCGCCAACCAGGCCACCGTGGACGCCTTCAACACGATCGCCAAGCTGCTGTTCGAGGACGCGGCCTGGGAAAGGCTCTAGATGCCGCCGAAGGTGGAGTTCTCCGAGGCAACAGCGCAGCCACGGGTCGAGTCGGTGCCCTATGCGCACCTGTCGATCGAGCTCGGGCACCTCTACATGGAGGACCTGCAGCGCGGCCCCGACTTCCTGCGCGATCACTTCCGGCACGTCGAGCCCTGGGCCGACGCCGCCAGGCGGGCCTGCCTGGACGGCGCGGGCGGGCGCAGCCCGCGGATCAGCACCTGTTTCCTGGTCGACGACTACTTCACCCAGTTGAGCCCGCCCGACGTCGTCGTACCGCAGTTGCTGGACGCCGCCGCGCAGGCCGGGCTGCGGATCGACTACCTGGCGCGTGAGTCCGGCTGCGCCCTGGCCGGCGACGTGCCGCTGGCGGAACTTGTGCTCGGCCGGCTGGTGGCCGAACCGCCGCCGAACACCAACGGATCGCGACCACCGCCGGCCGAGAGCGGCTGGCTCAGCAACGGCGAACGGGCCACGCCCGGCGGCAGCGTCGCCGCGATGGGCGCGGCCCAGCCGTGGACGCCGCCGCGGGAGACCTCGGCTCTGCGGCACTCGAACTATGTGGACGTGGAGCTGTGGGACGACGACGAGGGCCACCGGACGTGGTCGTGCTCGTTTCTCGCCGCCGTCTGGCAGTTGCTGCGGCTGGGCCTGCTCCGGTACGACGGCAAGGCGGTCGGGTCGCCGCGCACCTGGGTCGACGACTGGCCGTCGGACTGGGCCGAGCTGCCGGCAGTGGTTCTGCTCGACCCGGCCGCTGAACCGTTCTACGCCTACCGGACCTTGTCGGTGCTGGCCGGCCGGTTCCTGCCGGTCGAGAACGCGGTGCGGGTGATCCTCAGCCAGGTGGCCGTCGACCACCTGGCCAACCAGCAGGCGCTGGACCGCAGCGCGGCAGAAGGCGTCGAGCTGCCGGCCGAGATCGTGGGCCGCATCGGCTACGTGCTAACCGGAAGCAGCGGCGCCTGGCGGTAGCTCGGGATGCTGGCCGTCGCCCGGGTAGTGCGCGCCGGCCCACAGATCCTCGAACCCACCGACCCGCTCGACCACCCGCTGCGGGGTGAGGACCAGCCTGGTGCTCACGATGGCCGGTTTGACGCCCCTCCTGGACCAGGCGGCCGGCGTGCTCTCGTAGCTGATCACCGAGTCGAACACGATGAAGTCGAACATCCAGTTGTGGTGAAGGCCGCGCAGCGTGTGCGGGTCGAGCACCCGGACCTGGATCCCCAGCTTGCGCTGCAGTTCGCACATCCGCAGCAGCTCCGGGTCACTCGCACCCTCCGGGTCGTCCAGCATGAAGATGCGCCTTATGGTCACCTTGCGGTCGAGGGCCTTCTGCTGGGCTTCCAGGTAGCGCTGGCCGAGGTCGCTTGTCCAGAGCCCGTCGGTGAATCCCTGACCGCTCGCGTCGACCGCCATGAAGCTGGTCGCGTCGATGCTCACCTGCGCCGTCCGGGTCAGTGCGAGCAGCCAGTCCCGGTCCTCGCCGTCGTAGGTGATCTCGCCCCGCTCGCTCAACCCCTTGATGAAATCGGAGACCCTGGTGATCTCCGAATGCGCGAACCGGTGGATGAGCTGGTCGGTCGAGCCGTCCAGGTTCGCCGAATGGCGGACCAGTTGCTTCACCAGGTCGGTGTGCACCGGCGAGCTCTCCACCCGGCCGAACAGTTCGGTTGCCTCGCTGATGCTGTCGAACCTGTTCCGGATCAGGTCCTCGACCAGCCCGAAATGGCGGTTCTGTCCGGTCTCGACCGTATGCATGCGCCGGTCGAACTCGGCGAGGTACTGGACGACGAGCGCCACGCCACCGACGAACACCGACAGCAACACGCTCCAGATGAGGGTGGCCTCTTCGAGCATATTGGTCAGCAGGAAGGCCGCGCCGCCGATGAACAGCGTGGTGAAGACCTTGCGGATCACGGTCGGCGTGCCGTCGGAACGTTCGGTGCTTGAATTGGTCCGCATCCTGATCTGCATCCCCCTGGGTAGGCCGAGGCGTCTACGTGAGGTCATGGGCCGAATCCCAGAGATCCCGGAATCGCTGGATCCGCTCCTGCACCCGGTGCCGGCGAAGTTCGAGACGGGTGTTCAGGATCGTGGTCTGAGTGCCCTCCTCGAACGGCGAAGCCGCGGTCAGCTCGTAGCTGACGACGTTGTCGAAGAGCGTGAAGTCGAACAGTGACATTCGGCGTGTGCTCGGCACGTTGGCCGGAATGAGGATGCGAACCAGGATGCCGTAGGTGCGTTGCAGCTTGCAGATGGAGATGATGTCGTCGTCGGTTGCCAGGTCCGGCCGGTCGAGGACGAAGATGCGGCGGATCCGGACGCCTCGCTGCGCGGCCTGCCGTTGTGCTTCGAGGTAGCGCATGCCGAGGTCGCTGGTCCAAAGTGCCTCGTCGACGTATCCCTTGCCGCCTGGGTAGGCGGTGGTCATGCTCGTCGTGTCGATCGTCGACTTCACGTTGCGGGTCAACCCGAGCAGCCAGTCGCGGTCCTCGCCGTCATAGGTGAGGTCGCCGCCGACGACCAGCCCGTGCATGAATTCCGATACCCGCGCGATCTCCGACCGGGCGAAGTCGTGGACCAGTTCCGGTGCCGCCGGATCAAGCTGGGTCGAGACCTTCACCAATTGGATCATCGGGTCCCGCAGCAGCACGGAGTCCTCGATGAGCCGGAATACGCTGGTGCCGGCCTTCAAGCGGTTCTCGAACTGGGCGAGGAACTGGACGACGAGCGCGACGCCGCTGAGGTAGATCGAGAGCGAGACGCTCCAGATGACCGGTTGCCGCAACGCATTACTGATCAGGAAGGCGGCGCCACCGATCGCCGCAGTGGTGAGGATCTTACGGACCACTGATCTGTCGGCCGTCATACCGACTGACGCCTCAGGTCGCTGATCGTGCTGTGCAATGCGGTGGTCACGGCCACGACATCGCGGACCCGGTTCACGTTGGCGAGCCATTGGCGGGTGAAGCCGGGGCGCCGCTCGAGGCAGTCCCACACGGCGAGAAGTGATGGGTCGAGCCGGGCGGCCGGCATCCAGAGGTGGAGCAGGTGGTCGGCGGCCGGGCTGAGCCGGTGCAGCACCTCACCGCGGGGGAGCGCGCCGATCCGGCTCCGGTCCAGGACGCGCAGCAACGTGGTGAGCAGCCAGTCATGCAGGGCAAGGTCCTCGCACAACTCCACGATCGCCGCCGGCGCGCTGGTCCCGGCCTGGACGGTGACCGTGCGGACGTTGCCTTCTTCGATCCGGAACGTCACCTCGGGCTCGACACCTTCCGGACCGGAAGGTATTGCAGCCCAACGCAACCGGCTGCGCCACATCTTGAACGGCGGTTTCCGGTCCGGCTTGGCCCGGATCTGCGCGGCGTCCATCACGCGGCCGCTCATGGCGCCGAGGTCGAGCGTGCCGACCGGGGGCTGGGAGACCACGAAGCCACGGACGAGGTCGTCGGGGTCGGCCCGACCGATGGTCTCGACGGTGCCGAGCCGCGACAGGTAGTGCGACCACGGCAGGCGGCGGTTGGCATCGCCGCGCACGATCTGGACGTAGGTCGAGCCCTGCAGGACGTGGCCGCCGACCAGGCAGGCGTGGGAAACCGCGGTCCCGACCGCTCTGGTCCGCGCGCCGGAACCCGTGGCGATCGCGCAGTCCACGCCGGTGAGGGTGTCGGGGGAGACGGCGTGGGCGATCGGGCGCTCCGAGCGGCGAACCGGCTCTCCCAACAACAGCGCGAGCGCGTGTGCCGATCGGTCGGGAGTGAGCGCGGACGAATGCTGTAGCAGGCCGGTGTGTACCTCACCGCGCATCAACATCACAATCCCCGTCTCTGGCCATCACGCAGCCCCGGCCACCTGCACCGATTGGACCGTATATGTGCCGACGGCGCAACGATGCCGGCTGGCGGCCCGAGAATTGCTTTGCCGATCATTGGTCGAGCCGGCCCGTGGATCGACATGATCGCAAATGCGAGATCAATGTTTCACGCTGATTGGGGTTGGTTGAAAACTGCCCCGTCGCTGATACTTTCCCGGTGGCCAGTCGCAGAACTGATGTCCTTGTGATCGGCGCCGGCGTGGCCGGCCTGACAACCGCGTTGAGCCTGCTCGAAGCCGGGTTGCCGATGGCATCACTGCGGCTGATCGCCAAAGAACCACCGGCGCTGACCACGTCGCGTTGTGCCGGGGCGATCTGGGGGCCGTATCTGTCGGCCTATGATCCGCAAACCGACGAATGGAGCCGCTACACCAGGCAACGGCTCCAGTTGCTCGCCGCGGAACCGGACGCCGGGGTCTACCTGGTCGCCGGCGTGGAAGCGTCCAGGACGCCGGCCGATCCGCCGGCCTGGGCGGTCGAGGTCGAGGACTTCCAACCGTGCGCGCCCGGCGAGCTACCGGCCGGGTTCGCCAGCGGTTGGCGTTACACGGTGCCGGTGCTCGACATGCCGCCGTACCTTGCCTATCTGGAGAAACGGCTGGCCGAGGCCGGCATTGTCGTCGAGACCGCCGGGTTCGGCTCGCTCGAGGAGGCGGCCACCGCGGCGCGCGTCGTGGTGAACTGTGCCGGGCTCGGGGCGCGCTGGCTGGTGCCGGACGAGAGCGTGCGCCCGATCCGCGGCCAGCTCGTCGTCGTGGAGAACCCAGGAATCGAGCAGTTCTTCGCCGAGCACACCGACAAGGTGGACGATCTGACCTACCTGCTGCCGATGGGCGGGCACGTGGTGCTCGGCGGCAGCATCGAGGAGAACCGGCTCGACCGGGTCGCTGACGAGCAGACCGCCCGGGGCATCATCGATCGCTGCGCGCAGCTGGCGCCCGAGCTGCGCGGCGCCAGGGTGATCGAGCACCGGGTCGGGGTCCGGCCCAGCCGTCCTCGGGTGCGGGTCGAACGCGTCGGGCCGTTCGTGCACAACTACGGTCATGGCGGGTCCGGGGTGAGCCTGTCCTGGGGCTGTGCGCGGGAGGCCGCCCGGCTGGTCCTGGCTGGCTAACGTTTGGCAGGTGGGTACGCCGCCGCCTAGCACCCAGTACGTCGAGCGCGCCGGGATGATCGACCTGGCGTGGGGCCACCCGCTGCCCTCGGCACTGCCGGTGCCGCGATGGCGGGCGTGCCAGGAGCAGGCGCTGACCGAGTACTCGTGGCGTGCATTGACCTATGGGCATGCTGCCGGTCCCGGGCCGCTCATCGAGTGGCTGTGCGATCACCTCGGGCGCATCGACGCCCGCGCCCCGTCGCCCGCGGAGGTGTTCGTCACCGCCGGCGCCTCGCAGGCGCTCGACCTGGTGTCGACCGTGCTCACCCGGCCAGGGGACGCCGTCCTGGTCGGTTCACCGACCTATCACCTGGCACTGCGCGTTCTCGCCGATCGTGACGTGGAGCTGATCGACGCGCCGGCCGACGGTGTAGGCACCGACCCGCAGGCGACACGCACCCTGCTGCGGCGCCTGCGCGCGAGCGGGCGGCGGGTGCCGATGCTCTACCTCGTGCCCACCTTCGGTAACCCGACCGGAGCGACGCTGCCGGCGCAGCGCCGGCTCGAGCTCCTCGACGTCGCGCGCGACGCTGGGATGGCGATCGTGGAGGACGACGTCTACCGGGAGCTCGTGTACGACGGTGCGGCGCCGCCCTCGCTGTGGAGCAGCTCGGCAGGCAGCGGCGTGATCCGGATCGGGTCGTTCTCCAAGACCGTCGGGCCGGGGCTGCGACTCGGCTGGATCAACGCCGAGCCGCGGCTCGTCCGCGTGCTGGCCAACCGCGGGTTCGTCGACAGCGGCGGCGGGCTCAACCACACGACGGCGCTGACCATGGCGATCATGGGCACATCGGGCCGGTACGCCGAGCACCTGCGGGACATCCTGGAGGTCTACCGGCGCCAGCGTGACGCGCTCACCTCGGCGCTGCGGACGTCGTGTCCCGAGGTCCGCTTCGACGTCCCGGACGGTGGCTGGTTCCTGTGGTTGCGGCTCCCAGACGGTTTGACGGCCACTGCGCTGCTCGCCGAGGCCGCGGGGCACTCGGTGTCGTTCCTGCCGGGCCATCGCTGCCACATGAGGGCGCCCGCCGACGATCACGTGCGGCTGTCGTTCTCGATGTTCGAACCAGCCATGCTGACCGAGGCCGCCCGCCGGCTCGGCCGGGCATTGGGCTGCCGTAGGACATGACGTGGTCTCGGCTCCTTCTATCTGTGACATCACTCCGGCCGGGCGTGTCAGAGGATGCGGGCGATCCCGGGCACGCGACTGAGCAGAAGCCAGGCGAGTGCGAACGAGCCGGTGACGCCGCAGCTCAACAGGATCAGTGCCTTGACCTCAGCGGGAAGCGGCAAGGGTCGCATGGCGAGAGCCAGCCCGATCAGGACCGGGGTCTGGACGACGAAAGCTCCGTAGGCGCAGCGCCGGACGGCGGGGCCAGCCAGCCGGAGCGGGCCGGCGAGGCGGCGCTGCGCCACGCTGAGCAGCCACACCGGGCCGAAGACGGCGAGCAGGCTCTCGATCATCGCGAACCCGGCGGAGAACCAAGTCCAACCGCCCATCGCGTGGTCGACCCGGTCGAGGGCGCCGGCGGCGAGCAGCAGGCCGGCCATGGCGGCGGTGGCGGCCAGCGTCACGGTTCGGCTCACTCGGTGCAGCGGGGACGGGACGCTGGTGAGCCACCCGTGCCGGGACGCGGTGATGCCGAGCGCGAACAGTGCTGCGCATGCGGGCCACTGCCAGAAGTTGAGGTCGGGGAGTCCGCTGTCGGAGCCATAGGGGTACACGAGCCGGATGAGGAAGGACGCCGGGGCCACCGCGACGGCGATCAGCAGCAGGTGCCGCACGGTGGTCCGGCCAGGCTGTTGCCCGGCCGCGTGAGGCCGGCGCAGCTGAACCCAGGCCGCATGGACGAGCGAAAAGATCAGCAGTACGCCGACGAACCACAGCGGCCCGGTGTCGAGCACCCTCTCGTCGCCGAGGAACTCGTGCCAGTACGAGCCTGGCGCCGCCCCGAGCGGGTGCTCGAGCGCGTACACCACCGCGGGTTGCACCAGCAGGACGTACCCGACGAACGGCACCCCAAGGCGCAGCAACCGGTCGCGGACGTACCGCCCGGTGCCCTTGCGCGCCAGCGACGCCGGGGCGAGCAGGCCGGCGACCAGGAACAGCAATGTGATCACGAACAGCCCGAACGGGGTGAGCCCGACGAGCAAGGCGGCCTCGACGGCCGGCGCGAGCGTGACCTCCCGCACCCCGGAGTAGGTCCACACCTCCATGGAGGCATAGCTCAAGACGGCGTGGATAGCGATGATCGCGGCGACCAGGACGGTCTTGAGGTTGTCCAGATAGAGCCGACGTTGCGACGTCTCCCGCGCGCCGCGCCCGCCCGCGGCGGGCCCGCGAGCGGTGCCGGAAACTCTTGTCGCCATGACCTCACCGTCCGGCCGCCTACCGCGGGCTGCCAGAGCTGAATGTCCTGGCCAGCAGGGTCGTCGGTCAGTGAGGACGAGGGAGCTCCAGCCCTAGGCCGGACGGGGACGGACGGGGAGGACGACGCTGGAGGCGGCGCGTGGCCCGGGCGCGGCCACCTGGGAACGGTGGCCGCGCCGGGGCTGGTCGCGTGTTACGAGTCGTCGCTGAAGGTGCCACCGAAGATGTCGGAGTTGCCGAAGGTGGCTGGGCATTGGTTGTTGGGGCCGGGTCGTAGTGCCGTCGAGTGCGACGCGGGTAGCTCGGCCGCGGAGGCGCGGTCCCGCGGCCGGTCGGCGACGATCGGCTGGGTGGTTCCGGCCAGCACGTCCTCGACGAACGCCTGCCGGTAGGTGTTGATCGCCGTGCAGACGGCGCCATTGCGCATGTCGTTCCAGACCGCCGAGCCATAGGTGTTGGTGGCGACGGCGTAGTTGTAGTCGCCGAGGAACTCGGAGGTCAGGCCGTTGGCGCTGGAAGCGCGACCGTCGCCGGTCGGGCCGCGAAGGACGGTGGTGAAGGCGCCGACGGCGCCGGTCGCGGCGTTGATGTCGGCGTGCCTGACGACGCCGAGCACGCGACGCGCGGAGGTGGTGTCGTTGCGCCACGGGTCCAGCCAGGCGTTGTAGACCAGCCAGGCGTCGGTGCCGTCCGGGGAGATGGCGATCGCCGGGAAGTTGGCGCGGTCGGCGCCGTCGTTGACGTCGATCGGGCCCGTGTAGGTCTCACCACCGTCGGTCGAGCTGATGATGAACGCGCGCTCGTTGTTGGTGCCGGCGCGGTCGTCGGACCAGTTGACGAGGATCTGGTCGGACGCGCCGGCGCCGCTCGGGGCGCCGTTGGCGATGTCGACGCTCGGGAACGTGTTGGTCCGGGCACCGGCGATGCCGTCGATGGTGAACCGGCCCTGTGCCGGGTCGAACTGGCCGATGCCGGCGACCTGCACGATGGCGCGCGGCCGCTCGAAGTTGGCGCCACCGTCGAACGACCGGGCCTGGAAGAACACGTTCTGCCTGGTCTGGATGTCGGTGCCGATCCAGACGACGTAGACGACGCCGGCGCTGTCGGTCCTGATGGCGCAGCCCTGCCGGCCGCCGGTCTGGCTGTTGTTGGTCGCGGGGGACAGCTGACGGGTCCGCCAGGTGTCACCGCCGTCGGTCGACCTGGCGAACAGCACCGGTTCGGCGCCGCCGTTGCCGACGAAGCCGACGTTGCAGACATAGGCGTTGCCGAAGTGCGGGCTGGATTCGGCGTTGTCCGCCCAGACCTGTTCCTTGTCGCTGAACAGCGCCGAGTTCTGCCTGGTGACGATCACCGGGTCGAACCAGGCGTCGTTGTCTCCGGCGATGGCGCCGGCGATGTCGTCGGTGCGGGAGATGGCGATCGCGCCGGAGCCGGCGAAGCCAGGATTGCCGGGGAAGTTGGACGCGATGTTCGTGACGTACAGGCGCTGGCCGTTGGCCCAGGAGAACTCACCGTCTGCACCCGGGACCGGGCCGAACGCGAGCTCGGGGTCGCCATTGGATACCAGGCCGTTCTCGGTGTACTTGGGCAGCGTGCCGATCGGTCCGGCGGGGTCGGGAACGCAGCCGGTGTCGGTCGCCGGCGGCTGGCCGGGAGCTAGGTCGGGCTGGCCGAGGCAGCTCGGGGTGACCCTGGCCGAGAAGCCGGTGTAGGTGGGCTGGATCCAGGTGCGCCCGGCGTCGGTCGAGAACTGGACACCGGTGAGGCCCACGCCCGGTGTGAACGGGCAGGTGCGGTCGTCGCCGGCGTTGCACGCCTCCATGTCGATGTTGTCGTTGGCGCCGGCGGCCAGGATCAACGGGTTCACCGGGTTCACCGCGAGCCCGGGTTCGTTCTGTTTGTTCTGCGAGAACAGGTTGTCGTTGCTGCCGACGGTGACCTCGGTCGAGCCGCCGGGCGTCAGCGGGGCGGCCGCCGCCGGTCCGCCCGGAAGCATCACCACCATCAGCGCTGCGGTGGTCATGACGGCGATTCGTGATATGCGCATTTGCCACTCCAGGAAACGCAGACGGTGAACCATGCGCGGCGCGCCACTCCCGGGCCGAGCCAGGATTCCCCAGCGTCCTGGAGGCGGCGGTCGCCCCCAGAGCCTTCACCGACGAATGACCCGCGAACACCCCCCGATCCGTGGAAGTACAAGGCGTGACTGATCGAATACGGAAATCTCGGGTCGGTCGATTCGGTATCAACTCTGGGATCACGCTCAGGCGTTGGCGCGGCGGAGGAGGTCGGCGGCCGAGGGCGCGGTGAGCAGTGGATGCAGGCGCCGGACCAGATCGGCCTGGAACCGCAGGGCGCCCCGGAGCGCGTACAGCGTGTGGGCGCTGCTGCGGACCTGGTTGGAGGAGGTCAGGCCCGCTGCGGCGGCAACCTCGTCGAGGTCGGCGCAGAGACGGGTGCCTCCTTCGTCGAGGTGGATGCTGGTGACGACGGCGCGGTCGTCGGTGGCGAGCATGACGCGGTAGCGCAGGCCGGGACCGGCGAAGGTCACCGTCGGGATGACGATGCCGTCGCGTCGCGGGGCGTCGAGGCCGAAGTCCGTGGTGAGGAAGGCGAACGCCTCCTCGGCTTCGGCCTCGAACGCCCGCTCGACGTTGCCGAATGACTTGGTCATTACGGACGGACTCTAATCACTGCCAGTATTTCGACC
>OBLK01000213.1_pt1 | contig 17512 bp, 18 predicted proteins | sample 1518871 | NCBI WGS metagenome assembly OBLK01 (sample SAMEA2464837, study PRJEB22497) | soil metagenome | biome: Grassland; feature: Farmland; material: Clay | place: Australia | collected 2013-02-01 | depth 0.8 m
CGCGCATGTCTAGTAGGACCGGCCTACACGTGCGGCGAGCCGCGGATGGGGGCCCCGGGAGTGGGGGTCGCCGGGCCTCTCGCCGTCCCAGTCGGGCCGGAGGTCGTCGTAGAGGTTGACCTGCAGGGCGTCGTTCAACAGGTCCGAGTCGGCCGGCTCGACAGTGTCCCCCACGGACAGCAGGGATTTCGCCAGCCTGGACGACTGCTCGAGGTCGACCTTCGCGCCGACCGGTAGCTGCAGGTACGACGTGGTGACGAAGACGACCCCTGGCGCGCTGCGACCCAGCCGGTACAGCGCGGTGCGCAGGTTCGCGTGCGCGCGCGCCGAGGTGACGTCGGGCCAGAGCGTGTAGGCGATCTGGCGGCGGGTCGCCTGGCGTCCGCGGCAGGCCAGCGCGGCCAGCAGGCGCCGACCGGGCAGGCCGACCTGGATCAGGGCGCCGTCGAGGGACAGCCGGAAACCGCCCAGGAGGGTCAGCTCGAGGGGGCGCCGCACGGGCGAGCTGCCCGCCGGTTGGGGGGGGGCGGCGGCATGGGCGGGGGTGGGCAGCGGGGAAAAGGTCGCCGGGCGTGACGCCGCTGGACGCGACGCCGCCGGACGGGCAGCAGGGTGTCGGTGCGCGAACGCGTCTTCCCGGCGCAGGGCGGCCGAATCGAACATCGGTCCTCCTAGGCGTTCTCGAGGCGGTGCAGTGATGCCTTATAAATGGAGGAGTGATGCCTGCGAATCGTTACAGCGACGCGTTCTTCTGCCGTGCCGCACTGGAGAACCACTAGAGAACCGCTGAGAGAACCGCTGGAGGTGCGGGTCCAACAGCGTGGCAGCGTGGGCAGCGGCCGGCGGGCGGGATCGATCAAAGTTGAAGATCGCCAGTAGTGACGGCCCAGGATTCACCCCAGGCTCCGACGCGAATCCTGGAGTAGCACTACTGGCGATCATGCCCGCTGGCGGGGGCGAGTCGACCGGCGGCCGGTGGGGCCGCAGCGCGGGAGCGAACCCGTACCAGCGGGCTTCGGCTCGGATCCGAGCAGCACCTGCGACGGCCGACATCGGCAGCTCGGCGTCGAAGAGCTTTGGGGTGGGCGACCCCGCCTGACCTGATCGTCGACGACTTACCTGTCCAGGTCGGGGCGACCGGATCGGCGTCAGGCGGCGACGCGTCCTTCCAGGTATTCCTCGATGGTCTGCCGCACCCGGCTGCGCGCCCGGTGCAGCAGCACTCGCTGGTACCCCTCCTCCAGGTCGAGCACCTCGGTGACCTCAGCCGCGGTCCAACCTTCGACGTCGCGAAGCGTGATGACCTCGCGCTGGCGCTTGGGCAGCTCGGCGATCGCCTCGAGAACGACGGCCTGCAGCTCGCGCGAGAGGGCCTTGTCCTCGGGTAGCCGCGCCCAGTCGTTGGGCAGGGCCGACAGCTGCCAGCGGCCGGCCCTTGGGCCGGTGTCCACGAACCGGTCGGGGTTGACCGCCGCGCTCTGGTCGAGGTCCTCGACCTCCGAGAACGGCAGTGCACGCGACTCGAGCCCCGCCCGCCGCCTGGCGATGTTGACCAGGATCCGGCAGATCCAGGTGCGCAACGAGGAGCGCTCGGCGAACGTGTCGAGACCGCGGATGACCGCGAGCCAGGTCTCCTGCACGATCTCCTCGGCGATCGCCCGGCTCGGCGAGTAGACCATCGCCAGCCGGAACAGGCTCGAGTGGTTGGCGTCGACCAACTCGCGGAAGGCCGACTCGTCACCTCGGCGCAGCGCGTCGAGGTCGACCTCGCTCATGTCCGGACTTCCAGGGCCCAGGTCCGGTAGGCACCGATCAGGTTCGACCACAGCTGTTCGGACTGCTGCTCGGGCGGCAGCTGCGCCAGCAGTTGCACCGTGAAGCCCAGCTGACCGAGGTAGTACTCGCAGGCCCAGCAGACACCGATGTGCCTGGTCAGTTCCGACTGCGTGGCGACATCGAGCGAGCCCTCCTGGTAGGAGGTGACCTGTTCGACCAGGTCGACGCACTCCAGTTTCCTCATGACACCGAGCGTGCGCCGGCTCACCGGAGCCTGCCTCGATAGCCGCCGGAGCCGTGCGCTTCGGTCACCGGTGCGCTGCGGGCCGGGAGGTGGACCGCACTCGGAGAGATGCGACCGCCCGCGACCAGGCGTGACGATGCCGTGGTGACGAGCCGGCGACGGCGGCTTGCGGACCATCTCGGCTGCGGGCGCGGTCTTCGGTATCCCGTGTGACCGATCCGCATGGTCCTCGAGGGAAAGGAATGACGAGCATATGACTGTCGACACTTCGACGCAGTCCGCTGAGGCCGAGGCCAGGCTGAAGGCCTACTACGGCGAGTTCACCAGCGAGCGGGAGAAGGCGGCGCTGAGCGTTCCGCTCCGGCTCGTCGCCGCGTGGGGGCGCAACGACGCCGCCGGCATGGCGCAGGTGTGCACCGACGACTCCACGATGATCCTCCCAGGCGACGTCTACAAGTGCGGCCGCGACGAGATCCACGCGTTCATGGCTGCCGCGTTCGCCGGCCCGTTCAAGGGCACCGGCGTCACCGGCCGGCCGGTCGACGTGCGCTTCGTCGGCGACGACGTCGCGCTGCTGCGCACCCACGGCGGCATCCTCGCCCCGGGCGAGACCGAGATCGAGCCCGAGCTCGCTGTGCTCTCGACCTGGGTGACCGTCAAGGAGAACGGCGAGTGGAAGCTGGCCGCCTACCAGAACAGCCCGCGGGGTGAGGGCGCCACCCTCCGGTGGTGATGGCCCCATGACGCGGACCGCCCCACCCCGCCGCAACGCCTCGGAGATCCTCGCCGCCGCCGGCGTACGGGAAGACCACTCGTTCTACCGCGGGTTCACCGGCGAGGACGAACGCGCGGTGCTCACGGTGCCACAGCTGATCATGGGTGCCTGGGCAGCCAACGATGCGGACCTGTTCGCCAGCGTCTTCACCGAGAACGGCAGCCTGCTCATGCGCGACGACCAGCTGACCAGCCGGGAGGAGATCCGCGCCTACATGGCGGCCGGCTTCCGGGGCGTCTACCAGGGCGCCTGCGTCACGGGCTGGCCGCTCGAGGTCAGGTTCCTTCGCGACGACGTCGCCCTGGTGGTGACCCAGGGCGGAATCATGCTCGAGGGCGAGACCGAGATCGCCCCCGAGCGCGAGATCCGCGCGATCTGGATCATCGCCGACCGCGACGGCCGTTGGCAGCTGATGTCACATCAGAGCAGTCCGATCAGAGGCTGACCGTTGCCCGCAGGGCACGACGAACTGCCCGCACACCGACAAGGAGACAAGAAGATGCCCAGCAAGGCAGCCCAGCTGGTCGCCCAGGCCAAGGAGTGGGCCAGCCAGTACGGCCCCTACGCCAACGGTCCGGAGGGGGCGGTGCTCACCGTTCCGCTGCGGGTCAAGGCCGCCTGGAACGACAACGACGCCGACGCGCTCGCGGCCCTGTTCGCCGACAACGGCAGCATGCTCGTCGGCGACGACCAGCTGAAGGGGCGCGAGGAGATCCGCTCCTACCTGACAACGGCCTTCCAAGGGCCGTTCCGCGCCACCCAGCTGGCCGAGGAGCCGCTCGAGATCCGGTTCCTCACCCCCACCGTGGCATTCGCCGTGACCCAGGGCGGGCTGCTGCTGGACGGGGAGAGCAAGGTCGCCCCGGAGCGCGAGGTGCGCACCACCTGGATCATCACCAAGCAGGACGGCGACTGGCGGCTGGTCTCCCACCAGAGCAGCCCGATCCGCGGCTGACCGCAAGGCAGGGCGGTGGGCTCGGCGCGCGTGCGCCGGAGCCCACCGCCGCGCCGTTCCTCCGGTCCAGAACAAGAACCTCGAACAAGAAACGAGTGTGCCCGGATGCGCCCGTTCCGTGTCGACATCCCGCAGGACGCCATCGACGACCTGCACCGAAGGCTGGCCGCGACGAGGTGGCCGACCGAGCTGCCCGGGGTCGGCTGGGAGCGCGGCGTGCCGCTGGACTACCTCGTCGAGCTCGCCGAGTACTGGCGCTGCAGCTTCGACTGGCGGGCCGCCGAGCGGCGGCTGAACCGCTTCCCGCAGTTCGTCACCGAGATCGACGGTGCGAACGTGCACTTCCTGCACGTCCGTTCGCCCGAGCCGGAAGCGGTGCCGCTGCTGCTGACCCATGGCTGGCCCGGCTCCGTGACCGAGTTCCTCGACGTCATCGAGCCGCTGACCGACCCGCGGGCGCACGGCGGCGACCCGGCCGCGGCGTTCCACGTCGTCGTCCCGTCGATCCCAGGGTTCGGGTTCTCCGGCCCGGTGACCGAGCCCGGCTGGGACACCGTGCGCATCGCCAGGGCGTGGGCCGAGCTGATGAGCCGCCTGGGCTACCCCCGCTACGTCCCGCAGGGCGGCGACTTCGGCTCCTGGATCAGCGTCGCGCTGGCCGGCGTCGACCCCGAGCACGTCGCGGGCGTGCACGTGAACTTCCTGATCACACCGCCGCCAGGAGACCCGACTGACGTGTCCGGGCTGACCCCGACGGAGCTGGGGCGGCTGCAGCGGCTGGCGCACTTCCTCGCCGACGAGTCGGGCTACATGAAGATCCAGTCGACCCGCCCGCAGACGCTGTCCTACGGCCTGACCGACTCCCCCGCCGGCCAGCTGGCCTGGATCATCGAGAAGTTCCGCGAGTGGACGGACTCGGACAAGCTGCCAGAGGACGCGATCGACCGCGACCGGCTGCTGACCAACATCTCGATCTACTGGTTCACCGGGACCGCCGGCTCGGCGGCGCAGCTGTACGTCGAGACCGCCGCGATGCTGCCGACGAACCCGACGCCACCGAGCCCGCCGCCGCCACTGCCGGTGCCGCTCGGCGTGGCGGTGTACCCGCACGACCCCGGCCAACCCATCCGCCGCTGGGCGGACCGGATGTTCCCCAACATCGTCCACTGGAACGAGCTCGACCGCGGCGGGCACTTCGCCGCGATGGAGGAGCCGGACCTGTTCGTCGACGACCTGCGCGCCTTCGCCAGGACGCTGCGCACGCCGTCGTAGCCGGGCGCTCGCCGGCGGTCAGGCGAGCTGCTCGCCACGCGCGTCGAGGTAGCGCTGCTCGGGGACGCTGAGCGTCTGGCTTGCCGCCAGGCGGTAGTGCTCCCGGGCAGCGACCCGGTCGCCGGCGAGGTCGAGCAGGTGGGCCCGGACCGCGTTGACCCGGTGGTGCCCGGCGAGCGCCGGATCGGACTCGGCGACGTCGAGGTGTTCCAGGCCCGTCCGCGGGCCGTGCACCATGGCGACCGCCACGATCCGGTTGAGCGTGACCATCGGCCCGGGGGCGATCGTCAGCAGCAGGTCGTACAGCCGAAGGATCTGCGGCCAGTCGGTGTCCTGCGCGCGCGGCGCCTCGTCGTGCAGCGCCGCGATCGCCGCCTGCAGCTGGTACGGGCCGATCGGCGCGGTCTCCAGCGTCGTGGTGATCAAGGCGATGCCCTCGGCGATGGCCTCGGCGTCCCAGCGGCCACGATCCTGCTCGGCGAGCGGTATCAGCACGCCGCCCGGCCCGGACCGCGCCGGGCGCCTGGCGTCGGTGAGCAGCATGAGCGCGAGCAGCCCGGCCACCTCACCGTCGTCCGGGAGCTGGTCGCGCAGCTGCCTGGTCAGCCTGATCGCCTCGCTGGTGAGCTCGACGCGGTTCAGCGCGGGGCCGGAGCTGGCCGTGTAGCCCTCGTTGAAGATCAGGTAGAGCACGTGCAGGACGGCGGCGATCCGCTCCGGCCGCTGCGCCGGGTCCGGCATCTGGAACTCGGCGCCGCTGGCCTTGATCCGCTGCTTGGCCCGGCTGATCCGCTGCCCGACGGTGGCCTCCGGCACCAGCAGCGCCCTGGCGATCTCGGCCGTGGTCAGCCCGCCGACGGCGCGCAGGGTGAGCGCGACCTGGGAGGCGATCGTCAGCGACGGGTGGCAGCACAGCATCAGCAGGGTCAGCGTGTCGTCGACCGCAGGCACCGGCTCCGGATCGCTGGTCGCCAGCGCCGCGACCGCCTCCTCCCGGCGCCGCCTGGCCGTCTCGTTGCGCCAGAGCTCGACCCAGCGCCGGGAGGCGACCCTGATCAGCCACCCCTGCGGATTGTCCGGCACGCCGTCCTGCTGCCACTGCTGCGATGCGGCCAGCAGCGCCTCCTGCACGGCGTCCTCGCAGGTGTCGAAGGTGCCGTAGCGGCGCACCAGCACGCCGAGCACGCGCGGCGCGTGTTCCTTGAGCAGGTCCTCGACTTCGGTGGTTGTGATCATCCGCATCCATCGGCCGGCGTTCGAGCCGATGGTAGACGTCCCGCGGTAGCCGGCTCAGGCGGCGGCGCGGTCCTCGCGCTCCAGGCGGGCCAGCCGCTCCAGGACGCCGGCGATCTCGGCCGGCGACGGTTGGAAGGCGATCTCCTTGGCGACCGCGGCCGCGGCCTTGCCGAAGACCGGGTCGCCGATCACGTCGCTGCAGTACCGCGCGACGCGTGCCGGCGTGGCCTCGGCCAGCGGCAGCGCCATCCCGGAGCCGGACGCGACGACCGCCTCGGCGTTCTCGAGCTGGTCGTCGAACAGCGGCAGCACGACCTGCGGGCGGCCGGCGGCGAGCGCCGTCAGCGATGTGCCCTGCCCGCCGTGGTGCACGAGCAGCTCGCACGCCGCGACGATCTGCGACAGCGGGACCCGCCCGGCATGCCGGACCGCGCCCGGCAGCGGGCCGAGCTGGGTGGCCAGCGCGTCGTCGATCGCGATCACCAGCTCGCAGTCGAGCCGGGCCAGCTGCTCGATCATCTCGGCGACCAGGCCGTTGAGGCTCCGCGTCGCCAGCTGCGGCACCACGGTGCCGAGGGTGAAGCAGATCCGCGGCCGGGCACCCGGCTCGACCATCCAGTCCTGCACCCGCGCCACGCCGTTGTACGGCACGTGGCGCAGGTTCAGGTGGGTGCGCGCATGCGGGCGTCGCAGGCTCGGCGGCCACGGGTTGAGCACGACATTGGGCTGCGGAAGCCGGTCCAGGCCCACCCCGCGCAGGCACAGCCGCAGGCTCGACTCGGCGGCCGTGCGGTACTCGCCCAGCTCGGCCACACCCCAGCTCAGCTCGGCGTACGGGACGCCCCTCGCGGCCGCCGCGATCGGCCCGGCCAGCTCGGCGCGCTCCGCGACCACCAGGTCCGGCTGCCATGAGTCGACCAGGGCGAGGGTGCCGGACAGGTTCCTGGCCGCCAGCTTCGCGAACACCCGCCCGTGGGCGAGGCGGTCGTCGCCGATGCCGTGCGTGGCCCGCGGGTCGGCCAGCTCGTGCAGGTCGATCCCAGGCCCGGCCGGCGCGATCGCCAGGCCCGACTGCAGCGCGGTCGGCACGAAGTGGTCGGACGTGGCGACCAGGACGTCGTGGCCCATCGAGCGGGCCGCCCAGGCCAGCGGCACCAGCGGGAACAGGTGACCGTGCAGCGGTGCTGTGGTGAACAGGACCCGCATCTCACGCCGCGTTCTCGCCCGGGCGCTCGGCCGCCTCCCCGGCCCGCTCGGCGACCCTGGCGGTCTCCTGCTGCAGCTGCGCGAGCTCCGCGTCGAGCTGGCCGCCGGCGGCCAGGCTCACCGGGTCGGAGTTGACGGCCTCGTACAGCCGCTGCAACTGCGCCTCGGCGCGCGTGATCGCCGGGTCGACGGGCTGGCCTGGCGCGCTGTGCCGGCGCCTGGCCTGGGCCAGCTCGGCGCCGATCCGGCCGAGCCGCCCGGTCGCGTCGTTCCACACGGTCTCGACCAGGGTCACCAGGCCGGCGACGGCCTGGAACAGGCCGTTCATCCGGTCGACGGCCTCGGCCACGGCGAACCGCTGCCGGCCGTCGTCGGCAACGTGGCGCTCGCCCAGCGGTGCGGGCGTGCCGGTGAGCAGGATCGACGGGCCGCGCAGCAGGGCGGTCACGGCGCCCGACCGGCCGGCCTCGGCGGCCTTCGTGGCGTCGTCGACCACCGTCGAGTAGGCGTTGAAGATCTCCCACAGCGCGATCAGATCGGCCGTCGCGACCTCCCACCGCCGGTGCGTCTCGCCGGTCAGCCTCGCCCCGGCGAGCAGCTGGCGGCCGAAGCTTCGCTCCAGGTCCACGATGTTGGCCCGGATCGCATCGCGCTCGGCCACGGCGGCCGTGACCTCGGCGCCGGCCTGCTCGGCGGACAGCACGCCGCCCTGACCTGGCGTCCAGCCCGGCACGTCGACCCGCGGCTCGGCGGCCTGCCGGCGGTTGCGGAAGCGCCGGTCGGCCCACGCCGCGATCGGCTGCTCGAGCAGGTAGAAGCTCAGCGTCGCGATCAGCACCGAACCGGCCAGCGTCACCAGCTCCAACTCCAGGAACCCGGCCTGGCCGTACAGCTCACGGATGGGCCGGACGTTCCCGGTGAAGATCGCTCCCGGCTGCAGGTAGAAGTGCATGACCGCGAAGTGCCACAGGTAGATGCCGTACGACACGCGCCCCAGGTGCACCACGGCCGGGTTGCTCAGCACGGCGTTGACCGGCCGCACGGGCTTGGCCCCTGGCGTGACCAGCGGCAGCGACGCGAACAGCCCGAACAGCGCCACCATCACGTAGGTCACGAGCAGGCCGCTGGTCGAGTAGATGGCGTCCATGCCGATGACGCTGAACGGCCGCGCGCAGTTGACCAGGTACACGATGCCGGCGGCGATCCAGAACAGCCCTGGGCGGCTCGCGGCCAGGCGCAGCAGGCGCGGGGTGTCCTGCGGTGAGACCTTGGCCAGGGCAAGCATGATGGCCAACCCCATGCCGATGCCGATCGTCGGCGCGAACCCCTGCGGCCACCAGAACACGATCCGGTTGTCCCAGCCGTGGGCCTTGACGAAGAACAGCCAGGCGACGCCGGCGAAGATCAGCACCGGCACCGGCAGCATGAGCCGGCGGGCCCGCGCGGCCGGGGTCTGGCCGCGGGCGGCGAACCGGTGGATCGCCCAGGCGATCAGCGGCAGCACCAGGTACCACTGGACCATGCTCGGCACCGTCCAGGTGATCTCCATACCGTTGATCATCTTTGGCACGAACGGGCTCGGCAGGTAGACCTGCAGCAGCAGGAACGGGCGCAGCACGAACCAGATGCCGTCGATGGCGTCGCGGTTCAGCGCGACCAGCACCACCAGCCAGAGGAAGTAGTAGGCCGGCAGCAGCCGCAACAGCCGCCGGATGAAACCGTTGCGCTGCGGCGGGCGCGGCTGGCCTGCGATGATCGCCTTCGCCAGCGGCAGGTACAGGAACAGCGCCGGCAGCACGAAGAACACGCCGATGAACGACGGCATGCCGCTGACGAAGAATGCGCCGATCGCATTGCTCGGTGGTCTCGGCGTACCGAAGGCCTTGGTGCCGAGCAGCCCCGAGAACATCGCCACGTGGACGGTCATCAGCGCGAAGGCGGCAAGTCCGCGAATGCCGTAGATGGCGGGCGAGCGCTCCCTGCCCCGCTCGGCCCCGGCGACTGAAGCGCTCACCTGTACGTCCTCTCCTCGGTGCGTGGCGCGCTGAAGCGGTCAGGCTGACGGCGGTTAGCCGAGACCGGCGCGGCGGTCAGGCGATGACCGCCTTGACGAAGTCGACGGTCGCGCGGACGGCCGGCGTGTCGACGCTCTCGGCGATCTTCTTCAGATCGGGCACGTGCTCGTCGACCAGATTGCGCAGCTCGCCGGAGTTGACGACGAACGACTTCGTGCCGTCCTCGTTGTCGATGACCTGAAACATGATCACGGCCCTTCTCGTCGGAACTCGTCGAGAATGGCTCGCAACGACCGCGCCGGGCATCTTCACGGATGCGCCGTGCCTGTGACGCCAGCGCCTTGCGCACATAACAACGCACAGACAGCGCACACGGCCGTCAAGGGGTACGCACGATCGAGGATGACCGTGTCAAATCGATCGTGCTTCGCTGAGGCAATGGGCGAAAGCAGCGGGCCGATCGGTGACCGGGCGGTCGTCGTCGGCGGAAGTATCGCAGGCACGCTGGCGGCGCGGGTGCTCTCCGAGTTCTACCGCGAGGTCGTCGTCCTGGACCGGGACGAGATCATCGGCGTGAGCGGGGCGAGGCGAAGTGTGCCGCACAGTCTTCATGCGCACGGCCTGCACGCGCGCGGGTACCTGATCCTCGCGGAGCTCTTCCCAGGACTGCTCGAGCAGGCGCGCGAGCTGGTCGGGCTGACGATCCGGGACTTCGGCGGCATGCGGTGGTACTTCGACGCCCGGCCCATCCGCCCGGCCGACACCGGGCTGATGTCGATCGCCGGTTCCCGCCCCGTGCTGGAGAACTACCTGCGCTCCAGGGTCGCGGAGCTGCCGAACGTCACGTACCGGCAGTCCACCGAGATGCTCACCATGCTGCACAGCGACACCCAGGACAGCGACACCCAGGACAGCGACACCCAGGGCGCGGTTCGCGTGACCGGGGTCCGGCTGCGCGAGCGCGCCGCCGGCTCGCCCGAGGTCGACCTGCCCGCGGACCTGGTCGTCGACGCGACCGGGCGCGGTTCCCGGCTGCCGGCCTGGCTGGCGCAGCTCGGGTACGAGCGGCCGGCCGAGGAGCGGGTCAAGGTCGGGCTGGCGTACACGACACAGACGTTCCGGCGCGCCCCAGGCACGTTCGGCCCGCCGCAGGCGATCAACCCGGTCGCCTCGCCGGCCCACCCGCGCGGCGCGTTCTTCGGGCAGGCCGTCACCGGCGACTGCCGGCTGTCGCTGACCGGGATCGTCGGCGACCACCCGCCCACCGACCGGGCCGGCTTCCTCGAGTACACCAGGACGCTGCCGGTGCCCGACATCTACCAGGCCGTGAGCGAGGCCGAGCCGACCAGCGACGCCGTGACGTTCAAGTTTCCGGCGAGCGTCTGGCGCCACTACGAGCGGCTCGGACGCTTCCCCGGCCACCTCGTAGTGCTCGGCGACGCGATGTGCAGCTTCAACCCGGTGTACGGCCAGGGCATGACCGTCGCCGCCATGCAGGTGATCGCGTTGCGTGAGCACCTGCGCAGGCGCCGCTCCCCCGACCCGCTCGCCCTGCTGCGCGACTTCGCCGAGGCGATCAAGGAGCCGTGGTTCATCTCCACCAGCGGCGACCTGGACTTCCCCGGCGTCGTCGGCGACAGGTCGCTGCGCGTGCGGCTGTTCAACGCGTTCATGCGGCGGTTGCAGTACGCGGCGACCAAGGACCCGGCTGCGACCAGGGCACTCATGCGGGTGACCGGGCTGGTCGACCCGGTTCGGGCGCTCCTGCGCCCGAGCGTGGTCGCCAGGGTGCTCTGGTGGTCGCTGGCCGCACCGCCTTCGCGGTCCGAACCGCCCGAGGTGTCCGCGGCTCCCGCCCGCACCGCCGTTCGTACCGCACAGCCACCGCCGGAGAGCGAGGCAGAGGCCGCCTAGGCCCGGCCCACGAGAGTCAAGTCCGAGTCTTCACGCCCTGTTGGAGGTGCCCGGCATGTCCGTCGAGGACGGCCCGCGCGACTACCCGTTCCCGCGGGCGGAGTCGCTGTACGAACCGTCGCCGGTGTTCGCCGAGCTCCGCGACAAGTGCCCGGTGACGCAGGTGCGGACCCCGGACGGGAACACCGCGTGGCTGGTGACCAGGTACGCCGACGTCCGCCGGGTGCTCATCGATCCACTGTTCAGCCGCGCCGCGGCGGCCGGCCCAGGGATCCCGCTGGCCGGGCTCGCCCGGCTCTCGGCGGAGTCCATGCTCGGCCTCGACCCGCCCGAGCACACCCGGTTGCGCAAGCTCGTACAGGGCGCGCTCACCGTGCACCGGGTCGAGCAGCTCCGGCCGCAGGTCGTCAAGCTCGTCGACGACCTGCTGGTGACCATGCAGCAGCTGCCAAGGCCGGTCGACCTGGTCGAGAACTTCTCGCTGCCGCTGCCGGTGCTGGTGATCTGCGAGCTGCTCGGGATCCCCGCCGGCGACCGGCACGTCCTGCACCACTGGTCGGACACGGTGATGGGCGACTGGCAGCAGAACCCGGCCGAGCTGGAGGACGCTCTGGAGCAGCTCACCGACTACTTCGCCGAGCTGATCACCGAGAAGCGGGCCAGGCCGGCCGACGACCTGATGACCGCGCTGATCGCCGCGCGCGACGAGCGGGACCGGCTCTCCGAGCGCGAACTCGTGGTGACCTGCCTTGGCCTGCTGATCGCGGGCCACGAGACGACGGTCAGCCAGATCACGATGTCGCTGCTCACGCTGCTGCACCATCCCGCCGAGCTGGCCCGCATCCAGGACGACCCGGGCCTGGTGCCGCAGGCGGTCGAGGAGCTGCTGCGGTTCGTCCAGATCAGCGACGGCGGCGGGACCCTGCCGAGGGTGGCCACCCGCGACGTGGAGCTGGGCGATGTGTGCCTGCCGACCGGATCGGTCGTCATGCAGGCCACCACCTCGGCCAACCGCGACGCCAGCCAGTTCGACGACCCCGACCGGCTGGACCTGACCCGCGCCGACTGCCGTCACGTGAGCTTCGGCGCCGGCCCGCACCGCTGCCTCGGCGCGCCACTCGCGCGCATGCAGCTGCAGGAGGCGCTGAGCGGGCTGCTGCGCCACCTGCCGGGCATCCGGGTGGTCGTCCCGGAGACACAGCTGCGGTTCAAGCGCGGGATGTTCATCCGCAGCCTCGAGTCGCTCCCGGTCGACTGGTAGGGCGGATCACATCTCCAGGCCGTTGCTCGCCAGCACGGGCCGCACCTCGACCAGGCCCAGTTCGGCCTCCGGCAGCTGGCCGGCGATCTCGACGGCCCGGTCGATCCGGTCGCACTCGACGAGGAAGAACCCGGCCAGGTACTCCTTCGCCTCTGCGAACGGGCCGTCGCTGGCCACCGTCGTGCCCTCGCGTTTCGAGACCCGCCGCGACATCGCCGGGTCGGCCAGCCCCTCGGCCAGGATCAGCTCACCCGACTCGGTGAGCGTGTCGAGGAACTCGTGGTGCGCGCGCCAGCCCTCGACCCGCTGGGCCTGGGTGAATCCGTCCCAGATCTGCCGCGACCGGGGGTTGCTGTAGATCATGACCAGGTACTTCAACGTCGCCTCCGACACCTCGTCCGGATCCTCTCACCAACTATGTCGAAACCGGCGCGCCGGCTTCGACGCAGGTGTGAGTACTCCCTTTCAAGGGATCGGAAGGAGTGAGAGTCGTGAGTGCTGAAGTGGTGCCGGGTTCGGTGTCTTCGGCTGGGGGTTCGGGAGTGGATCCGCGGCGTTGGCGGGCATTGGTGGTGTTGTGTCTGATTCAGTTCATCCAGGTGGTGGATGTGACGGTGGTGAACGTCGCGTTGCCGCGCATTCAGGCGGATTTGGGGTTTTCGCCGGCGGGTCTGGCCTGGGTGGTGAACGGGTATGTGTTGATGGCTGGTGGGTTGTTGCTGCTCGGGGGGCGGCTGGCTGATCTGTTCGGTCGGCGCCGGCTGTTCTTGTTGGGGGTCGGGGTATTCGCGGTGGCGTCGGCGGCGTGTGGCGCGGCGAACGCGGCGGGGGTGTTGGTGGGGGGCCGGTTCGTGCAGGGCGCCGGGGAGGCGCTGGCCGCGCCGGCCGCGCTCGGGCTGATCGCGATGATCTTCCCGGATGTCAAGGAGCGGATCAAGGCGATCGGTATCTGGGGTGGCGTGGCCGGGATCGCCGGGGTGTCCGGGGTGGTCATCTCCGGGGTGCTGACCGATCTGGCGTCGTGGCGATGGATCTTCTTCATCAACGTGCCGATCGCGCTGTTCGCGCTGATCACCGTCCCCCGGCTGGTGGACGAGTCCCGCGCCGCCGGGCGGCGGCCCAGGTTGGACGTGGCCGGCGCGGTGACCGCAACCGGCGGGCTGATCGCGCTGGTCTACGGGCTGCTGCAGGCCGCAGAACACCCCTGGGGCTCGGCAGCGGTGCTGGTGCCGGTGGCGGCCGGGCTGGCCCTGCTCGCGCTGATGGTGGCGGTCGAAGCCAAGACTGCGGATCCGCTGATCCCGCTGCGGTTCTTCGCCAACCGCACCCGCGCGGTGGCCAACCTCGTGGGGCTGCTGTTCCTGGCCGGGTTCATCGCCTACTTCTTCCTGCTGACCCTGTTCCAACAGCAGATCCTGCAGTTCAGCCCCCTGCAGGGCGGCCTGGCCTACCTGCCGTTCGGGCTGATCATGGGCGTCGGGATCGGGATCGGCACCGGCATGATGGCCAAACTCGGGGTCAAACCCCTGCTGATCGCCGGGTTCCTGATCGCCGCCGCCGGCCTGGGACTGACCGCGGTGTCCATCCACCCGAACACCAGCTACGCCGCCGGCATCCTGCCCGGCATGCTCCTGTTCGGCCTGGCCTCCGGCCTGGTCGTCCCGGCCATCGCCAACGCCGCCCTGCACCAGGTCACCGGCCAAGACGCCTCCCTTGGCTCCGGCGTCCAACAAGCCGTCCAACAAGTCGGCTCCGCCCTCGGCCTGGCCGTCCTGGTCACCCTGGCGCTGCGCCACGCCCGCAACACCAGCGACGGTGCTGGCCAACCCACCCCGGCGGCCCTGACCGACGGCTACACCCTGGCCCTGGGCACCGCCACCATCATCATGATCGTCTGCGCCGCCCTCGTCGCGCTGCTCCTGCAGAAGGTCACCAGCCAACCCCGCAACCCACTCATGGAACGCGAGCAGGAACTCCAGGAGGTGCATTAGATGAGACGGCTCGTCGTGCTCAGCAGGATGTCCATGGACGGCTTCTACGCCAGCCCGGACGGCAACGTGGACTGGTTCGTGCGAGACCCGGAGGTCGACGAGGCCTCGCACGAGTTGACCGATCCGGACACGACCGTGTTCGGCCGGCACACGTACCAGATGTTCGAGCGGGTGTGGCCCGCGGTCGCCGCCGACCCTGACGCCCCCAAGCAGGCCAGGGCCATGGGCGACGAGCTGAACCGCATGACGAAGGTCGTCTTCTCCAGGACGCTGACCGACCTCTCGTGGGAGAACTCGGTGCTGGCCAGCGGCGACGTCGCCGGCCAGGTGCGCGAGCTCAAGCAGGCCGACGGCCGCGACATCGTCGTGTTCGGTAGCGGGTCGATCGTCGGCGAGCTGGCCGGCAACGGCCTGGTCGACGACTTCGTCGTGGTCCTCACGCCGGTCGTGCTCGGGGGCGGCAAGCCGCTGTTCGCCGAGCAGCCACGCTCATCGCTGCGGCTGCGCTCGGCCCGGGAGTTCGACTCGGGCAACGTCCTGCTGCACTACCAGCCGGCCGACGGCTGACCAGAGGTAACGCGACTGCCGGCCCGATGAAGATCGGGCCGGCAGTCGCGTTACCTGGGCGGGGAGGCGGTCAGGCTCTGGCGAACGAGATGACCTGGTCGACCACGTCGGCCGGGGTGGGCATCTCCTCGATCTCCTGGCGAAGCCTGGTCGCGGCGGTGCGCATCGAGGCGTCGCGCAGGAGGGTGACGATGGCGTCCGTGTCGACCTGGGTGGGGCCGAGGTGCAGGGCGGTGCCCTGGGCACGCAGGATCCGCGCGTTGTAGTCGTTGTCGGCGCCCTCGGGGATGATCAGCTGCGGGAGGCCGCTGATGCACGCAGTGAACATGGTGCCGCTGCCGCCGTGGTGGATGGCCGCGGTGCAGGTGCGCAGCAGCTCCTGCAGCGGCACCCAGCCGGTCGCACGCACGTTGTCCGGCAGCGGCTGCAGCTCGGCGGCCTTGGCCTCGTTGACGGTCAGGGCGAACTCGGCGTCGATGTCCCGGACCGCGTCGATGATCCGCTGGTAGCGCTCGGTGCCCTTGCGATGCGGCAGCGAGGACCCGAGCGTGACGGCGACCCTGGGCTGCTGCGGCGGCTCGGACAGCCAGGGCGGCAGCACACCGCCCCCGCCGTAGGGCACGTAGCGCATCTGCCAGGTCGCGATGTCGGCCTCCATCAGGCTGGGCGGGCCGATCTCGACGGTGGCGATCTTCTTGGGCAGCCCGACCTGGTGCCGTTCGAACGCCTCGGCGCACACCTCGCGCACCATCTCAGGCGTGAAGTTCAGCAGCATGTACCCGTGGCCGATGGCCGGCACGTCCAGCGCCGCCGCGGCGATCAGGCCGGCGCTGAAGACCGGGTCGTAGACGATCAGGTCGGGCTGGTGGCGCTTGGCTGCCTCGACATAGCGGTCGGTGTAGCGGTCCCACGGGCGCAGCACCATCGGCTTGAGCTCGAGAATCTGCTCGATGGTCAGGTGCGCCATCGACTCGAAGATGTCCGGGGCGTCGCCCTGCACCTCGGCGAAGTCGTCCTCCATCCGCAGCCCGGGCAGGACGTCGATCACCGTCAGCCCGGCGTTGCGGGCCTCGACACCGTCGAAGCCGGCCAGGAACGCGACATCGTGGCCCGCCGACCGCAGCGCCCAGGCCAGCGGCACCATCGGGAATACGTGACCAATTCCGGGGATCGGGACGAACAAGATCTTCACGGGATCCGCCTTCGTCTTCAGTTCCAACAGGCCAGGTTTCCAACAAGCGTCAACGGGTGGCGGTGAGCAGCATGCTGTGCTCGGCCGGCACCTTCATCAGGCCGCGCACCGGGCGGCCGTAGCGATCGGCGGCCTCGGCGATCCGCTCGACGGCGGTGTCCCACCCGCCGTCGCGCACCACGTCGACCGGCTCCGGTCGCACCTCCGGATTCCACAGCTTGGTCACGTCGACCCGGACGTGCTCCTGCCACGCCATCGCCGGCGGCGTCGCGTGGGACAGTTGCCGCGCCCCGGACGTCCTCCTCCCACCCCACCGCCGGCGGCGGGGGGGGGGACAGGTGCCGGACACCGCCGGCGACCGCCTCCACCGCCATCCGGCTACCCGGCGCGGAGAGCTGCCTGATGTTCTCGAACAACTCATGCTCGACCTTCGCCGGCAGGAACGACAGCAGGCCTTCGGCCAGCCAGGCCGTCGGCTGCTTCGGGTCGAAGCCGGCGGCGCACAGCTCACCGGCCCAGTCGTCACGCAGGTCCGCGGACACCACGTGCCGATCGCACCTCGGCTCGACCCCGAGCTCGCCGAGCACCTCGTCCTTGAACTTCAGCACGAGCGGCTGGTCGACCTCGTAGACGGCGGTGCCGGCCGGCCAGTCCAGGCGGTAGGCCCTGGTGTCGAGGCCGGCCGCCACGATCACCGCCTGGCGCACGCCGGCTGTGCCGGCTTCGACGAAGAACTCGTCGAAGAACCGCGACCGGACGCCCATGTAGGTCGGCATCGAGTCCCACCACGAGTCCGGTTCGATCGTGGTCCACTGCTCCGGGTTCGGCCAGGAGCTGGCGAACGGCTCCGGCAGGTGGTCGTCGGCCACGAAGCACCGCGCGTACGGGTCGTCGACGAGCCCGTCCGGCCGGTTCGACTCGATGGCGCGGGCAAGCGCCACGGCCAGCGCGGTGATGCCCACGCCGGAGACGATGTCCCACTGCTCGTGCTCGCTCATGAATCTCCCCGATCCGCCGTCGACCGCGATCTCGAATTGCATTCTGTTGGCGGGCGGGCGGCCGGGGCATCTTCCCGAGTGCGGTCACAGTGCGGTCACAGTGCGGTCAC
>OBLK01000214.1_pt1 | contig 17494 bp, 18 predicted proteins | sample 1518871 | NCBI WGS metagenome assembly OBLK01 (sample SAMEA2464837, study PRJEB22497) | soil metagenome | biome: Grassland; feature: Farmland; material: Clay | place: Australia | collected 2013-02-01 | depth 0.8 m
CGCGCGACGGCGCGCGGGTCCGGGAGTGCGTTACGCACACTGTTCTGGCGCGCCCACGCGCGGGCGGGGGCGGGGGGGGGGGGGGGAGGGCGAGACCGCTGGGGGGGCGGGCGGGCCCCCCCCCCGGGCGCGCTCCCCCCCGGGGCGCGCCCCCCGGACCCGAAAGGCGGGCCGGGCCCCCGGGCGCGTCATGAAGCCCCCGCCGATGACGCCGATCCCCTGCAGCGTCCAGACCCCGCCGAGCACGATGCAAACCAGCCCGATCCCGATCAGCACTCTGCCGCTCATGCCGGAAGTCTGACCCACCTGCGGTCACCACCGCCATGGGCCACCGTGAACCGCCGTGCCTGGTCAGGCGTACGCATAGGTGCGGAAGTTCCGCATCCGTCGACTGTGGGGCAGCGGCTGCCAGACGCGCCGCCCGCCGGAAAGCGGTCGGCTTCACTCCCGTCGGGGTGGGTGGAGCCGACCGCGCCGTACCGCGATTATGGGACGGGTCCGCCTTGCCAGGTGTGGCGGCAGTCCTGGAGGTGGCGTGCGCGGCGATGGGCGGCGGCGGTTCGGTGGCAGCCGTCGAGTCACGTGGCCGGAGCTGCCGGCGCACGTCCGGGCTGGAATCGAGCGGCGCTTGGGGCATCGGGTGGTGGCGGCGGCGAGCCAGCCGTTCGGGTTCTCGACGGGGCTGGCGGCGCGGCTGCGGCTCGACAACGCCCGGCGGGTGTTCGTCAAGGCGATCGACACCGCGGCGCATCCGGCCGTCGGCGAGTTCCACCGCAGGGAGATCGTGGTGGCCGGCGCACTGCCGGCGGCGGTCCCGGCGCCCCGGCTGCTGGAGGGTCTGGATGACCTGGATGGCGGCACGTGGGTCGCGCTGCTGTTCGAGGACATCGATGGCTGGATGCCCGCACAACCGTGGCGGCCCGACGAGCTGGTCAGGGTACTGGCGGCGGTGACCGAGCTGGCGGAGCTGCTCACACCAGGGCCGGACCTGACGACACCGCCACGGCTGCCACGCCTGGGCGGCTGGGCCCGGCTGGCGGCGAACCCCGCTGGCCTGGCCAGACTCCGGGTGGCCGCGCCGCGGGCCGTGGACGAGCTGCCCGCGCACCTGGAGCTCGAGAATCGCCTGGCCGAGGTCATCGAGGGCGAGACGTTGGCGCACGGGGACCTCTACCCGTCCAACGTGCTGATCACGGCCGACCGGGTTGTCTTCGTGGACTGGCCGCACGCGTGGACCGGCCCGAAGCACGCCGACCTGGTGACGCTGCTGAGCAGTGTGGCGTTCTGCGGTGGCGACCCTGAGCCGTACGCGGCCGGCCACCGGCTGCTGGCCGGCATGGACCGCGACGCCGTCGACGTCCTGATCTCGGCGCAGGCCGGGTTCCTGCTGGCCAGCGCGTGCTCGCCGGCGCCGGCTGCCGATCCCCGGCTGGTCGCCACGATGACCGACCTCGGGCTGGCGTCGTTGCGGTGGCTGGCCGGCCGGCGCGGCCGGATCAGCCGGGAGCGTCGGTGACTACCTACCCAGGGCGTTGGCCAGCTGCTTCTTGGTCATCTTCGAGCGGCCCTTGATGTTGCGCTGCTTCGCCTCGTTGTACAGCTGGTCACGGGTCGGGCCCTTGGGCGTGTTCTTGTTGCCTGACCGCAGGCCGCCGCGCCGCGAAGGCGACATGTCGTTGACCGAGGTCCGGCTGGCCGTCTTGGCCTCGCCGCTCTGTGCGCGGGCCTTGTTGACGGTCCTGGCGGCGATCTCCTTGGCGCGGCCGGTGGACGCGCCTCGTTTCTTTGCCGAGTCCTTGATGTGCTCGTACTGGCGTTCCCGTTTGCTGTTGGAGCCTTGTGGCATCGTCGTGCACCTCCTGATCACCAAGGATGGCGTCGGATACCCGTCCAGGTGCCGTCCACACGCACGGCGAGACGTCGCCCGGTCAGCCGAGCGCGGTGAGGTCGGCCCGCCACAGGGTCTGGTGGTCCTCGTCCGGGCCGGCCAGCAGGTAGAGCGCGTCGCCGACGACCGCGGCGCTGGTGACCATGCCAGTCGGCCCGGCCAACTGGCGGACGGTCCAGCCGGCGCCATCGGTTCGCGCGAGCTTGACCTGACCGCCGTCGGAGAACGGCTGGTAGAAGTGACCGCCGGCCTCGAACGGGGCGACCAGCCGGTCCCGGTCTCCGACCGCGGTCGGCGGCAGTCCGGACAGCCGGGTCCACTCGCCGCCGGCGAACCGCCAGACCGCCAGGTTGCCGTCGACCCGGCCGGCGACGCCGCACGTGGTGTCCCAGCAACGGAGCGCCACGGCGCTGCCCGCCTTGCCCGCGTCGGGCAGCGGCGTCCTGGTCCAGCCGGTGTTACCGCTGGTCGAGCGCCACACGACCGGCTGCTGGCCGCCGGTGCCGCCGCCGATCGTCACCTGCCAGCCGGCGACGACGATTCCCTGCTCGTGCGCGGCGGCGGCCATCGGGAACCCCAGGGCGCTCGGCGTACTCTCCAGCGCGGTGCCGGCCGAGCTCTGCCTGGCCCAGTCGGCGCCGTCGGTGGTCCACACGGCGACGTCGAAGCCTTGCTGGGCGCTGGCCCACGCGCCGATCAGCGCGTCGCCGGCCGGCGTCATGACGACGTCGACGAGGTCACCAGCCTCGTAGCCGCCGAACACGCTGAATCCCTGCACCTGCTCGGTGAGCGCCTGGTCCGACCCCGACCACACGCTCCACCGGACATGGCCATGCGCGCCGCCGCGCTCGCCGCCGAGCGCCACGATCCGCTTGCCGTCGGAGGCGATCGAGCGCCATCTCGCCAGCAGCGCGTACGGAGTCGTGCCGGACACGGCCACCTCGGTGGTCGTGCCGTCCGGTTCGCGTCGCAGCAGGCCGGGCACCGTCTGCTGGCCTGGTCGCCGGATGCCGATCAGCAGCCGGTCGCCCTCGGCCGTCAGCACCACCGGTTCCGCGCCGGCCCGCAGGTCGACCGCCGAGAACTGCACGGGCGCCGGCTCGCCGGTTCCGCCGTTCCCGCAGCCGGTCACCAGCACCAGCACGGCGACCAGCGACAACCTGACCAGACCCGGGCTCATGTCGACCAGTATTGCCAGTGCTGAGGTGGCTGCCTCGGCCGCAGGGTGAGCCGGCGGCTCAGCCCACGGGCTGAGGTGGCCGGCCGGCCCGCCGGGATACGGTTCGGCTCGTGCGGGCGTGGCACCGGGCGATCCGGCGGCTGCGGCGGGTCGAGCCGCAGGTGGCCGACGCGCTGCTGGCGGCCCTGCTGGCGGTGCTCGGCATGGCGGATCTGGCGCGCGACGTGCCCGGCGACGCCGTCCGGCCGGCGGACGCCGTGGGGTTCGTGCTGGTCATCGCGCTGTGCGCGCCGCTGGCCGTGCGGCGGCGGGCACCACGGTTGACCGTCGCGCTGGTGCTGGTCGTGGCCGTGGTGATCGCGGTCGCCGGATACCGGCAGAGCGTGGTCGGCCTGCCCCTGGTGGTGTCGCTGTTCACGCTCGGGCTCTGGCGTGACCTGCGCAGCTCGGCGCCGGTGCTCGCGGCGGTTCCGGTGATGCTCGCGGTGTCGTACCTGGTCTCGCCGGAGCCGGTGCCGGTAAGCGACCTGGTCAGCACGATGCTGCTGGTCGGGGCCGCGTGGTGGCTGGGAGCCAGCATCAGGAACCGGCGGGCCGACCTGGCCAGGCAGGCGATGGCGGCCGAGCGGCTGCGGATCGCCCGCGAGCTGCACGATGTCGTCGCCCACAGCATGAGCGTGGTGGCCGTGCAGTCCGGGGTCGCCGCGCACGTCATGGACAGCCGGCCGGAGCAGGCGAAGGCGGCGCTCGAGGTCATCGCGACCACCAGCCGCACGGCGCTCGACGAGCTGCGGCGGCTGCTCGACGTGCTGCGTCCCGACGGCGAGTCCGCCGGCAGCCTGGTCCCGGCGCCGGGGCTGGACCAGCTCGGTGACCTCGCCGAACGGCTAAACGAGGCCGGGCTGACGGTGCGGCTGCGGGTCGAGGGTGCGCCGACCGACCTGCCGCTGGCGGTCGACCTGACCGCCTACCGGATCGTGCAGGAGGCGCTGACCAACGCCGTCAAGCACGCCGGCCCTGGGACCAGGGTCGACGTCGTCGTCGCCCACGGCAACGGCGCCGTGTCCATCGAGGTGGTCGACGACGGCGGCGGCTCACCGGCGGAGCAACCCGCCGGGGCTGGGGCCGGGATGGCCGGCATGCGTGAGCGGGTGGCGCTGTTCGGTGGGACGTTCGAGGCCGGCCCGGTCGCCGGCGGCGGTTGGCGGGTGGCCGCCAGCCTTCCGCTGCCCGACCGCGGCCCGGACGGCGGGGGCGTGCCGTGATCCGCGTACTGATCGCCGATGACCAGGCCCTGGTGCGCGGCGCGTTCCGGCTGCTCGTCGAGTCGGCTCCTGACCTGCACGTCGTGGGCGAGGCTGCCGACGGCGCCGAGGCGGTGGAGCTGGCCGCGCGCACCCGGCCGGACGTCGTGCTGATGGACATCCGGATGCCGGTGATGGACGGCCTGGCGGCCACCAGGCGGATCGTCGGCGAGCTCGACGGCGTGCGGGTCCTCGTGCTCACCACGTTCAACATCGACGAGTACGTGTTCGAGGCGCTGCGTGCCGGCGCGAGCGGTTTCCTGCTCAAGGATGCGCTGCCCGCCGACCTGCTCAACGGGATCCGCGTCGTGGCGGCCGGCGAGGCGTTGCTGTCACCGCGGGCGACCCGGCTGCTCGTGCAGCACTTCGCCGCCAGGCGTGGCCCGCAGCCGCCGACGCCGCGCGCCCTGGAGTCGCTGACCGACCGCGAGCGCGACGTGCTGCGCCTGATCGCCGAGGGGCTGTCCAACGCGGAGATCTGCACCGAACTGGTGATCACACCAGCCACCGTCAAGACCCACGTCAGCCACCTGCTCGCCAAGCTCGCCGCCCGGGACAGGGCGCAACTGGTGGTGGCCGCCTATACCAGCGGGTTCATGTCTCGCCCCGCGGGCTGACCGGCAAGTTCGGAGCTCGGGCCGATTCGCCCGGCCGCGCGGCTGCCTAGCGTCCCTGGTCATGACAACCACAGATTCCCTGACCGGGACCTCACTGCGAAGGGCCATCGCCGGCCACCCGGTGGCGTCCTACCTGGTCAGCTCGTTCGCGATCACCTGGGCGATCCTGTTCCCGATCACGCTTTCCGGCCAGCCGGCCGAGCTGGGCCTTCCGGCGGTCGTGCTGGTGGCCATGCTGCTGCCGGCGGTGCTGGTCACCGGGGCCGAAGGCGGCCGGCCCGCCGTCCGGGCCCTGCTGGCTCGGACGTTCCGGTGGCGGGTCCGCCCCGGCTGGTACGCGCTGGCGGCGTTCGGGCTGCCGCTGGCGGTCCTGCTTGGCGCAACGGCGTTTCGGGGTACCGAGCCCTGGCAGGTCGTGGCGGCCAACCCGTCGCTGATCACCGCCTACCTGCTGGCGCTGGCGATCTTCCCGGTGATCAACCTCTGGGAGGAGACCGGATGGATGTTCGTGCAGCACCGGCTGGCCGAGCGGCACGGGCCGCTGCCGGCGGCGGCCGTCACCGGCCTGCTGTTCGGGCTGTTCCACCTGCCGCTCTACGTCGCCCAGCCGACACCGGCCATGGTCGCCCTGGTCACGGTCGGTCTGATGGCGCTGGCCGTCCCGTTCCGCATCGTGATCTGGTGGCTCTACCGGCGCACCGGGCAGAGCGTCGTGCTGGTCGCGTTGTTCCACGCGTCCTTCAACGCCAGCAACGCCGACGACGGTCTGGTCGCGGTGGCGGTGCCCGGGGTGATGCCCTACGTCCTCACCGGGATCGCGCTGACCGGGGCGGCGGCGCTGGTCGTCCGGTGGCTTTCGCCAACCGCATGACCACCCACAGGAGTTCAGCGCAGGTGCTGGGCGAACCAGTCCAGGACGGCGGCATAGGCCTCGCGCGCGGCGGCTTCGTCGTAGCGGGGGCCTGTGTCGTTGAAGAAGGCGTGTTCGGCGCCGGCGAACGTGCGGATCTCGTAGGTCAGGCCGGCGGCCGCAAGCGCGGCCCCGGCCCGCTCGCGGGTGGCGTTGACCCTGGCGTCGTTGCCGGCGTAGACGGCGTAGACCGCGGCCCGCGCGCCGCCGAAGTCCGGGTTCTCCGGGCTGGGGCCGTAGAACGGGGCCGCGGCGGCGAGCCGCTGCTCGCCGGCCTGCAGCAGGTTCCAGGTCATGCCACCGCCGAAGCAGAAGCCGATCGCGCCGACGGCGGCGGACGGAACGCGGCGCTGCAACTCGTCGATTCCGGCCCCGAGGTCGGCGAGCAGGCGTTCGGCCGGGGCGTCGGCCAGCGCCGCCGGGGCGGCGGCCGGGTCGCTCAAGGAGGCGGTGCCGCCCTCGGCCGAGAGCAGGTCGACGCACAGCGCGGAGTAGCCGTCGCGGGCGAACCGGCCGACCAGGTCGTAGAAGTGCGGCGTCAGGCCGCGGTTCTCGTGGATCACCAGGACCGCGCCGCGCGGCTGCGCCGCCCCGGCCCAGGCCGCCTGCAGCTCACCGGACGGCCCGTCGAAGCGGACCGGCTCGCCGGGCGGTGACGCACCGGGGGTCGGCGTGCCGGTGGCACCTGGCGACGGTCCGGTCGCGCCTGGACCGGACGGGGGTGTGCTGGTGTCCGCGGCGCCACCACCGCCGTCACTGTCGCAGGCGGCGAGCAGCGCACTCGCCCCGACGACGCCGATCCCGAGCAGGCCGAGCCGGTGCAGGGCGTCCCGGCGGGTCAGCAGACCGTCGGCGTAGTCCTGCGTCACCTCGTCGACCAGGTAGCCGCGCAGCGCCACGGCTCACGCCACCTCTCTGGTCGGGGCTGCGAAGCGGAACTCGTAAACCGGCCGGTAGCGGTCGTCCAGCAGCGTGATCAGGCTCAGCAGCAGGACGAAGAACAGCGCCGGACCAAGGCTCAGGTCGCCGCGCACGAGCAGCAGGTCGGCGAGCAACACCAGGCCGACGTTGAGCAGTACCCGGGCGCCGAAGGCCGCCAGTACCGATTCGAGGCTGCGCCAGCGTCGGGCCACCCAGAGGCTGATGGCGGCGTTGACCAGCACGAATGCTGCGACGCCGAGGAACAGCTGCAAGGTGGACGACTCCCGGTCCGGCAGGATCTCGCCGAAGATCACGCTCAGGAAGCCGACGAGCGCGATCTTCTCGTAGGTGCCGGTGTAGAGCAGCCGGCGGCCGGCGACCCAGCGGTCGCGTTCGGCGGCGGTGCCGATCTCCTCGGGGAGTGGCTCGGCGGCGACCCGCCAGCCCCAGTCCGGGGCGGGCAGCCGGGACCGGTACCGCAACCACGCGAACAGCGCCAGTCCGGCCACGACGAGCGCCAGCACCACCGTGGCCACCGGGTACTTCGCGATCGTGTCGGTCACGTCGAGCTGGGCGATGTGGATCCAGTACTCCTGCGGCAGCTTGACGAAGATCCAGATGGCGGCCGCGATGAGGATCCAGGTCCGCATCGACAACCGCGTCGGGTTCCAGCGCAGCCGGATGATCTCGTAGGCGATGAAGAAGTATTCGAACGTGTTCGGGAAGATCAGCAGCATCGGCCGCCACTGCGTCAGTTCGAAGGCGACGACGCCGACGAGCCGGTAGAAGTACAGGAACCTGGCGACCCCGACGGCCGCGTCGCTCTGCCAGTTGCGCAGGGTCGTCAGGTAGGCGATGGCCAGGTAGTACACGTCCATCGCCTTGTCGTAGCTCTGGTAGCCGGGTGGGTCGTAGCCGAAGGTCTGGAAGATCGTCTGGTCGATCCCGTCCAGGATCAGCGCGGCCAGGATGGCCGGCAGCGGGAAGCGCGGGATCAGCAGCGGGATCAGGAACCGTGCGCCGACCACGGCCACGAAGACGGCTGTCTCCACCGGAGCCCTTCTGGTGTCCGGGCCGCCGCCGCGGCCCGGAGCCCGGGCCGCAACGACGTCTCAACTGCGCTACACCGACGACCGAAGGCGCAGGGCCATCACGAACTGGACGATTCCCATCAGGATCAGCCAGATGCCGGTGATGTAGACCAGCGTCAACAGGCTCATGTCCGGCCAGATGAGCACGACCAGCCCACCGACGATGCTGACCGCACCGAGCAGGCCGGCCACCAACCGCGTCGTGCCGCTGAAGCGCGAACCGAACGCGGTGATCAGCGCCACGACGCCACCGATGAGCCAGCTGATGCCGATGATCGTGGCGATGGTCAGCAGCGACACCGTGAGGTTTCGAAGGCACACCACGCCGCCGACGAGGAACAGCAGGCCCACGATCGCGTAGAACGCCCGCTCCACGCCGTCGGCATCACGCTCGGTGAACGCCTGCACGATGTCGACGATGCCGTGGACGAGGAGCCAGATCCCGAACAACACGGCCCCCACCAGCAGGGTCGCGTCCGGCCACACCAACATCAAGATCCCCAGGACGACCGAGGTGACCGCCCCGGCGATGGCAAGGCCCCACGCCAACTGCGCGACCTTGCGTACGTCGAGCGGCGCTGCCGACTCGTCGTACGACGTAGACGCCTCTGACGAAGCCGACGCTGTCGACGCCGCCGGCGCCGTCGTTGGTTCCATTGGGACAGAAGCCGACATCTGACCTCCAAAGTCATTGGATGAATCGGCTCGACCGCTGCGCGTCTGGGTTGGCGTCGCCGCAGGTCGAAATGCATGGTTTCAGCGTCGTGCGTACCGACACAAGACTCGTGACCAACCGGCATTACGCGGTCACGGTGAAGTTGTCACATCAACCGCGATTCGCTCGTCATGATGACGATCGAACGCGGCGGAGGAATCAGACCGATGAGCGAAGTCGACTGGCTGGCAGGACGATTCGAGGAGAACCGGCCGCGGCTGCGTGCCGTGGCCTACCGGATGCTCGGCTCGCTCAGCGAGGCCGACGACGCCGTGCAGGAGTCCTGGCTGCGGCTGTCCCGCACCGACGCCGGCGACCTTCGGAATCTCGACGGCTGGCTGACCACCGTCGTGGCCAGGGTGTCGCTGGACATGCTGCGCTCGCGCACGTCGCGGCGCGAGGAGCCGCTGGACGGCGTCACGGTCGGCCTGCCCGGCGCGGCTGCCGACGCCCGCTCCGAGCCCGATCGGCTGGGGCCTGAGGAGGAGGCGCTGCTGGCCGACTCGGTCGGCCCGGCGCTGCTCGTCGTGCTCGAGACGCTCGCCCCGGCCGAGCGGCTCGCGTTCGTCCTGCACGACCTGTTCGGCGTGCCGTTCGATGAGATCGCCCCCATCGTCGGGCGCTCGCCTGCCGCCGCCAGGCAGCTCGCCAGCCGTGCCCGCCGGCGCGTGCGAGGCGCCGCGCCCGCCGGATCGGCCGCGCCCTCCGGATCGGCCGCGCCCTCCGGATCGGCCGTGCCCGCCGGGCGAGCCGGATCGGCTGTGTCCGTTGGGCCCGAGCCTGGCGCGGTCCGTCAGCGGCAGATCGTCGACGCCTTTCTGGCCGCCTCCCGCAACGGCGACTTCGAGGCCCTGCTCGCCCTCCTCGACCCGGACGTCGAACTGCGCGCCGACGAGGCCGCCGTCGCCAGCGGTGCAGCGGCACTGCTGCGCGGAGCGGCCGCGGTGGCGCAAACCTTCTCCGGCCGCGCCAGGGCGGCCCACCTCGCCCTCGTGGACGGCGCGGCCGGAGCCGTCTGGTCCCGCGGTGGACAGCCGCGGATCGCGTTCCGCTTCGCCATCACCGGCGACAGGATCGCCGCGATCGACCTGATCGCCACCGACCTCGACCGTCTTGACCTGACGATCCTCGACAACCCTTGACCGATGGCCGAGGGTTGGTCGACGCACTCCGAACTCGATCTCACCGCCGGACCACCGGCCCCGCCGGGTGACCGGCGGTCCGGCGGTGATCGCCGGGTGGTTACCCGGCAGCCGACAGCTCGTACGACGCGGTGAGAGTCTGCGTCGACGAGCTGTAAACGCACATCTTGAGCAATGTCAGATCGGGACCGGCGACGAAGACGGTGTCAACGGTTGCGCCCGTGGTGGAGAAGACCGTGCCGACGAAGGCATAGTCCAGGTCGCTCGCGGTGAAGTCGATGTTGGCCGCGCTCTGGGTCCAGACGACGGCCTCGGCGCCACCGGCGGTCGCCGAGGTCCGGATGCTGGCTGTGGCAGATCCGTTGGTGATGTGCCCCAGGAAGCGGACGCCCGTGTCGGAACGGGTCTGGTCGGTGCAGAAGACGTCACCCGTTCGCAGGAAAGTGCCATTGTCCCAGGCTTGTGCGGGGGACACGGCGAGCAGCAGTCCGATCACTGCCGCCGCCGCGACGATGGCAATTCGGAGTGTCCTCATGGTCCCGCATACGCCCGCGCCCCGATCCCGGTTCACCCGCGGCGCCGCAGCGTAATGAGTTGATCACGAGGTTGTTGCCCCCTTTGAACGTTCAAACGGGGCAACAACCTCGTGATCAACTTCCAAGCGCTAGCCGATGCGCTCCAGTTCCGGCTGGGTTGAGGCGGGGCTGGTGCGCAGGGCGTACAGGCTGACCGGGACCCCGATCGCCACCACCAGCGCCGCGATCACCAGGGTGAACTGGTAGGCGCTGAGGAATGCGCCGAGCGGATCCGCGCCGTCGGTCAACTCGGCGGCCTGCCGGGTGCTGAGAATCGCGCCGAGAACGGTGACGCCGAGCAGGCCGAACACCTCGCGGCTGACGTTGAGCACGCCGGAGGCGACGCCCTCGCGGTCGGCCGGCAGCAAACCGATGATCGTCGCGGTCAGCGGGACAAGCAGGCCGGCGCCGACGCCGTAGGCGAGGAACCAAGGCATCAGCTCCGACAGGCTGCCCTCGGCGCCCACCGAGGACATGCCGAGTACCGCTGCGGCCATCAGCGCCAGCCCACCGGCGACGGCACGGTGCGTGCCGACGCGAGCCGCGATCGAACCGGACGCGGCGGCCACGAACGCCATCACCAGCGCCATCGGGACGAACGCCACGCCGGCCTTGGTCGGCGAGAACCCGAGCACGTTCTGCAGGTACAACGAGGTGAAGAAGTAGATGCCGAACACGCCGAACGCCCAAAGGCCCATTGCCGCCACGCCGCCGGAGAACACCCTGGACCGGAACAGCGACACGTCCATCATCGGGTCCTCCGATCGCAGTTCGATCACCACGAACGCCACCGCGGCCACGGCGGAGATCACGAACAGGCTGGTGATCAACGTGGACGTCCAGCCGTGGCCGGCGCCCTCGATCAGGGCGTAGGTCAGGGCGAACAGGCTCACCGACGAGGTGGTCAGGCCGGGGACGTCCAGCCGGCGCCGGACCAGGTCACGCTGCCTGTCGATGCTGAAGGCCGCCATCGCGAAGGTGATCACGCCGACCGGGACGTTGATCAGGTAGATCCAGCCCCAGTGCCAGTTGTCGCTGATGATCCCGCCGGCGACCGGACCAAGAGCCAACGCGATGGCGCTGGCGGCGCTCCAGATGCCGACCGCCAGGGCGCGCTCGCGCGGCTCGGGGAAGGCAGCCGGCAGGATCGCCAGCGAAGCGGGGGTGAGCAGTGCCGCGCCGACGCCCTGCAGGGCCCGGCTGGCGATCAGGATGGTGCCGGTGTCGGCCAGTCCCGCGGCCAGCGAGGCGGCGGTGAACACCGCGAGCCCGGCCAGGAACACCCGGCGCCTGCCGTACACGTCGGCGAGCCGGCCGCCGACGAGCATCAGCCCGGCGAAAACCAGGATGTAGCTGCTCACGATCCACTCCAGGCCGGAAAGGCTCAGCCCGAGCGCGCTCTGGATGGTGGGCAGGGCGACGTTGACGACGTTGTTGTCCAAGTAGGTCATGAAGGTGGCCAGCGACACCGCTGTCAGGGCCCACCACCGCAGAGACCGGTCCATGCGTCCTCTCCTATACGCTGTACTTGTACTGTGTACAGGAGACATGTACGACGTATAGTTGTCAAGTGACCGAAGAGGAGAAGGCCCGACTGACCCGGCAGGTCCTGGTCACCCAGGCGCTCGCCCTGGCCGATGCCGAGGGCCTGGAGGCGGTCACCATCAGGCGGCTGGCCGAGGAGCTCAGCGTCACGCCGATGGCCCTGTACTGGCACGTCAAGAACAAGGACGAGCTGCTCGTCGCGATGTCGGACCAACTCCTCGCCGAGGTCACGCCACCGGAAACGGGCCCAGAGACCGGCCCAGAGACCGGCCCAGAAACCGGCCCAGAAACCGGCACCGACGACCTGCCGTGGAACCGGCAGCTCCGGATGATGATCGGCGCGCTGCTCGGCGTCATGCGCGCGCACCCGTGCGCGACGGCGCTGTTGAACACCGCCGACAACACCCAGTCCGAGAACTTCACCAGGGCCACCGAGGTCGCGCTCGACCTGCTCACCAGGGCCGGGTTCTCGCTACCGGAGGCGTTCCTTATCGCTTCCCAACTGCTGCACGACGTCATCGCGCTGGCCGCGGGACACCCGAGCTGCGCGCCCGGCATGACCGAGGAGCAGCGCCGCCAGGATCGCCTGGCGATGCAGTCGCTGCCGATCGACCGCTACCCCCTGCTGGTCGAATACGCGTCGATCGAGGAGATGGACCGCGAGCAGTACTTCGGCTTCGGCCTCGACCTGATCATGGCGTGGGTGGGGGCGGTGGCCAGCAGCCGCACCGCCAGCGGGCTCTAGACCGTCGCGCCGAAAGGCTTGCGTGTCCTGACCGCGAGCATGGTCGGCGTCGGCCCGCCACCTTCGGTGAAACGTTCCAGGACGAATCCGGCGTCCAGAAACGCCTGCAGTAGCTGCGGCAGCGGGCGGTGCACGGCGCCCACCTTGTCGCGCAGGCCCTGGTCGGTCCACGACTGCCGGGTCCAGTAGCTGTCCAGGTAGCCGGGCCGGATCACGACCGCGTCGCGGTCGGTGTGGTCGGCGAACCCACCGCAGAAGCACGGATGCACGCCGACGTGCACGAACACCGCGCCGGGCGCGAGCACCCTGGCCGCCTCGCGCAGGACGGCCGGGTACTGCGGCATGTCGGTGTGCACCATCACGGCGATCGCGGCGGGCAGGCTGCCGTGCCGGACCGGCAGCCGCCGCGCGTCGGCGCGCACGACCGGCAGCCGCCCGGTGGCGTGCCGAAGCATGCCGGCCGAGACGTCCACCCCGACCGGGGTCCAACCGAGGTCGCGCACCCTGGCCGCGTGCACACCGGTACCGCAGCCGATCTCCAGGCAAGGTCCGGCACCTGGGCCGAGCAACAGGTCGATGGCACGGCCGATGCCCAGCGGATCCAGCCCGGCCTGCGGGCCGAGGAACTCCTGCTCGTACCAGTCGGCGATCTGGTCGTAGGCCACCATGTGCCGACTACTACTCCGTCGACCGGGCCCCGGACGACGATTTCTGCCCAGAGCGCACGTCCGGCTCTGGATCCCGCAGGTACGCGTGCGCGGCAAGGGCCAGGCACAGGACGCCGTTGAGCACGCCGACGGTGACGTCGCTGAGGTAGTGCATGCCCCGGTACAGCCTGGCCACGGCGACCGCCAGCGGTACGACCAGCGGCACCACCAGCAGCCCGGCCAGCAGCCAGCCTGGCATCGCGGGTTCGCGCCGGCGGTGCCAAAGCAGCAGCAACAGCGCCAGCCCGCCGTAGAGAGCGGTGGCCGCCCCGACGTGGCCGGACGGGAAGCTCGACGTCGGGGGCGCCGGATCGAGGTGCTCTACCGGCGGTCGCTCCCGCTCGACGGGGAACGTGGTCAGCGTGAACGTGGTCGACGCCAGCGCCACCGCGATCATCAGGAACACGGCCTCCCGCCACCGGCCGCACAGCAGCCGCAGCAGCGTCGCGACGATCGCGGTGCAGACGATGATGATCTCGGTGTTGCCGATCATCGACCCGTAGTGGGTGAGGGTGTCCAGCTGCGGCGTCCGGCGGGCCTGCAGGAAGCGGTTGACTGTTGTCTCGCCGCGCAGCATGTCACCGAGCACGTGCGCGACCAGCAGCCCCAACGTGGTCAGCAGCAGGAAGATCCCCAGTGCCCGCAGCGCGACCAGGTGGACGAACCGGTGCCAGGTATCGGCGAGCAACGCCCTGGGCCGGCCTCGGGTGTCAAGTGGCGACGGCAACGTCGCCTCTCAGCTCGTCACGCGCAGCGGGGTGTCGGCGGCGGCCTGCCCGGTGCGGCGCAGCTTGTGCCACGGCAGGAAGGCGCCGGCCGCCGCTGTCACCATGGCCTGCACCAGCACCAGGTACATCAGGAAGCGGTAGACGATCTGCTGCAGCGGCAGCGACCACAGGATCCCCAGGCGTTCCCGGTCAAGCCGGAAGGCCACCACCGCGATGATCGTCTGCATCAGCAGCAGCCCTCCCCACATCAGGGCGGCCCTGGCCGGGTTGAACATCAGCACGTACACGGCAGCGACGTCGACGACCGGTGCCAGCAGCGGCAACAGGACCTGGAACAGCAGCAGGTAGGGCAGGCCGCGGCGGCCGAGCCGGCCCGCCTGGCCGCGCTCGATGATCGAACGCCGGTGCCAGTACATCGCCTGCAGCGTGCCGTAGCACCAGCGGTAGCGCTGCTTCCACAGCTCGCCGAGGCCGGCCGGTGCCTCGGTCCAGGCCCGGGCGTTCTCCGCGTACATCACGCGCCACTCGGCGCGCAGCAGTTCCATGGTCAGGTCGGTGTCCTCGGCCAGGGTCTCGCCCGGCACACCGCCCATCCGCATGACCGCGTCGCGGCGGAACGCGCCGACCGCGCCGGGCACGGTGGGCATGCAGCGCAGCGCCTCGAACATCCGACGGTCCAGGTTGGACCCGATCACGTACTCGATGTGCTGCCACTGGCCGAGCAGCGTCGACCGGTTGCCGACCTTGGCGTTGCCGGCAACGGCGCCGATCTCGTGGCCGATCTCCGGGTCGGCGAACGGCCGGATCAGCTCGGAGACGGTGTCCGGTTCGAACACCGTGTCGCCGTCGACGAGCACGACGAGCTCGGTCCTGGCGGCGGCGATGCCGGCGGTGAGCGCGGCGGCCTTGCCTGCGTTGCGCTGGCGGATGACCGTGACGTTGGTCATCCCCAGCCGGTGCACGACCTCGTCGACGGCGGCGACGGTGCCGTCGGTCGAGCCGTCGTCGACGACGATGACGTGCACCGGGTGCCGGCTGTTCACGATCGAGCGCACGGTGCCGGCGATGCCAGCCTGCTCGTTGTACGCCGGCACGATCACGGTCACCGGCAGCTGCCAGTCGAACCGGTACGGGTGCCGCCTGGAGCGCCGGCTGTGGCGCACGGCGTAGATCAGCACGAGCGCGACCCGCAGCACGATCAGCACCGACACGATCGCCAGCAGCCACAGCAGCACGGAGCCGAGGACTCGCGCGAACTGGGCGGTGGCGATCGACGCCATGCCCAGGACGCGCTGACCGATGCTCGCGGGCCCCGTCGTGTCGGTCGCGCCGATCGCCCCGGACACGGTCTCGAACCGCCAGCCGTCGGCCTTCAGCTTGGTGATCAGCTGGTCGACCGCGGCCACGGTCTGGCTGCGCTCCCCACCGCCGTCGTGCAGCAGGGCGATCGCTCCGCGCTGGTCGGGTGGGGTGGACTTGTCGACGATCGCGCCGACCCCGGGACGTTGCCAGTCGGTCGGGTCCAGGTCTGCGAGTACGACCAGGTAACCGCGGCCGGCGACCCGTTGCGTCTCGGTCCAGCCGGGGCCGTCGAGGCCGCTGGGGGTGGACGAGTACGGGGGCCGCAGCAGAGCCGTCCGCTGGCCGGTGGCACCGTTGATCACCAGCTCGGCCTGCCGGACCTCCCAGTCGGCCTTGGCCGGCGACGAGGCGCCGAGGTCGGCGTGCGTGGTGGTGTGGTTGCCGATCTCGTGGCCATCGGCCGCCACCCGGCGCAGCAGCAGCGGGTGCTTGGCGGCGTTGACCCCGGTGACGAAGAACGTGGCCGGCACGTCGTGCTTGCGCAGCACGTCGAGGATCTGCGGCGTCCACACGGGATCGGGGCCGTCGTCGAACGTCAGCACCATGGTCTTGTCCGGCACCGAGATCGACTGGGGCTCGTTCCTGGCGTCGATCACCGGGCCGCCCTCGCGCAGCTGGGCCGGAGCGGCCTCACCGGGTGGTGGTGGCGGCAGCTCGTGACCGGAGGGGCCGACCCGGCGCAGCAGCACGGTGTCGACGCCGAGACCGATCACCAGCACCATCAAGGTGATCAGCAGCAGGAACCAGTGCGCGCGCGGCGGTGGCAGGCGGTTCGCCATGGTCAGCCACCTGCCGTGGCGCTGGCGCTGGTGTCGGCGGCGGCCGTGGTCTCGGCGGACGTCGGTGCCGCGGTCGTCGGTGCCGCGGTCGTCGGTGGTGCGGTCGTCGATGGTGGCGGTGGTGGCGGTGGCGGAGCAGACGATCCCGGCGGCGGGACCGGGCCCGAGGTCGGCGCGCCCGGCGCCCCCGGCGAGCTGGGTGCGCCCGGGACCGCTCCAGCTGACGTCGTGGCTGCCGGCGATGGCTCACCGCTGGTGCTCGGCTCGCCCGTCTCACCGGGCGTGACGCCGGTCTGAGGGGTCTCGCCGCGCACGCCAGGCGGGAGCGGCAGCTTGGCCAGCGGCGGCATCGGAGCGCCGAACACCGACATCAGCAGCAGCATCAAGTACCCGACCGCCAGGGCTGCGACGACGGCGAGCGTAATGATCAACGCGCGCCGCCGGCGGCCGGAAGGATCGACGAAAACGGGCGTTGGCTCCTTCTCGGTCACCGCCATCGCATACCCAGGCCTGCGGTTCAGAAAACGCCAAGGGTGGCTCAGGTCACCGCAGAGGTGGCTCAGGCGTGGCGGCCGGGCGGCTTGAGCGGATCGTGCCCGATCGACATCAGCCGGTGCCGCCAGGCGTCCTGCCCGGCGGTGGGCTCCAGGTCGTCACGGCGCTGGTCGTGGACCTTGTCGACGACGCGCTGCATCACCTTCAGGTCGCTGTCGTCGAGGTCGCCGCGGCGCTTGCCCATGATCCGCAACACCCGCTGCCCCATCGGCGGCCCGGCGTGGTCCGGCAGCTCCTCACCGTTCTCGGTGGCTGCCTCGGTGCGCAGCCAGTCCGCGAGCTCACGCGAGGTCATGTTGACGACCCGGTGGAACTCGTCCCACAGCTCCTGGTCCTGATCGTTGGGAAAGCTCTTGGGTGGTGGAGTGCTCATGGGTGTGCGTGTACCCGGCACCTGTGACCCCGAACCGGGCGCCGCTCAGTAGGCGTGCACCGTGGCGGTGGTCAGCCGGGGGACGGCGTGCTGAAGCCGGTGCTCGGCCTCGTGGGCCAGCTGGTGCGCCTGCTGCCGGGTGAGTACATCGGCGACGGCAAGGTCGACCTCGGCGTGAAGCGTGTGGCCGATCCAGCGCAGCCGGATCCGCTCGACGGCAGTCACGTGGTCAACCGCGAGCAGCGCCGCCTCGGCCCGGTCGACCAGCTCCGGGTCGACCGCGTCCATCAGCCTGGCCAGCACCTGCCGGCCTGCGGTCCAGGTCAGGGCCGCGATCGTCACAGTGATCAGTAGGCC
>OBLK01000216.1_pt1 | contig 17251 bp, 3 predicted proteins | sample 1518871 | NCBI WGS metagenome assembly OBLK01 (sample SAMEA2464837, study PRJEB22497) | soil metagenome | biome: Grassland; feature: Farmland; material: Clay | place: Australia | collected 2013-02-01 | depth 0.8 m
CGCGAGCCGCCGCCACGGCCAGCGCGAGGGGCAACCGCGCGCACACCGTGACGATCTCGTCGACCGCTTCGGGTTCAACGGAAACCCGGTCCGCGCCGAGCCGGTTGACCAGCATCTGCCGGGCTTCCGCTGCGGGCAGCAGGTCCAGGGCGAGGGGTTGCGCGCCCTCGGCGGTGACGAGGCCGGTGAGCTCACAGCGGCTGGTGACCAGTGCCAGGCAGCCGGGTGCACCGGGTAGCAGGGGGCGGACCTGCGAGGCGTCGCGGGCGTTGTCCAGCACGACCATGATCCGCTTTCCGGCCAGCAGGCTGCGGAACAGGGCGCTCTGCGCATCGAGGTCGAGGGGGATGCGCTGCGGCGCCACCCCCAGCGCGTCGAGAAAGCCGCGGACCGCCGTGGCCGCCGGCAAGGGCCTGTCGCTGGGGTCGAACCCCCGCAGGTTGACGTAGAGCTGCCCGTCGGGAAAGCGGTTGGCGACCCGGTGCGCCCAGTGAATCGCCAGCGCGGTCTTGCCGACCCCGGCGGTGCCTTCGATCGCCGAGATCGCGACCGCCGCCGGCCGGTCGGCGCCAGAGCCGAGAAGAAGGTCGAGCTGGCGAAGTTGGGACTCGCGGCCAGTGAAGCAGGCGAGATCGGCGGGCAGTTGCATCGGTCGAACTGGCCCTGTCCCCGGAGCCGAGACCGCCGGCGACCCGGCCGTCGGCCCCGCGAGGTCGGGGTCGTCGCGCAGGATGGACTCGTGTAGACGCTGGAGCGCGTCGCCGGGGTCGAGGCCCAACTCCTCTCCGAGCTCGTGGCGGATGCGGTCATAAATCCGCAGCGCCTCGTCCGGGCGCGCGCACCGATGCAGCGCGAGCATCAGCTGGCCGGTCAGCCGTTGGCGGTGCGGGTTGTCCTCGACGATCGCGACCAGCTCATTGACCAGCTCGCGATGCCTGCCGAGGTGGAGCATGGCTTCGGCCCGGTCCTCGATCGCGGCCAACCGGGCGTCATCCAGGTGCTGGCACAGCCGGGCCCGGGTGGCCTCGACCGTCACACCCGTCAACGCCGGCCCCCGCCACAGGGCCAGCGCCTCGTCGAACAGGGACACCCGCCGCTCGTCGTCGGGTTCCGTCCGGGCCATCGCGACCTGCCTGCGGAACTGGTACACATCCACCCGCGCGAAGTCGCACCGCAGCGCGTAACCGTCCGGTTCACTCACGAGCGCCACGCCGTGCGCGAAGGCGCCCTGCCTGTCGAAGATCGAGCGGAGCCCGCTGACGCGGGTGTGGACCATCGCCCTGGCGCTCTTCGGCGGACTGTCCGGCCACACCAGGTCGACCAGACGAGATATCGGCACGAGCCGGTTGGTCTCGAGTGCCAGCAAGGCGAGCACGAACCGTTGCCTGCGCACGCCCAGGCTGACCGGTCGCCCGTCGGACCAGGCCCGCACCGGGCCCAGAAGTTGAAACCTCACCCTGCCCTCCATGGTGACAAGGGAGAAAACGTGGAGGGAATGTGGTGCGCCCACGGTCACCGTACTCACCGAAGGTGATCGATGGACGACGCGATCGGCCGGAAATTCGGTGCATTTCGAGTGTCTTTGCAGTCGGGCGGCGGTGCGCCGTCCTGGGCACCGCGGTGACGGGTGGGTTGGTCATGACAAGTGGCGCACAAAGAAAGACAGCTACAGCGATCTTGGTATCGGCGCTCGTCATGAGCGGTCTCGTTGTCGTCGTGGCTCGCGAAGCGGCGGCGGCCGCTCCCCCGGACTGGCTGGCGACCCTCGAGGAATCCCAGCGTGCGAACGAGGTCACACCTATCCCGTGGCGGGAGTCGTCGGCGCCGGCACCGCTGGCGAAGAGCACCGGCATGGAACCGGAGGAGTTCCACTTCCCCGAGCCGGCCAGTTGGGTCGTACCGCTTGACGAGGAGGCGGCGGGGGCGGATGACCGCCCGGTACGCGTGACACGTAAGGCCGTCGTGGCTTCCGGCGGCGCGCTCGGCGTGGAGGTGTTCGACCGGGCGACCGCGCAGCGGATCGGCGCGTCCGGCTTCGTGTTCAAGGTCTCTGGCGACCGGGCGCTGCCGGTGCAGTTGTCGATCGACTACTCCGGTTTCGCCAATGCGTACGGCGCCGGATATGCCGACCGGTTACGAGTCGTCGCGCTGCCGGAGTGTGCGCTGGCTCAGCCACGACCGGCCGACTGCGCGATCGCCGTGACGCCGTTGCCGGCCCGCAACGACGACTCGGCGCAAACCCTGGTCGTCGACGTGCAAGACGTTTCGAAGACCGGCATCTTCGCGGTGATCTCGGCGGTTGGCGGCGATCAGGGTACGTCCGCCGCCACGCCGCTGTCGCTGTCGAGCAGCTGGCAGGTGGCGCCCGGCTCGGGTGCGTTCACGTATTCGTACCCGATCGATGTACCCGCGCCGGCAGCCGGCACCGCGCCGTCGGTGTCGTTGGGCTATTCGTCCGCGGGGATCGACGGGTTGACGCTCGCGCGGAACACTCAGGCCCCCGCGACCGGCGGCGGCTGGTCGGATTTCGGCAATGCATTCATCGAGCGGCGCTACGAACCCTGCATCCGGAACTTCCCGTATACCAGCGACCTGTGCTGGATGACCGACAATGCCACGATCTCGCTGGCCGGTGTGTCCGGCCCGCTGATCCCGGTCAACGCGGCGCACACCGAATGGCGGGCGCAGTCCGATCCTGGGTGGAAGATCGAGCGGCTCATCGGCGCTTCCTACACGAGCATCTACGAGCGGCAGTACTGGAAGGCGACCGGACCCGACGGCACCCAGTACTTCTTCGGCTACGGTCACATGCCCGGCCAGCAGACCAGATCGATCCTGGCCGTCAACGTCATCGCCGACAACGAAGGTGAGCCGTGCGATGTCCCTGGCCCCGATGTCGGGTCGTGCGACCAGGGCTGGCGTTGGTACCTGGACCGGGTGGTCGACCCGGACGGGAACACGCAGTCCTTGGTGTACGAGCGCCAGGAGAACTGGTTCGCCGCGATCGGCGGCTACCCCGGCCACATCGCCAACTCCAGGTACGACCGGGCCGCCATGCTCACGGCCATCTACTACGGCGGGCGCGGCTGGGACGCCAGCACCTACGCGGCAAGGGTGACGTTCGGGCTCGAATGGCGCTGCACCTACCTCGTCGCGGCATGTCCACCCGCGACTGCGGGGCATTCGGGATTCCCCGACGTGGCGACGGACCTGATATGTGCCAAGGACAGGGCATGCTCGGTGTACGCGCCGGCCTTCTTCAATGCCAGGCGGTACTCCCACGTCCGGACTGAGGTGAAAGTCGGCAGCGCGTGGATGCCGGTCGCCCAGCACAACATCATCCACAGCTTCGGTGATGGCCTCAACGGCGTCGCCCGTAAGCTCCAGCTGGAAGAGCTCCAGCACGCCGGCATCGCCTTCGGCAAGCTCAACGCCTATCCGACGACGAAATTCGACTACGTGTACCACGACAACCGGGTCGACCACGGTGGCAATGTCACCAAGGCCATGCGGCACAACCGGGTCAACAAGATAACGAACCCGTTCGGCGGTGTGATTACCGTCACGTACTTCAGAAACCGCGGCTGTTCGTCCACATACAACCCGTATCCGCGTTGGGACCTCAATGACAGGGACTGCTTTCCTCAGTCCATCAGGGATGGCGGTTCCCTGCGCACAGGGGTGTTCAACAAGCATCTGGTACAGCAGGTCGTCGAATCTGCCGGAGTCGGCTCACCGGCCGTGACAACCACATATTCCTACGAAGGCACTCCGGCTTGGGGGTTCGACTCAGGTGCGTTCTCGCGTGACGAGGACGAGACCGGCTGGTCGGTCTGGCGTGGCTATGAAACCTCGCTCATCGCGAAGGGGACCGCGAAGACACGGGTGCGGGTGTTCCGCGGCTGGGACGGCGATCCCATGCTGGTGCAGGATGCCGGAAACTGGGTCCCGCTCGGTCGTCGCAACGTACAGACCTACGAGCTCGGCCGGCCGACCGTGGCGTATGTGGACCATCCCGGGCTGGCCGGTCGGGTGTTGGAACAGCAGCAGCTCGGCACGTTGAGCGGCGTGGGCGAGACCGCCGTGCAGGCGCAGCGCCACGAGTACGAGCGGCGGATCACCTTCGACGTGCCGGACACGTACCGGTTCGACCCCGAATGGCTGGGCTTGACCTCGACGACGGAGAGTGTCTTCAGCGCGCCCGGGGTGTCCCGCGAGCGGCGCAGCCGGACGACGTACAACGCGAGCTTCCAGGCCACGACCACGCTGGAGGAGGGCTGGCTGGATGTCGTGGGTGACGAGCGTTGCTCGATCACGACCTATGCCGACAATCCCGCAGCCGGCCTGTTCGTATATCCGGCGGTGAACAAGCTGGTCGCCGGCGGTTGCGGTGGCACGCAGGTGTTGTCGCTGTCGGAGACCTACTACGACGGCAGCACGACGCTCGGGGCGGCCCCGACCAGGGGCAACCCGACCCGCCAGCGGACCCTGATCGAAGGCGTCCGCTGGGCGGAAACCACGACGGATTTCGACGCGCTGGGCCGCCCGACGAGGGCGACCGACGCGAACGGCGGCGCCACGACGACGACCTACGGGGTGACCGCCGGAGCCCCGGTGACACAGATTCCCATCAGGACGACGGTGACCAACGCACTCGGGCACCAGGTGGTCACCGACTTCCATCCCGAGTTCGGGGTACCCAAGCGGCAACAGGACATCAACGGCAATGTCACCGAACACTGGTACGACGAGTTCGGGCGCATGACCGCGGTGTGGCTGCCTACCGAGCCCGTCGACTTCGCCGAGGCGTCGTGGAAGTTCTCCTATGACATCACGAACAAGGCTGTCAGGTCGCAGCGACTCGTATCGGACGCGCGAACCGGCGCGGTGGTGTTCGAGGACGGTTGGGTGATCTACGACGGATTCTGGCGCGAACGTCAGAGCCAAGGCGTCTCGGGTGTGACCGGAAAGGTACTGGTCTCTGAGACGACCTACGACGACCGCGGTCAGCTGCGTGACGAGATGGTGGAGCAGGCGATAACAGGCACGCCGGGCAGATATCTCAGCGGGGGGACGAGCTGGCTCAACCGGACCCGTCACAGCTATGACGAACTTGGCCGTGTCGTTCGCAAGGAATGGCTACGCGGCAGCTCGGTCGTGCACGCGACGGCGGCGTCGTACGGCGTCGACTCCGTTACCGTGACCGGGCCCGACGGCCGCCGGGTGCGGGAACGCGTCGACGGTCTCGGCCGCACGGTCGGCCTGGACGAATACGACGGGCAAGCGTGGGCGGCCAGCAGTTACGGCTACGACCTCGGTGATCGGCTCACGTCCGTGGCCGATCCGGCCGGAAACCGGATCGGCTACACCTACAACCTCGCGGGGTGGCGGACCGGCCAGCAGGACCCGAACCGGGGAGCCGCGACCTTCGGCTACGACAACGCGGGTAACCAGACACGCGTGACCGATGCGCTGGGCAATCAGATCCACAACATCTACGACGCCCTCGGTCGGCAGATCGAGCGGCGTGCCGGCTCGGCGACGGGAACGCTGCTGGCGTCGTGGGTGTATGACACCGCGCCCCGCGGGACGGGCAAGTTGCACCGCGAGACCACCCACACAACTAGTGGCAACTGGGTTTCGGAGACGGTCGGCTACGACATCAAGGGCCGCCCGACGGGGAGCAGACTCGTGGTGCCGGCCGGAATCGCGGGCTTGTCGGGGTCCTATTCCGTCACCCAGACCTACGATCGGGCGGACCGGGTACGGTCGGTGGCCTATCCGGCGATGGGCGGCCTGCCCGCCGAGACGGTGACCACCGAATACAACAACCTCGGCCTGCCGACCCGCATGGCGGGTCTCGAGGAATACGTGTGGGGCGCCACCTACGACGACCGTGGCCGCAAGGTGTCGGCCGGGTACGGGCCCCGACCCGGGGGCATCACCTGGATGGCCAAGAACTGGACGTACAACGTGGACCAGCAGGTCAACGGATCGGAGACGCTGGTCGGCGGATCGATCGTCGCCGATCACGAACTGGTGTTCGACTTCGCTGGAAACCTGACCGAGAAGCTCACGCGCCAGAACGGGCAGTCGTGGCGGGAGTGCTTCGGCTATGACGAACGCAGCGGGCTGCCGTCGGCACACACCGTCGCGGTTTCCACCGCCTGCGCCGGCGGCACGCCGGGCACCGGGGACCGATCGTATGTACACAGTTACCGGTACACCCCGGACGGTAACTTGACCGCGCGGGTCGAAAACGGCGCCAGCACCGCCTACACCTATCCGGCGGCCGGCGCGGCGCGGCCACATGCACCGACTCGAGTGGGCGCCGACAACTACGTCTGGAATGCTCTGGGAAACCTGGTCTCCCGAAACTCGGAGACGTTCTCCTGGGATGTCCAGGGCATGCTGCAGTCGGTGACCAACGCCGGCGGGACAACCTCGTTCGTCTACGACGCATCAGGAAAGCGGTTGCTGCGCCGCACACCGGACGGCCGCGCCACCTTGTACGTGGCCGGCCACGAAATCACGGTGAGCAGCGGCGGTAGCGTGCTCAGCGGGGTGCGGCCCTACACCTTCGACGGTCAGCTGGTCGCCACCCGCACCACGGGTGGCGTCGAGTACCTGGTGAGCGACGCGGCCGGATCGGTGGAGCTGGCGGTCAGGTCGGCCCAGGCGACGCCCACGGCGACCCGCGCGTACGAACCCTACGGCCAAGTGCGCTCGCAGTCCGGCGACATCGCCACCGATCGCGGCTTCCTCGGGCAGGTCGAGGACGCCGCCACCGGGCTCTCGTACCTGAACGCCCGTTATTACGACACCTCGATCGGGCTCTTCATCTCGGCGGACGCGCTCTACGACACCGGAAAGGTGAAGTCGCTCAACCCGTACAGCTACTCGGCCAACAACCCGACCACGTTCGCCGACCCCAGCGGGCTGTACTCGATGTACACCTGGGGTCTCGAGGTGGAGAACTCACGTCTGCGGGCACAGAACAAGGAACTCATCGCGCACATCGGACGGCTGGGCAACCACATCGAGCACCTGCAGGATGTGATTCGCAAGCAGCAGAAGGCCATCAACAAGCTGGTCAGCTACGCCAGGGCGCTCGAAGCGGAGATCGCCCGGCAGGCGAGCATCATCCGGCAACTGCAGGCCAGGGTCGCATACCTGGAAGGGGTCGTAGCCGCCCAGCAACGCGAGATCAGCAGGCTGCGCTACGTCGTCGCCCGCCAGCAGCAGATCATCCGGTACCAGGCCGGGGTCATCCGCTACCAGGCCGGAGTGATCAGTTACTACAAGGGCGTCGTGAACGTGCTCGGCTTCCGGCTCTGGGGTGGGACGCCCCAATACGGGTGGGTGATGCACAGCATCCACTCCTTCAGGGGCATCCCGGCCGGTGCCTTCAACTACGACCGGATAAGCATCCTGCAGGCCACCATCGCAACCAAGAACGCCCTTATCGACCGCCTCTCCGGCGCGGGCGCCGCCGGTGGTGGCGGTAGGGCCCGCATCCAGACCTCCAGCCTGTCCACCCTGTCCGGCTCGGGAGTCGGGAGTATCAGGCTGGTCAGCCACCAGGACGACGAAGACGAATTCCTCGATGACCTGTTCGAGTGGAATGACCGCGATTTCGAGACCGACGGCAGCATCGGCAAACGAATCGGCAAGGGCATCGCCTGGTGCTTGATGTACCTCATCTGCGATGTCCCGAAGCCCAAGCCTCCGAACGGTGAACCGGTCGACCCACCATGGCCACCCCCAGTGGTGCAACCAGAGGACTTCACGATTCTGGACACCTGGTACATCTAAGCCCCAGAGCCTGTTCCTGAACTCCGCTGCTGGCGCCCCGGTGATCCAGCGGGAGTTCAGGACCAGGCTCCCACCTGCCCATTGCCGCCCCGTGCGAATGTGGCATCGCGGCACGACGACCGCTTCCAGCACCGCACCATCGGTTCCTGCACACCCCCGGGGAACGTGGCCGTACCGGACGGATAGCCGGTGACGCCGGCTTGGGTCAGCGAACGGGTGCTGGCGCGGGAACGTCGTGGCGGGCGAAGACCGGATCGCCCGGCCGTGCCGTCGTGCTCAGGTCACCAGCACCTGCTGTCGCGGCGGGCGCTTCGGTGACGGTGTAGACGCGGACCGAATTGGCGCTGGTGCGCACCACGTAGGCGACGATCGTGCCGTTGGAGCTGGTGAAGCTGAACGCGGTGGGGTCGGTCGCATAGGTCTCGAACGGGTCCTGGGCGATGATCCAGTTGCCCCAGCTGCCGGACCCCTGCGCGGTCTCTCCGGCGTAGTAGACGTAGCCGTCGGTGCCGCGGGCGTAGACACCGACGCGGCCGGTGACCGGGCTCAGCAGCGCGCTCGGCGAACCGGCCGGGGTGAACGTCAGGGTGCCGACTGGCTCCCAGACCCCGGTGAATGCGCCGCCGGTGTCCTGCAGCTGGGTGACGATCTGGCCGCTGCCGTCGCGGGCGAAGACCCGCAGCCGGTAGCCCGGCATGAGCACCACTGCCGGGGTGCCGGTGAACCCGCTGCCACCCAGGCTGGTCCACGCCGAGAGCGCGCCGTTCTGGTAGGTCGCCGCCTGCAAGGTGCCGTTGGTGTCCACGGCGATGACGGTGGCCGCGGCGTTGGCCACCGCGGCCGTGACCGGGGTGCCGGTCAGCCCGGTCCCGCCGAGCCGGCGCCAGGCCATCAGCGAATTGGTGGTGGCGTCCTGCGACCGTGCCCACAGCGCTCCGTCGGCGTCGACGGCGAAGGCGACCTCGAGGCCGTCCGTGAGCCGAACCGGAACCGGCGGCGAGGCCATCCGACCGCCCAGGTCGGACCACGCCGTCCAGTCGGGGCTGCCGGCGGCCGCCTGGGTGCGGCTCCAGACGTCGCTGGTGACGTTGTGACCGGCGAGCCGGATCAGCCCGGACCCGTTCTCGAACAACCCGACCCGGCCACTGAACGCCTCGTTGCCGGACAGCACCGTCCACTGCGTCGAGCCGAAGTTGTCCGGATCCTGCCGGCCGTGCAGCAGCCGGCCGATGTTGTCGGTGTAGGCGTACTCGATGTTGCGGGACGAACCCTGCACCACCGTCGTCGGCGCGAACTGCTCGACCGGAACCGGAGGCCGCGCCGGAGTGTAGGAGATGTTCAGGCGGCACGTGTCGGTGGTCGCCGTGACGTTGGGGTAGTTGTTCCAGCCCCTGCCGATGTGGCGAGCCAGCACCGGCCAGGTGTTGTTGTCCTCGCGATACCGGTACTGGAACAGGTCACCATCGCCCTGTATGCCGAACAGGGTGTCCCCACCCACCGAGAAGATGCCCCTACTGTGCGTGTTCCACCCGCTACCGACCAGCCGGTTCCGTTCGATCCATCGCTGGCTGTCCGGGTCGAACCGGTGCCGGTAGAACAGGCCGGTGGCGGCCGAGCGGCTGTACAGCACGCCGAGGCTGCCGGCGACCAGCAGGTCGTAGGTGCCCCACCCGCTGTCGAGCACCCTCCCGAAGATCGGCCAGGTCCGCGTGGCCTCGTCGTACCGGTACTGGCGCAGCGTGCCATTGCCGTCGATCAGGTAGAAGTCGCCGCGCTCGTCCACCGTGATCTTGTTGCGCCAGGCGCTGGTCGCGTATTGGGTGAACCCGGTGTTGATCAGCGCCCGTTGGCTACCGTCGATGAGCTCCCAGGTCGTCCCGGTCCACCGGTACCGGTACAGGCCTGCCGAGTTGATGCCGTAGACCCGCCCGTTCGGCCCGCCCAGAACCCGGCCGTAGGTCAGCCAACCGGTACCGACCTTGACTCGAGGCGACCAGCTAGCGGTCGTGCTACCCGGCGAATTGAGCGAGTACAACCACAGCGCCCCCGCGCCGTCCACCGCGAACACCGACGCCTTGGCCCCGCATTGCACCGTATCGGCGGCCTGCGCGACACCCGGACCGGCGACCAGCAGCGACACCGCGCAGAGCCCGGCAACCAGCCCACCGGCCAGCCGAGTTCCCCAGCCCGCCTCGGGTCGCGACCGCATTCCTGCCGACCGTGATCTCGTCATCTGATTCACTCCTCCGGAAACTTGGATCACCACCGGCTCTCGTAGCGGAAGTCGGCACCCTCGCCGACCTCCGCATAGCGCATCGCGCGGACGGTGCGACTGTCTGGGTCGCGACGGACAAAGGCGTGCAGTGCCGTTCCATGCCGGCCGAGGGACCGACCGACCTTCGTAAATTCCTCGCTTGGGTCGAGCAGCAGCCGCTCGGCGCTGCGCCACAGCAGGGCGAGCGCGACCGCTACGTCGCGTGGATCGCCGTCGACGGCCATGAGCGCGGCCGCGCGAAGACCGGCGTGTATGAACCGCGGCGCTGCCTGACGGACAGCGAGAGCGGCGGCCCGTTGGATGTAGGGACCGAGCACGGTTTCCGGTGTCGTCGCGATGGCCCCGGCAGCGTGGTCGACGCTCTCCTCATCGAGCAAGGACGCGGTGAATTCGGTGATCTGGTCATCGCGAACGGAGGGCAACGGCGAATCGAGGTAATCCTCACGTGGCCGGAACTTCAGCACGTCCCTGGCGTCAGGTGTTCGGCTAGGCACCGCTACCTCCCCGGAACCATGCGTGTTTCGTCGACGAACTCGTATCCGCGGTCCAATAGCCGGTCGATCTCGAGCCGGTAGATCCGGTGACGTTTGTTCGGCGCGTCCCAGAGGGTCTTGAACCGCAGAGGTGAGGCCAGGTAGACCTCTCGACCTGCGTCCGCCACATCGTCGATCCACTGCATGTTGCCGTCTGGGGTCCAGTTCGGGTCGTCGAGCACGAGGTGGCCGGAGAAGCTCCTGGCGACGTCGGTGTCCGGCAGGTTGCCCAGCACTACGACGTCACCCCTCCTGCCCACGCTACTGAGCCGGCAGACATCGTTGTGGACCAGCAGGTTCTGGCCCGCGGCGGCCACGTAGTAGGTGTGGAGGCCGTCGACGGTGAGGTTGTGGGCGCGCTGGCGGGGCGCGGTCCAGCGCTTGACGGTGGTGACCTGGACGTAGGTGCCGGCCGAGGTGCGCAGCAGCGCACCCGCCTGCAGTTCGGCGGCCTTGACCCAGCGGTGCAGATCCTGCGCCCAGAACGGGTGGCCGTCGGTGGCGGTGAGCGTGCCGGTGCCGTCACCGTGGTCGCCGTCGACGTCGACGGTGATCTGGACGAGGTGCTTCTCGCCGTCGCCGGTGATGTGGTCGGTGACCGGCTTGGGCTCGGTCCTGCCGGTGGTGGGGTCGGTGGCGATCACCTGTTCGCCGACCCCCACGTTCTCGATGGGCTTGGTGGTGCCATCGGCCATGAGCACGGCCGTGCCGGGGGCGAAGCTGTTGCAGCCAGCTCTGAGCCGGCCGGCCACGCCACCGGCCCGGCCGCTTGCGATGTTGCCGATCTCCGACCTCGCGGCGGCGCCCGCTCTGGTCAGAGCAGTTCGGGCGCCGCCGCTGAGGGCGCGGACGCCGGAGCCGAGGGCGGCTCCGGCGATCGAGCCGAGCCCGCCGGTAATGCCGCCGACGACGCCGCCGAACAGGGCGTTGCCGGCCATCTCCTGCCAGCTGTGGCCGCCCTCGACCAGGTCGTGGACGACCGAGCCGACGGCGCCGGCCAGCGCGCCGCAGGCGACGGCGCCGACGCCGGTCCAGCCGATGGCGATGCCGCAACCGACGCCGACGACGACGCCCGCGGCGACGCCCGCGATGGTGGCGGCGTGTTCGGCGACGAACTCGGAGACCACGGACGCGGCTCTGGACACCGCGTGCACCACGGCGCCGGCCGCCTGGACGGCTCTCTGGTAGACGACCTGGACGGATCTGGCCACGTCCTGGACGACGTTGCGGACGGTGGAAACCACCCTCGCCGGCAGGCTGGCCACGGTCGAGACGACGCGCTTGATGCCGGACAGGACAGGTTTGAGCGCGGCGGCTATCGCCGGGAGCGGGTTGTGTCTGATGGCGTAGCTGACCGCCGCCCTGGCCGCTCTGGTGACGCGCTGGGCGGCGGCGATCGCGGCGCGCCTCACCTCCGCCGCGCGTTGCCTGGCCCAGGACGCGGCGGCGGCCACCCTGCTGCCCACCCACCGGGCGGCCGAAGCGATCTTGTCACCGACCCAGCGCACGGCCGACCTGGCCCTGTCGTAGATCCACCGGGCGGCCGAGGCCACCCGGCTGGCGACGTACCTGACCGCGGAAACGGCGTAGTTCCACGCCGTACGCATGCCCGAGTAGGCCCAGGACGCCGCCCTGGAGACGGCCGAGGTCGTGGCCCGCCAGGCCGTGGAGACGGCGCTGCCCACCTTGTTGATGGCCTTCTTGCACCACCCGCAGCTGGGCCAGTTGCCGTCGGGGTCGGTGTTGGCCAGCGGATCACCGGCGCCGTAGGTGTAGCGGTTGGCCAGGATGGAGGCGCCGGCGGTATAGGTGACCGTGTCGCGGGAATCGAAGGCGCCGGTGGCGGGGTCGTACCACCGCGCGCCCATGTTGACCTGGTCGGTGGCCGGGTCGGTCCAGTCGCCCTGGAAGCCGAGGTTGGTGTCCGACCCGGAGCTGGCGATGACCTGGCCGAACGGGTCGTAGGCGGTGGAGTCGTCAAGGGCGGCCAGCGTGGTGTTGGCCGGGTCGAACGCGCCGATCACGTCGCCGTGCTCGTCGGAGATCGCCACTCGCCGCTGCCCGCCTCGGCCGATGGCGAGCAGCTCGCCGTCGGGTCCGCGGGCGTACCGTTCGGTGCCGTCCGAGACAACGTCGTCGGCGGTGCCGGCGTAGGCGAACGCGGTGCCGTTGCGTTGGGTGAGCCGGTCGAGGCCGTCGTAGCCGTACTGCTGCCCGTCGGCGCTGACCAGCCGGTCGAACGCGTCGAAGGAGTACTCCTCGGCCAGGCCGGAGCTGGTCTTGCTGGCCAGCGTGCCGCGGGCCGTGTAGGCGTAGGTGTGGTCGCCGTCGGAGATCAGCCGGTTGCGGGCGTCGTAGCTGGCGGTCTTGGCGCCGGCCCTGGTCCGGTTGCCGGATTCGTCCCAGCCGTATTCGGTGGTCTGGCCGTTGACCGTCCATAAGGTCAGCCGGCCGGCCCAGTCGTAGCCGTAGGTGTTGTCGGCGGCGCCGGCCGTGCCGCTAGTGGTCTTGCGGGTGAGGTGGTCGTCGAGGTCGTACTCGTAGCGGACCGAGGCGACCTCCCCGCCGCCGCCGTTGCGCAGCGAGTCGGAGACCAGCCGCCCCAGGTCGTCGTAGCCGAAGCTGCGGACCCGCCCCGCGCCGTAGTTCACCGCGGCAGCCTGACCGGCGGCGTCGTAACTGATCGACTGCCCTGCGCCGGTCACCCCGTCGGTCACCGTGGACAGCCGGCCGGCGGTGTAGCTGTAGCGGGTGACGCCGGCGGCGTCGGTTCGGGTGACGACCTGCCCGTCGGCGTCGTAGGCGAAGCTGGCGGTTCCGGACGGGCCGGTGGCGGTCAGCTGTGCGCCACGGTCGTTGTAGGTGTAGGTGTTGGTGCCGCTTGGGGCGTTCACCGCGGTCAGCCGGTCGGCGAGGTCGTAGCCGAGCTGCCGGTCCGGGGTGCCGGCTCCGGAGCCGATCTCCCTGGTCAGCCGGCCCGCGGCATCGAACGTGCGCTGCCGGACGACGCCGCCGGGCGCCTGCAGGTGCACCGCGTTGCCTGCGGCGTCGTAGCCGGCGGTCCAGGTGCGGTCGCCGGCCGCCGGATGGGCCGGCGTGGACGGCTCGACCACCGACTCGGGCAGACCCAGGCTGTTGACGGTGTAGACGGTGGCGTTGCCGCGACCGTCGGTGTAGCGGGTGCGGTTGCCGGCCGCGTCGTAGCCGAACGTGGTGGTGATCGATGCGGTGCCCGACACCGGCTCCACCTGCCGCACCAGCTGGTTGTGCGCGTCGTAGGCGTACGTGGTGACGTGGCCGAGGGCGTCGGTGGCCGATACCAGGTTGCCGGCGGCGTCGTAGCCGTAGTCCTGGCCGCGCAGGGTTGCCCCGGCCGGCGACAGATCCGATTCGCGCGCCGCACGGCCGAACGGGTCGAAGTCGACCCGCGACGTGCGACCGAGCCCGTCGCTGGTCCGGACCTGCCGCCCGTGCAGGTCGTAGCCGTAGTGGGTGACGACGCCGGCGGGGCTGGTGCTGCGGATCAGCCCGCCGGCCCGGTCGTAGGCCATGGTCGCCGTCGCGCCGGCCGGGGAGGAGGCCTGGACCAGGTTGCCCGCATCGTCGTAGCTGTAGCGGGTGGTGAAGTTGTCGGCGACCGGGTACCGCTCGACCCGGGTCACCGTCACCGGCCGATCCAGGTCGTCGTAGGTGGTCTCGATCCGGGCACCGGTCGGGCCGGTGACCGACAGGACGTCGCCGGTGCGGGTGTAGGTGTAGCGCCACAGCGCCCGCTCGTCGTTGGTGGAGCCGGGCTCGTCGCGCACGGTGACCCGGTTGAGCTGGTCGTAGCTGTACCGGGTCGCGTTGCCGCGCGGGTCGATGACCTCGGCGGGATTGCCCACCGGGTCATAGCGCGTCTGGGTGGTCGGGGTGATCGGCGACCCGCCCGGCGGGGTGTAGGCCGGGGCGGTCGCGATGGTCACCCGGCCGAGCCGGTCGTAGTCGCGGCGGCTGACGTTGCCGAGGCCGGCGCGCACGGCGACGGGTTCACCGAACGCGTTGTAGCCCATGGTCTGGGTCGGGTTGACCACCACGGGTGCGCCGCCGCCGCGTTCGGCGGCGACCGCGGGGCCGGTGCCGGCGACCGGCCGCTCCAGCTCGTCATGGCGGACCGTGGACGTGTACGCCGCCGGGTCGGCGCCGGCCACGTTGCCCCGCGGGTCGGTGACGGAGGTGCGCAGACCACGCTGGTCGTAGCCGTACGTGGTGGCCAGGCTGGTGGCACCGCCTACCACGGTCTCCCGGGTCAGGTTTCCGGCCAGGTCGTACTGGTAGTCGACGATCTGGCCGGTGGTGAGCATCGGCCACGGCACGTTGGAGGCCGCGCCCGACCGGGCGGTGCGGGTCACGTTGCCGGCCAGGTCGTACTGGAACGTGGTGCGTCTGGACAGCCCGCCGGGATCGACCGTGGTGCTGTCGATCCGGCCGGCCCGGCTCACCACGTGGTCGGTGACCAGCTCGCCGTCGGCGGTCACCTGCCGGGTCACGTTGCCGGCACCGTCGTAGGTGTTGGCCTCGACGACGTAGTCGCGGGTGCTGCCGTCCGGGTTGTGGAAGTCCTTGAGGATGATCTTCTCGGGCAGGTCGTCCCGGTAGTAGGTGTACTCGAGCCGCCGGCCCATCGAGTCGGTGTGGCGCACCATCCGCCCGGCGTAGTCGTAGGCGTAGGAGTTGAGCACCAGGTACTCACCCGGGTCCGGGGCGCCGGGCGGATCACCGCGCCAGCCCCGCAGGCGCACCTCGGCGATCATGTTGCGGGCGGTGAACGCGTACTCGTACCGGTTGCCGTTGGCGTCCACCATGGACGTCCGGTTGCCGAACCGGTCGTAGCCGTACGTCGTCTCGTTGCCCTCCGCATCGACCAGCCTGGCCAGCCGGTTGTGCTCGTCGTACTCGAAGGTGGTGACGCGGGACGGCTCGGCGGTGAGGGCGTCGCGGACCTCGCTGCGCACCACGTTGCCGTCGGCGTCGTAGCCATGGGTCGTCACCCGCTGGTGGCGGACCCCGCCGACGGCGTCGGTCGTCGCCGGCTCGGTGACGCTGGTCGGCCGCGAATGCCCGTCGTAGGTGTACGTGGTGGTCACGCCGCCGGGGAAGGTGTCGGAGATCTCCGTCTCGCTGACCCGCCGGCCGAGCGCGTCGTAGCTGAACGTGGTGACCAGGCCGGACGGTTCGGTGACCCGGGCCAGGTCGCCGTTGGCGAAGTAGGCGTAGCGGGTGACCGCCCCACGCGGATCGGTCGTGGTGGCGACCAGCGCCGACGGCATCGTGCCGCCGCCGACGGCGGCCTCACCGCCGGTGGTGTAGGTGTGCCGGACGATGCTGCCGTCCGGGTTGGTCTGGGTCAGCAGGTCGCCGGTGGCGATGTAGGCGTACGACGTGCGGTAGGTGTTGTCGGTGGCGCTGGCCGACCGGCCGTCGCGGAACTCGGTCGGCAGGTCGTTGCGCGGGTCCAGCGGGTTGGTCGGGGTCGGATACGTGTACCGCGCGGTGAAGCAGGTCGTCGACACGCGGCAGGTGGTCCGCGAGGTGATATTGCCGCGGTCGTCGTAGCCGAGCGTGATCGCGTCGCCGTTCTCGTTGACGATCCTGTTCTGCAGGCCACGCTCGTCGTAGAAGAACGAGCGGATCGCCATGCCGTCCAGCGAGTGGCCCTCGAACACCGGCCCGCCCGAGCTCGGCGGGATGGTCGTGCAGAACAGCGGGTCGCCCGGGTCCGGGGTGTTGCACTGCGTGGTGCTGGTCGCGGTCGTGGTGGGTGTCGGGTGGCCCGGACGATCCTCCTCGCGCACCGCGATGCCCATCGGCGAGCCGGAGCGCAGCATCCGGCCGGCGAGCGCGTCGTACTCGTACAGGTACGGCCGCCCGGCCGGGTCGAGCACCTGAACGGTGCGGCGCAGGTCGGTGTCGCCGCCGTACACGGTGGGTGCCCCGATCCGCCAGGTGCCGCCGTTGCGGTCGGTGTACTCGGCGACCCGGTCCAGCCCCACGTCGTAGGACGCCTCCGCGGCCACCTTGCCGCTGGGCAGCACGACCTTGGTGAGCTGGTCCGCGGCCTGGCCGCCGAGCCGGTAGTGCGCGGCCACCGCGGCCGGACCCAGCGGATGGGCGTAGACGGCGACCTCGTCCACGGTCCCGGACAGCGTGCGCTGCGCGGCGGTGCCCCAGGCCGGCCACGACGACGGCGAGCTCGCATGCCCGGCGCCGACCTGGTTGAACGTCAGCATGTTGTGGTCGATGGCGGCGTTGAGCGTCCCGACCTGCACGCCGTCCAGGTACAGGGTCTGGGTCGAACCCATCGCCGAGAGCACCGCGTGGTGCCACCGGTTGTCGTTGACCGGGCTCGTGGGCGCCATCGGGGCGACGGTCCCGGTGCGGAACTGGCCACGCAACCTGCCGTCGGTGCCGACGTACAACAGCGGCACCCCGGCGGTGGACGCGCTGCCCAGCTCCTTGTCCTGGTACCCGACCAGGGGTCCGCCGCTCTGCCCGGCGGAAACCTTGAACCAGACCTCGACCGCGGCGTCCCGGCTCTTCTTCAGCAGGCCCTTCGGCCGCTCCAGCACCGAGGAGCTGGCGTTGAACG
>OBLK01000217.1_pt1 | contig 17233 bp, 17 predicted proteins | sample 1518871 | NCBI WGS metagenome assembly OBLK01 (sample SAMEA2464837, study PRJEB22497) | soil metagenome | biome: Grassland; feature: Farmland; material: Clay | place: Australia | collected 2013-02-01 | depth 0.8 m
GCGGTGTTCCGGCGCTGGCGCCTGCCGGCCGACACGTACATCTTCGCCGACCTGGACCGGCTGGTGTACTTCGAGCTGGAGCTCGCGGCGCAACTGTATCGGCAACTGCGCCAGGCGGGACTCAAGACGCTGAACGATCCGGCCAGAGCGAGCCAGAGATTCAAGCTGCTGCGGCAGCTCAAACGCTGCGGCATCAACGACTTCAACGTCTGGAGCTTGAACGACATCGACATGCCGGACCGGTTTCCCGTGTTCCTGAGGACCGCCTCCGCGCATCGCGGCGTGCTGACCGGTCTGCTCGAAGACCGCGATGCGCTGGACCGCGCCATCGCAACCGCCGTGGACCAGGGGATCCCGGAGCGCGAGCTGCTTGCCGTAGAGTACTACGCGGAACCGGTTGCGCCCGGCCTGTTCAGGAAGCTGTCCGTTTACCGCGTCGGCGAGCGCATGATCAGCGCCACCTGCGTTCACGACAGTCAGTGGGTGGCCAAGTTGGGGGTCAAAGGTATTGCGAGCCCGGCACTGTACGAGGACGAGCTGCGGATCGTGCGCGACAACCCCCATGGAGACCTTCTGCGGCAGGTGTTTTCCATGGCGAACATCGACTACGGGCGTGCGGACTTCGCGTTGGTACGCGGGCGTCCCCAGATCTACGAGATCAATACAAACCCTATGATCGTGGCGCCGCAGCCCCACCCCGTCCCGGCGCGCGTCGAGTCCTACGCGATCGTGCACGATGGCCTGATTGCCGCCTTCGCCGAGCTCGATGGCGAATCGTCCACTCGCCATGTCGATATCTCGATCGGCTCCGGTGGGCAATCCCGGCTGAGATCCTGGCTCGCGGCCGACCGGAGCTGGCGGCCGTGAATCCCCGTGTGCGGCGGTGTCCGCGGTCTGCCCGAGCGGCGCAGAACCGCATGACCCTTTGACCCGCTAGGACAGTTGCCGGCGCCGTATCATTGCGCGCGGTGCGGCCATGAACATCCGTCGCTCAACCACCCTGCTCTCATGCCTGCTCCTGCCGGCGCTCGCGCTCGCATGGGGGCGATGGCACGCGCACCGCTGGCAATTCCCGCTGCACGATGCCCTGCCCCATCGAGCGCTGACGCCCGGTGCGACCAGTGCCGCCGTCACACAGGCGGACGTCCACGGGACGATCTGTGTCCGCGGCTACACGCGGACGGTGCGGCCTCCGGAGGAGTACACCGAGCGCCTGAAGCGCGAGCAGATCCGCGAATATCGCTACCGCGATCACTGGCTGCGCGATTACGAGGAAGACCACCTGATTCCGCTCGAGCTCGGTGGATCGCCAGCCTCAGCCCGGAACCTCTGGCCGGAACCGCGCCGCGTGGCCGGCGGCTGGGGATCGTACCGGAAGGACCGCCTCGAGAACCGACTCAACCACCTGGTGTGCCGCGGACGCCTATCACTCTCGGCGGCGCGACGCATGATCGCCACCGACTGGATCGCCGCGTACCAGCGGTACATCGGGAAGTCTCGGGCTGACTGACCGCCCATAGGATGTGCCGCTCGTTCGCCCTGCCCAGGCAGGGCCCGCTGACGCCAGTCTCACGCTGCGGAATAATGCGGCATCAATTAACGATTGCACCGGAAGGAAGGCTTCACATGCACCCCCGTGCGCACGAGCTGATCGAGACGCTGAACCTGACGCCGCATCCGGAAGGAGGCTTCTACCGCGAGATCTACCGCTCCGCCGCCATCGTGCACCCGGCTGGATCGCCGCAGGCCCGCACCGCGGCCACCACCATATACTTTCTGCTGACAGAGGGCAGTCACAGCCGCTGGCACCGCGTCGCGTCCGATGAGATATGGCATCTGTACGAAGGCGGCCCCCTGGAGCTTCTGCTGACGGATCCGGACGTGAACCAGCCGCGAAGCGTGATCCTGCAGACCGCCGGCCGAGAGGCAGGTCCCGTGCACGCCATTCCTGCCCATCACTGGCAGGCGGCCGTGCCTCTCGGCGCCTTCGCTCTGGCGGGCTGCACCGTCGCCCCCGGATTCGAGTTCTCCGACTTCGCCTTTCTCCGCGATCAGCCGGAGGCGGCGGAAAAACTGAGGCGGCTCGAAGCGAAATGGGCTCAATGGCTTTGATGCGTGTCCTGCACGGATGTCAGCGGACTTGCGTCAGCCCGAGAACCGGACTCATGTCTTCGGCGGGCTCCGTCGAGAAGCGCCCATGGCGTGTGCATGAACGTAGGCAACGGCGGCAAGGTCCTGCACGACGTGTCCGAGCGACTTGTACAGGGTGATCTGCCCGCGTGAGGTCCTGCCCGTGACACGCCCGAGCAGGATTTCGCCTATCTCCGCCGCGATGTGGCTGTCGTCGATCATGCCGGCCTCCTTGGCGAGCAGGAACTCGGCGGCCGCGGCCAACGCCGAGCGGCGGCTGTCGGCGACATAACGGCTGGCCAGAACCAGCGCCGGGTCGATCTCGACCGGACCCGCATGGCTCGAGCCCACCGCGTTGACGTGCGTTCCCGGGCGGACCCACTCGCCCAGGAGCACCGGCGTCGCCGAGCCGGTCACCGTGCAGATGATGTCCGCCCCGGCCGCCGCTTCGCGTCCATCGGCGACGGCCTGCACGGGGACGCGCACCTCGCGCTCCATCCGGGTGGCGAATTCCCGGGCCCGCGCCGGCGAGCGCGCCCAGACCGCGATTCTCTCGAGCGGCCGGACTCGCGCGAGGGCACGGACATGCGCGGCGGCCTGAACACCGCAACCGAATATCGCCAGCCGCGCGGCGTCGGGCCGGGCAAGCGCATCGGTGGCCACCGCGGATGCCGCGGCCGTACGGATCTCTGTGACGGCTCCCGCATCGGCGATGCAGGCAACATCTCCGCTCTGGCGGTCAAAGAGCACGACCACTCCCCGGTGCGCGGAGCGGCCGGGCCGTTCCGCCTGCGCAAATACCGAGATCACCTTGGCGCCGAAGCCCTCCGGCGCCGGGAGGGAACCGGGCATCAGTCCAAAGAGCCGGCCGGGCGCGATCTCCACGATGCTGCGAAGCGGCTGGCTCGTGCCGTCCGCCGTGAGCCGCGCCATCGCGGCCCGGACCGCCTCGATACAGCCGTCGTAGTCCAGCAGCGCGCGCACATCGTCGGCGCCATACACGGGAAATGCGTGCATCGCGAGCCTAATGCCGAGTCAACAGATAGGCGTACGTCTCGCCCGTGCGCGAGTCGAAGCCGTCGGCAACGATCCACCCCTCGTCGTCGATTCCTCTGCCGGAGGTCAGCGTCACGTGCGCCGCGATCGCCGGATCGATCATGGAGTTCAGGTCCCGCATGGCGCCGTCCGAGTACAGAAACGCGTGGCCTGCGCCGTTTGCGGTCACCGATTCACCCGTGACCTGGCCTTTCGCGTTGATGGCATACCCCGTGCTCGTGGTCCCGCCGAGTGTCTCGAGGTCGATCATGCCGTGGCCGGGAGTGTAGAGAAACGCGTGGCCCGCGCCGTTTGCGGTCACCGAGGCGCCCGTGACCTGACCGCTCGCGTTGATGGCGTAGCCCGTGCTGGTGGCGCCGCCGAGCGTGCCGAGGCTGATCATCCCATGGCCGGGACGATAGAGAAACGCACGGCTCACGCCGTTTGCGGTCACCGATTCGCCCGTAACCTGACCGCTCGCGTTGATGGCGTAGCCCGTGCTGGTGGCGCCGCCGAGCGTGCCGAGGCTGATCATCCCATGGCCGGGACGATAGAGAAACGCACGGCTCACGCCGTTTGCGGTCACCGATTCGCCCGTAACCTGACCGCTCGCGTTGATGGCGTAGCCCGTGCTGGTGGCGCCGCCGAGCGTGCCGAGGTCGATCATGCCATGGCCGGGACTATAGAGAAACGCGCGGCTCACGCCGTCTGCGGTCACCGCTACGCCCGTGACCTCACCGCTCTCGTTGATGGCGTACCCTGTGCTGGTGGCGCCGCCGAGCGTCCCGAGGTCGATCATGCCGTGACCGGGGGTATAGAGAAACGCGCGGCTCACGCCGTTTGCGGTCACCGAGGCCCCCGTGACCTGGCCGCTCGCGTTGATGGCGTAGCCCGTGCTGGTGGCGCCGCCGAGCGTCCCGAGGTCGGTCATGCCGGAGGCCGTGGTGTAGAGAAACGCGCGGCCTGCCCCGCTTGCGGTCACCGAGGCGCCCGTGACCTGACCGCTCGCGCTGATGCCGAACGCCGTGCTGGTGGTACCGCCCAGCGTTCCGAGGGCCGTCACCGAATATCGCTGAGCCCGCGCATTGCCCGGCGTTCCCAGTCCGACCAGCGCGACCAGCAGGCCAGCCAGGCTCCACCGCGACAAATTGGACTGATTCCGAGTCGTACAGAGTCCTTGCGACTTGCACCGACCGACTCGGACATTCTAGCGCACGCATCCCGGCGCCCATAGGGTCCGGCTCGCGCGCTTTTGGCGGCCTGGGTGGAGCGTGCCGAGCGTGAAGAGTCCGCGGCCACGGGTAATACTTGAGCCGCCGTACAATGCGCCCCTACACTTCGACGACTCAAGCCTGGTGATCGCCTCGTCAGTGACAACCGACCCACTCCCTACCGTGTTCCTGCACGGCGGCTGGCGCTGCGCCAGCACTTACGTATGGACCCGGTTTCGCGCCTCGCCGCTGACGACCTGCTTCTACGAGCCGTTCGCCGAGCGACTGGCTCACAGCTCCGCCAAGCGCATCGGCCGCGACACCGCGGGTGGGTGGGACTCGCGCCATCCGGCGCTCAGCACTCCGTACCGCGCCGAGTACCTGCCGCTGCTGCACCGTCTGCGGCGCGGCGTGCGCGGCTATCACGAGCCGCTGGCCCTGGCCCGCTATTTCCCCTGTGGCGACCTCGCTCGCGAGCGGTCCTATCTCGATCGGCTCATCGAGTATGCACGCGGGCGCGGCACTCGGCCGGTGTTGGGCTTTTCGCGCTCGCTGGCCCGCGCCGGCGCCCTGAAGCGGGCCCTCGGCGGCTATCACATCGTGATCCGTCGCGATCCGCGCGAGCAATGGATCTCGTGCCGCAGCTACCGCCAGCAGGGCTCGCTCAGCTACTTCGAGCTCTGTCACCTGCTCATTCTGGCGCTCGCCCCACCCGGCTCGCCCGCCGGCGCTCTGGCGCGCAGCCTCCGGTTGCCGCGCCCGCCGCCCTGGGCCTGGACCCTGCGGCGCCAACTGGATGCGCTGCAAGCCGTGGTGCATCCCGGGAGCGAGGAGCTGTCGTATCGCGCCTTCATCGGCGTCTACCTGCTGTCGCATGCGATGGCGAGGCCGGCGGCGGATCTGGTGCTCGACATGGACCGGCTCGGCGGCTCGGCGCAATACCGCGACGACGTCCGGGCGTGCATTCTCGAGCGCACCGGGGTGGCGGTGGATTTCAGCGATTGCGCGCTTCCCCACCGGAGCGGCGCGCAGGACGCGGTGGACTTCCCGGCCGTGGAAGCGGATGTCAGGGAATGCCTGGCCGCCGCCGGGGTCGACCTGCACGAATCGCTTGCGCCGCCACCGGCTGCGCCCGGACCCGTCGCACAGAGCTCGCCAGGATCCTGTGCCACCACTGTGCGTCCGTCCGCGGGAAAGTGGTAATCTGACTCGCCGGCTGCGGCGGGGCCCTTCCGGACCTTCGGCCGGGCCGGTTTCCGGCAGGAGCTGCGGTAGAGCAAAATAATAGACTTACGATGGCTTTTTCGCGTTTCACCTAAAGTTTTTTCACGATAGGGGTAGCGGCATGAACGCCAATCTCCTGTGGATCCATGAGCTCGCCGGCACGCTCGCGGGAACGGTGGTGGGGGCGCTGCTCGCATGGCTCATCACGCATGTCTACGCGCGCAAAGCGCTCCGGGACATGAGCCGGGCACGCGACCGGTTGGATCGGTACAACCGCGTGCTGACGGCGCTGTTCCGTACGTGGGAGGAACAGGGCCTGGTCGAGCTGGCCCGTGACCCCAAGGGCGAAATCACCGGCGGCCGCGTCGTGCGGCCGCACAGCACCGCGCCGGCGGTGGCCGGGAATGCCGGGGCCGGATCGAGCCCGGCAAAATAAGCGATTGCGGCCGCGTGGGACTCGGGACGGAGTCCCCACTGTGGCTCGCGCGCAACGATACGTATATCCCACGGATCGCCACGGTTGCCAGCCCGATGGGCCATGGCTGATACTTCCGCCTCACAAGCCACGCGGAGGTATTGCTGTGTCCGAGTCCAAGAAACGTCCTGATCAGTCTCGCCGCACCTTTCTCGCGACCGCCGCCGTGGCTGCGTCCGCCGCCGTGATCGGCCTGCGCCCGCGCACGGCCGAGGCCGCGCTACCGCACCTCTCGGAGGCCGACCCGCTCGCGAAGTCCTTGGGGTACAAGGCCAATCACAATCAGGTCGATCGCGCCAAATTCCCGACCTACAAGCCGGGCGAGCACTGCAGTGAGTGCCGCTTCTACCAGGGCAAGCCCGGGGAGAAATCCGGCTATGCCGGCTGTCAGATCTTCGCCGGCTATTCCGTGGACGCTCAGGGCTGGTGCGCCTCGTTCAACGCCAGAAGCTGATTTCCGTCGGCGGGCGTCCGGCCGCCCCTCGGCCCGACGCCCGTCCCTGACCCCTGCCTGCCCGCGCGCCATCGCGCCGGGCCGCCGGCGGCGCATCAGGCCGCCTCGTAACGCTTGATCTTGTAGATGACGAGCGAGACGAGCCACCCCAACACGAACAGCCCGATCAGCCCGAAGCCGAGCAGCCCGAAATTGCGGTTGACGGCGCCGATGAATCTCCAGAACTCGCCCGACGGCTTGAAGTAGCCGGCGATCAGTCCCAGGGTCTCGATGCTGCCGATCAGGACCGCGACCAGCACCGACAGCGATGTGATGGTCAGGTTGTAATAGAGCTTGCGGATCGGCTTGACGAACGCCCAACCGTAGGCGCCCAGCATCAGCACGCCGTCGGCGGTGTCCACCAGGGCCATGCCGGAGGAAAACAGCGCCGGGAAGACCATGATGGACCAGGGCGAGAGGCCCTTGGAGGCGCCCGCCGCCGACACCCCGAGCAGCCCCACCTGCGTGGCGGTGTCGAACCCCAGGCCGAACAGCAGTCCGAGCCCGTACATCTGCCAGCTGTGCTCGATGAGGTGAAAGAGCCCCCGGAACAGGCGGGCCATGAGGCCGCCCCCGGGAAAGAGCGTCTGGGCGTCCTGCTGCGTCCGCCCGTCACGGGCCTCGCGGAAGCTGCGCCACGTACCGGCCAGGATCGCGAGGTTCGCCGCCGCGATGGCGAACAGGAAGAAAGCGGACACGCCGGTGCCGATCAAGCCGCCCAGGATCCGCAGGTGCTCGACGTGCCCCTGCAGCGCCGATGCGGCCATCACCACCGCCAGAGTGAGCGCGACCACGATCGTCGAGTGGCCGAGCGAGAAGAACAACCCCACCGTGACCGGCCGCTTGCCCTCCTGCATGAGCTTGCGGGTGACATTGTCGATGGCGGCGATGTGATCGGCGTCCACCGCGTGGCGAAGGCCGAAGCCGTAGGCGAGAACCGCGGTGCCCAGCAACAGGGGATGATGGCGGAAGGCCACGAACGCCCACAGCCAGGCGAGCGCATTGCAGGCGATCAGCGCCAGGCCGGTGAAAGCGATCCGCCCGCGCAGGCCACCGGTGAGCCCCGGGAGGAGCCGCGACATCGAGTCTCCCTCCGCACCCACGTGCGGTGTTGACGGCGCGGTGGGACGGATCGGGGACATCGAGTCCGGGCCGCCCGCCGCAGCCGATTGCACAACGACATCGATGGGCAGGTCTCCTGGCTCGCGGGTCGGTGTCTCGCAGACGGCCTTCCCGGTCTCCCAGTGGCCATCGTGCCTGCGAAACTCGCCGCTCACAGTTGCGGGGGCAGCCACGGATCAGGCGCTCTCGCCCTACCGTGTTCCCTTTTCACCGGCGGACGTGCATCCGCCGGAACCCATCGGGCCGTAGGATGGCAAATCCCGCGGTCACTGTCGAGCCGTGCGGCGGGACAATCAATAAGGACTTTCCGGCATACTCGCGCGACCGGGCCGCGAGGAATCCATGACGAAGACTCCATCATCTTCCGCGAACCGCCTGCAACATCCGATCGTCGTGCGCGATGCCGGCGAAGCGGACATGGCGGCGGTGCAGGCGATTTACATGCATCACGTCCTGCACGGGCTCGCGACCTTCGAGGAAGTGCCGCCCGCGGTCGATGAGCTCCTCGCGCGCCGGGCCGCGGTGCTCGCGCTGAGACTGCCCTATCTGGTGGCTGAGCGCGCCGGGCGGATCGTCGGATACAGCTACGCGACGGCCTACCGCGCCCGCCCGGCCTACCGGCATACGGTGGAGGATTCGGTGTACGTGGGCGAGGGGCTCGGCGGACAGGGCATCGGCAGCGCGTTGCTCGCGGCGCTCATCGAGCGCTGCGACGCCGGTCCCTGGCGGCAGATGATCGCCGTCATCGGCGACAGCGGGAACACCGCCTCGATCGCCCTGCACCGCCGCATGGGATTCCGCCCGGCCGGGAGCCTGGAATCGGTCGGCTTCAAACTCGGCCGCTGGGTCGACACCGTGTTCATGCAGCGGCCGCTCGGGCCCGGCGCGACGACCCTGCCGGCCTGACCGCGCCCGGCGCGGCGCGTCTGGGCCGCAAACCCCGCACGATGCGCTCGCGGCCCGAAGCGGCGCGCGCCGCTCAGTCGGGCTTGCGCGCCGTCAGGTACGCCATGCGGTCGGTGGTGACCGCCTTGGGATCCTCGATGACCGGCCGCATGCTGCGCTCGAACAGCTCCCGTTCCGCCGCCGTGAACTGCTCGGCCATGATCAGGCTCAACGGCGGAGCGAGCGGGTGCGGAGAGGTGTGAATGAACGCCTCCCAGGAGTGGGTGATCGCGGGAAGCGTGTCGATGTGCAGCTCCAGGTGCAGATCGACGAAGCCCGAATTGCGCGCGAAGCGAACCAGGTCGCGCTCGGAGTAGTTGGCGATCGGGCTGACGCGGATCTTCTCCGTCGTGTCGGGAAACTGCGCGGCCTGCCAGCGGTGCATCAGCACCATGAGCGGGCTCACCCCCTCGGCCGGCTTCGAGTCGATCACGGCCTTGATGGCCTGCGCGGCGATCGCCTCGTCCTGGAACACCGGCTCGGCGACGGAGATGCGTCCGCCGGGCTTCAACACGCGGTGGAATTCGCACAGCGCGCCGGTTTTGTCGGCCACGTACGCCAGCACGGAGCGCGTTGCGACCACGTCCACCGACGCATCGGCAATCCCCTCGAGGCGATCCGCCGGGCAGTGCAGGAACGCGCACTGGCCGGAGACGCCGCGCTCTGTCGCCTGCTCGCGGGCGTGGCGCAGCATCGGCTCGGACACGTCGGTGAGCCACGCGCGCAGTGTCGGGCCGACCCGCTCCATCGCGCGAAACGCGACCAGCCCCTCGCCCGTGCCCACGTCCACGAGCGTCTGACCCGCGGTGAGCTGCGCGCCGTCGAGCACCCGCTCGATGTAGCGGTCAATGACCGCGCGCACGGCCTGCTCCAACTGAGGATCGTCCGCGTGACGGCGGTGCAGCAGCCATTGAGACCACAGATCCGCCATGGGAACAGGCTCGTCACTCGTCATGCGCCACCCGGTTTCGTGCCCACATCCGGCGCATCTTACTTGACGGCCCGCTCAGTGCCCTGCGCCGCTGTCCCGGCATCCCTCGCACACGCCGGTGAGCTCGACGATGCGCTGATCGAGCGCGAACCCCAAACGCCGTCCCAGCCGCTCGGTGGCGGCCGCGACACGCCCGTCCTCGGCCTCGACCACCTGTCCGCAGCGGCGGCAGATCAGGAACTGCACCCAGTGCGGGCCATCGGGGTGCTCGCACAGCACGAAGGAGCGCGTGCTCTCGAGCCGGTGCACGATGCCCAGCCCCATCAGGAAATCCAGCGTCCGATACACGCTGGCCGCGGTCGACTTGCCGTCCTCGGGACGCAACAGATCGAGCAGCTCGTACGCCGAGAGCGGCCTGCCCGCCGACAGAAGCTTCGCGAGCACCGCCCGCCGCGGCCGGGTCAGGCGCTGTCCGCGCTCGTGGCACAGATCCGTAAGGCGCCGCAGCGCCCGCTCGAGCGCGGGCCCGTGGCTGGCTTCACGTGGCTTGGGCATGCGGCCTCCTCCAGCGCCTCGGGCCGGCGGCGCTCAGGCGGCCCACCGCGTAGGAGAGCCCCCCCAGCGTGCCGACGAAAAAGCCGACCGGCCAATCGGACAGATACGACAGCGCGATCGCGCCCCACACCGTGGCGAGTGAGAATCCGATCGACAGAGCGAGCGCCGTGCCCGGACGGTCGGTGAGCAGGCGCGCCGCCGAGGCGGGGCCGACCATGAGGCTGAACACCATCAGCGCGCCCACCACCGGCAGCGCCATGGCCGTGGACAGAGCCAGCACGGCGAGAAAGGCCAGCTCCATCCGCCGGCCGGCCGCGCCCGCCGCCGCGGCGAGCTCCGGCGAGAGCGAATCGAGCAGCAGCGGCCGAAACAGCACCGCGGTGGCGCCGATCGCGATCGCGCTCAGCACGGCGACCGGCACGAGCTGGCGCGAGCTGACACCGAGCACCTCGCCGAACAGCAGCGCATACACGCCCTGGGAATACTGGCGCGTCATGCTGAGAAACAGCGTGCCGAGCGCCAGGGCCGCGGCGAGCCACAGTGCGGTGGCCACCTCCCGGCGCTCCCAGCGCTGAAGCTGGCTGATCCCGAGCACCCCCAGCGCGCAGAACACCACGATGCCGGCGAGCTCGCTCACCCCCAGGACACTGGCGGCGGCCGCCCCCGGAAAGGCCCCGAGCGGCAGGACGTGGGCGGCGAAGGCCGCTCGCCGCACGACGACGAAGAAGCCGACCATGCCGGCCACGACGGCCACCAGCGTGGCGACGATCCAGGTGTTGGTCATGAAGTCCGAGAACATGCTCAGCGCTCCCGGGCGGCGCGGTACGCGAGCCGCCCGCCCCGCCCGGCCAGGTTGGCGAGCAGGTAGGCGAGCAAGATCAGCACGACGATGAAGAAGCTCACCGGCCAGCCGTGGCCCGCAGTCCAGTAGAAGCTGTCGTAGGCGAGCACGATGCCGCCCCAGGTGGCCGCCCAGCCGATCAGCACCGCCCAGGCGAGCGCCCGTCCGGGCCGGTCGGCGAGGCGCAGCGCCGCGGCGGCCGGCCCGATCAGCAGCGCCGTGGCGAGAATGGCCCCGACCGTCATGGCCGCGAGCGACACCGCCAGGGCGAGCGCCAGCGCGTGCACCAGGGCCGTGCGTCTCACCCGCGCGCCCTGCGCCCGGGCGAGATCCGCCGACAGCGAGCTGAGCAACAGCGGCCGGTAGATCGTGGCGATCGCCACGAGGGCGGCTGCGGCCAGAGCGAGCGCCAGCGGAACGATGGAGGCCGGGATGGTGAACATCGAGCCGAACAGGACGGTGATCGCCGCACCGCTCGCGCCGCCCCAGATCGTATCGAAATACAGCAACAGCGCCGTGAGCCCCAGCCCCACGCCCAACACCACGCCGGTCACGAGGTCGCGCTCGCGCGCGTCACTGATATCCGCCCACTCCATGGCGCCGGCAGCCAGGGCCGCGATGCCGAAAAAGCCGAGCAAGGGACTTATGCCGAGCAGGAACGCCGCCGAGCCGCCGGCGCTGCTCACATCCGCCAGGCCGTGTCCGGCAAAGGACTGTCCCCGCATGACGGTGAACACGCCGACGACGGCCGAGACGATGGCGGCCCCGGCCCCGACGATCAGCGCCGTATGCACCGGTCCGTTGGCGAGCAGCCCGGGCGCGACGATCATCTCGAGGGCGCGCATGGCCGGTCAGGGGACCTGGGTGGTGTGCACGGGGTCGCGCGCGAGGGCGGCGCGGATTTCCTCCGGCTCGTGAGCGGCGATCACCACCACCCGGCCGTGCACCCTGACCACATCGACATGGTAGCCGTAGAGACGGCTCAGCACCTCGGTGCGGATCACCTCGTCGGCCTTGCCGGAAACGGCGCAGCAGCTCGCGAGGTACACGACGCGATCGATGAGCGGCAGCAATGGGTTCATGTCGTGCGCGGACAGCAGGATCGCGGTGCGGTACTGCGCCGACAGGCGGCGCAGCAGCGCCACGATCTCCGCGGTGCTGCGCACGTCGAGGTTGGCGAGCGGCTCATCGAGCAGCAGCAGCCCCGGGCGGCGCACCAGAGCGTGAGCCAGGAGGATTCTCTGTTGCTGACCGCCGGACAGGAGGCCCACCCGCCGGTCGGCAAACTCGCCCGCCCCGACGGCCTCGAGCGCCTCCTGCGTCCGGGCATCGCGCGCGCCGGAGCGCAAGGGCCATCCCAGGCGCGCGCCATCGAGCCCGAGCGCCACCACGTCCCGGGCGCGCAGCGGAAGATACGGATCGATCGAGATCTTCTGCGGGACATAGCCGATGCGCGCCCCGCCGGCTCCGTGGCTCATGCTCACCGTGCCGGCCTGCGGCTTGACGAGCCCGAGAATGGTCCTCAGCAGCGTCGTCTTCCCCGAGCCGTTGGCGCCGATCAGCGCACAGAACTCCCCCGGCGCCACCTCGAACGTCACGTCCTTCAGAACCGGATGGCCCGAGAGCGACACGGCGAGACCCCGCACCGAAAGCGCCGCAGCGTCGGCGCCCGAGCCGTCCCGCGGCTGCGCCCCGGGGGACTGCGGCCCTGCCGCGTTGAATACCGCTTCCGGTGATTTCTTCATGGGTGCGCCGCGCCCTGTCCAAGCGTTTCGGTCGAGATGCCGCCGGAGACCGCCCGCTCGAGCGCGGCGAGCTCGGCGAGCATCCACGCCTGGTAGTGGAAGCCGGCCGGCATGGTCTCGTAGACCGCGACCACGGGGATACGATTGCGGCGGGCGAGGTCCAGGAACGAGGCGGTGAGCGGATTGGTGACCTGGCGGTTGTAGAGCAGCGCCCTCACGCGCCGCTGCCCGAGCAACGCCTCCTGCGCCGCCACGTCCTGGGGCGCCGGGTCGGTGCCGTTCATGATGGAGGTCTGAAGCGCAGACGGTGTCAGGATCGCGCAGCCGGCGGCCTCGAGCATGTCGTTCGCGACCGGCCCGGTCGCGGCGACGGGTGTTCCGCCGTATCGGCTCTTGAAAGCCGCGAGCGCCTTCGTCCAAGGCGCCAGCGAGGCGTCGAACTCGCGAAGTCTCGCGTGAAAATAAGCGGCCTGCGCGGGCCGCAGGCTCGACAGCGCCGCCGCCACGGCCGCGGCCACCGCGGGCATGGTCCGCGGGGCGTACCACACGTGAGGGTTGGCCGTGGCGGGCAGGCCGAGCAGGCGCTGCACGTTGATCACTTTGCGCCGGTCGTTGGGCGCGGCGGCCAGGATCCGATCGACCCACGGGTCGTACCCCAGGCCGTTCTCGACGACCAGCGAGGCGGAGGCGATGGCGCGCGCGATCTGCGGGCTGGCCCCGAACGCGTGCGGATTGGTGTTCGGGTTGGCCACGATGGCCCGCACCCGGACGTAGGGTCCGGCGATCTGCGAGATGACATCCGCGTATTGGCTCTCGACGCCGATCGCCTCGAGGCCGCCGCCCGGGGAGCCGGCGCAGCCGCCCGCCAGGGCGGCCAGCGAGGCAGTCACTGCGGCGATGAAGGTGCGGCGGTACACGCCGTAAATGATACTTTGTATCAAATACGGCGTCTATGGCGGCCGGTCAATTGTCCCGGGCGCCCTGGTCGATCCACCGGGCGATCACTTCCACCTGGGACTTCGGCAGCTCCCGTGCGAAGGAGGTCGCGGCCGCGCATTTGTCCTGAGGCAGACCCCTGCTGTCGCAGATCTTCGGCATGTTGATGTTTGCGTGGGCGCCGTGCTCGAGCAGCCACACCAGGTTGCTCTGCTTGCTGTGCCCCGGGACGATCACCGGACCGTATTTCGTGCCCGTCATGAGCCCGGCGTAGCTCGCGACGCTGAAACCGCTGGCCTCGTAGCCCACACCCTTGTCGCTGTGGCAGGTGCCGCAGTTGCTTTGAAGGATCGGCCGGACGTCGTTTTTGTAACTCACGGCGCGCGGTGCGCACGCCGCGGCGGCGAGTCCGATGGCGATCGAGGCGATGAGCGTGGCTCTCGTTGAGAACATGATGCCGCCCTCCCCGGGTGGATGTCGTCGCCGGCATCCGTGCCGATGCCGCCGCCGGTGCGATGCTCCATCGGGCCCCGCGCGGCTCCACCCACATGATAATGCGGCGTAAATTCGCCAATGTCCGGGATAATACTCACCCGGATATGCGGTTATGGTTTCAGGCGCGCGCCCGGGGCGCGGGAACTACTTATCCCAAGGTCAGACTCGCACGGCCAACTCCGACGCACCGGCGGGCACCGACACCGGCCGCCGCAGCAGCGTCTCCAGCGGCTCCGGCCTGCCGATGCCATAGCCCTGAACGAAATCGACGCCGACCTCCCGCAGCCGCTCCAGGATCGCGGAGTTCTCCACGAACTCCGCCACCGTCAGGAATCCCATCACGTGCGCCACGTGATTGATCGCCTCGACCATCGCGCAATTGACGCGGTTGGAGAGAATGTCGCGGACAAATACGCCGTCTATCTTCACGTAATCGATCGGCAGCCCCTTCAAGTAGGCGAACGAGGAGGTGCCGGTGCCGAAGTCATCGAGCGCGAAGTGAAAGCCCACCCCGCGAAGCCTCTCGATGAGCCGGCAGGCCTTGGTGAACTGCGTGATGGCCGAGGTCTCGGTGATCTCGAAGCAGATCTGAGTCGCCCTGAGACCGCAGCGCTTCTGCTCGTCCACGATGAAATCGAACAGCCGCTCGTCGCAGATGCTCGCCGCCCCCAGGTTCATCGAGCAGGTGTCGAAGGCCTGATGACCGGCCTCGGCGAGCCGCTCGAACGCATTCCGGATCACCCACCGGTCCACCGCCGGACCCAGGTCGTAGCGCTCGGCGGCCGGCATGAACGCCATCGGCGGGATGATCTGCCCGTTGTGATCGACCATGCGAATGAGCACTTCGGCGCGCACCGGCGCGCCGCGCGTCTGCGCGATGGGGGCGATCGGCTGCGCGTACAGGCGGAAGCGGTTCTCGTCGATGGCGCTTCGGATGCGCCCGACCCACAGCATCATGCCGTGGCGCCTCGCCAGCTCTGCGTCCGAAGTCTGGTAGACCTGCACGCGGTTGCGGCCGCACTCCTTGGCGAGATAACAGGCGCGATCGGCCGCGCCGAACACCTCGGAATACCCGCGCAGGCCCTCCCCGAGATTCACCACTCCGATACACACGCCGATCGAGAACGAGCCCCGGTCGCAGACGAAGCGGAAATCCGCGACCGCGCGGCGCAGATCCTCGGCCACGCCCAGCGCATGCTCGAGCGGGCAGCCGCGCAGCAGGACGCCGAACTCGTCGCCGCCCAGGCGCGCCAGCACGTCGGTGGAGCGCAGCGACGCACCGAGCAACCCACCGACCCGGCGCAGCAGCTCATCGCCGGCCGCGTGGCCGCAGGTGTCGTTGATGACCTTGAACTGGTCCAGGTCCAGGAACAGAAGCACATTGTCATCGGGCCCGTCACGGCGCGTCTCGAGCACCTCCGTGACGACCCTCTCGAACTCTCTGCGGTTGATCAGACCGGTGAGCGAGTCGTGGGAGGCCTGGTAGCCGAGCTGCAGCGCCGTGGCGCGCTCGACTCCCACGTCCCGAAACACCAGGACCGCGCCGCGGGTGGCCGCGTCGGTGGCGAATATCGGCTCGGCCGATCCGTCGATACACAGCTCCCGGCTGTCGTGCCGAACCAGCAGCGCGTTGCGGCCGAAGCGCACGCCGCGGCCGCTGCCGAGCGCGGCCAGGGCCGGATGCGGCAGCTCACCGAACGAGTCCTGATCGACGAACCGGCACACCGAGCGGATGTGGCGATTGCACAGCTGCGAGGGCGGCCGGCCGAGCAGGCTCGCCGCGGCCGGATTCGCATAATCCACCGTGCCGTCCGCGGCCACCGTGACGACCGCATCGCGAATCGCCTCCAGGGTCACCTGCGCCCGCTCGCGCTGCTCGCGAATCAACTCCTCCGTGCGGCGATTGCGCGAGACCAATGCGCCGGTGCGCAACAGTCCGGCGAGGGACATCCCGAGCGCCGACAACAGCGTCGCGAGCAGAAACACACCTTCGCTCACACGGGCCGTCTCGCCGATCTGATTGGTGAAGGCGATTTCCATCGGAGTGAGCGCGGCATCGATCCGATACGCCTGCTTGAGCAGCACGCGCGCCCGGGGGTCGTCCCCCCGACGCATGCTCTGGTGAATCTCCCGCCCGACCTGCGCCAGCTCGAGCAGCGGACCGTCGGCCCTGGCCCAGATGCCGATCGCCCTCGCGATCGGCCCCCAGCCCCCGGCATAACGATACAGCCGCACCATGGCGGGGATATCCTTCGCGTTGATGCCGCCGGCCTCGAAGCCCCGCTCGATCACGGCCCTATCGGGCGCCGCTTTGTTCAACTGCAGCCGCGCGAGGTGATCGCCGAGCGGCATGGCGATCATCCGGTGAAAGTGCTGGTATTCGGACTCCGCGCCGCCGCGCACGTAGCGGTTCAAGGCCATGACGGCCTCTTTCTCCCCCTTCGACCACAGGCTCTCGCCGCCGGCGTAGGCACGGGCGGCCGACAGCGTATCGACCGCGACCGCGGCGAGCAGTGTCATGACAGCGATGATGGCGAGAAAGGGCCACGAGACGGCCAGCACACCCTTGACCGTCGGATGAGGCCTCAGCCGGCGCTGAAGCCCGAACAGTCTCGCGCTGTCCATGAATCGTGACCCCATGTGCGGACCGGCACAGGTTTGGAGTATCCCGCCGATCGGACCGCGCGGGACAAGAACGGCGTCGGATTCCCTCCGATGCGAGGCCGGCGATTTCGTGAACGTCGTCACAATGGCGCCATGCCATCGGCGGCGCTACCATGATCCGCGCCCGTGCCGCCACGGGTCAGCCACGGGAGTAGGCCATGAGCACCGTCCTGATCACCGGGGCCAATCGCGGTCTCGGCCTGGAGTTCGCCCGCCAGTACGCGGCCGAACGCTGGCGGGTGCTGGCCGCCCCCCCCCGCCCCCCCCCCCCCCCCCAGCCCCGGCGGCCCGCCCCCCCCCCCCCCCGCCGCCTCCCTCCACCCCCCCCGGGTCGGGCCCCCCCCCCCCCCCCCCCGCCCCCCCCCCCCCCCACGCCGGGGAGGCCCCCACACTTGCTCCCCAACACCCCGCGCGCCTCACGGTGGCTGCGA
>OBLK01000219.1_pt1 | contig 17187 bp, 7 predicted proteins | sample 1518871 | NCBI WGS metagenome assembly OBLK01 (sample SAMEA2464837, study PRJEB22497) | soil metagenome | biome: Grassland; feature: Farmland; material: Clay | place: Australia | collected 2013-02-01 | depth 0.8 m
CGAGCAGTTCGACTCGGCCGCGGGGGACCTCGCCGATCGCGCGGCGCGGCGGCGGGCGGTCGCCGCCGCGGAACGGCGCTGGGGTGCGCCGCTGGCCGGCGTGCTGCACCTGGCCGGCGGCTACGACGTGCGCCTGCTGCAGGACCTCGACGAGCCGCGATGGCAGGCGCAGACGGCGGCCAAGGTCACCGGGTCGCTGCACATCGCCGAACTGCTGCTCGAACGCCCCGGCGCCCGGCTGATCGCGTTCTCGTCGCTGGTCTCGCTGCTGCCCGCCGTCGGCACCGCGTCCTATGCGGCCGGCAACCGGTTCCTCGAGGCGCTGTGCGAGCACCTCGCCGACCGGGTGCCGGTTCACTGCGTGAGCTGGGGCCTGTGGCGAGGCGTCGGCATCAGCGCCGAGCACGGCTACACCGAGCAGCTCAGCCGGGACCGGGTGCTCGCGTTCTCCGCGACCGAGGGGACGTCGCTGTTCCGCGTGGCCCTTCGGCAGCCATCCGGGCACCTGCTCGCCGGCGTCCACCCGGGCGCCACCGCCGTCCGCGCACTCGTCGAGCCACCCCGGCTGCTGGCAATCGGCCGGAGCCGCCCGGCGGTCGACCCGTTCGGGACCCCGACGCCGGCCGTCCCCGTTGAGCCGCCGGCCCTCCCGCCGTCCGACCGCCCCGCCGCGGCCGAACAGCCCGCCGCCGCTGACCGGCCCGCCGCCGCTGACCGGCCCGCCGCCGCTGACCGGCCCGCCGCCGGTCGGCCGCCGGGCCAGCCTCTGCGGGGTGGTGCCAGCCGCAGGGTCCCACGGCTGCGGACCATCCGCGAGGCGCTGCGCGAGGTCGGCAAGGCTGATCTCGACCAGCACACGCCGTTCTACGAGGGCGGCCTGGACTCGGTGCGGATGCTGCAGCTGCACACCAGGCTGCAGCGGGCGATCGGGGCCGAGTTCCCGCAGACAACGCTGTTCAGCCATCCCACGCCCGCCGCCCTGGCCGATCACCTGGCCGGCCACCTGGCCGGGCGGCCGGGAGCGGTCGCCGGGCCCCGGCCGCCCACGTCCGGGCACGGCTCGGTCGATGCCGCCGACCGGCGGATCGCGATCATCGGCATGGCGGTCCGGTTCCCCGGCGCCGACTCCGTCGATCAGTACTGGGAGAACGTGGTCGCCGGCAAGGTGAGCGTGCGGCGCTTCGTCCGGGCCGAGCTGCTGGCCGCCGGGCTGCCGGCGAGCCTCGTCGACGATCCCGAGTTCGTGCCGGTCGGCGGAACCATCGGCGACATCGGCGGGTTCGACGCGGAACTGTTCGGCATCACCGGCCGGGAAGCCGCCCTGACGGACCCGCAGCAGCGGTTGTTCCTGCAGGTGTGCCACGAGGCGCTCGAGCACGCCGGCCACACCGGCACCGGCGGCGTCACGGGGGTCTACGCCGGCAGCGGCATGCACCTGTACTCGCTGCGCAGCTACCTGCTGGCGAACCTGGCAAGCACGGACCCAGGCGACCAGCTGACCGCGTTGCAGGTGACGATCGGCAACCAGCCCGACTTCCTGGCGTCCCGGGTCGCCTACCGGCTCGGGCTGACCGGGCCTGCGGTGAGCGTGCAGGCGGCCTGCTCCACGTCGCTCGTCGCCGTGCACCTGGCCTGCCAGGCGCTGCTGGCCGGGGAGGCCGAGCTGGCGCTGGCCGGCGCATCGGCGGTGCACGTGCCGCAGGCCGCCGGCTACCGCCACCAGGAGGGTTCGATCCTGTCCAGGCGCGGCACCTGCCGGGCCTTCGACGCCGCCGCCGACGGCACGGTCGGCGGCAGCGGGGTGGCGGCCGTCGTGCTGAAGCGACTGGACGCGGCGCTCGCCGACGGCGACAGCGTGCACGCGGTGATCCTCGGTTCCGCGGTCAACAACGACGGCGCCGCGAAGGCCGGCTACACCGCCCCGAGCGCCGCCGGCCAGGCGAGCGTGCTGCGAGCGGCGCTGGCGGCGGCCGGTGTCGAGCCGTCGTCGATCGGGTACCTGGAGGCGCACGGCACCGGCACCCGGCTCGGCGACCCGATCGAGCTGGAGGGGCTGCGCCAGGTGTTCGGCCGGGCGGCGACCGATCGGACAAAGCCGCTTCCGCTGGGCTCGGCCAAGCCGAACGTCGGTCACCTCGACAGCTGCGCGGGGATGGCCGGGCTGGTCAAGGCCGTGCAGGCGCTCGCTCACGGCACCGTGCCGCCGCTGGCCGGGCTCGGCACGCCCAACCCGGAGCTTCGCCTCGACGACGGGCCGTTCGAGCTGCCGACCACCGCCCGGCCCTGGCCGGTCGAAGGCCTACGCCGGGCAGGGGTGAGCGCCTTCGGCATCGGCGGCACCAACGCGCACGTCGTGCTCGAGCAGGCACCCGCCCAGGCACCCGACCCGCCCGAGATCCCGATCACGCTCGTCCCGCTGTCGGCCCAAGCAGAGCCGGCGCTCACCGAGCTCGCCACCCGCACGGCCGGTGCGCTCGGCGACCAGCGACCGAGCGACGTGCTGCGCACGCTCGGCACCGGCCGCCGGCACCGGCGCCACCGCGTGCTGGCCTGGGGCGACTCGCCGGCCGACGCGGCCGCGGCGCTGCGGGCGTTCGCCAGCGGTGAGCGCGGGGACCACACCAGCGGCACGGTCCCGCCGGGCGGTGCCGGCCCGCTGGTCTTCGCGTTCACCGGGCAGGGCGTGGACTGCACCGGCCTGGCCAGCGGCATCGTCGATCACTACCCGGTCGTGCGCGAGGTCGTGGCCGAGTGCGACGCGTACTACCGCGAGCACTGGGGCGCCGCCCTGCTCGACGCCATGCTGGCGCCGCGCTTCGACTGGACCACCGAGCTGGTGCAGCCGGCGCTGTTCGCGTTGCAGGTCGGGCTGGCCCGGCTGCTGGAGTCGCTGGGTGTCGGCCCGGACGCCCTGGTCGGGCACAGCGCGGGCGAGTACGCGGCGCTGTGTGTGGCCGGGGCGCTGCCGCTCACCGACGGGCTGCATCTGGCCGCCGTCCGGGGCAGCCTGCTGCAGCAGACCGCGTCCGGCGCGATGCTGGCCGTCCTGGGCGACTGGCCGGCCGTCCGCGAGCTGACCGGCGGCCTGCCCGGCATCGAGCTCGCCGTCCGCAACGGGCCGGACCACCACGTGTTCTCCGGTGCCGAGGATGCCGTCGCCTCGGCGCACGACGTGCTGGAGCGGGCCGGCGTCGACGTGCGCCGGCTGCCGGGCGACCGCGCGTTCCACTCGGCCCTGGTCGACCCGATCCTCGACGAGCTCGCCCGGCACGCCGCCACACTGGACTGGCGGCCGCTTCAGCTGCCGGTCGTCAGCAATCTCGGGGCCACGCGCCTGGAGCCGGGCACCGTACCCGGCCCCGACCACGTCCGCCGCCAGACCCGGCAACCGGCCGACTACCAGGGCGCCGTCGACGCACTGCGCGGCGCCGGGTACGACACGTTCGTCGAGCTCGGGCCGGACGCGACGCTGAGCCGGCTCGGCCGCTCCTGGCCGCGGTCCACGTGGATCCCGCTGCGCCGCCGCGGGGACCGGCCCGTCGTCGGCGCGCTCGGGGCGCTGTACTGCCGGGGCGTCGACCTCGACTGGGGTGCTCTCGCCGGCGGCGGCCGTCGCGTCCCACTGCCGACCTACCCGTTCCAGCTGCGCCGGCACTGGATCGACCCGCCGGACCACCAACCGAACGGCGCACCGATCGACCAGCCGCCCATCAGCACGGAAGGCCCTGCCGCCATGCCCGCAGCCGAGACCGGCGACGCCCTCACCACCGCGGTATGCCAGCGCGTGCGCGAGCTGACCGCCAGGCAGCTCGGCGCCGATCTCGACGCGGTCGCCCCAGACCGGGACTTCCTCGACCTCGGCGCCGACTCGTTGCTGGTCATCAACCTGCTGCGGGAGCTGCAGGCGATCTTCGGTGTCCGGGTGACCATGCGCGAGCTGTTCGAGGAGGCCGACACGCCGGCCGCCGTCAGCGCCCTCATCGCGGAACGCATCGACCCGGCCAAGGCGGCCGAGCTCACCGGCATCGCGACCACAGCCCCAGAGCCGCCCCAACCCGCCCCGCCAACCGCGCCGCCCCAGCCAGCCGCGCCGTACCAGCCGGCCACACCGTCCCAGCCGGTCGCGCCAGCCGTTCCAAGGGCAGGAGTCGAGTCACTCGTCGCCGAACAACTCCAGGTCCTCAACCGGGTCAGCAACCTGCTGGCCGAGCAACTCGCCGCGCTGAACGGGCAACCGCCTTCGCACCTGCCAGCCGCCCCGGCACAGCCACCGGCCACCTCCCCCGCGCAGCCGCCGCCCGCCCAGCCGCCGCCCGCCCAGCCCGGGTCGCCGCGGCAGCTCGGCCCGGACGTTCGCGGCGCCGCCGCCTCCGCGATGACCTCCGGCACTCTCGATCCAAGGCAGCGGGCGCACTTCGAGGCGCTCGTGCAGCGCTACGGCGCCGCCACCGCGACGTCCAAGGAGATCGCCCAGCGGTACCGCCGGCAGCTGGCCGACAGCCGCGCCGTGGTCGGGTTCCGCCGCGCGACGAAGGAGCTGCTGTACCCGCTGGCGGCACGGCGTGCACGCGGGGCCTACCTGGAGGACGTCGACGGCAACACCTACGTGGACATCACGATGGGCTTCGGCGCGCTGATGTTCGGCCACGAGCCGCCGTTCGTCACCGATGCCGTCCGCGAGCACCTCGACCGGGGCCTGCAGCTCGGTCCGCGCAACGAGGAAACCGGGCAGGCCGCGCAGCTGCTGTGCGAGCTGACCGGCATGGACAGGGCGGCGTTCGCCACGACCGGCACCGAGGCCAACTCGGCCGCCTTCCGGCTGGCCAGGGCATTCACCGGCCGGGACCTGATCGTCACCTTCGACGGCTCGTACCACGGTCATTTCGACCCCGTGCTGGGCAGGCCGGTGCGCGACGGCGACCGGCTGCGCACGGTGCCGGTGTCGGCCGGCGTCCCGGCCTCGGCGGTGTCGGAGATGCTGGTGCTGGACTACGGCGCCGAGCACAGCCTGGACACGGTCCGCGGCGCCGCGGACCGGATCGCCGCGGTCGTGCTGGAGGTGGTGCCCAGCCGGTACCCGGACCGGCAGCCCGTGGAGTTCGTCCGCGCGCTGCGGCAGCTGTGCGACCGGCACGGCATCGTGCTGATGTTCGACGAGATGCTGACCGGCTTCCGGCCGCACCCGCGCGGCGCAGCCGGCGTCTTCGGCGTCCAGCCCGACCTGGCCACCTACGGCAAGGTGCTCGGCGGTGGCTACCCGATCGGCGCGATCGCCGGCCGCGCCGAGATCATGGACTGGGTCGACGGCGGGTTCTGGCGCTACGGCGACGACAGCGTGCCCGAGGGCGAGACCACGTTCTTCGGCGGCACCTACATCCAGCACCCGGTGTCGATGGTCGCCGCCAAGGCCGTGCTCACCCACCTGCGCGAGCACAGCCCTGCGTTGCAGCAACGGCTCACCGCGCACACCGAACGGCTGGCTGGCGAGCTCAACCGTTTCTGCGCCGACGAGGAGTTCCCACTGCGGGTCAACCACTTCGGCTCGCTGTTCCGGTTCGCCCACCGCGGCAACGTCGAACTGCTGTTCGCGCACCTGGTGCTCGAAGGCGTGCACGTCTGGGAGTGGCGCAACTTCTTCCTCTCCGACGCGCACACCGAGGCCGACGTCGACTTCGTGATCGACGCGGTCCGCAACTCCCTGCACGACCTGCGCCGCGGCGGGTTCCTGCCCGGCAACACCCGCCGGCCCGCGCCCCCAACGTCCCCAGCTCGTCCGAGGCCCCGGCCGGTCCTCGAAACGCGGGCGCCATTCGTTCCGCCGCAAGGAGCCAATGACGTCCACGTCCCGGCCGCGGCGGGGGAGCCGGTGCGGACCAGGCCGGACTTCAGCGTGTACTTCTTCGGCGACTATCCGCGCGACAGCCAGCACGACAAGTACCGGCTCGTGCTGGAGGCGGCGAGGTTCGCCGACCGCAGTGGGCTGCACGCGGTGTGGCTGCCCGAGCGGCACTTCCACTCCTTCGGCGGCGTGTTCCCGAACCCGTCTGTGCTGGCCGCGGCACTGGCCACGCAGACGAGCCGGGTCCGGCTCAACGCCGGCAGCGTGGTGCTGCCGCTGCACGATCCGATCCGGGTGGCCGAGGAGTGGTCGGTGGTCGACAACCTGTCCGGCGGCCGGGTCGGCCTGGGCTGCGCGAGCGGCTGGCACGCCACGGACTTCGTGCTTGCGCCGGACAACTACGGCCGGCACAAGGAGGCCATGTACGAGGCGATGGAGACGATCCGCTCGCTCTGGCGCGGCGAGGAGGTCGAGCGCACCGCCGGCAACGGCGAGCGGGTGCGGGTGCAGCTGTACCCGCGGCCGCTGCAGGCGATGCCACCGTTCTACACCGCGATCGTGGGTAACCCCGACAGCTACCGGCAGGCCGCAGCGGAGGACATCGGGATCATCACCAACCTCATGTCGCAGAGCGTCGACCAGCTCGCCGAGAACATCGCCCTGTATCGCCGCACCAGGGCCGAGCACGGTCTCGACCCGTCGGCCGGCCGGGTCGTCGTGCTGCTGCACAGCTATCTGGGCGCCGACGGCGATCAGGTCCGCCGCGAGGCGTTCAAGCCGTTCTGCGACTACCTGCGCTCGTCGCTGTCGCTGTTCGGGCAGGTCACCAACAGCCTCGGCTTCTCGATCGACCTGGACAACACCCCGGCCGACGACCTGGAGTACCTGCTGCGACGGGCCTACGAGCGGTACTGCGCGGACCGGGCGCTGATCGGTTCGCCGGCCGAGTGCGAGCCGATCGTGCGGCGGCTGGCCGAGCTGGGCGTGGACGAGATCTCGTGCTTCCTCGACTTCGGGGTGGCCACCGACCGGGTCGTCGCGGCGCTTCCGTTCATCGACGAATTGCGCAGGTACTTCGTACCGTCCGGGGACGCCCCGCCGAGCGGGACGGTACCGCTGCCGATGGCGCCGATGTCGCCGGCCCAGCGGCAGGTGTGGGCGCAGGAGCGCCTGCTGCCCGGCCGCCCGACCTACACCGAGTCGTCGGTGCTGCGCATCGACGGCCGGCTCGACGTCGAGCTGCTGCGGCGGGCGCTGCAGGCCGCCGTCGACCGGCACGCCGGCCTGCGCACCGTGTTCCGGGAGGTCGACGGCGAGCCGCGGCAGGTGGTGCTGCCCTCGCACGAGGTGCGGCTGCCGGTGCACCGGGTCACCGGCCGCACGGTCGAGGAGGCGGCGCGGCAGGCGATCGACGAAGAGACCGCGCACGTGTTCGACCTGGTCGAGGGGCCGCTGTTCGACCCGAGGCTGCTCGCCGTCGGCGGTGCCGATCCCGCTGACGACGCCTGCGTGCACCTGCTCGTGCTGCGCATGCATCACCTGGTGATGGACACCTGGTCGGCGGGCATCGTCACCAGGGAGGTGTCCGCGCACTACCGGGCGGCTGCCGAGGGCCGGCCGGCTGGGTGGTTTTCGGAGCTCGGGCCGGCCGGCGACCCGCTCGCCCCGCAGGCCACCGAGCCGGCGCCGGCCGACCTCGACCACTGGGTACGCCGGCTGCGGCCACGGCCTGACGAGCTGCGACTGCCGACCGACCGGCCACGGCCGGCCCGCTCCAGCGGGCGCGGCGGAACCGCGAGCGTGCTGCTCGACGAGAGGCTGACCGAGCGGATCCGCGGCTGCGCGAAGGCGCACCGGGCTACCCCGTTCATGGCGCTGCTGGCGGCCTTCGCGGTGGTGATGCGCCGGCTGTCCGGCCAGAGCGACTTCGTGGTCGGCACGCCGATGGCGGCCCGGCCGGACGGCACCGAGGACACCGTCGGGTTCTTCGTCAGCACGCTGCCGCTTCGCATCACCCAGTCCGACAATGCCGGCTTCGACGAACTGCTGCGCGCGGTGCGCGCCGAGGTGCTCGACGCCGCCGAGCACGGCGCGGTGCCGGTCGACGAGCTGCTCACCACGTTGCTCGACGGCCGCGCCGGCGACGGTGACGGCACTGGCACCGATACCGGCGCCAGTGCCGGCGACCGGTCCGACCCGGGCCGGCATCCGCTGTTCGGGGTCTGCGTCGAGTTCGACAACGAGCTGGCGTTCGAGTTCGACCTGCCGGGGCTGCGCACGAGCGCGCTGGACGTCGCCGTGGCGAGGGCGCCGTTCGACCTGACCGTCGTGCTGGCGCCGGCCGGCGGCGGGCTGCGTTGCCGGATCAACTACGACGCCGACCTGTTCGACCGGTCCACTGTGGACCGCATGCTCGCGCACTTCGAGTTCGTCCTCGACCAGGTGGTCGACCAGCCACGGCGGCCGCTGCGCGAGCTGGCGGCGCCGCCGGCGGACGAGGCGCTGCTGGCGCGCTGGCAGCGCGGCGACGAGCCGGCCGGCGTGCCGGCGATGCTGCACAGCGACCTGGCCGGTTGTGCCGTAGTCGAGGCCGGCGACGGCACCGTCGAGTGGCCCGAGCTCGACCGGCGCGCCAGCGCCGTGGCGGCAGCGCTGCGGGCAGCGGGCGTGCGCGAGGGTCAGGTCGTCGCCGTGCACCTGCCGCGGAGCGCCGACGCGGTCGCCGCCCAGCTGGGCGTGCTGCGCTGCGGCGCGGCGTTCCTGCCGCTCGACCCCGACCACCCGGCCCCGCGACTGGCCGCCATGGCAGCCGCGGCCGAGACGATCGCCGTGATCACCAGGTCCGACCAGCCCGCAGCGCCGGTCGACGGCGTGCCTGTGCTTCGCGTCGACGATCTCGCCGAGCCGCCGGCCGGCGGCACACCTGTGAGCGAGCCGGAGACGGACCCGGCGCGGGTGGCGTACCTGATGTTCACCTCCGGCTCGACCGGCTCGCCCAAGGGCGTCGTGGTGGAGCATCGGTCGATCGCCAACACCCTTGCCTGGTACGTCCGCCGGCTCGGCATCACGGCCGCCGACCGGGTGTGCTGGTTCTCCAGCCCGGGCTTCGACGCCTCGTGCACCGACGTCTGGTCGGCGCTGCGCACCGGGGCAACGTTGCACGTCGTGCCGCCGGCGCTTCGGTTCGACCCGCAACGGCTCCGCGACTGGCTCGTCGACCACCGCATCGCCGCGGTGTTCCTGCCGACCAAGCTCGGCGAGTCGCTGCTGCGCCTGGACTGGCCGGCCGAGACGGCGCTGCGGCACCTGGTCACCGGCGGCGAGCTGATGCGGGCCACCGTGCCGCCAGGCCTGCCGTTCGAAGTGATCAACGCCTACGGCCCGACCGAGGCGACCGTGTACACCACGTGGACTCCGCCGCTGCCGGCCGGCAGCGGCGAAACCGGCCCACCGCCGATCGGCGTCCCGATGCCGGGCACCTGGGTGCGCGTGCTCGACGGCGACGGCCGGCAGCTGCCGATCGGCGCCGTCGGCGAGCTGCACATCGGCGGCGCCCAGCTCGCCCGCGGCTACGCCGGCGACCCGCAGGAGACCGGCCAGCGGTTCGTGACCCACCCCGAACACGGGCGGCTGTACCGCACCGGCGACCTCGTCCGCTGGGGATCGGACGGCCAGCTGCACTACGCCGGCCGCAACGACGCCCAGGTGCAGATCCGTGGCCAGCGGGCCGAGCCCGGCGAGGTCGAGCACCACCTGCGGCGGCTCGACGGCGTCGCCGACGCGGCGGTCATCGCGGCAGTCGCCACCGACGGCGATCCCTACCTGGCCGGCTACGTGGTGTTCGACCGGGGCCGGCCGGCGCCGGCCACCGCCGAGCTGGCCGACCAGCTGCGCCAACGACTGCCCGGCTACCTCGTGCCGACCAAGTGGTCGGTGCTGGAACGGCTGCCGGTCAACGCCAACGGCAAGCTCGACCGGTCTGCCCTGCCGGAACCGGCGCTGCCCGAGGCGCCAGCCGGCGCCAACGGTGCTCCGGCCTCTGACTTGGAGCGACGCCTGCAGAAACTGTGGTGCGAGCAGCTCGGCCTCGACCAGGTCGGCGTCGAGTCGAGCTTCTTCCAGCTCGGCGGCACCTCGCTGACCGTCATGAGGCTGCTCAACCGCGTCCGCAGCCAGTTCGGCCACGGCGTCGACACGCTCGACTTCTTCGCCACGCCCACCGTGCGGGGACTGGCGACACTACTGTCTGTCGAACATCGGTTCCATGGATAGCCGGTCCTCGCCCGCGTAGATGTTGAAGCGGTCGCCGCGCAGGAAGCCGACCAGGGTCATGCCGAACCGCTTGGCCAGGTCGACGGCCAGGCTCGACGGCGCGGACACGGCGCAGACGACCGGGATGCCCGCGGCCAGGGCTTTCTGCATGATCTCGTAGCTGGAGCGGCCGCTGACCATGAGCAGATGGTCGTGCAGCGGCAGCCGGTCCTGCAGCAACGCCCAGCCGACGAGCTTGTCGACGGCGTTGTGCCGGCCGACGTCCTCGCGCAGTCCGACCAGTGTGCCGTCGGTGGTGAACAGGCCGGCGGCGTGCAGCCCGCCGGTCGCCTCGAACAGGCCCTGCGCGTCCCGCAGTGCGTCCGGCAGCCGGGGCAGCACCGCGGGGTCGACGGTCGGACCTGGCGGCAGCGGCGGCAGGTCACGAAGTTGCAGCGCGTCGAGGCTCGCCTTGCCGCACACGCCGCACGCGCTGGAGGTCAGGAAGTGGCGTTCGAGCGAGGGTAGGTCGGGCAGCGCCGGCGCGGTGAGGCCGACGTTGACGATGTTGAACCGCTGCTCGGCGTCGACGAGCGGGTCGACGCAGTAGCTGACCCGGTCGACGTCGTCCTTGCCGGCGATCACGCCCTCCCCGTGCAGGAACCCGGTCGCCAGCTCGAAGTCCGCCCCGGGCGTGCGCATGGTGACGCCGACGGTCGTGGTGGCGGTCCCGGCGACCAGGCGGATCTCCAGCGGCTCCTCGGTGGCCAGGTAGTCCGGCCGGGTGCGCCGCCGGCCGCCGTCGACGGCGACGATCCGTGCCCTGGTCTTGCTGCCGGGTCGGGAGTCCACGGCCGGTTACACCCCCACGGCCGTTTCCGACCCGAGCCGTTCGACGGTGACGACGGCGTTGTAGTCGGGGATGCCGGCCTGCGGCGAGCGGCGGCGGCGGTCGATCAGCACCTCGGCCTCGGGCCAGTGGACCTGCAGGTTGCCCGGGGCCACCGGGGCGAGGTAGGCGTGCCCGGTGAACTCGCCGTGGTCGCTGCGCAGCAGCACCCGGTCGCCGTGGGCCACGCCGAGCTTGGTCGCGTCGACCTCGCTGATCAGCACGGCTTCGCGCTCGGCGCCGGTCAGCCGGTCGGTCGACTCGTGGACCATGCTGTTGAACTGCTTGCCGCGCCTGGTGGCCACCATGAACTTGCCGTCGGGGACGTCGACCTTGCGCGATCGCACGACCGACCAGTGCGCCTTGCCGTCGGGCGTCGGGAACTTCCAGCCGGCGGCCAGGTGCGGCCCGCCGTACTGGAACTGGTCGCCGAAGGCGCTCAGGCTCTCGATGCCCGCGTACATCGGGACCGACCGGGCGATGTCGGCCCTGATCTGCGGTGTGCCGTCGAAGTGGACCCGGTCGGCCAGCTCCGGCCTGACCCGCTTGGCGAGCTCGACGAAGATCTCCCACTCCGGGCGGGCCTCGCCGATGCGCGGTCCCTCGACCTCCGGGCTGAAGATCACCCGACGTTCGGTGGAGGTCTCGGTGATCCCGCCGGGCATCTCGTAGCGGGTCGCCGCGGGCAGCAGCAGCACGAGCTCGGCCGGGTCGGTGAGCATCTGGCTGGACAGCACGATGTCGATGTGCACCCGCAGCGGGATCCGCGAGATCGCCTCGTCGACATAGCCGGGGTCGGGCAGCACCTCCCGGAAGTTCCCGCCCGAGCTGATCAGCACGTCGAGCTCGCCGCGGTGCGCGGCGTCGATCATCTCGGGCGCGGTGAGGCCCCTGGTCGCCGCCACCTCGAAGCCCCACAGCTCGGTGAACCTGGCGGCGTTGCCATGGTCGAGGGGCACACCGCCGGGTAGGACGGTGGCGTAGGCGCCCATCTCGGCGCCGCCCTGGACGCCGGAGTGACCCCGGATCGGCATCAGGCCGCACTTGTCGCGGCCGACGAACCCCTTGGTCAGGCCGAGGTTGATGATCGCGCGGACGTTGTCCTCGCCGAACTCGTGCTGGGTGACGCCCATGCTCCAGACCAGCACCGCGGTCCTCGCCTCGCCGAGCATCCGGGCGAAGGCTTCGAACTCGCTGCGGGGCACCCCGGCCTGGGCCTCCAGGTGCTCGAACGTCTGCTCGTCGAGCGCCGCTCGCAGCTCGTCGAGGCCGGTGGTGTGCTCGGCGACGAAGCGCTCGTCGATCCAGCCGTTGGCCAGCATGACCTTGAGCGTGCCGTTGAGGAACGCGATGTCGCCGCCGACGTTGATCAGGAAGAACCGGTCGGTGATCCTGGTGCCGAACACGGCGCTCTCGACATTGCTCGGCACCCAGTAGCGCTCCATGCCAGGCTCGCGGTAGGAGTTGACCACGGCGACCTTCGTGCCGGCCTTCTTGGCGTGGTAGAGGTACTTCATCGCGACCGGCTGGTTGTTGGCGATGTTGGAGCCGATGAACACGACCAGGTCGCTGCCGATCCAGTCGGTGTAGGAGCACGTGGTGGCCGCGACGCCGATCGAGCCCTTGAGGCCGAACGTGCTCGGCGAGTGGCACACCCTGGCGGCGTTGTCGATCGAGTTGGTGCCCATCGCCCGCACGGCCTTCTGCGCCGCGTAGTAGTTCTCGTTGGGCGTGCCGCGGCTGGTCAGGTAGACGCCGAGCCGGTCGGGCGAGCTGGCCCTGATCCGGCCGGCCATCAGGTCCAGCGCCTCGTCCCAGCCGATGCGCGTGAAGCCGGGTTCGCCGTTGCGGCGCAGCATCGGGTAGGGGAGCCGGCCGAGGTCACGCAGTTGGGCGCCGCGCAGCCCACGCAAGCCGCTGACGTCGGCCAGCACGGCCGGGTCGAGCGCCGGCATGGTGTTCAGGCGCAACAACCGCAGCCGGATGTTGCACAGGTGGACCTCGTCGAGCGTCCAGTCGTGCAGGCCGACGGTGCCCAGCGCGCAGCCGTCGCAGGTGCCCTGCTTGAGGATGCGCATGGCGTACCGGGCGTTGCCGCGGTTCTCCCTGACCGCGCGCCAGATCTCCAGGTAGTTGTTGGGTTTCTGCTCGCCGAGCCCGAATGGCTTACGGCTGGCCCAGTTGGCCGGGTCGAAACGCTTCTCGGTCCGTGCCACGTCCGCCATGCTATGCCCGCCGCCCGGCCGGAGCCGGTCACGAGGATCAACTCCGGCCGGGCGGCCTGCTCAGATGCGGAAGAACAGGTTGAGGAAGCGGTCGGCGACGGCGAGGTCGCCGCGGACGGTGCCGGCGTTGCAGCGGCCGAACGTGGTCAGCACCATGCTCCCGGCGTCGAAGTCGATCACGGTCGACAGGTCGTCGAGGCCGCCCTGCTCGACCGCCATGCCCTGGTCGTCGACGTTGATCCGGTAGTCGCCGCCGTTGCGCCCGGTCACCCTGATGCCCAGCCGCATCGGGCTGCGGTCGACGTCCTCGCGCACCGTCGACTGCCAAAGCACGAACATGAAGGGCACGAGCAGGTCGGCGGCGTCGCCGGTCAGCCCGTGCGCCCGGCCGGAACCCTGCCGGATGTCCCACGAGTGCACCCCGTAGTCCATGAGCTGGCCGGCCGCGAAGAAGTACGCCGGCAGCGTCCCCATGTAGTAGTGCGGGACCATCAGCCCGGTCCACTCCTCGGGGCCGAGGCGGTCGAGGATGGCCATCATCGCCTCGAAGTCGGCGCGCAGCCGCTCGAGCATCTCTGGCTGGGAGACGTTGCGGAACGAGGTCGCCTGCTCGTTGACCCTGGCGCCCATCCCGGGCAGGCCGTACGGCTGGCCGAACGAGCCGGCCTGCCCGGTCTTCGCGGCGTCGAACGCAGCGAAGTAGCCCTCGGTGGTGTCCACGATGTGCGCCACCACGTCCGCCGTGGTCCACCCTTCGCAGGCGGTCGGCGCCTTCCAGGCCTCGGTCGGCGAGGCGAGCGCGAACAGCCGCTCGGCCTCCTCACGCACGACCCGCAGGATCGTGCTCTTTCCCTCGAAGGACGTCGCGTCCCACTCGGACATGGCCACCCACCTCCAACGGACGGGTGAAGGGGTTTCGCTGAATGCTCAACAACAACCCAGTTGTGACCGCGTGTCAATGATGATCGTCCGTGACCACCGGGTCACCGATAGGTCGGCACAAAGCGGCAGCGCCGCCCAACGTGCTCGGACGGCGCTGCGGCTGACGCCTTGCGCGGCGGTGAACTAGTGCTGATTACCGTGCTGAGGCTGTGAGCCGCGTGGCGAGCATCTGCTTGCTCTGCTCGGCACCCTTGCGGCTCTCGGCCTGGGCACGCCGGAAGAACTCGACGAGCTCGGTGTCCCCTTCGCGCTCCGCGTCCTGGGCGTAGGTCTCCAGGCGCAGGACGTTGTCCAGGCACGTCTCGACGAACCAGATGAGGTTGTAGTCCTTGTCCTTCGTTCCGGTGATGTGGCCCATTTCAGTGGTTGTCATGTGTCTCCTCCTCGGCTTGGCGCCACGCGCCGTGTACCCGGCTGAGCTCGGCTTACACGCGCGGCAGGCCTAGGCGCCCCGCGGTGCCGGGGGAGTACAGCACGCTCACCGGCGGGCCGGACGGCGCTCGCAGGCCGGTGCCGGCGACCAAGTCCTCGTGCAGCTCGACCAGGTCCGCACTGTGCAGTGGCCAGCGCTCGTGGGTCAGGCCGACGGCTACGGTCAGCCCTGGAATCCGGTGGTGCAGCCGCCACCTCGCGGTCAGGAAGTGGTCGAGCGCGCCGCCCTCGGTCGGGCCGCCGACCTCCACCGTCAGCCGGCTGCCCAGTCCCCGTGGCCCCGGCCAGCGCCGCCGGCTCTCGTACCGCACGATGTGGCCGTCGCGGGTCAGGCTCATCCGCGCCCACCGGTAGGGCAGCGTCGCGGCCCGCGCGGCGAGCACCCACGGCAGCCGGTCCGCCTCCATGGTCAGGAACTGGACACCGCGGCGCCCGCGCCGGTCGATGGTGTAGGTCCGCACGTTGGTCTCGAGGAACTCGCCGTGCGAACGCATCCGGAACGCCACGAGCCCGACGTAGGCGGCGCCGTCGTGGACGTCCGGGGTGGTCCCGGCCGGCAGCAGCCCGGCCACCTCGGAGGGGTCGTAGGGCCAGTGCACGAAGGTGACGTCGGTCAGCACGGCCGGCAACGGCGCCGGTCCGGGCTGCGGTGGCGGCTCCGCGCTGATCGGTTCGGGGATCAGACCTGGTCCCAGGGCACCGAGTCGTAGGTCTGCGTCAGCAGCCGCAGGAACTCCTTGTCCACCGGCAGGTCGATCTCGAGGTGGTCCACCACCGACACCCCGGCGGAGTTGATGACGAACGTGGTGGCGAACGACGGCACGTCGGCCAGCCAAACCTCCTCGGTCCGGCACGCAACCCTGGCGGCCAGGAACCGTGCCTGGAGGAGTTGCATCGTGATGCCGTGCAGGATCGGCGCCTTCGGCCACACGACCTCTGACCCGTCGAAGAAGCCGATGTTGGCCACGGTGGTCTCCGCCACCAGGCCGCTGGGGCCGGTCAGCAGGGCGTCGTCGTAGCCGGCTCGTTCGGCAGCGCGCCCGTGGTAGATCTGACCGAACGTGCCGGCGTGCTTGATGTGCGCGATCGGGCGCAGGTAGGGCACCCACATCAGCCGCAGCGGCCGGTCCGGCACGTCCGCCGGAGGCCGCACGGTCACCATGACCGACACGGCTGAGCCGCTCGTGGTTTGCGCGGAAGTGTCGGTCATGGTTCGCGCGGCCGCGTCGGTGCCGGCCGGCTCGAAGACGTCGATCCGGACCGAGGCGTCGGCCGTGCCGTGCGCGTCGAGCGCGTGCCGGACGAGCTCGCGCACATGATCACCATCGAGCGGGCGTTGGAACAGCTCGAAGGTAGCCGTGTCGAGCCTGGCCAGGTGCCGCTCCAGCCCACGGACCCGGCCTGCGCGGATCTGCATGGTCGTGAAGTGGCCGTAGTTCACCAGGGCCCTCGAGTGCAGCTCCGCCGCCGTGGCCGCGCGACCGTCGATCTCGACGTACGGCGTGCTCACGAGGCGACACCGTACGCGGTGCGCGTCAGCTCTGGTCGAACAGTAGGTGGTCGGCCAGGGCGGCGTGCGCCTCCTCCAGCGCCGACGGGTGGACGGCGGAACCTCCGGTCTCCTGCGACCTGCCGACCACGTGCCGCAGGGCCTCCCGGTACGCGGTGGCGAACGCCTCGTCCGGGGCGACCGCGATGTCCGGCTCGACGCCGGTGCCCTCCCAGTTGGTGCCGCTGACGGGGTTGATCGAGCGTGCGGTCGGCACCGTGATCTCGACGGTCGGCGTGATCGGGAACGACTCGGTCGGATGGGCGCCGCCGCGCGTGGTCTCGCCGACCAGCGTCGCCCGGCCCTGGTTCTTGAGGTTGTAGGCGAACTCCTCGGCCCCGGAGAACGTGGCACCGCTGGTGAGCACCCAGACCGGCCGGTCGAGGTAGCGCTCGCCAGGCACGTAGGCGGCAGACCAGAACTGCCTGGTCTCGCCGCTCGCGCCGTCGTAGATGTCGTTGAGGTGGGTGTCGGCGTCGGGGAACAGGTAGCTGTTCCAGAAGATCACGCCGTGCGGCGAGCCGCCGCCGCAGCGGCGCAGGTCGAACAGCAGCACGTACGTGTTCGAAACCAGCTCCATCGCCGCGGCGATGGCCCTGCCACCGGCGCCGGGCGGGGCGATCTCGGTCAGGTCGAGGTAGCCGATGTTGCCGTCGAGGCGCTCGACCTTGGCCACGCCGTGGCTGTTCACCCGGGAGCGCTCGAGCCAGGCCTGCCGCGCCTGCTCCGGCGTGGTCGTGTCCTGCACCGTGACGTGCCGCACGCGCACCCGCAGGTGCCAGTCGCCGCACAGTTCGTAGAGGCGGTCGGTCAGCCGCTGCGCCAGCGTGGCCTCGTCCAGCCCGTCGAAGCCTCCGGCGTCGAGCTCGGTCATGATCGCGCCGGCGGCCTGCTCCGCCGTCGCCGGGAACACGTACCTCGCGCGCAGCAGGTTCATCGCCTCGGTGACCAGTTCTCTCGGCACGAGCCAACGGTACCTACGCAGACCAGCCGGTAACGCTGCGCCATCGAACAGTTACGCTGCACCGGTTCGGCACCGCGAGCGATCGAGATTGGACAG
>OBLK01000220.1_pt1 | contig 17098 bp, 19 predicted proteins | sample 1518871 | NCBI WGS metagenome assembly OBLK01 (sample SAMEA2464837, study PRJEB22497) | soil metagenome | biome: Grassland; feature: Farmland; material: Clay | place: Australia | collected 2013-02-01 | depth 0.8 m
CCAGGCGCCGTCGTCGACCAGGTCGAGGTCGCGCACTGCCAGCAACCGGGCCGGCGGCTCGGCCAGGCCCGCCCACCATTGCTCCTCGTCGGCGAGGTCGTGGTCGGGGCCGGCCGGACGGTCCTCGTCGACGACGGCGAACCCGTCCAGCACACCGATCGTCCGCAGCGCCTCCCGCCGGTCGAGCAGGTCGCTGGACAGCACGCCGATCGGACCGCCGGCGGCCAGCACCGCGCGTAACGTCCCGTCCGGCAGCACCAGCTCGTCGGCCCGCCGGATCTCGCCGTTCTCGTCGGGCAACGCCAGCGCGCCGAGCCACGGTGGCGCGGCCCGCGCCTGCTCCACCAACGCCAGCACCGCCCGGGAGAGCGGTTCCGGGTCGATCCCGGACTCGGCGTCCTCGACCGACCGCTCGACGGCCTCGCGGACCTCGGGACTCTCCAGCAGCGCCGTGGCGCCCGACGGCTGTGCGCCCAAACGTACGAGCAGCTGATGCACGGCGTCGGGATGCACCACGCGCAGGCCGGCGATCCCGTCCACCGGCGTCTCGAGCACGATCGTGGTGCGCGGCCCAGTCACGACCCGCCCGTCGGTGAGCGGAACCGGCAGCGCGGCCAGTTCGTCGCGCGCAGCGCCGCTGTCGGCGAACGGCGCGAGGGCCGCGTAGAGGTCGCGCCACCAGGCCGGCCGCCGGTCGACGCCGGACACCGCCTCGACGACCCCGGCCAGCGTCAACCGGCGGACCCCGAGCGCGGTCAACGGGGCCGTTTGTGCCGGCTCGCTCAGGCCCGCGGCCAGCAGCCCTGGCACCAGGTCGGCGAGCAGCGCGGTCAGCTCGACCGACGGCACGTCCAGCACGCACGCGGCGTCCGGAGCGACGGTCCCACCGGCCGCGGCCGGCAGCCAGGTCGCGGCGCGCAACGCTGCGAGCACGCCGCCCCGGAGCAGGTCGTCGACCTCGGACAGCGGGAACCCGCCGGCCGGCACCAGCCTCGTGCGATGCGCCGGCGGCATCGCCGTGACCAGCGCCGGGTAGCTGCGGATCGCCTCGTCCAGCACGAACCCGGCCGCCGGGCCCGGCCGCAGCCGTCGCCGCGACGGCTCGACGGGCAGCGAGGCGAGCAGCCGGGCCGGCAGCGAGAGCCGCTCGTCGGTCGGCGTCGGAGCGTGCAGCACGCCGTCGCCGGGCGGCAGCGGTGCGCCGCCGTCGTCGACGGGCACCGCCCAGCACACCGACCACTCGGGCCGGTGCCTGTCCTCGGCGCCGAGCAGCAGCTCGGCCGGCAGCACGCCGTGCCGCCGCACCAGCCGCCACCTGGTCGCGCCGGCGTTCTCGCTCAGCTGCACGAAGCCGTCGCCCAGATCGGCGCGGGCCCAGGTCCGGCCGGGCAGCTCGATGCGGTGCAGCGCGGGGAACGCCAGCAGCACGTCGGCGGCCTGCTCGCTGGCCTGGGCCAGCAGCTCCGCCGGGTCGGCGTCGGGCCGGAGCGGGAGCCGGACCTCGGTGTCGAAGCCGTCCGGCGGGCCCGGCTCACCGTCGTCGACCGGCCACACCAGGCGCAGCACCGGCACCGCTCCCCCGCGGTGCGCCAGGACGTCGAGCAGCGCCGGTTCGGCTGTCACGGCGGCGCCGGTCCGCGCCGCGGAGAACCGCACGCCGCCGGTGGTCGAGACCACCCTGGGCTCGAGGCTGACCGGTAGCACGGCGGCGAAGCCGACCCCGAACCGGCCGGTCGCACCGGTCTCCCGCTTGACCGAGGCCCGCAGCGACGCCAGCGCGGTGACCCCGGAGGTGGTCAGTGGCTCGCCGGTGTTCGCCACCAGCAGCTCACCGTCCACAATGGACACACGGAGCACGCCGGGCGTGCCGGATCGGCTCGCGGCGTCGGCGGCGTTCTGGGCGAGCTCGACGAACCAGCGGTCCCGGTAGCCGCCGAGGACGAGAGCCTCTTTGGCGTTGGCGTCCTCGCGGGACCTGGTCGGGGACGTGCGGCAGGCGGCGAGGGGGGGCGGACGGAGCGGCGCGGTGCCGAACGGATCGGCGTTCACTGCCGCTCTGGCTCGACCTCGGGCGCCGGGTTCGGGTCGACGTCCAGCCGGGCATCGTCGTAGACCAGGTCGGCGACGGTCGTGACCGGGCCGGGATCGACCTCGACCTCGGAGTGCGCCCCGCAGCCGAACTCGACGTGCACGACGTGCCCGTCGGCCGGCGCGAGCTCGTTGCCGCAGACTCCGAACATGGACCGCAGCGACCCGGCGACCGGCAGGTAGAAGCCACAGGTGCCGCAGCTGCCCGGCGCGGTCGTGGCCATCGGCGCACCGGGGCCGTGCTCGCCCCGCCGCCAGCGCTCGGCCGCGTCCAGCCGGCCAAGCCTGGACAGCACTCGCGACCGGCCGAGCCCGAACTCGCGCACGACGTCCTCGATGGCCGGGTCGTCGGACTGCAGGTAGCCGGGCACCAGCCGCGGGTCGTCCGGCGCCGTCGGCAGGAGGTCACCGACGCCGAGATCACCGGCCCTGACCCGGCGCTCCCACGGCACCCAGTCCGGCGCGACCAGGGCCTGCGGCCCCGGCAACAGGACGACCTCGCTGACCGTGACCGGCTCGTCCGGCCCTGCGCAGGCGACCGTGACCGCCCACCGCCAGCCCCGGTAGCCGGGGTAGTTGGCCTCGAACAGGTGCGTGACGGCGCCACCGGCCTCGACGTGGACGCCGGCGTGCTCGCCGACCGCCCCCGGGCCCGCGTCCAGCTCGGCCGCCGCGCGCGCGGCACCGATCGCCTCGGCCAGCCGCGGATCCGGCCGGTCGGCGAGCTCGGTACCGGCAGGTCCAGAACCGGCAGGTGACGGTGCCATCACAGCTGATTGTGCCCCATGGACCCTGGCGAGCGAACGGCCGGGCGGCCGGCCGGCGCGGGCGCTGTGCCAGGCTGGTCAAGGTGCGTGGTGTTCAGTCGGTTCTCGCGGTTCTCGTGCTGGTCACGGCCTGCGGGGCGGACGCGCTGCCGGGGAGTTCGCCGGCCGCACCGCCGGGTCCCGAGCCGGAGCGGTTGCGGGCGGGCGTGCTGGAGGTCCGCCACCACGACCCGACGTCGTTCACCCAGGGTTTCGAGCTCGCCGACGGCGTGCTCTACGAAGGCACCGGCGTGGTCGGGCAGTCGGCCATGCTGGCCACCGACCCGGCCACCGGTCAGGTGCGGCGCCGGGTCGAGCTGCCGGCGCCGCTGTTCGGCGAGGGCATCACCGTCGTCGGTGACCGCATCTGGCAGCTGACCTGGACCGATGGCGTGGCCATCGAGCGCGATCGCGACACCTTGGCGCAGCGGCGCCAGGTGCCCTACGACGGCGAGGGCTGGGGCCTGTGCCACGACGGTTCCCGGTTGGTCATGAGCGACGGCACCGACCGGCTGACGTTTCGTGACCCGGTGACGTTCGAGGTGCGCGGCGAAGTGCTCGTGCGCAACGCTGGCGCCAGGGTGAGCGACCTCAACGAGCTCGAGTGCGCCGGCGGCGTCGTCTACGCCAACGTGTGGCGCAGCGACGAGATCCTGCGCATCGACCCGGCGACCGGCGCGGTCACCGCCGTCATCGACGCCGGCGGTCTACTGCCCGCCGACGAGCGCGACGGCGCCGACGTCCTCAACGGCATAGCCGCCATTCCCGGGACCGAGGAGTTCCTCCTCACCGGCAAGTACTGGCCCCACACCTACCGGGTCGCCTTCAACCGATAGGCCGGTTTCGACGGCCGGGTACCTGGTATGAGGCGCGGCACACCCGGACGAACCAGTCAGGACAACGCCATTGCACGTCGCCGGTACGGCAGGATTGACGACGTGCCCTGGTCACCGCCCCCCGACGACCGCTTCGACGGTCAAGCGCGCCGTTCGGCGCGGGGCAAGCGCGGCCCGCGCTGGGTGACCGAGCACGCCCAGGACGTGGTCCGCCGGTTGCCGCCGAGCCGGCGGCGCGCGGAGCCACCGCCACGAGCCGAACCACCACCACGAGCCGAACCACCACCACGAGCCGAACCGCCACGGGCCGAACCGCCGCCGCGCCGCGCCGAACCACCACCGAGGCGGTCCCGCGGTCAGGAGCACTATCCGTGGGACGAGGACCCCGACTACGCGCCTCAGCCCGCCGACCGGGTCGGCCGGCCCGCCCGGCGCGACGATCACGACGTGAGCGGGTCGGACCGGCGCCCGTTGACCTCGACGCGCGCCCGGACCGGCCGGCCGGCCGGCCACGGGACCGACCCCGACCGCAGGCACCCGTCCGACCGCGACCACTCCGGGTACGGGGATGGCGGCGCGGGCCCGGACGACCGCGACAACGGCGGGCCGCGCAAGCTCACGGTGACCAGGGTCGCCGCGTGGCGCAGCCGGCAGCTCACCCAGCGCACCATCCACGCGTTCCGCCGCGCCACCACCGCCGGCGGCGCCGAGCAGTCAGGGCTGACCCGGCTCACCTACCCCGTGATGCTCAGCTTCGGGGCCGACGCGGCGGTCGCGGTGGCGCTGGCCAACACGCTGTTCTTCTCGGCGGCCACGGCCGAGAGCAAGACCAAGGTGGCGCTGTACCTGCTGATCACGGTCGCGCCGTTCGCGCTGCTGGCGCCGGTCATCGGACCGCTGCTGGACCGGTTGCAGCGTGGCCGGCGGATGGCGATGGCGGTGTCGTTCGTCGGCCGCGCCCTGCTGGCCCTGGTGATGGCCCAGCACTTCGACGACTGGCTGCTCTACCCGGCGGCGCTCGGCAGCATGGTGCTGGCCCGCTCGTTCGGCGTGCTCAAGGCGGCGGTGACCCCGCGGGTGCTGCCCGAGGGCATGACGCTGACCACGACCAACTCGCGGCTGGCCGTGTTCGGTCTGGCCGCCGGCGGCGTGTTCGGGGCGATGGCCGCCGGGCTCGCGTGGGCGTTCGACTCGCCTGGGGCGCTGCTGTTCGCCACCCTGCTGTGCCTCGCGGGCGGCCTGCTGTGCCTGCGGTTGCCGGCCTGGGTCGAGGTCACCGAGGGCGAGGTACCGGCCTCGCTGGTCACCCACGACGACGAGCCGAACGCGCGGCGCCGCCAGCCGATGGGCCGGCACGTGGTCGTCGCGCTGTGGGGCAACGGCACGATACGGATCCTGACCGGGTTCCTCGCGCTGTTCGTCGCGTTCGTGATCAAGGCGGAGACCGAGCACACGCCGTGGAAGCAGGTCGTGCTGCTCGGCCTGGTCGGCGCGGCGGCCGGCATCGGCAACATCACCGGCAACGCCCTCGGCGCCAAGCAGAACTTCGGCAAGCCCGACCAGGTGATCCTGACCTGCGTCGGGATCGTGCTCAGCACGGCCGTGCTGGCGGCACTCATCCAGGGCATCGCCACCGCCGTCGTGGTCGGCCTGGTCGGCTCGACGTGCAGCTCGCTGGCCAAGGTGTGCCTTGACGCGGTCGTGCAGCGCGACATGCCGGAGGAGTCGCGCGCGTCGGCGTTCGGTCGCACCGAGACGATCCTGCAGCTGGCGTGGACGTTCGGCGGCGCACTCGGCGTGCTGATGCCGCCGATCTACTGGCTCGGCTTCACCGTGGTCGCCGGGCTGGTCGCGCTCGGCACGCTGCAGACCTTCATGGCACACCGCGGCTCGTCGCTCATCCCTCGAATGGGCGGGGACCGGCCGGTGCGGCCCGATCCGGAGCCACGACGATCAAGCCGCCCGGCGCGCACCTCCGGCGAGAGCCGCTGGCAGGATCAATAGGTGCGGTCGACCCGGTTCGTGCTCGGTGCCCTGCTCACGCTGGGCCTGGTCGCTGCCTGTTCGAACGGCGACGACGGACCGCCGAAGGTGACCTTCGGCGCCGCCGGCAGCTCGGTCACCGCGAGCCCGACGCAGTACTGCGACGTCCAGGTGCAGGACTGCAAGGCCGACCCGAACGCCGCGGTGGTGCTGCGGGTACCGCCCGGCGAGGCGCTCGACGTGTCGGTGCCCACCGCGGTGAGCGAGGCGCCGTGGCAGGTCGTGTTCCGCTACCGGGCCGCGGACGGCGCCAGGACGCAGGCCCGCACGAACGTCTTCGGCGCCGGCGAGCGCTCCGAGTACACCCTCGAGCCACCGGTCGAGGGAGCGCAGCTGGAGACCGTCGAGGTCCAGCAGTTCGGCACCGCGATGGTGGCCCGCGAGGACGGCGTCGACTTCGCCACCAGGGCCACCTGGGTGCTCTCGGTCGACGATCGCGCCTGAACCGGACCTGAAAGCCGCGCTCAGCCCGGCTCGAGTTCGCGCGCGACGGCGTGCACGACCTCGGCGATGCGCTTGGAGTTCTTGCGGTCCGGGTAGCGGCCGCGGCGCAGCTCCGGCTGCACCTTCGCCTCCAGCAGCTTGATCATGTCCTCGATCAGCCCGTGCAGCTCCTCGGCCGGCCGGCGGCGCGCCTCGACGATCGACGGCGGCGGGTCGAGCAACCGCACCGACAGCGCCTGCGGCCCGCGACGCCCCTCGGCGACCCCGAACTCGACTCGCTGGCCGGACTTGAGTGCCGACAATCCCTGCGGCAGGGCGGATGCGCGGACGTAGACGTCCTCGCCACCGTCCTGCGTGACGAAGCCGAAACCCTTCTCCGCGTCGTACCACTTGACCTTGCCGGTCGGCACCGCCCTCACCGCTTCCTGTCCACGCATAAGTAACGCGCCCCGAGCGAACCCAGGACGCGCGTGCTGCCAAGCCTACCGCTATCCATGGTCGCAGTCGTTCTCACCTTCGGCACGTACGCTGCCGCCATGCTCAAGCGTCCACCGCGCGACCGCGTGATCACTGCGGCGATGGTGATGTTCGCCATCGGCCTGCTCGCGTTGGCCACGGTCGTCGTACTGTTCGCCGTCGGCCACCGCGACCTGCCCGCCTGGCTGAGCGCAGCAAGCGTGCTGCTGCCGGTCGGTTTCGCCATCGGCGCCGTGCACACCGTGCGCCAGTGGCGCCGGTCACAGAGCACCACGCCGGGCCAGCAGATCATCAACAGCGACGACTAGGCGTGCTGCTGGGCCGCTGCATCGTGCAGGCCGAGCAGTTCGACCGCGGTCTCCCGCATCTCGACCTTGCGGATCTTGCCGGTGACCGTCATCGGGAACTCGTCGACGATGTGCACGTACCGCGGGATCTTGTAGTGGGCGAGCTGCCCGCTGCAGAACTCACGAATCGCCTCGACGGTCAGCGGGGTCGCACCGGGCCGCAGCCGCACCCAGGCCATCAGCTCCTCGCCGTAGCGCTGGTCCGGCACGCCGATCACCTGGGCGTCGACGATGTCCGGGTGGGTGTAGAGGAACTCCTCGATCTCGCGCGGGTAGATGTTCTCGCCGCCGCGGATGACCATGTCCTTGATCCGCCCAGTGATGTTGAGGTAGCCCTCGTCGTCCATCACGGCCAGGTCGCCCGTGTGCATCCAGCGCGCCGCGTCGATCGACTCGGCGGTCTTGTCCGGCTGCTCCCAGTAGCCGAGCATCACCGAGTAGCCGCGGGTGCACAGCTCGCCGGCCACGCCGCGCGGCACGGTCAGCCCGGTTTCCGGGTCGACGACCTTGCTCTCCAGGTGCGGGTGGGTGCGCCCGACGGTGGACACCCGGCGGTCCAGCGAGTCGTCTGCCCTGGTCTGGGTGGACACCGGTGAGGTCTCGGTCATGCCGTAGCAGATCGTCACCTCTGCCATGCCCATCCGCTCGACGACCTGCTTCATCACCTCGACCGGGCACGGCGAGCCGGCCATGATCCCGGTGCGCAACGAGGTCAGGTCGTGCTTCTCGAACGACTCATCGGCCAGCTCGGCGATGAACATCGTCGGCACGCCGTACAGCGACGTGCACCGCTCCTGCGCCACCGCGCGCAGCGTCGCGGCCGGCTCGAAACCCGGCGCCGGGTAGACCACACAGGCGCCGTGCGAGGTCGCCGCGAGGTTGCCCATCACCATCCCGAAGCAGTGGTACAGCGGCACTGGCACGCACACCCGGTCGGCCTCGGTGTAGCCGCACAGCTCGCCGACGAAGAAGCCGTTGTTGAGGATGTTGTGGTGCGACAGCGTCGCGCCCTTCGGGAAGCCCGTCGTGCCGGAGGTGTACTGGATGTTGATCGGATCGTCGGCGGAGAGCGCCGCCTGCCCGCGCTCCAGCTCGGCCGGGTCGACGGTCTTACCGGCGGCCATCAGCTCGCCCCAGTCCGCGCGGTCCAGCAGCACGACCCGCTCCAGCGCGGCGCACCGCGGCCGCACCTGTTCGATCATCGCGGCGTAGTCGGAGGTCTTGAACGACGACGCGGCGACAAGCATCCGCACGCCGGCCTGGCCGAGCACGTACTCCAGCTCGTGCAGCCGGTAGGCCGGGTTGATGTTGACCAGGATCGCGCCGATCTTGGCCGTGGCGTACTGGGTGATCATCCACTCGGCGCAGTTCGGCGCCCAGATGCCGACCCGGTCGCCCTTGCCGATGCCGGCGGCGATCATGCCGAGGGCGCACGCCTCGACCTCGGCCTTGAGCTCGGCATAGGTCCAGCGCCGGCCGGTGGCCGACTCGACGAGTGCCTCTCGGCCGCCGTGCCCGGCGCACGTACGGTCGAAGTTGTCGCCGATCGTGTCGCCGAGCAGCGGCGTCTCGGAGATCCCTGACGAGTACGACGGCTGGGTGACAGTCATCCGGCCATCGTGCGCCCGATCACCGCCGTCAGTCCAGGCCAGGCCAGCGCACGAACGCCTGGATCAGCGCGGTGTCCCCGTTCACGTGCTCAGCGTCGACCTCGATCCGGCGACGCCGCCACAGCATCAGGTCGAGCTGCTCGGCCGTGCCGGTGACCCGCGCGTCCACCTCGCGCATCCGCTTGTCGCGCAGCCGGACCGGCCGGCCACCGTCGCGCGGCGAGGCCTCGCCGACGCCGAAGCGCCACTCCCGGCCGACGTCGTCGGCCAGCAAGGCGATCACGCCGGACGGCCCGGACCACGGCCCGCCGTGGAGGAACCGCTGCGCGAACTCGTCGATGCCGTCCGCCCAGAGCGGCGGCGGCGCCGGCGTCAGGTTCCCGACCGCGGCCTCGGCGTCCCAGCGGTGGATCAGCGCCTCGTGCGCCTGCCGGCACGCCACGTCGGCCGCCGACGCGCGCTCATCGGCGTTCCACCAGCACCAGGTCGACGTGTGCGCCGGTGTCTCGCGCAACGCCGTGACCAGCTCGACCGACGCCTGCCGCGCCCAGCCCAGCAGGTCCTCGGTCGGCTTCTTGGCGACCGCGACGGCGTCCTCGTCGAGCGGCTCGCCGGCGGCGCGCACGACGTGGGCCCAGAACACCTGCACCTCGCCGAGGTGCTCGACCAGGTCGGCGACGGTCCAGCCGGGGCAGGCCGGCACGGGTTGCCCGAGCGCGCCCGGCCGCCCCGCCGCGGCGTCGAACAGGGCGCTCTGGTCGGCCAGCACGGCCACGTAGTCGATCGACATGCGGGCGACCCTAGGCGCCGGCACCGACAGTTCTGTCCCGCGCCCAGGCCAGCAGCGTCTCGGCCGGCCAGCTGTTGACCACGTTGGTGATGTCGGCGCCGCACAGCGCCGCCCGCTCGCAGCCCAGGTACTGCCAGTCCAGCTGGCCAGGCGCGTGCGCGTCGGTGTCGATCGAGAGCAGGCAGCCGGCCTCGATCGCCAGCCGCAAAAGCCGCTTGGGCGGGTCGAGCCGGTCGGGCCGGCAGTTGACCTCGACGGCGACGCCGTTCTCGGCGCAGGCGGCGAACACCGCCTTGGCGTCGAACTGGCTCTCCGGCCGGCCGCGGCCCTTGACCCGGCGCCCGGTGCAGTGCCCGAGGATGTCGGCGTGCGGGTTCGCGACCGCGGTGAGCATCCGCTCGGTCATCTCGGCCGCCGGCGAACGCAGTGCACTGTGGACACTGGCCACGACGACGTCCAATTCGGCGAGCAGCTCCGGCTCCTGGTCGAGCGAGCCGTCGGCGAGGATGTCGACCTCGATCCCGGTCAGGATCCGGAACGGCGCGAGCCGCTCGTTGAGCTCGGCGACCTCGACCAGCTGCTTGCGCAGCCGCTGCGGGGAAAGGCCGTTGGCCACGGTCAGCCGCGGCGAGTGGTCGGTGAGCGCGAGGTACTCGTGGCCGAGGTCGCGCGCGGCCATGGCCATCTCGACGATCGGCGAGCCGCCGTCGGACCACGTCGAGTGACTGTGGCAGTCGCCGCGCAGGGCACTTCGGATGCGCGCCGCGGCCTCGCCGAGCGGCTCGTCCTCGATGGCCTCCAGCCGCCGCAGGTACACCGGCTCCTCGCCGTCGAGCGACTCGACCACGCACCGCGCGGTGACGTCCCCGACGCCGGCCAGTTCGGTCAGCGTGCCGCCGAACGCCCGCTGGACCAGCTCGTCGGTGTCCAGCTTCGCCAGCGCCGCGGCGGCCTTGCGGAACGCCTGCACCCGGTAGGTCGCCTCCTGCGCGCGTTCCAGCAGGAAGGCGATGCGGCGCAGGTCGGCGATCGGGTCGCGCGGGTCGCTCACAGCGAACCAGTCTGCCTCACGGCGTCTCCACGACCACCTGGGTCGCCTTGATCACCGCGACCGCGATCGAACCGGGCGCAAGGGCGAGCTCGAGTGCCGCCTCCGCGGTCATCAGCGACACGACGCGGTGCGGGCCGCACTGCAGCTCGACCTGGGCGACGAGGCCCTCGACCCGGACCTCGGTCACGAGCCCGACGAACCGGTTGCGGGCCGAGCGCCCGACGTCGGACGGGTCGGGCGCCGCGCCGGCCCGAGCTGCCTGTGACCGGGAGAACTCGGCCAGCTCCGCTCCGTCGAGCACCTTGCGCCCCGCGGCGTCGACGGTGGCCGCGAGCTGCCCGCCGTCGACCCAGCGGCGCACCGTGTCGTCGCTGACTCCGAGCAGGCCGGCGGCTTGCGAGATCCGTATCTGCGGCACGCCGAACACCGTACAACCGTTCCTGCGGGGCAAGATTTTCACGCTCTGCAGCGCCTGTGGGCCGGACTAGTCTCGGTCTGGTGAGCCCCGTGCCACTCGGCGTGCCGACCGTCCCCAGGACGCGCGTGGCAGCAGGGCGTCCCGATACGCCCGTGCTGCTCGACGGCTACGGCCGGGTGGCCACCGACCTGCGGGTGTCGCTGACCGACCGCTGCAACCTGCGGTGCACCTACTGCATGCCGGCAGAAGGCCTGGACTGGCTGCCGCGCCCGGACGTGCTCAGCGCCGACGAGATCGTCCGGCTGGTCGGCGTCGCGGTGCGCGACCTCGGCGTCACCGAGGTCAGGTTCACCGGTGGCGAACCGCTGCTGCGCCGCGACCTGGAGTCCGTTGTCGACGCCGTGAACCGGTTGCGGCCCCGGCCGCAGATCTCGCTGACCACCAACGGCATTGGCCTCGCAGCCCGCGCCGCGGCGCTGCGCGGCGCCGGTGTGGCCCGGGTCAACGTCTCGCTCGACACCGTGCGCCCGGCCACGTTCAAGTCGCTGGCCAGGCGCGACCGGCTCGACGACGTGCTCGCCGGGCTGGCCGCCGCGGCGCGGGCCGGCTTCGACCCGGTCAAGGTCAACGCGGTGCTGATGCGCGACCAGAACCTGGACGATGCGGTGCCGCTGCTCGAATACTGCCTGCGGCACGGCTACCAGCTGCGGTTCATCGAGCAGATGCCGCTGGACGCCCAGCACGGCTGGGACCGCGGCCAGATGGTCACCGCCCAGGAGATCCTGGGCCTGCTGCGCACCCGGTTCCGGCTCGAGCCGGACGGCGCCGAGCGCGGTGCCGCCCCTGCCGAGCGCTGGCTGGTCGACGGCGGGCCGGCCACGGTCGGCATCATCGCGTCGGTGACCAGGCCGTTCTGCGCCGCATGCGACCGGACCAGGCTCACCGCGGACGGCCAGCTGCGCTCGTGCCTGTTCGCGACCGTCGAGACCGACCTGCGTTCGCCCATGCGCGCCGGCGCCTCGGACGCCGAGCTCGCGACGCTGTGGCGCGACGCCATGTGGCGCAAGCCCGCCGGCCACGGGATCGACGACCCTGGGTTCGCGCAGCCGGTGCGCCCGATGAGCGCGATCGGGGGTTGACCGTGACCGACGTGCTGACCGTCCGCTACTTCGCCGGCGCCCGCACCGCCGCCGGCAGGGACACCGAGACCGTGCCGCTACGCCCCGGCCTGGTGACGGTCGACGACGTGGTCCGCGAGCTCGCCGAGCGCCACGGGCCGGACCTGGCGAAGGTCCTCGATGCGTGCAGCTACCTGCTCGACGAGACCGCCGTTCGCGACCGCTCGACCCCGCTCCCACCCCGCGCCACCCTCGACGTCCTGCCCCCTTTCGCCGGCGGCTGACCCACCTCGTTCACCGCGACGAGGCACATTCACGCCGAATGCTCAGCGTTTCTGACTGCCTACCGAGCGCATCTTGACCGTAACGTGATCCGCGCCCGCATGGCGTGATTCGACCACACGTGATCATTGCTGAATACGCGGAATTGCACGGTAAGTGACCGCTTGATTTACACCATCCGGGCTACATGAAATTAGACGCGCGCTTCACTATCCCGATCGCTCATGACGAGTCATTTAGGCGCCGACAGGCGTTCTGACCAGGCCAGACGCTTAGCCGCCGCCTATTAGGGGGACGTTACGTGATGATCGTCACAACCAATGTTCGCTCGAAATTCGGCGGCTTGCTACGTAGCGTGGCCTTCCGCAAGTCCAGGGAGCTCATCGCGCCGAACCTGTCCAGTGAGCTCCCCACTGACCCCGACATCAGTGGACAGGGAGTAAGTCAGGCGTGGTGAGGAGTAAACCCATGTCCAAGCACCGCAGGCAGTCCGCTGCGCGCCGAACTATCGGCGCTGCATTCGCGGGCCTCGTGATCGGTGCCCCCGTCGCCCTGGCCACCCCGGCCGAGGCGGCGCCGAACTGGGACGCGCTCGCCCAGTGCGAGAGCGGCGGCCGTTGGAACATCAACACCGGCAACGGCTACTACGGCGGTCTCCAGTTCTCAGGCGGAACCTGGAACGCCTACGGCGGCACGCAGTACGCAGCCCGGGCCGACCTGGCCTCCCGCGAGCAGCAGATCGCCGTAGCCACGCGGGTGCTGGCCGGTCAGGGTGCAGGTGCGTGGCCGGCGTGCACCCGCAAGACCGGCTGGAACAACGGCGGTGGCGCCGCCCCGAAGGCAGTCGCGCCGAAGCCGGCGCCCAAGAAGGCCACCCCGCAGAAGCAGGTCAAGAAGGCCGCCCCGGCGCAGACTCAGGCCGCGGCGCCGACCACCCCGAAGAACGGCGCGGACTACACCGTCGTCCCCGGCGACACCCTGTCCGAGATCGCCGCGAAGTTCGACGTGGCAGGCGGTTGGACCGTCGTGTTCGACCGGAACCGGGACGTCATCAGCGACCCGAACCTCATCTACCCGGGTCAGCAGCTGGACCTCCGCTGACCAGCATCGCCGTTCGCGCCGGTGGTGTGGCCCGGATTCCGGGCGCACCACCGGCGCGTCCCATGCCCGGCTTAGGGGCAGTTGACCCACTCGTCGGTGCCGTCGTCGAAGACCTGGCGCTTCCAGATCGGCAGGCGGTGCTTGAGCTCGTCGACCAGGTCGGCGCACGCGGTGAACGCCGCACCGCGGTGGTCGGCCGACACCGCACAGGCCAGCGCCACGTCGCCGATCGCAAGCGGACCGACACGGTGCGACACGGCGAGCGCGCGCAGCTGGTCGGAGCGCTTGGCCACGTCGGCGACCACCTCGGCGAGCACGTCAGCGGCCGTAGGATGGGCGCTGTACTCGAGCTCACGAACCACCCGCCCGCCGTCATGGTCACGGACCACGCCGGCGAAGGTCACGACGGCGCCGGCCGACGAATGCCCCACCAGGGCGGCGTGCTCGGCGACGTCAAGCGACGACGACGTCACCTCGGCCCGCAGGACCTCGGTCATGCGTGATCACCTCCGTGCAGCTGCTGGACCGCGTGGTCGAGCACCGCGTCCAGCACGGCGAGCCCGTCACGCACCCCGCCGACCGAGCCCGGCAGGTTCACCACCAGTGTGCGCCGGGCGACCCCGGCCAGCCCGCGCGATAGTACGGCGGTTGGCACGGCCGGCAGCCCGGCCCGGCGGATCGCGTCGGCCAGGCCCGGCAGCTCCAGGTCGAGCACCGACCTGGTGACCTCCGGGGTGCGGTCGGTCGGCGTGATCCCCGTGCCGCCCGTGGTGATCAGCACGTCCACGCCGTCGTCGACCGCGGCCTTGACCGCCACCGCGACGGGATCGCCGTCGCCGACCACGACCGGCGCCGGCACCTGGTAGCCGCGCTCGGCCAGCCAGCCGACGATGACCGGCCCAGTGCGGTCCGGGTAGACCCCGGCGGCCGCCCGGTTGGAGGCCACCACCACCCGCGCCGACCGGCTACCGGTCACGGCGCCACGTCCCGGTCTTGCCGCCGGACTTCTCGTCGACCCTGACGTCGGTCAGCACCGCGGCCGGATCCACCGCCTTGATCATGTCGTGCAGCGCCAGTCCGGCCACCGCGACCGCGGTGAGCGCCTCCATCTCCACCCCGGTGCGGTCGGTCGTGCGCACGGTGGCGGTGATCCGCACCGAGTCGTCGCCCAGGGCCAGGTCGACCACCACCGCCGTGAGCGCGATGGGGTGGCACAGCGGGATCAGGTCGGGAGTCCGCTTGGCGGCCATGATGCCGGCGATCCGCGCGGTCGCCAGCGCGTCGCCCTTGGGCAGCCCGTCGCGGCGCAGCAGCGCCACCACCTCAGCCGTGGTGTGCAGCACCCCGCCGGCGACGGCCTCGCGGGCCGACGGTGCCTTGCCCGAGACGTCGACCATGCGGGCGGCGCCGGCGGCGTCGGTGTGCGACAGTTCGGCCACGCCTCAGCCCTCCACGACTCAGCCCTCGACGACCTCGGCCGGCGTGAGCTTCTGCACCGCGGCCGCACGGACCGCCTCGGCCACGGCCGGCGCCACGTGCGGGTCGAACACGCTCGGGATGATGAACGACGGGTTCAGCTGGTCGCCGTCGACGACGTCGGCGATCGCGGTCGCGGCGGCCATCAGCATGCCGTCGGTGATCTCGGTGGCGTGGGCGTCGAGCAGCCCGCGGAACACCCCGGGGAAGGCCAGCACGTTGTTGATCTGGTTGGGGAAGTCGGAGCGTCCGGTGGCCACGATCGCGGCGTGCTGCTGGGCCACCAGCGGGTCGATCTCCGGGTCGGGGTTGGCCAGGGCGAAGACGATCGCGTCGCCGGCCATCGTGGCGACCTCGGCGGCGCCGAACAGGTTCGGCGCCGACACCCCGATGAACACGTCCGCGTCGCGCAGGGCGTCGGGCAGCCAACCGGTGATGCGGCCGGCGTTGGTGCATTCGGCGATCCTGCGCAGGTTGGAGTCAAGGCCAGGGCGGCCGGGGTGGACGATGCCCGCGATGTCGACGGCCACGATGTCGGCCGGCGCCTGCGGCAGCAGCAGCCGGATGATCGCGCTGCCGGCGGCCCCGGTGCCGCACACCACGATCCGGCAGTCCGTGATGTCCTTGCCGACCACTCGCAATGCGTTGCGCAGCGCGGCCAGCACGACGATCGCGGTGCCGTGCTGGTCGTCGTGGAACACCGGGATGTCAAGGCTCGCGCGCAGCCTGGCCTCGATCTCGAAGCAGCGCGGCGCGGCGATGTCCTCCAGGTTGATGCCGCCGTACACCGGCGCGATCAGCTCCACCGTGCGGATGATCTCCTCGGTGTCCTGGGTGTCCAGACACACCGGCCAGGCGTCGACGCCGGCGAACCGCTTGAACAGCGCCGCCTTGCCCTCCATGACCGGCAGCGCGGCCGCCGGGCCCAGGTTGCCAAGGCCGAGCACTGCCGAGCCGTCGGAGACCACCGCGACCGTGTTCCGCTTGATCGTCAACCGGCGCGCGTCGTCCGGGTTCGCCGCGATCGCCTGGCACACCCTGGCCACGCCCGGCGTGTAGGCCCGGGAGAGGTCGTCGCGGTTGCGCAGCGGCACCTTGGAGTTGACCTCGAGTTTTCCACCAAGGTGCAGCAGGAACGTCCGGTCGGACACCTTGCGAACCGCCACGCCCGGCAGTGCGCCGAGGGCCTCGGTGACCCGCTTCGCGTGCTCCTCGCTGTCGGCGTTGCAGGTGATGTCGACGACGATGGCGTTCCCGGTCGATTCCACCACGTCGAACGCGGTGATCACGCCGCCGACCCGGCCGGCGGCGCTGGTCAGGTCGCCGGCGGCCGAGGCCGACGCCGGCGCATGCAGCCGGACGGTGATCGAGTAGCCGGGGCCGGGTACCGGCATCTACTTGTTGATCTTCGTGACGGGGTGCTCGTAGGGCAGTTCCTCGGCCGGCAACGGGAACTCGACGTCCCCGAACGGCGAGAGCGCACCCTGCAGCGTGGCGGCGACCTCCGACACCGGGTGCGGGACGTCCGGCCAGGCCGGGTCGATGCGGGGGGACCGGGCTGGCCGCTCTTCGTCGGTCACGGCTCCTCCTGTGCTCACGCGTGCTCCTCCTGGTCGCACAGTCTGCCTCATCGCCCCGATCGGGCGGCCCCACGTCCCGGCGATCACTGATCGCGCACGGAAGGGCGGCCAGTACCGTGGTCACCAATGCCGCCGACCGCCCTCGCCGACTGGCTGCGCTCGCTGGACGACGATGCGCTGGCCGCCCTGCTGCGCGCCCGACCGGACCTGGCCGTCCCGGCGCCGGCCGACACCTCGGTGCTCGCCACCAGGGCCGCCATCCGCGCATCGGTCGCCAGGGCGTGCGAGGACCTCGACTCGTTCACGCTCACCGTGTTCGAGGCGCTCCTGGTGGCCGAAGCCGACGTCACGCCGCCCCCGCTGGAGCGCATCGAGGCTCTGCTCGGTCCCGATGTCACCGCGCCGCAGGTGCGCCTGGCGGTCGACGCCCTCCGCGAAAGGGCCCTCGCCTGGGGCGACGACGCAGCGATCGTGGTCGCCCCGTCGGCCAGGGAGGTGGTGGCCGCGCACCCCGGCGGGCTCGGTCGCTCGGTGCCCGAGCTCGCCGGGGCCGACCTGAGCAGCCTGGACCAGGACGAGCGGCGCGTGCTTGCGACGCTCGCGGTCGGCCCGCCGATCCGGGCGACCAAGG
>OBLK01000221.1_pt1 | contig 16978 bp, 10 predicted proteins | sample 1518871 | NCBI WGS metagenome assembly OBLK01 (sample SAMEA2464837, study PRJEB22497) | soil metagenome | biome: Grassland; feature: Farmland; material: Clay | place: Australia | collected 2013-02-01 | depth 0.8 m
TTCCCCCAGCGTGCGCGCTACGGGAGGAGCGAACACGGGGATCGAAGAGGCAGGGGGATCCTCCTTCAATGTAATCGAGGGTGTGGAAGCGCGCCGTGGCCCTGCACCCGCCGCAGGTGTACTGATAGCGGCAGCGGCCGCAACGGCCCTTGAGGCGTGATCGGTCGGTCAATTCGGCAAACAGGCGGCTGGACCGGACCAGCTCGTCAATGGGTTGCTCGCGCACGTTCCCGGCGCTCAGCGCGTCCAGCAGCACGGGGCACGCGGACACGTCCCCTTCCGCGTTGACGGTGAGCCACGATCCGACCCAGCAGCCGATCGAGGGGTTTTGCGGAACCGTATTGTTGCGAACGCCTCCGGATACCCGCGCGTGCAGCTCGGGCGAAAGGAAATACGGCGTATAACTCACGTAACCGTGAGGATTGCGGCGAAGCGCCGGGTGAAAGTATCGCTCCAGATCGCTCCTGTCGAATGCCATCTGACCGAAGCACTGCGACCCGGATCCACGCGGAACCAGGGGCGAGCGATTGTAGGCAATGTTGTGCTTCACGCAGAACTCGACGGTCTTCTCGAAGCTCTCTCTGTTGTACTTGCCGATCGTGATCACCACGTGCTGGCCCAGCCCGAGCTCGACGCAGTCCTCGAGCACGCGCAGCGTGCGATCGGACTCGTTGTCGCGGCTCCAGCGGTTCTCCTCATCGAGGGCGTTCAGACCGACCACGATTCTCGCCCGGCCTCGGGTCGCATCCCGGACCTTCTCCAGGCGCTGGCGGGTGAGCTTTTTGCAGTTGCTGAGGACCGAGCAGCGGAAATCCAGATCCACGGTCAGACGCAGCAGATCCAGGGCGTCTTTGCGCACCAGGAACTCGCCGCCGCTCCAGCCGATGGTGTGCACCCCGAGCCGGCGGGCCGGAATCAGGATCCGGTCCCGGATTTCCTCCAGGGTCAGCTCGTTTCGGAAGCTCTGTCGTACTTTTTTCGCATCATTGCTGCCGGTCATGCACATGGGGCAGCGCAGGTTGCACCTTCGTGTGGCTTCAAAGTAAACAACCTGGAACTGGTACTGCGGCATATGATCTTTGCGCCGCTCGCGCACATGGCCGGCTCGGAGTCGGATTTATCTCTCCGCACAGCCGCACATGTCAACTCGCCCGGGAAATTGGAGTGAGAAAAGTCAACTGACGGCCCGGCATTCCCGCGGCTCCCCCGGGTCGGGCGAGTCGCCCGCGATGGCTCACCCTGCCCGTCTCAACCGGCCCCGGCCTCCGCCCCGGCCTTTTCGAGCTGCTCGGCGAGACGCCGCTCCGAGACCGTGACGGCGGTGCGCAGGTCCTGGGCGTAGAAAGACACGCGCAGCTCCTCGATCATCCAGCGCAGCAGCTCGAGCTGCGGCCGGGCGGCGGCACCGAGACGATCCGCCTGAAGCTTCCGCCATTGGGTCACGAAGGGTCTGATGCGCGCCGCGAGATCCGCATCGCGCCTGCTGTCGGCCGGCAGATGGGACAGCCGCCGCGCCGCGGCCTTGAGGTAGCGCGGCAGCTGACCGAGCCACTGTCGCGGCGTCGATTCGATGAAATCCGGTGGCAGCAGCACGGCGAGCTGAGCGTTGATATCGGCAACGGCGTTCACCGTAGCTGGGGACCGCGCCGCCCCCAGGGCGCTGCGCAGGCCCCGCCATTCCTTGAGCACCACCTTCACCGTGTTCGTGATGCGGATGCCCTCCTCCTCCAGCCTGGAGCGTCCCTGGTCCAGCCGCTCGTCGAATGTCTCGCGGTTACGCGGCAGCGGCGTCTGCGGCGGCGCGAAACATTCCTGGAAAATGCGCTGCGTCACCGCATCCGGCAGCGGCTGCGCCAGCGCGAGCCCGCCGCTCGCAAGCACCAGCTCGCGATCGTCCGCCACCCGCTTGCGCCAGTACTTGACCTGCTGAGGCAGGGCGAGCAGGGCCAGCCGCGCCACGCCGCTGCGCAACATCGCCTCGGCCGATGCCGGATCGCGCGCTTCGATCAGCGCCACACCGCCCCGGCGGTCCTCGAGCGTCGGGTACACCGTCAGCCGCAATCCATTCCGTTCCACCTGCCGTGTCTCGGGCAGCTCGCCGAAGTCCCAGCGGCGATACAGAGCGTCCACCGCCGGCACCGGCGCGTTCGCACCCGTCGCGTGCATCTTCCTCCTGAGCGCCGTGAGATCCCGGCCCTCGGCGAGCACCTTGTCGTGCACGGTCACGATCCGAATGTTCATGCGCAGGTGATCGGGCAGCGGCAGCGCCGCGAGCTCCGCGGCGCTCACGGGCGTGCCGGTCCGTCGCGAGATCCATTGGGCGAGCGCCGGGTAGAAGCCCGGCAGAGCGCGCTCCCCGCCCGCAGCCAACTCCTCGAGCGCCTGGCGCGCGTGCTCGGGCACGGGCACCAGAGGCTTGCGCCGGCTCTTCGGCAGCGCGCGCAGCACCGCGATGATCTTCTCCAACCGCCAACCCGGCACCAGCCAGGCGAGACGGTCGGCATCGAGCGTCTCGAGCAGCACGTCCGGCACGATGAGCGTCGCCCCGTCGTCGGGCTCCGTGGGCTCGAAGCGATAGAGCAGAGCCAGGCGGTTGGCGCCGACCTCGAGCTGGTCCGGATACCGGCTCTCATCGACCTCGGCCGCCTCGCGCAGCATCAGATCCTCGCGCGACATGTACAACAGCCTCGGCTCGCGCCGCTCGGCCTCGGCGCGCCAGCGCTCGAAGGTCCTCACGGAGCTGACTTTCTCGGGGATTCTCCCGGCGTAGAACTCGAGCTGCCGCTGCTCGCCGGCGAGAATGTCGCGGCGGCGGATCTTCGCCTCCAGATGCTCCACCTGCCGGCGCAGCGCACGGTTGGCCTCGAGAAACGCGGCGCGCACCGCCTGGCGGGGCGGCTCGTCCTCCGGATCGATCAATGCCTCGCGGATGAAGATTTCCCGCGCCTCCTTCGGCGCGACCCGCCCATAGTCGACGCGCCGGCGCGAGGCCAGGGTCAGACCATAGAGCGTCGTCGTGTCGAATGCGCCCACGAATCCGCGGCCCTGCACCCAGTGCGGCTCGCTGTAGTTGTGCTTGAGAAGGTGCGTCGCCGCACGCTCGATCCAGACCGGCTCCACCGCGGCCACCATGCGCGCGTAGAGCCGCGTGGTCTCGATGAGACTGCCGGCGACGAGCCACTTCGGCGGCCTGGCGGCGAGCGCCGTGCCCGGCGCGATCACGAAGCGCATGCCCCGCGGCCCGTCGTACTCGCGCCGCTCGTTGAGCGTGCCGATGGAGCCCAGAAAGCCGGTGAGGATGGCCTGGTGCAGCTCCGCATACGCCGCCGGCACCTGATTCGGCCGCAGATCGAGCTCGCGCACGCTCTGCGAGAGCTGCGCGTGCAGATCCTGCCACTCGCGCATGCGCAGAAACGACAGGAAGTGCTCGCGACACCACTTGCGCAGTTGATTGCCCGACAAGGCGCGCGAGCGCTCGCCGAACGCCCGCCAGAGATTGAGCACCGTGATGAAATCGGAGCGCGGATCGGCGAACGAGGCGTGTTTCTCGTCCGCCTGCTGCTGCGCCTCGGCCGGCCGCTCGCGCGGGTCCTGGGCCTCCAGGAACGCTGCGACCACCAGCATCTCCGCCAGACAGCCGAGGCGGGAGGCCGCCAGCAGCATCCGCCCGAGGCGCGGGTCGACCGGCACAGCGGCGATCTGCCGGCCGAGGCGGGTCACCCGCCGCTCGCTCATGGCCTCGAGCTCCTCGAGCAGGCGAACCCCGTCGTTGATCAGCCGGGCGTCGGGCGGATCCAGAAACGGGAATCGCTCGGGCTCGCCGAGCTCGAGCGCCGCCATGCGCAGGATGACGCTCGCCAGGTTGGTGCGCAGCACTTCCGGCGCCGTGTAGGCCTCGCGCGCCTCGAAGTCTTCCTCCGAGTACAGACGGATGCAGATGCCGTCGGCCTCGCGGCCGCAGCGGCCCTTGCGCTGATCGGCGCTCGCCCGGGACACGCGCTCGATGCGCAGGCGCTGCACCTTGCCGCGGGTGCTGTAGCGGCTGATGCGCGCCAGCCCGGAATCGATGACGTAGCGGATCCCCGGCACGGTCAGGGAAGTCTCGGCGACGTTGGTCGAGAGGATCACCCGCCGCTGCGTATGCTTCTGGAAGATCCGCGCCTGGTCGGCGGCGGAGAGCCGCGCATACAGCGGCAGGATCTCGGTGTGCGGCAGACGGGCCCTGGCCAGCGCGTCGGCCGCCTCGCGGATATGCTTCTCCCCGGGCAGGAAGACCAGCGTGTCCGCGTCGGCGCGGCGGTCGGCATCGAGCTCACGCACCGCCGCGACGATTCCTTCGGGAAGCGACAGCTCCGCGGCATCCTCGTCGTCGGCGGCCAGCGGTCGGTAGCGCACCTCGACCGGGAAGCTGCGGCCGGAGACCTCGATGACCGGCGCACCGCCGAAGAACTGCGCGAACCGGCCCGGATCGATGGTGGCCGAAGTCACGATGAGCCTCAGGTCGGGGCGCCTCGCCAGCAGGCCCTTCAATACGCCCAGCAGCAGATCGATGTTGAGACTGCGCTCGTGTGCCTCGTCGATGATCAGCGTGTCATAGCGGCGCAGCTCCCGGTCGCTCTCCAGCTCCTTGAGCAGGATGCCGTCGGTCATCAGTTTGACGCGGCAGCCGGGGCCGGTGCGGTCGGTGAAACGCACCTGGTAGCCCACTGCGCCCCCCACGGTGGTGCCGAGCTCCTCGGCGAGGCGTGTCGCCAACGCACGCGCGGCGATGCGCCGCGGCTGGGTGTGGCCGATCAGGCCCGCCGTGCCGCGGCCGGCCGAAAGACACAGCTTCGGCAGCTGGGTGGACTTGCCCGAGCCGGTCGCGCCGCACACGACGATGGCCGGGTGGCGCGCGAGCGCCTCGAGGATCTCAGGGGCATGGGCGCTGATCGGCAGCGCCGGATCGTATTCGAGCCGGATCGGCAGAGCGGGTATCGGTGGGCGCGGTACGCGGGTGCGGGCCTGCATCCGGTGCAGCATAAACCAGGGTGCGCCGACGGCAAGCGAAGGCCGGCACACGCGGCATGCGCGGCCGGTCCGGCGAAAGAGCCGATGGGTGGGCCGCCGCGAGCGCCGGGAGCGCTCGCGGCCGATCGAATCAGATCACGCCTCTGCGCATCTGGTCGAGCTCTATGGACTCGAACAGGGCGCGGAAGTTGCCCTCGCCGAAGCCCTCGTTGCCCTTGCGCTGGATGATCTCGAAGAAGATCGGCCCGATCACGTTCGCCGTGAAGATCTGCAGCAGCAGCCCCTCGCCCTTTTCCGGGTTGCCGTCGATCAGGATGCGCCGGCGGCGCAGCTCCTCGAGCGGCTCGCCGTGGCCCGGCACCCGCGCATCGATCCCTTCGTAATAGGTCTCGGGCGTGTCCTGAAAGGCGATGCCCTGGCCGCGCAGCACGTCCACCGTGTGATAGATGTCGTCCGTTGCGAGCGCGATGTGCTGGATGCCCTCGCCGTGGTACTCGTGCAGATACTCCTCGATCTGGCTCTTGTCGTCCTGGGACTCGTTGATCGGGATCCGGATCTTGCCGCAGGGACTGGTCATCGCGCGCGAGAGCAGCCCGGTCTGCCTGCCCTCGATGTCGAAGTAGCGGATCTCGCGAAAGTTGAACAGCCGCTCGTAAAAGCCCGACCACACGTTCATGTTGCCGCGCCGGACGTTGTGCGTCAGGTGATCGATGAGCGTAAGGCCCGCCGTCTGTGTCCCCGGGGGCGGCGGCACCGCGTGAAAATCCACGTCATAGATGGAGCGATCCCCGTAGCGGTCGACCAGGTAGATGAGCGAGCCGCCGATGCCTTCGATACACGGGATGTTGAGCTCCATGGGACCCGCGTTCTGCGGCCCCGGCCTGGCGCCGAGCTCGATCGCGCGCCGATAGGCGTAGGCGGCGTCCTTGACCCGGAAAGCCATCGCACAGGCCGAGGGTCCGTGCTTGCGCGCGAATTGCTGGGCGAAGGAGTCCGGCTCGGCATTGATGATGAAGTTGATGTCGCCCTGGCCGTGAAGCGTGACGTTCTTGGAGCGGTGCCGGGCCCTGATCGGGAACCCCATGCGCTCGAACAGGCCGCGCAGCAACCGAGGGTCGGGCGCGGTGTACTCGACGAACTCGAAGCCATCGGTACCCATCGGATTGGCTGCGGTCTGGCTCATTGGATTCTCCGTCGGTCATCGAATCTGTGAACGCGGCCATACGGTTGCGGTCGCAACCATTATACCTTCTCCGCCTCGAAGTGCACAGACGTATATAATCGCGCGCCACCATGCATGCCCCATCGTCGTCGGCCGGTGAGAACCGGCTTCTACGCAGCATTCCCTCCGCGCGCCTCGCGCTCATCGACCGAATCGCACGCATCCGCCTGGCCCAGGGCAGGCCCGAGCTGCGCCGGCAGTTCCTGCGCAGCTATTTCCGCGGCGTGGGTGAGGAAGACCTCGCCTCGCGCGCCCCTGCCGTGCTCGCCAACGCGGCCAAGTGCCACTTCGACCTCGGTGCCCGGCGCAAGCCGGATCAGCCCCTGGTCCGCGTGTTCAATCCGGACCTGCGCCGCGACGGTTTCGAGTCTCCCCACACCCTGGTGCAGATCGTCACGGACGACCGGCCGTTCCTCGTGGACTCCGTCGGAATCGTCTTCGGCCGTCTCCGTCTCGCCGTCCATCTCGTGGTGCACCCGGTGCTCGACGTGCGCCGCGACGGCCGCGGACGCCTCAGCGGCTTCGGCGCCAACGGCGCGCAGACCCACCGGCACGAATCCTGGGAGATGTACGAGATCGACCGGCAGACCGACCCGGAGTCGCTCGAGCGCCTGCGCCGCGCCATCGAGGCGACTCTCGACGACGTGCGGGTCGCTGTGGACGACTGGGAGCCGATGCGTGAGCGGGTACGCGCCATCGTCACGGAGTTGGAGCGCACCGCCGTGCCTCTGCCGGTCGAGGAGATCAGCGAGGCGCGCCAGCTCCTCGAATGGATGGAGCAGCGTCACTTCGTCTTCCTGGGCTACCGCCGCTACCGGCTCCGGCGCGGCGCTCGCCAGGATGTGCTGAAATCCCAGCCGCGCACGGGGCTCGGCATTCTGCGGCCCCGCCACGGCGAAGGCCCCAGCGCGACGGTGCTCAAGGGCGAGATCCGCGAGCGGGCGCGCGAACCGCAGCTGCTGATCCTGACCAAGGCCAATTCCGTCGCCACGGTCCACCGCGCCGAGTATCTCGATTACGTAGGGATAAAGACGTTCGATGCGAACGGGCAGGTCGACGGCGAGCATCGCTTCCTCGGCCTGTGGACCTCGGCGGCCTACCACCGCAGTCCGCGCGACATCCCGGTGCTGCGCCACAAAGTCGAGCGGGTCATCCAGTACTTCGGCCTCGACCCGCAGAGCCACGACGGCAAGTCGGTGCTCAACGTCCTCGAGACCTATCCGCGCGATGAGCTGTTCCAGGCCAGCCCCCAGGACCTGGTGCGCATCTCACGCGGGGTCGTCAATCTGTATGAGCGACGCACCGTGCGACTGCTCGTGCGGCGCGACCCGTATCATCGGTTCTATTCCTGCCTGGTGTACGTGCCCCGCGACCGCTACAACACCGACGTCAGGCAGCGCATCGAGCAGATCGTGCTCGAGGGCTTCTCGGGCAAATCCGTCGAGAGCCAGGTACAGATCTCGGGCTCCAGCCACGCCCGCGTGCACGTCGTCGTGCGAACCAACCCGGCCGATCACCGCAAGGTCGACTACTCCTCGATCGAGCAGCGCATCGGACAGGCGACGCTGACGTGGACCGACCATTTGCAGGAAGTGCTGGTCGCACGAAGCGGCGAAGCCTCGGGACTCGCGCTGTTGAACCGTTACCGGCAGACGTTCCCGCTGGCGTACGAGGAAGATTTCGCCCCTGCCGACGCGCCGGCCGATGTCGATGACCTGGAGAAGCTGCGCGCCAACCCGCAGACACGCTGCCTCAGCCTGCACCGGGCCGCCGGCCAGGGAACGGCGGGCATGCATCTGAAGATCGTAAAGCGGGGCGAGCCCGTGCCGATCTCGGACCTGCTGCCCATGCTGGAGAACTTCGGCCTGCGCGTGATCGCCGAACGGCCTTACGAGCTCGCCTGGCCGGAAGGCGGCGCCGCCTGGATCCAGGACTTCGAGCTCGAGCACCGCGAGGGCCGCGCGATCGACATCGCGCGCATCGAGGCGCGATTCAAGGAGGCGCTCACCGCCGGGTGGAACGGCGAGGCGGAAAACGACGGCTTCAACCGCCTGCTGTTCACCGCGGATCTATCGGCCCGGGAAATCCTGGTGCTGCGCGCCTACTGCCGCTACCTGCTCCAGACCGGGGCGCCTTTCAGCCAGACCTACATGGAGCGCACGCTGGCGGCCAACCCGGCGCTCGCGAGCGCGCTGGTGCGCCTGTTCGAGGTCCGGTTCGATCCGGCGAAAGCCCATCGGGCCAGGGCCTCCGGCCCGAGTGCCAAACAACTGGTGACGCGCATCCGCGCCGGGCTCGATGCGGTGGCGAGCCTCGACGAGGATCGGATCCTGCGCGGCTACCTGGGCCTGGTCCAGGCGACGCTGCGGACCAACTTCTACCGCCGCGGCGCCGATGGCGCCCCCCTGGCGTATCTGTCGTTCAAGCTCGACCCCGCGGCCATCGCCGAGCTGCCGCTGCCGCGGCCGAAGTACGAGATTTTCGTCTACAGCCCGCGGGTCGAGGGTGTGCACCTGCGCATGGGCGATGTGGCGCGCGGTGGCATCCGCTGGTCCGACCGGCGCGAGGATTTCCGCACCGAGGTCCTCGGCCTCATGAAGGCCCAGAATGTCAAGAACACTCTGATCGTGCCGGTCGGCGCCAAGGGCGGCTTCGTGCCCAAGCACCTGCCGCAGGGCGGCAGGGAGGAGGTACAGGCCGAGGTCGTCGCCTGCTACGAGATCTTCATCCGCGGCCTGCTGGATCTGACCGACAACATCGTCGCCGGCCGCATCGTGCCGCCGCCCCAGGTGGTGCGCCACGACCACGATGACCCGTACCTGGTCGTGGCCGCCGACAAGGGCACCGCGACGTTCTCGGACACCGCCAACGCGCTTGCCGCCGAATACGGCTTCTGGCTCGGCGACGCGTTCGCCTCTGGAGGCTCCGCCGGCTACGACCACAAGGGCCTGGGCATCACGGCCCGCGGCGCCTGGGAGTGCGTGAAGCGTCACTTCCGCGAGATCGGCGTCGATATCCAGAAAACCGACTTCACCGTCGCAGGGGTAGGCGACATGTCGGGCGATGTGTTCGGCAACGGCATGCTGCTCTCGCCTCACATCCTGCTGCAGGCCGCATTCGATCACCGGCACATCTTCCTCGATCCGAAACCGGACCGGGAGGCGAGCTTCGCCGAGCGGCGGCGGCTGTTCGCCCTGCCGCGCTCGAGCTGGGACGACTACGACCGCAGACGCATCTCCAAAGGCGGCGGGATCTTCCCGCGCACCGCCAAATCGATCGCGCTGTCCGCCGAGGCGCGCGCGCTGCTCGGACTGGATGCCCCCGCGGCCGCACCGACGGAGATCATCCGTGCGATCCTGCGCCTGCCGGTGGATCTGCTCTGGAACGGCGGCATCGGCACGTACGTCAAGTCGAGCCGCGAATCCAACGCGGAAGTCGGCGACCGCGCGAACGACGCACTGCGCGTCAACGGCGGCGAGCTCAGAGCCAAGGTGGCCGGCGAAGGCGGCAACCTCGGCTTCACCCAGCGCGGGCGCATCGAGTACGCCCTCGCGGGCGGCCGTCTCAACACGGACTTCATCGACAACTCCGCGGGTGTCAACACCTCGGACGTCGAGGTCAACCTGAAGATCCTGCTGAACCCGCTGGTGCACTCCGGCAAGCTCTCCAGACCCGAGCGCAACCGGCTGCTCGCGCGCATGTCCGATGAGGTCTGCACGCTGGTGCTGCACAACAACTATCTTCAAGGCCAGGCCATCAGCACGCTCGAGCAGCAGACGAAGAACCGCCTGGCTGAGTTCCAGCACCTGATCCGCCTGCTCGTGCGCTCCGGGGGCCTCAATCGCGCGCTCGAGTTCCTGCCGAGCGACGAGGAGATCGCCGAGCGGCGCAAGAGCGGCCGCGGCTTCACCCGGCCGGAGCTGTCCGTCCTGCTTTCCTACAGCAAGATCTGGCTCAACAACCATCTGCTCGACTCGGACGTGCCCGAGGATCCGTATCTGTCCAACGAGCTCGAGCGCTACTTCCCGCCCCCCGTGCGCACGCGCTTCGCCCGGGCCATCGACAGGCACCGGCTGCGGCGCCAGATCATCGCCACGGCCACCACCAACAGCCTGATCAACCGCATGGGACCGACGTTCGTGCTGCGCGCGCAGGAAGACACCGGCGCGGAGCCGGCGCAGATCGCGCGAGCCTACACGGCCGCGCGCGAGATCTTCGAGGCACGCAAGCTGTGGGAGGAGATCGAAGCGCTCGACAACCGCGTGCCGGCCAGGATCCAGTACGCCGCCGATTTCGAGATCAGCCGGCTGCTGCGCCATGCGACCTATTGGCTGCTCGCCCGCCGCCGCAATCTCAAAGTCGACACCGCGGTCGCGGAGTTCCGGCACGGCGTGCACGAAATCGGCTCGCGGATCGCGCAGGTCCTGAGCGGCTCATGGCGGACGCATTTCGAAGCCGTGCGCGAGCAGCACCTGGAGGCGGGCATGCCGGCCCCGCTGGCCGCCCGGATCGGCGGCCTCGATGCGCACAACGCCTCGCTTGACGTCGTCGAGCTGGCCGCCGGCCGTCGCATCGCCGTGCCGGAGGCCGCACGGATCTACTTCGAGGTCGGCTCATGCACCGGTCTCGACTGGCTGCGCGAGCGGATCGACAAGCTGTCGGTGGACGGTCCCTGGCAGGCGACCGCCCGCACGGGCCTGCGTGATGCGGCGATGCGGATTCACCGCCGGATCGCCGATCGCGTCCTCGCTCGCGGCGGCCGAGGCACACCCGAGGAGCGCGTCGGCGCTTGGAAGGAAGCGTCCGGCCGGCGCCTGACCCATTGGGAGCGGACTCTGACCGACATGCGGGCGGCCGGCACGGCCGATTTCGCGACGCTCACGGTCGGCGTGGAGTCATTGCGCAAGCTGGCCGATTGACGGCAAAATCCAGTCTTCCCGGCAGCGCATCGCTCGCCGCTCAACGTACGGGGTTCGCTTCCGGCGAACCCCGTTGAACCCCGCGCACAGCGCGTGAGAGATACCTGATGTCCGGAAAGCTGATCCTCGTCCGCCACGGGCAGAGTCTGTGGAACCTGAAAAACCTGTTCACCGGCTGGACCGACGTCGACCTGGAGACCGTGGGTCGCGAAGAGGCCGAACGGGCCGGCCGGCAGCTCGTGGAGGAAAAAATCGAGGTCGACATCGCGTTCACTTCGGTCCTGAAGCGGGCGATCCGCACGCTGTGGATCATGCTCGATGTGATGGACCGGATGTGGATCCCGGTCGAGCGCTCCTGGCGCCTGAACGAACGGCATTACGGTGCGCTGCAGGGACTGGACAAGGCGCAGACCGCCGAGCGCCACGGCGCGGCACAGGTCAAGATCTGGCGCCGCAGCTACGACACTCCGCCGCCGCCGCTCGCGACCGACGATCCGCGCCATCCGCGCTTCGATCCCCGTTATGCCGACGTGCCGGCCGACGAGCTGCCGTCGGCGGAGTCGCTGAAAGACACCCTGGGGCGGGTGCTGCCGTACTGGCATGCCCGTATCGCGCCGGAGCTGCGTGCGGGACGCAACGTGCTGGTCGTAGCGCACGGCAACAGCCTGCGCGCAATGGTGAAGATGCTCGATAAGGTCTCCGAGACCGACATCGTCGCGCTCAACATCCCCACCGGCATACCACTGGAATACGAGCTCGACCCGCAGCTCGCGCCCCTCGGCAGCCGCTACCTGGGCGATCCGAAAGCGGCGGCAGCGGCGGCCGAAGCCGTCAGCCGCCAGGCCGAGAAGCGCTGATCCTCGACGCTCAGGCCGCCCAGCGGTCGTAGCGTCCCTGGAACTCCTCGGCCATCTCGGTCATGTGCCGGCTGACCGCCTGGATATCCGGCACGATCAGGCGCATGGCCTTGGAAGCGTGCAGACTGAACGGCAGCTCGCTCGCATTCTCGATCGGCTTGACGTCCACCGCGAACCCTTCGCGCTCGAGCCGCGCTCGCACCTCATCGCAGGAAGCCTGGTCCTTGAGCGCCAGGAAGAAGTCCACCGGGTATTCGTTGAAAGGATGGTAGCCTTCGGCACGCAGCCGCTTGACCATCATCTCGTCCCAGTTCTCGTGGTGCTCGAGGCTTCGCTGCTGCTGCAGAGCCTTGCGCACCCGAAAATAGCCGGCGATCAGGATGATCACCCCGACGACTGCGACCGCAATGAGGGCGTGAGGGACGTCCACGGAGATACCTGCCTTACTCGTCCGGCGCGATGGTGACGCGCAGGCCGTCGAGCTCGGCCGTGAACTCGATCTGGCAGGACAGGCGCGAATTATCCTGGTACTGCGACAGCTCGTGCAGGAGCTCCTGCTCGTCCGACATCGGCGCGGGGAGTCGCTCCTGCCAGTCGGGGTCGACGTAGACGTGGCAGGTGGCGCACGAGCACATGCCGCCGCAGATGGCCGCGACTCCGTAGTCGAGCTCCCTCAGGGTTTCCATTACCTTCAGACCGGTCTTTCCCTCGACTCGATGCTCCTTGCCGTCGCGGTCGATCACACGCAGAAACGCCATTCAGCCACCTTTCGAGACACGCCTGTTCGGACGAGAATTTCTGTGAAAATTGAATACATTAGTGTGCCGGGTCGCGCCCCCCGGCGCCACTGTCGCGCGCCTCTCTTTTAAAGAGGACCGAGCACCTTGATGACGAACGCGGCCTTGCCGGCATCGAGCGCCCGCGCCTCGAGCGTGGCGCGCAGCTCGCTTCTCAATGCCTCGAAAACCCGCTCGTACTCGCCGAACACCTGCGTGCTCAAGCTCCCGGCCACCACTTTGAGCTCCCCGTGGGCGCGCAGCCGGTCGATGAACTCATGGATCACCGGCGCGAAACCTTCCGCGAGCGGGTACAGGCTGATTTCCACCCCGATGTCCATCGGGCCGCCATTCTACCGTCTCGGAAACCGGTCCACCGAAGCATGGGCAAAACGGGCCGCGTGCAAAAAGGCGCGACTTTTGCACACCGTCCCGTGCTTTTCAAATACGGCATCCTGGGTCTGCCAGCCTCGCGGCGATGGGCTAGAATGCCCGCCACACCGCCCTCCCCGCGGTGGCGCAAACGGAAGCCGAATCCATACCCGATGACTCGCAAGATCCAAATCCATCAGGTCGACGCATTCACCCTCGAGCGCTTTACGGGCAACCCCGCCGGGGTGGTGCTCCACGCGGACAACCTGACGGACACGCAGATGCTGGCAATCGCCCGAGAGCTGAACAACGCCGATACGGCGTTCATCTTCGACCCCGACGGGTCCGACCATGACGTGCGCGCCCGGTTCTTCACCCCGCGTACCGAGGCCGGCTTCGTCGGACACGCCACCGTCGCGGCCCATCACGTGCTCTCGGCTTTGCCGGACGCGCCGCAGAGCCTGCGGCAGAAATCCAAGGCCGGCATCGTCGAGATCGAGGTCCGCGGCAGCGGCGATCAACGCAAGATCGCCATCCGTCAGAACCCGCCGCCGCTCGGCCGCGAGCTGAACGATCGAGAGCGTCTCGCCGTGCTCGATGCGCTCGCGCTCGCCACGGACGACCTGGATACGCGCTGCCCGATGCGCATTGCCGGCGCAAGCAGCACACGATTGCTCATCGGGGTGCGAAGCGTGGAGGCCCTGAACCACCTCAAGCCCGACATGGTTCGCCTCACGACCCTGTCGGCGCAGGTCGGCGCGGCGGGATATTTCGTGTTCACCCTCAAGCCGGACATCGGGGAGCATCTTACCGAAGCTCGCATGTTCTGCCCGGCGCTCGGTATCGCGGAGGATCCCGTCAGCGGCAACGCCCACGGCCTGCTCGGGGTGTACCTGATCCAGAACGGCCTGCTCGCTCACGACCGGCACCGCGCCGCGTTCCGGGGCGTGCAGGGTCGCTGGCTACACAGGCCCGGACAGGTGGAGGTCGAGCTGGAGATGGCCGGCGGCACCGTCTCCGGAGTGTGGATCATCGGCCAGGCGGTATCGGTCTTCCAGACCGAGATGACGCTCCAGGCGCCCTGATCGCTCCGCGCACCGGACCGGCGTAGCGCACGCGGCCGCGCGCGAGCTCGACCTCGTGCGTGGAGCAGCCGGGCCACTCCGTCCGCCGGTGCACGGCCATCACCACGGCGACGCCCCCGGCAACCAGCGGTCCCAGCCGATCGCACAGGTCACGCTGGGTGGATCCGTCCAGCCCCGAGAACGGCTCATCGAGCAGCAACAGCGCCGGGCGACGCACCCAGGCCCGCGCGAACAGAACCCGGCGAAGCTGTCCGTAAGACAGCTCCCGCAGCGTCCGTCCCGCCAGCGGCGTCAGGCCGAACTGCGCGAGCGCGCGCCGCGCGGCGGCACGATCGGCCGAGGTCGGCGGATCGTTCAAACCGATGCTGGCATACCGGCCCGACTGCACCACCTCGCTGACCGTGAGGTGCTGCGGATGATCGGCCTGCAGATGCGGGGCAACCAGCCCGACGCGCAGTTTGAACTGCTGCAAGGGCACCCCGGGACGAATACCGGCACGCTCTATGTGCCCGCGGGCCGCGACACCGTGGTCCCCGTAGAGCGTCCTCACCAGCGTGGTCTTGCCCGAACCGTTGTGTCCGTGCACCACCCAACACTCCCCCGACCGGATCGCCAGCGACACCCCGTGCAGGGCCACGTGCTCATCGAGATGAACACTGGCGTCGGTCATGCGGATCAGCAGCCGGCCGGCCGCAGAGCCGGCACGGTCCGAAGGTGCGGCACTCAATGGCGCCCGGCGGACTTTCCCCGCCAGCCGACGCTCGAGGAGCCCGGCGCGGAGGCGGCCGCGATAGACCACCCGGCCGTGATCCAACACGAGAGCATGCGTGGCGGACGAGGGCAGGTCCTCGGCCCTGTGGGTGGACAGCACCCAGGGCAGGCGCGAGCGGGCGGTGCCCGCCAGCCACCGCAGCGCGCGCTCTCGATTGGCGTCGTCCAAGCCGTTCAACAGCTCGTCGAGCAGCAACAGCTTCGGGCGGGCGAGCAGAGTCCGTGCCAGCAGCGTCAGGCGCCGCTCGCCGTAGGAGAGCGTCAGAAAGCGGCGCGGGCCGAGCGGCTCGATCCGCAGCCGGCGCAGCATCGCCATCACGCGCCTGCGGCCGGTCTCGTCCGGCGCATCGAGAGGGATATCGGTGCGGTACAGGCCGGTGGCGGCCACTTCCGCGGCGGTGTGATTCCAGCCGTAGCGCTCGTACTTGTCCTGCCGTTCCGGCCCCAGGTAGCCGATCTCCTCGCGCACTTCCTGCGGCGTACACCATACCTCGCCCTTCCAAAGGTAGCGCCGCAGGTCGCGGCCCGGTGTCGGCCACACGGCGCCCGCGATCAGCTTCAGTAGCTGGGTCTTGCCGGCCCCATTGGCCCCCGCTAGCACCCAGCGCTCCCCGGGCCTGATCGTCCAACTGATCCCGTCGAGCACGCACCGGCCGCCGCGTGTCAGACCCACGTCACGCAGGCGCGCTTCGACGAAGCGTCCGTCCGTCGCAGTGGTATCCGCGGGTCTGGCCATCAGGTGTCAGCAGGGAGTCGAAAAATCTCATTTTTGCACAGAGCGGGGATGCGCGGACCGGACGAGCGAGGCTCCAGGCGCTGCCGTAACCCGCTCCGGCAACCGGCCCGTCACCCATGCAAGGGATTGTACGGATTGCCCGTGGCGAGGCGGATGCGGACGATCATGGGCTCCCAACCGATGGAAGAACCGCCGTATGGACGACCCCGCCAATCCCGCCCATGCCGAGGGTGTCGGAGCGGACGCCGACTCCCGCACGGAGCCCCGCCGCCTGCAACAATTGATCGACCGGGCGCGGGAGTTCGGACCACTGCGCATGGCCGTGGTCCACCCGACAGACGCGGTTTCGCTGCTGGGTGCGATCGAGGCGGCGCGTGAGGGGTTGATCAGCCCGGTCCTGGTCGGGCCCGAGACGAGAATCCGCGAAGTCGCCCGGTCGGCGAACATCGATCTGTCCCCTTATTCCCTCGTCGCCGCCGAGAGCGCCCCCCTGAGCGCGGCAGGCGCCATCGCAATGGCTCGTGCCGGTCAGGTCGAGGCGTTGATGAAGGGTGCCCTGCATACCGATGAGCTGATGCACGCAATCGTCGATGCCGAGCGCGGCCTGCGCACCGCCCGCCGCGCCAGTCACGTCTTCGTCATCGAGTCGCCCCAGTACCCGCGGCTGCTGTTCATCACCGACGCGGCGGTCAACATCTACCCGACGCTCGAGGACAAGCGCGACATCGTTCAGAACGCGATCGACCTGGCCCGGACGCTCGGCGTGCGCACCCCACGCGTGGCGATCCTCTCCGCCCTGGAGCTGGTCACCTCCCGGATCAAATCGACGATCGAGGCCGCCGCGCTGTGCAAAATGGCCGACCGCGGACAGATCGATGGCGGCGTGCTCGACGGGCCGTTCGCATTCGACAACGCAGTGTCGAGCGAGGCTGCGGCGGCCAAGAACATCGTGTCGCCGGTCGCCGGGCGGGCGGATATCTTCGTCGTCCCCGATGTCGAAGCGGGCAACATGCTGGCCAAGCAGCTCGAATATCTGTCCGGCGCCAGACTCGCCGGCGTCGTGCTGGGCACGCGCGTACCGGTCGTCCTGACCAGCCGAGCCGATGACATTCCGGCGCGCCTGGCCTCATGCGCCATCGCGGTGTTGATGATGCATCGCAAAACGCCCACGCCGGTGCCCATTCGGGCTGATGGGTAGCATTTTATTCCGGACACATGGGTGACACTTTC
>OBLK01000222.1_pt1 | contig 16948 bp, 12 predicted proteins | sample 1518871 | NCBI WGS metagenome assembly OBLK01 (sample SAMEA2464837, study PRJEB22497) | soil metagenome | biome: Grassland; feature: Farmland; material: Clay | place: Australia | collected 2013-02-01 | depth 0.8 m
CGCCGTGGCACGGAAGGGTATGGGAACGTGAGGGGTGCGCTGGGGACCGACCAGGCCGGCGAGGAGGCCGCGCGGGTGTGGTTGGCGGCCGGCAGGTGGCCGACGCTTCCGGAGGGGATCCAGCCGTGAGGTCGTACCCAGGGCTCGGGTTCGACCTGACGCCGGGGGAACCGGGCGCCGTGCAGGGCGTGCTGGAGTCGTTCGCCAACGCCGGCCAGCTGATCTCTGCCGTGCTGCCCGACCTGCAGAACGCCGTGAGCACCGCCGACGGCTGGGAGGGCGACGCCGCCGAGGAGTTCGCCGACTACGGCGACGACATCCCCAAGGGCCTCACCGAGGGCGCCGAGTCGATGGGCAAGGCCAGCGACGCCCTTGTGGCCTGGTTCGCCCAGCTGACCAGCAACAAGTCGCAGGCCGAGGTGCTCGACGCCATGGCCAGGAGGCTCAAGGCCCAGATCGAGGCCACCTGGGACCAGCTGCGGGACGCGCAGTTCGCCCTCGGCAACACCGTCAACGCCGAGTCGAGGGCCGCCGCCCAGGACCAGGTCAACGCGCTTGCCACCCGGCTCGGCACGCTGCGGGCCGACCTGGACATCATCATCGACGAGGCCAAGCAGCTGCAGCAGACCCACCTCGACCAGGCCAACGCCGCGGCGGCAGCGGTCAGCGGTGCGGCCGGCGGCTTCCAGCCGGTCAGCTGGGGGTCGCAGGCCGCCGGCGTCGCCGGGATGGCGCTCGGCGAGATCTCCGCCTGGACCGGCCGGGCCGCGTTCGTCGCCGCGCTCGTGCCCGGTGGCCAGCTCGCCGCCGGTGTGCTGGCGGCCGCCTCGGCCGGTACCGGGGTGGCCAGCGTCGGCACCAGGGTCTACGCCAAGTCCGGCGGCGCGCCCTCGATGCAGAACTACGGCTACGGCGCCCTGGCGCTGGACGGCCTGCTGTCGGTCGGCGGGCCGGCCGGCAAGGGCGTCGGGCAGGCGCTGAACGGCCTGCGCGCCGCGCGGCGGGAGGCGGCCGACCTGGGTGCTCGCGGCGTGGCGGCCAGCGCCGGCAAGGCGGCGTTCAACGACAGCCGGCTCGGCGCGGCGATCAAGGCGTACCAGGACGCCAGGGGCGCCAGCAGCGTCCGGGACGCCATGGAGCGCATCGGCGCATCGAAGGCCGACGACCTGGCCGCTCGCGGCGCCGTCGACAAGGCGTTCGAGGGCGCGGGCATGGCGACCTCCGGCGCGATGGGCCTGGCCGACAGCGCCGACCGGCTCCGGGGTGGCGACGGCCTCACCGGATGGGAGAAGGTGTTGGGCAAGGGCCCCGACGCCAAGGGCCTGGTCGGCGAGGCGGCCAACATGGGGGCGAGGACCGCCGCGAACAAGATCGAGGACTAGTGATCTCAATCCCGCTGCCGGACTGGGTGCAGACCGTTCGGATCGACGACCCGGACACCGCCACCCAGCAGCTGACCCAACTGCTCACCGACGCGCAGGAGCGCGGCCGGGTCGGGGCCGGCGAGCTGGAGTCGGCGGCCAGCCAGGTGGTCGAGGGCGCGGTGGAGCAGGGCGTGCGGATGGTCGGCCTGGTCCGCCCACCGGGCCGGCCGGCCGCACTGCTGTCGGTGGCGGCGCTCGACCTGCAGACCCCGCTGGACCAGCACGCCGCCACGGAGCTGACCAGCTTCCTGGGCGACCGCGGCGGGCCAGGGGTGACCGACCTGCGGACGTTGCCGGCCGGGCGCTTCGGCAAGGTCGTCACGTTGCACCGGGTCGACCCCTCCGGTGCGCAGGCGCAGGCCGTCGTCGCCGAGGCCGACGGCGAGCGCTGGTACCTGCTCACGCTCGCGGCCCAGCAGCACGACCGGGGTCCCGAGCTGCAGGAACTGCTCGAGGAGCTGGTCGGCGCCGGGGTCTCGGCCGGCTGAATGGCGGCCGGTCACCCGTTCCCGCTCGGAGCCCACGTCCAGGGCGACGGCGTGCGGTTCGCGGTGACTTCGACCTGCGCCGAGGCGGTGGAGCTGTGCCTGGTCGGTCCGGACGGCGGTGAGCGGCGGGTCGAGCTGACCGAGCGGACCTTCGGCGTGTGGCACGGCGTCGTGCCAGGGGTGCGGCCGGGCGACCGCTACGGATACCGGGTGCACGGGCCGTACCACCCAACTCGGGGCCTGCGCTGTAACCCGGCCAAGCTGCTGGTCGACCCGTACGCGCGGCAGCTGTCCGGCTCGATCACCGATGTCGACGCGGCCGCCGGCTACACCGGCAACCCGTACACCGGGCTACCGTCCACGGTCGACTCCCTCGGCCATGTGCCGCTGTCGGTGGTGACCACCCCGGGCGGCCGGTCGACCGGCCGGCGCCCGGACGTGCCGTGGGCCGACACCGTGATCTACGAGCTGCACGTCCGCGGGTTCACCAAGCTGCACCCCGAGGTGCCGCCCGAGCAGCGCGGCACCTACCTCGGTCTGGCCCACCCGGCGGTGATCGAGCACCTGACCGGGCTCGGCGTGACCACCGTCGAGCTGCTGCCGGTGCACGCGATCGGCGACGAGGCCCGCCTGCTGCGCGCCGGCCGCCGCAACTACTGGGGCTACTCGACGCTGAACTTCATGGCCCCGCACGGGCCGTACGCCTGCGTGCCCGGCGCGGAGGTCGACGAGTTCCGCACGATGGTGGCGGCGCTGCATGCCGCCGGCATCGAGGTGGTGCTCGACGTCGTCTACAACCACACGTGCGAGGGCGGCGTCGAGGGGCCGACGCTGTCCTACCGGGGGCTCGACGCCCCGGCCTACTACCTGCACCGCGGCGACGGCTCGCTGGTCGACCTGACCGGTTGCGGCAACACGCTGGACACCGGGTCGCCGACCGTGGTGCGGCTGGTGCTCGACTCGCTGCGCTACTGGGCCGGCGAGCTCGGCGTGGACGGGTTCCGGTTCGACCTGGCCAGCGTGCTCGGGCGGCCGCGCGGTGGGCGGTTCGACCCGGACGCCCCGCTGCTCACGGCGATCATCTCCGACCCGGTGTTGGCCAGGTGCAAGCTGATCGCCGAACCGTGGGACGCCACCGGCGAGGGCTACCGGGTCGGTGGCTTCGGCGTGCAGTGGGCGGAGTGGAACGGTCGGTACCGCGACACCGTCCGCGACTTCTGGCGCGGCGCGGTCAACGTGCGCGACCTGGCCTATCGGCTGGCCGGCTCGTCCGACCTGTACGCCGACAGCGGCCGGCGGCCGTGGCAGTCGATCAACTTCGTCACCGCCCACGACGGGTTCACGCTGCGCGACCTGGTCTCCTACCAGCGCAAGCACAACGAGGCCAACGGCGAGCGCGGCGCCGACGGCACCGACGACAACCGCTCGGACAACCACGGCGTCGAGGGCGAGACGTCGGACCCCGCGGTGGTGTCACTGCGGCAGCGGCAGGCTCGCAACGTCATGGCCACGCTGCTGCTGTCGACCGGTACGCCGATGATCACCGCCGGCGACGAGCTGTGGCGGACCCAGGGTGGCAACAACAACCCGTACTGCGTCGACGACGAGACGTCGTGGGTGTCGTGGGCCTTCTTGGCTCACTCGGCTCACTCGGCTCAGCGCGAGGCGGAGCCGGACGTGCTGCTGACGTTCACCCGGCGGCTGCTGGCGCTGCGCCGCGGCGTGCCCGCCCTGCGGCAGCCGCAGTTCTTCGACGGACGCGAGACGCCGACCGGCGTACCGGATCTGGTGTGGCTGCGCGCCGACGGCGCCGAGATGACCGAGGCCGACTGGTTCGACGACCAGCGGCGCACGATCGCCATGTGGATCGACGGCTCGGACGTGCGACTGCCGGACGGCGGCACGCTCTCGCTTTCCGAGTCGTGGCTGCTCGTGCTGCACGCCTGCCGCCAGCCCACGTCGTTCACGCTGCCCGACCGGACCTACGGCAACCACTACCAGCTCGTCGTCGACACCACCTCGCCCGCCGCGGTGGCGCCGATCACGTATCCGGCCGGCGCCACCGTCACGCTGCCCGCCCAGACCCTGCACCTGTACCGCACCCATCCGTGACGGGGTGCGAGCCGTCAGGCGGCTACGCGGGTGGCACGGCGGCCGGCCTCCGCGGCGAGCGTGCCGAGCATCGCGGCGACCAGCAGAACCAGCTGCACGCCGGCCAGCCACATGCCGACCGGCACCGTGGCGAGCGCTGCCAGCGCTCCGATCGCCTTCTTCACCCCGGCCGCGATCACCACGATGCCCAGCAGCAGCACGAGGTGGGCGTAACCGAACGCGTAGATCGCGACCATCGCCCGCCGCTGCGGCGGGGTGTCGGCGAACGCGTGCTCGGCGGCGGTGTCGTCGCTGAAGTACGCCCACCACAGCAGGTAGGCCAGCGAAAGACCGAAAGTAGCCGACGCCGAACGCCCAAACCGGCCGTCGTACATCCACCAGATGACGCCGAACATCAGGATCACGCGCAGCATCCGCTCCGCGCTGATGTCGTCGGCCAGGTACTTGGTCAGCTGGGTCGCGGTGAACACGAAGACCAGATCGAAGAACAGCTCGAGCGTGCTGACCCGGACGGCCGGCTCGGTCCCGCGCTGTGCGGTGTGATCGCTCACGCGGCGCCGGCCATCCCTGGAACCCGCGGGCGCGGCCGTACCGTCTGCTTGCTGTGAAGCGTGTTGCCGGCCGGATCTCCGGTGGTCTGGTCCTCGTCCTGGCCACCGCCGTCGTGGTGGTCATGGTCGAACGCTCCGCAGGCGGCGCCGCGCTCGGGCTGCTCGGCGCGGTCCTCGGGCTGCTGGCCGCGCTCGCCGGGCTGCAGGTCGGGATGCTCGCCGGGGCCTCGGCGTTCGGCGCGCGCGTGCACCGGGTCGTCGTCGGCGTCGGCGGCCTGGTGCGCGAGTGGCGCTCGCCGCGGCGGTCCGTTGTGCTCCGGGCGATCCCGGTGTTGCTGTCGCTGTCGGTCGGGCCCGGCCGGCCGCCGGTGCGGCTGCGGCTGTGGCTGTGCGGGCTGTGCTCGGCGCTGCTCGGCCTCGCGGTCGTCGTCGTGCTGTGGCTGGTCGCCGGTGGACCGCTCGGCCGCGGCGCGGCGATCGGCGCGACGGCGACGTTCTTGCACGCGCTGGTCCCGCGCCGCAGCGCCGCCTCGACCTCGACCGGCTGGCAGCTCGTCGGGCTGCCACGGCTGCCTCCGCACGAGGTCGCCGAGCTGACCGCCGCCTCCCTGGCCGACGACGCCTCGTCCGCGGTCAACGCCGGCGACCTGGAGACCGCCGCGCGGATCGTCGAGCGGATGGAGCGCGAGTTCGCCGGCCTGCGCAGCACGACCATGACCAGGGTCACCGTCCTGGAGGCGCAGGGCCGCTACGCCCAGGCCCTGGCCGCGGTCCTGGAGCTGGCGTCGGACCACGGGCAGAGCGAGCGCGACATGGCCTTCACGTGCGCCGGCCTCGGCAGCATCGGAGCGCTCGCCGTGGAGGCCGGCGAGGCACCCGCCGACGTCGTGCTCCCGATCGCCCGCGAGGCCGTCACCGACGCCGAGCGGCTCGGCTTCCCCACCTTCAAGCTGCAGGGCACCCTGGCCGTGCTGGCCTTGATCGACGGCGACGCCGCCCGCGCGGTGCACCTCGCCCGCGGCGCCGTCGCCGTCACCGACCATGCCCTGTCCAGGGCAGACGACCTCGCCACGCTGGCCAGAGCGCTCATGGCCGCCGGCGACAACGCCTCCGCCCGCGACGCCCTGGCCCAGGCGGAGGCCATCGCCCCCTGGTGGCCCCGGGTCGCCGCGACCCGCAGCCGCCTCCAGGTCACCTGACCGCCGGTGTCCTCAGGTCGCCACCACGAGGCGACCCAGCTCGACGGGGGAGGCCAGGAGGGGGTGCCGGGGCAGGACGCGGACGGTGTAACCGATGATGCCCGCGGCCGGCAGTGCCACCGTGGCCTCGAAGCGCTCCCCGCCGTCGGTGGGTCCGACCGGCTTCATCGCCGTCGTCACCGGGTCGTGCAGCTCGTCGTGGTCGTCCACCCTGCCGATCACGACCTGGACGGTGACCTCGCCCGGGTCCAGGCCGGCCAGCTCGACCGCGGCGCGCACGGTCAGCGGCGTGCCCATGGCCAACGAGACGGCGCTCGGGCTCTCCGGTACGCCGGTGGTGTCGACGTGCGCGACCCGGACCCGCGGCCACGCGGCGTCCAGCCGGCCGCGGTAGGCGGCCAGCGAGCGGGCGCCGGCGAAGGATTCGGCGGTCACCGCGGCCGAGGAGTGGGCGGCCGGGGCGTACCAGTCCTCGACGTACTCCTGGACCATGCGCGTCGCCTGCACCCGCGGGCGCAGGGTGGCCAGCGTGTGCCTGACCATGTCGACCCACCGGCCGGGCACCTCGGACTCGCCGCGGTCGTAGAACATGGGCGCGACCTGGGTGGCGAGCATCTCGAACAGGGCGGCGGCCTCGAGGTCGTCGCGGCGGTTCGGGTCGCTGCCGCCGTCGGCGGTGGGGATCGCCCAGCCGTTCTCGCCGTCGTACAGCTCGTCCCACCAGCCGTCGCGGATCGACAGGTTGAGCCCGCCGTTGAGCGCCGACTTCATGCCGGACGTGCCGCACGCCTCCAGCGGCCGCAGCGGGTTGTTCAGCCACACGTCGCAGCCCCAGTACAGGTACCGCGCCATGGACATGTCGTAGTCGGGCAGGAACACCATCCGGTGCCGAACCTCGGGGTCATCGGCGAACCGGACGATCTGCTGGATGAGCGCCTTGCCGCCGTCGTCGGCCGGGTGCGACTTGCCGGCGATCACGAGCTGCACCGGGCGCTCCGGGTGCAGCAGCAGGGCGCGCAGCTTCTCCGGGTCGCGCAGCATGAGCGTCAGCCGCTTGTAGGTCGGCACCCGGCGGGCGAAGCCGATCGTGAGCACGTCGGGGTCGAACACCCGCGCGGTCCAGCCGAGCTCCGGCGCCGATGCGCCACGCTGCAGCCACGCCGCCCTGACCCGCCTGCGCACCTCGTCGACCAGCTTGGACCGCAGCGCGCACCGCAGGTCCCACAGCACGGCGTCGGTGATCGACTCGAAGCCACCGGCCGACCACGGATCGCCCTCGGACTCGCCAAGCAGCCGCGCGATCTCGCGGGCCGCCCAGGTCGGGCCGTGCACGCCGTTGGTGACCGAGCCGATCGGCACCTCGCGGTCGTCCAGGCCCGCCCACATGCTGCGGAACATCTCGCGCGACACCGTGCCGTGCAGCTTGGAGACACCGTTGGCGCGTTGGGCCAGCCGCAGGCCCATGTGTGCCATGTTGAACATGCCGGGGTTCTCCTCGGCCCCCAGCGCCAGCACGCGCGGCAGCGGCACCCCGGGGAGCAGGCCGCCGGAACCCCCAGAGTCGGCGAAGTAGTGAGTCACCAGGTCGACCGGGAACCGGTCGATGCCGGCCGGTACCGGCGTGTGGGTGGTGAACACGGTGCCGGAGCGCACCGCGGTCAGTGCGGTGTCGAAGTCGAGGCCGTCACCGGTCATCAGCTCACGGATGCGCTCGAGGCCGAGGAACCCGGCGTGCCCCTCGTTGGTGTGGAACACGGCCGGCTGCGCCGTGTCGGTCAGCGCGCAGAACGCCCGCACCGCCCGCACGCCACCGATGCCGGCCAGGATCTCCTGCTTGACGCGGTGGTCCTGGTCGCCGCCGTAGAGCCGGTCGGTCACGCCGCGCATCGCGTCGTCGTTGTCCTCGATGTCGCTGTCGAGCAGCAGCAGCGGGACGCGGCCGATCTGGGCGTTCCAGATGCGGGCCTTCAGCTCGCGGCCGCCCGGCATCGCGACGTGCACCAGCACCGGCGCGCCCTCGGCGTCGGTGATCAGTTGCAGCGGCAGGCCCTGCGGGTCGATCGCCGGGTAGTGCTCGAGCTGCCAGCCGTCCATCGACAGCGACTGGCGGAAGTAGCCGGAGCGGTACAGCAGCCCGACGCCGATCAGCGGCACGCCGAGGTCGGAGGCGGCCTTGAGGTGGTCGCCGGCCAGCACGCCCAGACCGCCCGAGTAGTTGGGCAGCACCTCGGAGACGCCGAACTCCATCGAGAAGTAGGCGATCGACGCCGGCAGCTCGGGGTCCTCCGTGCGGCGTTGCTGGTACCAGCGTGGCTCGGTCAGGTACCGGCCGAGGTCCTCCGCGAGTGCCCTGGTGCGGTCGACCAGGTGCTCGTCCTGCGCGAGCTCCGCGAGCCGGCCCGGCGGCAGCTCGCCGAGCAGCCGCACGGGATCGCCCTCGACCTGCTCCCAGAGCGCGTGGTCGAGCGAGGCGAACAGATCCTGCGTGGGCGGATGCCAGGTCCAGCGCAGGTTGGTGGCCAGACCCTCCAGGGCCCGCAGCTGTTCGGGTAGCTGGGCCCGGACGGTGAATCGACGGAGTGCTCTCACGGGGAAGTGACGATAACCAAGCCGATCAGCGGGTCCCGAACAGGTGCTCCAGAACGAGCTGGTCGACCCGCTCGTGGCCCATGCCCCTGCTCGCGGCCAGCTCGACGTCGAACGCCTCGCCGCGCAGGTCGTCGAGGGTCTCGGCTGGTCCGAGCGTCGGCGTGGCGAGCTGGTCGGCGCGCGAGGCGGCCAGCGCCTGCGCCAACTCCGGGTCGGCGCGCAACGCCGCCGCCTTCTCGGCCAGCACGAGGTAGTTGCGCATGCACGCCGCGGCCGAGACCCACACGCCGTCGTCGTCCTCGGTGCGCGGCGGCTTGAAGTCGAAGTGCCGCGGGCCCGGGTAGCCGGCCGACTCCAGCAGGTCGACCAGCAGGAACGCCGTCTTCACGTCGCCGTTGCCGAACCGGAAGTCCTGGTCGTAGCGGGGGCCGTTCTGCCCGTTGAGGTCGATGTGGAACAGCTTGCCGTGCCACAGCGCCTGCGCGATGCCGTGCACGAACGACAGCCCGGCCATCTGCTCGTGCCCGACTTCCGGGTTCAGCCCGACCAGCGACGGGTGCTCGAGCGAGCCGATGAAGGCCAGGGCGTGCCCGATCGTCGGCAGCAGGATGTCGCCGCGCGGCTCGTTGGGCTTGGGCTCGATGGCGAACCTGATGCCGTAGCCGCGCTCGAGCACGTACGCGCACAGCAGGTCGAGCGCCTCCTTGTAGCGGTCGAGGGCGACCCGGACGTCCTTGGTGGCCGGCGACTCGGCGCCCTCACGGCCGCCCCACAGCACGTACGTCGACGCGCCGAGCTCCGCGGCCAGGTCGAGGTTGCGAAGCGTCTTGCGGATCGCGTAGCGGCGCACGTCGCGGTCGTTTGCGGTGAAGGCGCCGTCCTTGAACACCGGGTGCGTGAACAGGTTGGTGGTGGCCATCGGCACCACCAGGCCGGTCTCGGCGAGGGCCTTGGCGAACGCGTTCACGATCCGTTCGCGGGCGGCTTCGTCGCTGCCGAACGGCACCAGGTCGTCGTCGTGGAAGCTGACCCCCCAGGCGCCGATCTCGGCGAGCTTGTGCACGGCGCGCACCGGGTCCAGCGGCGGCCTGGTGGCCTCGCCGAACGGGTCACGGCCCTGCCAGCCGACGGTCCAAAGACCGAAGCTGAACCGGTGCTCTGGGCGGGGTTCCACTGGCGTCAGCTCCGATCGCTGGAGAAGGCCGCGTCGAAGGCCGCGGCCGGCGGGTCGAAGGCGAGCCGGCTGACGAACTCGCGAGCCTCCGGTGCGCCGACCAGGCGGTCCATACCCGCATCCTCCCACTCGACCGAGATCGGACCGTCATACCCGATCGTGTTGAGCGCGCGGAAGCAGTCCTCCCAGGGCACCTCGCCGTGCCCGGTCGAGACGAAGTCCCAGCCGCGGCGAAGGTCGGCCCACGGCAGGTGGCTGCCGAGCCGGCCGTTGCGGCCGTTGCCGACCCGGCGCTTGGCGTCCTTGCAGTCCACGTGGTAGATGCGGTCGGCGAAGTCGAGGATGAACCCGACCGGGTCGAGGTCCTGCCAGACGAAGTGCGACGGGTCCCAGTTCAGGCCGAACGCGGGGCGGTGACCGATGGCCTCCATGGTGCGCACGGTGGTCCAGTAGTCGTAGGCGATCTCGCTGGGGTGCACCTCGTGCGCGAACCGCACGCCCACCTCGTCGAACACGTCCAGGATCGGGTTCCAGCGGGCGGCGAAGTCGGTGTAGCCGGCGTCGACCATGGCGGCCGGCACCGGCGGGAACATCGCCACACACTTCCAGATCGCGGAGCCGGTGAACCCGACGACGGTGCGTACGCCCAGCGCCGCCGCGGCGCGCGCCGTGTCGGCCATCTCGGCGGCGGCTCGTTGCCGGACGCCCTCCGGGTCGCCGTCGCCCCAGATCCGGGCCGGCACGATGTCGCGGTGCCGCTCGTCGATCGGGTCGTCGCACACGCACTGCCCGACCAGGTGGTTGGAGATCGCCCAGACCTTGAGGCCGTGCCGCTCCAGGATCTCCCGGCGCCCGGCAACGTAGGCCGGGTCGGAGACGGCGGCCGCGACGTCGAAGTGGTCGCCCCAGCAGGCGATCTCCAGGCCGTCGTAGCCCCACTTCGAGGCGAGCGAGCAGACCTCCTCGAACGGCAGGTCGGCCCACTGCCCGGTGAACAACGTGATCGGACGAGGCATGGTGCTCCTTCAGAGTTGGTCGAAGGCCGGCCCGCCGGTGGGGACCTCCACCCGCCGGCGGGCCGGCTTGTTCACCGGGCGGCGGTTGCCGACCGCTCGGTGCACCGCTCCCCCTCGTTCTCTCACCGCATCGACGTCCACGCGGCCGGCTCCTGGGCGGCCTGCACGGGGGTGAACCTGGAACAGTCGGCGGCGCTGCGCTCGACGGCGTCCAGCACCCGCTGCACCTGCAGCCCGTCGCGGAACGTCGGGTGCACCGGGCCGCCGTCGCCGATCGCGGTGAGCAGGTCGTAGGCCTGGTGCACGAACGAGTGCTCGTAGCCCAGGCCGTGCCCTGCCGGCCACCACGCCTTGATGTACGGGTGCTCGGGCTCGGTCACCAGGATCCGGCGGAAGCCCGCCGTGATCGCCGGTTCGGTCTCGTCGTGGAAGTGCAGCTCGTTCATGGACTCGAAGTCGAACGCGATGCTGCCGAGCGAGCCGTTGATCTCCAGCCGCATCGCGTTCTTGCGCCCGGTGGCGAACCGGGTCGCCTCGAAGGTGGCCATGGCGCCGCCGGCGAGCTTCGCGGTGAACACCGCGCAGTCGTCGACCGTCACCGTGCCGGTCGGCCCGCCGACCCGCCGCCCGTTGCCGTCCGCGGAGAGCCCCGACGACTCCACCGGCAACGGCCGCTCGGTGACGAACGTCTCGGTCTGCGCCGATACCCCGGTGATCAGCTCACCGGTCACGTACTGGGCAAGGTCGACGATGTGCGCGCCGATGTCGCCCAGCGCGCCGGAGCCGGCCTTGTCCTTTTGCAGGCGCCAGACCAGCGGAAACTCCGGATCGGTGATCCAGTCCTGCAGGTAGAGGGCGCGCACGTGGTGGATCCGCCCGATCCGTCCGGCGGCGACGAGCTCACGGGCGAACGCGATGGCCGGCACCCTCCGGTAGTTGAACCCGACCATCGCGATCACGCCGTCAGCCTGGGCCCGCTCGGCCGCGGCCGTCATCTCCTCCGCCTCGGCGACGGAGTTCGACAGCGGCTTCTCGCACAGCACGTGCTTGCCGGACGCGAGCGCGGTGAGCGCGATCTCGGCATGGCTGTCACCCGGGGTGCACACGTCGACCAGGTGCACGTCGTCGCGCCGGACCAGTTCGCGCCAGTCGGTCTCGACCGCGGACCAGCCCATGCGCGAGGCCGCGGCGGTGGCCCGGTCCAGATCACGACCGCACAGCGCCGCCATCCGCGGTACCACGGGCACGTCGAAGAACCGGTGCACGTTGCGCCACGCCTGCGAGTGGGCCTGACCCATGAAGGCGTAGCCCACCATCCCTATCCCGAGTTCTCTCACCCGAGCCCCTAGGACTCGAAGCCGATCGACATGTAGTCGTCGACGTTTTCCTTGGTCACGACGGCGGAGTACGTCGTGATCGACGCTGGCACCTCGCGCTCTACCAGGTCGCTCATGCCCTTGTTCTGGCCGATCAGGCGGGCCAGCGAGATCGCCGAGGAGGACATGCTCGGGCTGTACAGCACGGTCGCCTTGAGCACCGTGTTGTCGGCCTTGATCAGCTCCATGGCGTTTCGCGAGCCGGCGCCGCCGACCATGAGGAACTCGTCGCGGCCGGCGGCGTCGATCGCCGCCATCACGCCGACACCCTGGTCGTCGTCGTGGTTCCACAGCGCGTCGAGGCGCGGCGCCGACTGCAGCAGGTTCGCCGTCTGCCGCTCGCCGGACTCGACGGTGAACTCGGCCGAGACCCGCGGGCCGACCGACATCCCGTTGGCGTCGAGCGCGTCCCGGAAGCCCTGGCTGCGCTCCTGGGTCAGTGGCAGCGAGTCGATGCCGGCGACCTCACCGATGATCGGGTTGGACGCGTTCTTGGCCTTCATCTGCGCGGCGATGTAGTTGCCGGCCGACACGCCCATGCCGTAGTTGTCGCCGCCGATCCAGGTCCGGTACGCCAGCGGCGAGTCGAAGATCCGGTCCAGGTTCACCACCGGGATGCCGGCCGCCATCGCCTGCTTGGCGACCTCGGTGAGTGCCTTGCCGTCGAAGGGCAGGATGACCAGCACGTTCGGCTTGTCGTTGATCAGCGTCTCGACCTGGGCGATCTGCTGGTTGACGTCGTTGGTGCCCTCGGTGATCTTGAGCGTCACGTCCTCGTACTGCTCGGCCTGGGCCTGTGCGTTCCGGGTGATCGCCGCGATCCAGCCGTGGTCGGCGGCCGGCGCCGAGAACCCGATCGTGACTTCCGGGCCGGGCTGGGCGTTGTCGCCCGCGCCGGCGGCCACGTTCGCTCCCGAGTTGCCCGAGCTGTCGCTCGGGGTGTTCGACGTGCAGCCGGCGAGTACAGCGCCGGCCCCGAGCGCCGCGCCGCCCATGAGGAATCCGCGGCGTCCGACTGAGAGCGTCATGTGGAGCCTCCGATTGGTTGGTGTTGCTGTGCGGGGGTCATTGGCCACTGACCGTGGCTGGAGCTCCCGGTCTGCTTCGTCGCATGGGAAGCGACTGGAACAGGACGGCGAGCACGATGATCACGCCCTTGGCGATGTTCTGGACGTCGGTCTCGAGGTTGTTGAGCGTGAACACGTTGCTGAGCGCGGTGAAGATCAGGACGCCGATCAGGGTGCCGATGATGGAGCCCTTGCCACCCGAGAGCAGCGTGCCGCCGATCACCACTGCGGCGATCGCGTCGAGCTCGTAGAGCTGGCCGTTGGTGGACGCACCGGACGTCGTCCTGGCCACCACCATGATCGCGGCGATCCCGCAGCAGAAGCCGACGATCACGTACAGCAGCGCGGTGTGCCGCCGCACGTTGATCCCGGCCAGCCTGGCCGCCTCCGGGTTGCCGCCGACGGCAAGCGTGCGCCGGCCGAACGTGGTGCGCTCCAGCACCACCCAGCCGATCACCACGACCGCCGCGAAGATCCAGATCAGGACCGGGATGCCGAGCAGCTCGCCGCGCAGCGGCGTCGTGAAGCCGGTCTCGCGCACCACCTGGGTCTGGCCGTTGCTGATCCGTTCGGCGAGCCCGCGCGCCGCGACCAGCATCGCGAGCGTCGCGATGAACGGCACGACCCGCCCGTAGGCGACCAGCACCCCGTTCACCAGGCCGCAGGCGGCGCCGACCAGGAGCGCGCACAGGATCATCACGCCGGGGCCGTAGGACTGCGTCGCCAGCGTCGTCATCCACACGCTGGACAGCGCGACGATCGAGCCGACCGACAGGTCGATGCCACCGCCGATGATGACGAACGTCATGCCGATGCTGACCACGCCGATCGCCGACGCCAGCCGCAGCATCGTCGAGATGTTCGACTGCGTGAGGAAGGCGTCCGGCCTGGTCAGGTAGCCGATCAGGCAGATGGCGAAGAGCACGCCGAGCAGCGCGAGCATCCGGGTTTCCACGTGCGGCCGCCACCCGCCGCGGTGGCGCTTGGCCTTGTCCGGCACCGGCTCGTCCGTGCGGGTGACCGTCTCGGCGCTCACCGCCGGTCCTCCCCGGTCGCCGGGTCCGACACGTCGGCCGCGTCTTTCACGCCGGTCGTGTCGGTCGTGCCTGTCGCTTCGGTCTCGTCCGTCGCGCCGGCCGCTTCGGTCTCGTCCGTCGCGCCGGCCGGGCCTGTCGCCTCGCTCACCTCGGGCTCGTCGACCACTTCGATCACGTCGGCCGCGTCGCTCGTATCGGTCACGTTGATCACAGACACGCTTCCTTCCATCACCATGTCCAACACGTCCGCCTCGGTCAGCTCGCCGGCGGCGGCCTCGTGGATCACCTGGCCCTCGCGCATCACGAGCACCCGGTCGGCCAGGCCGAGCACTTCGGGGACCTCGCTCGAGACGATGACCACGGCGACGCCGGAGTCGGCCAGCTCGCGGATCAGCCGGTACATCTCGGCGCGCGCGCCGACATCGACGCCGCGGGTCGGCTCGTCCAGCAGCAGCACCTTCGAGCCGCGCATCAGCCACCGGCCGACGACGACCTTCTGCTGGTTGCCGCCGGAAAGGGTGCGCACCTCCCGGCGCGGGTCGGCCGGGCGCAGCTGTAGCTGCCCGGTCAGGTCACGGGCTGCGCGCAGCTCCTCGCCGCGGCGCACCAGGCCGGCGCCGGCGAACCGGGACATCGTGGCCAGGGTCAGGTTGTGCGCCACCGACATGCCCAGCACCAGGCCCTGGCTCTTGCGCTCTTCCGGCGCCAGCCCCATCCCGGCGCGCACTGCGGCCGGCACCGAGCCCGACCGCAGCGACTTGCCGCCGACCTCGACGCGTCCGGCGTCGGGCCGGCGGGCGCCGGCAATGGTCTCCAACACCTCGCTTCGGCCGGCGCCGACCAGGCCCGCGATGCCGACCACCTCGCCGGGACGCACCTGGAAGCTCACGTCGGCGAACTCGCCGCGTCTGGTGAGACCCTCGACTTTCAGCAGTGGCTCGCCGGTGGGCACCGAGGTCCGCTGCGGGAACGCGTGCTCCAGCGCCCGCCCGGTCATGAACGCCACCAGCTCGCGGGTCGGCGTGGTCTTGGCGTCCAGCTCGGTCGCGACCGTCCGGCCGTCCTTGAGCACGGTCACCCTGTGGCCGATCTGGCGGATCTCCTCGAGCCGGTGCGAGATGTAGATCACCGAGACGCCGGCGGCGGTCAGCTCGCCGATCACCCGGAACAGGTTCTTCACCTCGTCGCTGGCCAGCGCCGCGCTCGGCTCGTCCATCACGATGATCGCCGCGTCGTGCGCGAGCGCCCTGGCCATCGACACCAGCTGCTGCGCGGCCGGCGGCAGCGCGGCGACCGCCACCGACGGGTTGATCTCCGGGTGGCCCAGCCGGCCAAGCAGCTGCCGTGTCTTGGCCCGCGTCGCGCCGCGGCGGCCGAAGCCGAACCGCGAGAGCTCGCCACCGAGGAAGACGTTCTCGGCTACGGACAGCCACGGAACCAGGTCGAGCTCCTGATACATGGTGGCCACCCCGGCGCGCAGCGCCGCGATCGGCGAGGTGAGCGACACCGGCTCCCCGCGCAGCTCGATCGAGCCGGCGTCCGGCTGGTGGGCGCCGGCCAGCACCTTGATCAGGGTCGACTTGCCCGCGCCGTTCTGGCCGAGCAGGCAGTGCACCTCACCGGCTCGAACACGCAGGTCAACGCCATCGAGGGCGCGCACACCGGGAAACGTCTTGACGATCCCGCGCATCTGCAGCAGGAACGGTTCCTCGCTCTGGCCGGCTGTCACGAAGGTCGGGACCTCGCTGTTCCGCGCGCGCCTGATCGGGACGGTTGGGGATCCCGCGGGTACGGGCCGACCGTCCTGAACACCTCGTGGTGTGGGTTACGCGTTGCAGCCATTTTGCACAGTTGAGGCTGACTTGGGTAGAGCTGCGGCTAACTTTTGCCGCTTTCTGACTAAAGCGCCTGGACGCTCTCGCTCGCCGACCCCGCCGCCACCGCCTGGAACGCCCGATCGCTCGCCGACCAGGCCGCGCCGATCACGCCGGCCTTGCCCTCCAGCTCCGACAGCACGATCGGCAGGTTCCCCGTCGCCAGCGGCAACGACCGCCGGTACACGACGCTTCGAACCTCGGACAGCAGTTGGTGACCCAGCTGCGCGACCCCGCCGCCGATCACCACCATCCCCGGGTTGAAGAAGCTCACCAGCGAGGCGATCACCTGGCCCAGCCGCCGGCCGCCGTCGCGCACGAGGCCGACCGACACCGGGTCACCGGCCGCCACCGCCGTCGCCACGTCGGTCGCGGCCAGCGTGCGGTTCACCGTCAGCAGGTCGGCCAGCACCTTCGACCGGCCGGCCCTGGCCAGCGCCGTCGCGTCCCTGGCCAGCGCGGCGCCGCCGAAGTAGGCCTCGAGGCAGCTGGTCTCCCCGCACGAGCACACCGGCCCGTCGTCGGCCAGCCTGATGTGCCCGATGTCCCCCGCCGCGCCCTGCACGCCGCGGTACACCTGGCCGTGCATCACGATGCCGCAGCCGATGCCCGTGCCGACCTTGACGAACACGAAGTCGTCCTGCGACCGCGCCACCCCGGCGTGCCGCTCGCCCAGCGCCATGACGTTCACGTCGTTGTCCACCACCACCGGGCAACCCCAGCGGCTCGCCAGGTGGTCACGCACCGGGTACCGGTCCCATCCCGGCATGATCGGCGGCGCCACCAGCATCCCCTCGCGGTAGCTCACCGGCCCCGGCACCCCGATGCCGACCCCGACCAGCCGCCCCGGCGCCTGCCGCAGCACGGTCGCCGTCATCGCCAGCACCCGGGCCAGCACGGGCGTGGGTCCCTGCCTGATGTCGCACGGCTCGCTCACGTGCGCCAGCACGTCGCACCGCGGGTCGGTCACCGCCACGTCGATCGACGTCGCCCCTACGTCGACCCCGACCAGCCGCAGGTCGTCGGCCAGCCGCACCATCG
>OBLK01000223.1_pt1 | contig 16840 bp, 15 predicted proteins | sample 1518871 | NCBI WGS metagenome assembly OBLK01 (sample SAMEA2464837, study PRJEB22497) | soil metagenome | biome: Grassland; feature: Farmland; material: Clay | place: Australia | collected 2013-02-01 | depth 0.8 m
GATGGGAGTACACGGCGACAGGATGGAGCCGCTGCCGGTGCTCGTGATGTTCGGCAAGCAGATCCAGCTGCGGATGGGCCAGGCCAATGTCAAGCGCTGGGTCGACGGCATCACGCCGCTGCTCGACGACGACGACCCGCTGGGCACCGGGCAGTTCGCCACCCACCACCGGCCCCTGTCCGAGGCCCCCGACGCCTACCGCATGTTCCAGGAGAAGGCCGACAACACCATCAAGATCCTCCTCCAACCCTGACCGCGGGCCCTCAGGGCAAGTCCGGAAGTTGATCGGGGAGGAGATCGCGCAGGACGAGAGGGGCGTCGACGTCGCGCACCGGCATGGTGGTGGGCGCCTCGAGGTGGACGGCGCCGCTCGGGACGATACCGGCGGCGCCGTACCTGGCCATGACGCGCAGCTGCGCGGCGACGTCCTCGCCGACGTGCTCGACCGGCAGCGATCGCCAGAAGTCGAAGCCGCCGCACTCGACGAGCTTGGCGCGGTCGTACAGCACGCAGCCGCCCACCCAAGCGATCTTGTACGCCCGCCACTCCCCCGGCTCGAGGGCAAGGCGCCGCTCGACGTGGCAGAGGTTGGCCGCGCGGTGCAGCGACGCCCGGCCCCAGCCCGGCGAGCCGGGCGTGACGTGCTCCGGCCGCGGCCGGCCGGGCCACTCCTCGTAGCAGGCGGTCTGGTGGGGGCGCTCGTCGTCGAGGTAGGACAGGCCCTGCACGGCGGCGCCGACCAGGCCGCAACACAGCGTCTGCAGCGCCGTCCGCAGCCGGGCGACCACGCCGGTGGTCAGCCACACGTCGTCGTCGAGGAACAGCACGAACGGGGCCCGCGAGCTGTCGAGGAGGTAGGCACGGTGCTCGGCGAGGCCGCGCCGTGGCAGGTGGCGGCGCAGGTCGACCCGGCGCCCCAGGCCGCGCAGCACCCGCACCATGGCCGACGCGGCAGGTGTGTCGAAGCTCGCGGCGCCGTCGGACTGGTCGCTGACGACGACGTCGAACGGCTCGTCCTGAGCGGCCAGGCCGGCGAGCGTGGTGGCCAGCTCGACCGGGCGGTTCCTGGTCGGGATCAGGACGTCGATCACGGCCGGCCCTGGCGAATTCGTTGGATGGTGGCCGAGGTGGAGCGGTCGGGCACGTAGTCGAGGATGCGGACCTGGCCGCCGTAGCCCCGCACGACCGGCGCCTCGGGCAGCAGCTCGTCGTGGTGATCGCCGCCCTTGGCGTAGACCTCCGGGCGCAGGGTCTGCAGCAGCCGGACCGGGGTGACCTCGTCGAACACGGTGACGTGGTCGACGCAGGACAGCGCCGCGACGATCGCGGTGCGGTCGGCGATGCCGTTGACCGGCCGGTCGGGGCCCTTGAGCCTGGCCACGCCGGCGTCCGAGTTGAGCGCGACGATCAGCACGTCGCCGAGCCGCTTGGCTTCGTTGAGGTAGCTGACGTGGCCGCGGTGCAGGACGTCGAAGCAGCCGTTGGTGAACACGATGCGCCGGCCGGCTTGGCGGTGCGCGGCCACGACAGCGGCGAGCCTGGCGTGGCCGAGCGCGGTGTCGTGGTAGCTGGCCAGCCGCTGGGACAGCTCGGCGATCGTGCACACCGACGTGCCCGGCCGGTGAACGACGACGTCGGCGGCGGCCTGGGCCAGCTCGACGGCAAGCACGGCGGGCAACCCGCAGCAGAGCCCGACCGTGAGCGCCGCGCAGAACGTGTCGCCGGCGCCGGCGGTATGCCTGTCGGGCGCCGGCCGGGCCCACGTGCGGTGCACCGGGTCGTCCCCGTCCAGCAGCACCGCGCCGTCGCGGTCGAGCGTGACGGCCACGGCCGCGGCCCCGGTTGCCGCCCTCAGCTCGGCCCGCCGGGCGCCGAGGAACTCCGGTTGCCGGCCGTCCTTGGGGATCGGTTCGCCCAGCAGCGACGCCGCCTCCGCGGCGTTGGGCGTGACGAGGTCCGGCCGCAGCGGCGCCCAGCGGTCCGGGCGGTGCGCGTCGACCACGAGCAGCGCGAACGTCGAGCGAAGGGCCCGCAGCGCTTCGGCGACCTCGGCGGAGAGCAACCCCGAGCCGTAGTCGCACACCACGACCGCCGCGCAGCCGTCGAGCACCGCCGGCAGCACCGCGAGGTCGGGCAGCGGCGGCTGGTCGTGGTCGCCGTCGTCGAGGCGCACGAGCAGCTGACCGGCGGCGACCACGCGACGCTTGGCGGTGGTGCACCGATCCGGCCGCACGGCCACGAAGTCGGTCGCCACGCCGGCCGCTCGCAGTGCCGCCAGCAGCTCGGAGCCGGCCGCGTCGTCGCCCACGGCGGACACGAGCTGCACCTGGGCGCCGAGCGCGGCCAGGTTGACCGCCGTGTTGCCGGCCCCGCCCGGCGCGACCGAGCGGCCGGCGATGTCCACCACCGGTGCCGGCCCCTCGCGGCACAGCCGGTCGGCGCTGCCACGCAGCCACTCGTCCAGCATGACGTCGCCGACGACGGCGATCCGCGGCCGGCGCTCGGCCAGCCTCGCCGGCAGCTCCGCGTTGAGCTCGGGCAGCCCGGTCGGGGCCGAAAACACTGCGGGCAGCGTGGTCATGGCCAGCTCGGCTCCTGCTCGTGGCACACCACGAGCTCGCGGATCTCGCACCCGACCGGCTGGCGCAACGCGTAGCTGATGACGTCGGCCACGTGCTCCGGCGGGTTGAGCCTGGACTCGTCCGGCGGGCGGTACTGCTCGGCGCGGCCGTCGAAGAACCTGGTCCGCATGCCGCCGGGCACCACGAGCGTGACCCCGACCCGGCCGGCGAGCTCCATGGCCAGCGCCCGGGTGAACCCCACGACGCCGAACTTGGAGGCGCAGTAGGCGGTGGCGTCGCCGGCCACGCGCAGGCCAAGCGTGGAGGCCACCGTGACGACCCTGCCGTGGGCCCCCTCCAGGAAGGGCAACGCGGAGCGGACGACCGCGACCGTGCCGAACAGGTTGACCCGTACGACGCGTTCCCAGTCGGCGGTGGCCACCTCGGTGACCGGGCCGCAGGCGTCCACCCCGGCCGCGGTCACCACCGCGTGCAGGCCGCCGGCCTGCTCGGCGAGGTCGCGCACCGCCTCCTCGGTGGCGGCGCTGTCGGACACGTCGACCATGCGGAAATCGGCGACCGGGGCCGCCGGCGCCTGCTTGTCGAGCACCAGGGCCCGGTCACCGGCCCGTTGCACGGCGGCGACCACTGCCGCCCCAAGGCCGTCGGCTCCTCCGGAGACCAGCACGTTCATGTCAGCTCACCTCGTTCAGGGCATGGGCGAGTCGAGTCGTCGACCGCCCGTCTTGGTAGGGCAGGACGACGACCGCGCCGCCCCAGCTGCGCACCAGTGCGGCCTCGGGCAGGGTGTCGGCGACGTAGTCGCCGCCCTTGACCCACACATCCGGTCGCAGCCGTTCGAGCACGCGCTCAGGGCCGTCGTCGGAGAAGATCACCACGTCGTCGACGAAGCCAAGCGAACGCAGCAGCTCGGCCCGGTCGGCCTGGCCGTTGATCGGCCGGCTCGGGCCTTTGAGCCGGGCGACGGAGTCGTCGGAGTTCAGGCACACGATCAGGTGGTCGCCGAGCTGCCTGGCGGCGGCCAGCGTCCGGGTGTGCCCGGTGTGCAGCAGGTCGAAGCAGCCGCCCGTGGCGACCACCGTGCCGCCGCCCGAACGCACGGCTTCGGCACGCGTGATCGCCGCCGTCAGCGCGGCCCCGGAGCCGGCCGGGTCCAGCTCGATCTGCTGCCCACCGGCCGGCTCGACCGGCACCGGTGGCCCGGCCGGTTCCAGCCCGGCCAGTTCCAGCCCGACCGGTTCCAGCCCGACCGGTTCCGGCTCGGTCCGGCCGATCGCGCCGGCGCCGCCGTCGGCGAGGAACGAGGCCGCCTCCGCCATCGCCCGCCCGACCGCCAACGTGAGCACATCGCCGTGCAGCAACCGGACCGCGACCGTGGCCGCGAACCGGTCACCAGCGCCGCACGGGTCGGTCACGGCGACCGCCGTTGCCGGCAGATGGCACCTGGTCCGCCCGTCGTCGAGCACGGTGCCGCGCGCGCCCGCGGTCACGACGACCGCCCTGGCCTGCCAGCGGGACCGCAGCACGGTGGCCGCCGCGGCCGCTGCCGCCAGCCCGCCGCCGGCCGGTCCGCCGGCGAGCTGCCGGGCCTCCGCCTCGTTCGGCGTGGCGACGGCGACGCCAGGAACCGGCGCCGTACCCCTGGGGTGCGGATCCCACACCACCGGCACCAGCCCGGCGAGCCGCTCGAGCACGCCGCGCAGCCGCCGGTCGCGCGTCAGCCCGCGCCCGTAGTCGGACACCAGCACCGCGTCCGCCGCCTCGACCGCTGCCAGCATGCCGTCGGTGACCGCCGGGCGGGCGGGCCGGCAGCGGTCCATCCGGGCCAGCGTCACCCCGCTGGCGCGCAACCTCGTCTTCACCGCGGTCGGGCCGCCGGCCGGTCCGGCAACCACCCGCACGCACGACAGCTGCTCGCGCAGCAACGCGGCCTCGTCGTCGTCGCCGAGCCCGGTCACGAGCGTCACCGGCACGCCACCGCCGGCCGCCAGGCACGCCGCCAACCCGGCACCACCCGCTCGCACCCGCCGGCCGTGCTCGTCGAGTACCGGGGCCGGTGCGTCCGGGCACACGCGGCTCACCGCGCCGAAGACGTCGACGTCGAGCAGGCTGTCGCCGACCACGACCAGGTTCACGACGCCCTCCTGCCCGGCGGCTCCACCAGCGTCGGCGTGGTGGACGGCGCTCTGGTCACCGGCGTTGCCGGGACGGTGGCCACGGCGGGCACTGCGGGTACGTCGGAAAGCGCCGCCTCGAACGCCGCGCACAGCAGGTGCACCGCGACCAGGTGGCCCTCCTGCACCGTCGAGGTCGACCCTGGGATCGCGATCACCTCGTCGGCCAGCTCTGCCAGCGGATTGGGCGTGGCACCGGTCAACGCCCACACCGCCGCGCCCACCGAGCTGCCGGCCCGGGCCGCCGCGAGCACGTTGGCGCTGCTGCCACTGGTCGACAGCAGCACCAGCACGTCGTGCGGTCTGGCATGGGCGTGCACCTGCCGGGCGAACACCTCGTCGTAGCCGTAGTCGTTGCCGATCGCCGTCACCGACGAGGACTCGGCGGCGAGCGCGATCGCCGAGAACGGCCGCCGATCCCGGTCGAAGCGCCCGACCAGCTCGGCGGTCAGGTGCTGGGCCTCGGCCGCCGAACCACCGTTGCCGGCGGCCAGCAGCCGGCAACCTGCGGAGAGCCGGCGGGCCAGCCACTCGCCCCAGCGGGTCAACGTCGCGGACTGCAGCCGCAGCGCGTCCAGCGCGCCGGCCAGCTCGTCGAGCCGATCGGTCATCGATCCGCTGCTCGGCGGGCACATCACGCGCTCCCGGTCGCCGGCAGCGAGCCAGCTGGCTCCAAGTCGGGCGGCTCCAGTTCGGCCGGCTCCCGATCGGCCGGCTCCGCGCAGCGCTCGTACACCCGCAGGACGTCCTGCGCGACGCGGTCCCATGAGTAGCGGGACACCGCGCGGTCCCGGCCGGCGACGGCCAGGGCGCCGCGCCGGCCGGGGTCGGCAAGCAGGCATCGCAGGGCCTCGGCCAGGGCGCGGGGGTCCCGCGGCGGCACGTGTACGCCGGTCCGGCCGTCGACCACGGTGTCGGTGAGGCCACCGACCGCGCTGGCCACCACGGGCACGCCGCACGCCATGGCCTCGAGCGGGACGATGCCGAACGGCTCGTACCACGGCACGCAGGCGACCAGGTCGGCCGATCGCAGCAGTACCGGCATCCGGGAGCGGTCGACCTGCCCGGCCAGCGTCACCCGCTCCGCGACGCCGAGCCGCTCGGCCAGCGCCCGCAGCCGGCCCGCCTCGGCGTCGTGGGCCAGCCGGTGCGGCGCCGGGCCTCCGGCGATCACCAGCTCGGTGGCCTCCACCGTGGCCAGCGCCTCGATGAGCTCGGCGAAGCCCTTCCGGGGTACCAGCCGGCCGATTCCGACCACCCGGTGCGGCTGCCGCTCGAGCAGCCCGTCGACGCGCCGCGGGCCGTCCGGCCGGAACTGGCGGACGTCGACCCCGCACGGCACGATGGCGATCCGCCGCTTCGGCACACCGAGTCGAGCCAGCTCGAACACCTCGTCGCTGCAGGTGGCCACGATGGCGGTGGCAGCCTGGCCGATCATCCGCTCGACCGCGAGCCGTTGCCTCGGGCTGGTGTCCGCCGAGCCCTGGTGGCGGCGCTTGACCACGCCGAGCGCGTGGTAGGTGTGCAGCACGGGGATCCCGAGGTCGCGGCCGGCGCGCACGGCGGCCTGCCCGGACATCCAGAAGTGCGAGTGCACGACGTCCGGCCGGTCCGCCCGCAGCCGGCCGGCGAGGTACCGGGTGAACCGGCCCATGTGCGGCGGCAGTTCGTCCTTCGGCACGTGGCGCGGCGGCCCGGCCGGCACGTGCACGACCTCGTACCCGCCTGGAGCGAGGAGCCGTTCGGGCTGGTCGGGGGCGTCTCGCCGGGTGAAGACGGTGACCAGGTGGCCCTGCCGGGCGAGCGCGGCCGACAGCTGGGCGACGTGCAGGTTCTGCCCGCCGGCGTCGACCTCGCCGAGCGCGGCCAAGGGGTTGGCGTGCTCGGAGACCATGGCTATTCGCATCGCAGACATCCCCTCCTCCGTGGGCCGTCCCCGCTCGCCATCTGCCGGAGCAGGCCGTCCCAGCGCCTCAGAAATCGGGTAAGGCCGAAGTGTTCGAGCGCGAACTCGCGGGCGCTCTTGCCCAGCTGGCGGGCCCGGTCGGGCTCGCGGATCAGCGTCGCCAGCGCAGTGGCCAGGTCATCGACGCTGGTGGAGATCACGCCGGCCTCTGGTGGCACGGCGCGGACGACCTCGGTGGTGGCCAGCGCCACGACCGGCATCCCGAGGTGCATCGCCTCGATCAGGGAGAGCCCGAGCGACGTCCAGCGCACCGGGTGCAGGTAGACGCGGCGGCGCGCCATCTGCTCGTGCAGCTGGGCCGGGCGCAGATCCCCGATCGGGGACAGCACGTCGCCGCCGAGCCCGAGCGTCGTGGGCAGCTCATCGAGCTTCATGCCGAACACGTCCAGCGGCGCCACCCGCGCGAAGGCCGGGAGCAGGTCGGTACCGGTCGTGCGCCACCGGCGAACCGGCTCGTTGACGACCACCGCGGCCCTTGGCAGCTCGCCGGTGTAGCGGTAGCCGGGGTCGACGACGCCGTGCTCGATCACCGTGACCGGCGCCTGGCCGCTGTCCCACATCAGGTCGTTGAAGTGGGTGACGTGGACCAGGTGCACGCCGGCCAGGTCAGCGCACGGGTGCCGGGTGTCCGGCACCGCACCCTTGGGTGTGTTGTGCTCGACGTAGACGGCCGGCACATCGCGCCCCGGTGTGCGGCGCAGCAGCCGGGTCGCAAGCTCCAACTCCTGCGGTCGTTGCAGCACGACGACGTCGACGTCGGTGCCGGCAACCTCGTCGACGGGAACTTCGATGGCCGACGGCGGCCAGTCGCGGCCGCAGCGCCCGCCGCTGCCGTCCGGCAGCGTCGGCATCAGGTAGTCGTGGTCGCCGTGCACGAACGAGGTCATCCAGGATCCGTGCACGTGCCAGACGAGCACCCGCAGCCGCCTGGTCATGCCGCCTCCTCGCCCAGCGCCCGCACCGCGGCGACCACGTCGCCCGCGGTGACCGAGCTCAGGCAGGGGTGGCCGGGGACCGGGCAGTGCCTGGCCCTGGTGTCCCGGCACGCTGCGGTCTGGTCGCCGAGCAGCACCGCCGGCACCCGGTAGGGCGCCCACCGGCTGGCCGGCACCACCGGCGCGAACAGCGACACGACCGGGGTCCCGACGGCGGCGGCCAGGTGCGCCGGCCCGGTGTTGCCGACCACCACGGCGCGGGCGCCGCGCAGCACGCCGGCGAGCTCGGCGAAGCTGGTCGCGCCGCCGAGGTCGACGCCGCGGCGCCCGGCCACCCTGGCGGTCAGCTCGCGCTCGCCGGCGTGGCCGGTAACCAGCACCCGGTGGCCGTCTGCGTGCAGTGCCTCGACCGCTTCGGCGCAGCGCCACGCCGGCCAGGCCCGCGCCGGCGCCGTCGCACCCGGATGCAGCACGACGTAGTCGCCGCGACCGGCCAGCCCGGGAACCGGCGGTGGCGTGCGCACCCGCAGTTCTCCGCAGTCACCGGCCGGCAGCTCGCACCCCGCCGCCCTGGCCACCGCGAGCGCCCGCTCGGCCTCCGGGGAATCGTCCACGAAGTCCTCGTCCGGCCGCAGCCGCACGTCCAGCAGCGACCCGGCGTAGTCGGACGAGATGCCGGCCACGAACGGCACGCCGGCCTCCCGCAGCAGCAGCGCGAGCGGCAGGCAGGACTGGTGGAACGAGGTGAGGATCAGCGCGGCGTCGAACCCGGCCGCGGCCAGCTTTGCGACCAGCCCGCGCACCTCGTCGGGCCGGACCGGCCCGGGCTCTGGCGCGATCCACGGGCAGTCCCAGGTGAGCACCCGTGCCACGCCGGGCAGCAGCCCGGCCGCCTGCCGGCCGCCCCGGCCGCACAGCAGGGTCACCTCGCTCGGGCGAGCGCGCCAACCGGCCGCCGCGGCCCGCACCGCCGGCCCGGACAGCAGCACGTCGCCGTCACTGTCCAGCCTCGCGACCAACACCTTCGCCGTCATGTCCGCTCCACGGCCAGCCGGGCCGCGGCCAGCAGGTCGCGCACGACGACGGGCGCCGCGATGATCTCGTCACTCCTTGTAGCCGGATTCGGTACGAGCGCGGAGCGGGCCCCGGCGGCGTACGCGGCCTCGACGTCGGCCCCGATGTCACCGATCACGAGCGTCTGCTCCGGCGGGACGCCGAGCGCCGCGCATGCGGCGAGCACCAGACCCGGCCTTGGCTTGCGGCAGGGGCAGCCCGCCTGAGGTTCGTGCGGGCATACCTGCCAGGTGCCGAACCGGCCGAGCAGGTCCTCGACCCGAGCATGCACACGTTCGACCTGCGAAAACGTCAGCACGCCCCGCCCGATCCCTGACTGGTTGGTGACCACACCGGTGCGGATGCCATGCCTGTGCAGCAGGTCGACGGACTCTCGGGCGGCCGGCATGAGCCGGACCCTGGCCGGGTCCCCGTTGTAGGGGACGTCCTGCACCAGGGTGCCGTCCCGGTCGAACAGCACCGCCCTCAATTTCACGGGAGCAGAGGTTGCCGAGAGACGTTGGGCTAAACGGAGGAAGCAGAACTACTACTCTCGGTCAGCACTTCTCTCGCTCCGTGGCACCCGGCGGCCCGGGATCACCAGCGAGAACGCCGCGGCGACCAGGCACAGCGCCCCCGCGCCGTACCACGCCATCGTGTACTGGCCGAGGCCGTCCCGTACCGCTGCCGCGGAAATTGCAGCAATGGCTGCGCCGACCTGGTGCGAGGCGAACACCCAGCCGAACACCACCGCGCCGGACAGGCCGAAGATCTCGCGGCACAGCGCGACCGTCGGCGGGACGGTGGCCACCCAGTCCAGGCCGTAGAAGATGATGAAGACGAGCATGCTCGGGTGCGCCGACTCGGCGAACAGGTGCGGAAGCAGCATCAGCGACAGCCCGCGCAGCGCGTAGTAGCCGCCAAGCAGCAGCCGCGAGTCGACCCGGTCGGTCAGCCAGCCGGAGGCGACCGTGCCGGCGATGTCGAAGATGCCGACCAGCGCCAGCAGCCCGGCCGCGGTCGTCTCGGACATGCCGTGGTCGTGTGCAGCCGGGATGAAGTGCGTGCCGATCAGCCCGTTCGTGCTCATCCCGCAGATCGCGAAGCCGCCGGCGAGCAGCCAGAACGCCGGCGTCTTCGCGGCGTCACGCAGCGCCCTGACAGCGCGCGCGGCGGCCCCACCGCTGACCGGACCGACCGGCACCTCGTCGGCGGCCGTCGCGCCGTACGCGGTCAGCCCGACGTCGGCCGGGTAGTCCCGCAGCAGCCACAGCACGAGCGGGATCACCGCGAGCGCCGCGCCGGCGATCGTCAGCGACGCCAGCCGCCAGCCGTACTCGGCGGCGACCACGGCCACGATCGGCAGGAACACCAGCTGACCGGCGGCGCCGCCCGCAGTCAGCACGCCGGTGACGATGCCGCGGTGCCGCACGAACCAGCGGTTGGTCACGGTGGCCACGAAGGCCAGCGCCATCGACCCGGTGCCAAGGCCGACCATCAGGCCCCAGCACACGATCAGCTGCCAGGCCGCGGTCATGAACACGGTCAGCCCGCTGCCCGCCGCGATGATCAGCAGTGCGATCGACACCACCCGGCGCATGCCGTAGCGGTCCATCAGCGCCGCGGCGAACGGCGCCGTGAGGCCGTAGAGCAGCAGGTTGACCGAGACCGCAGCCGAAATCGTCGTGCGGGCCCAGCCGAACTCCTCGTGCAGCGGGTTGATCAGCACGCCGGGCGCGGCCCGGAACCCGGCCGCGCCGACCAGCGCCACGAACGCCACGGCCGCGACCCACCAGGCGCGGTGCAGCCCGCGTTGCACGACCGGGGTCAGCGTCATCGGCGTCGAGTCTTGGTGATCACGCCGGTTCCTGGCCAGTGGCCTGAAGGCCATCATGTGCAAGAATCGGGCCATGCGCCACCGGCTGGCCGTGCTGGTCCTCGACGGCGTCGCCGCGTTCGACCTCGGCGTCGCGGTCCAGATCTTCCGCAGCACCACCGACCGCTCCGGGCACAGGCTCTACGACGTGCGGGTCTGCACGCCCGACGGCGGCAAGGTGCGCTCCGGTGGCGAGTTCGGCATCGTGCCCGACCACGGGATCGAGGCGGTGCTCGACGCCGACACGGTGCTCGTGCCCGGCGTCTACGGCTCGGCACTCGGCGGCGAGTTCGCCGCCGGCGTGCTCGAGGCGTTACGCGCCGCGGCCGGTCGCGGCCGGGTCATGTCGATCTGCACCGGCGCCTTCGTGCTGGCGGCCGCCGGCCTGCTCGACGGCCGCCCGGCGACCACCCACTGGTTCCACGCCGACCGCTTCCGCCGCGCCTATCCGGCCGTTCGGCTCGACCCCGACGTGTTGTTCGTCGACGACGGCGACATCCTGACCTCGGCCGGCGTCGGCGCCGGGATCGACCTGTGCCTGCACGTCGTGCGCCGCGACCACGGCAGCGAGACCGCCAACCGCACCGCCCGGCGCTGCGTCGTCGCGCCGTGGCGCGACGGCGGCCAGTCCCAGTTCATCGAGCGCCCGGTCGTCGCACCGACCGAGGCGTCGACAGCGGCGGCCAGGGAATGGGCGCTGCAGCACCTGGCCGAGCCGCTCGACCTGCCGGCGGTGGCCAGGCACGCCCGGATGAGCGTGCGGACGTTCACCCGGCGGTTCCGCGCAGAGACCGGTACCAGCTTCGGCCGCTGGCTGGCCGCCCAACGCGTCGAGCACGCCCGCGACCTGCTGGAGAGCACCGACCTTCCGATCGACCAGGTCGCAGCACGCTGCGGCTTCGGCACCGCGGCCTCGCTGCGCCAGCACCTGCACAGCGTTCTGGGAGTCGCGCCGAGCGCCTACCGCCGGACGTTCCACCCGCCGCGCTCGGCCTGACGCGCCGCCGTCTACTGGGCCGTCAGTGCAGTGCCAGGCGGAGGGTGGTCGCGGTGCCGAACCGGGCGGCGGTGGCGTCCTTGAGGGCGCGCAGACCACCGCGCCGGAAGTCCAGGTGCAGTTCGGCGAGCGAGCGCTGGGCCATGGCATCGCCGGCGAAGGCGTCGATGCAGGCCTGCGGCTCGGCGTTGGCCAGCGCCAGCAGCGCACCGGCCGCGCCCAGCGGGCCGGCCAGCGACAGCACCGCCGACGATCCGACGTACGTGCGGCCCGTCCAGTTGGTGAGCTCGTCGAGCAGGCGGTTCGGGTCGCCCGAGGAATCCTTGAGCGCGGCGAACTGCAGGCCGGCGAGCGCCTCGACCGGAATTCCCGGCACACCGAGCGGGCCGGGGTTGTGATAGCCGAACACCCGGAGCGGGCCGCCCGCGGCGTCAGCGACCGCACCGAAGAACTCCTGCAGGTCGACCCCGCCGCGAGCGGGGTGCACGAGCACCGCGTCCGCCCCGGCGTCCATCGCCGCCCTCACCCTGGCCGCTGCCGCCCTGGCCCAGGCGCCGCTCGCGCCGGCGATCACCGGCACCTCGATCGCCGAGGCGACCGCGGCGATCAGTTCGGCCCGCTCGGCGTCGTCGAGGGTCTCGGCCTCCCCGGTGGTGCCGGCGACCAGCACCGAACGCACGCCGAGGTCGACGAGCCGCTTCGCGTGGCCGACCGTCGCCGGCAGGTCCACCGCGCCGCGGTCGTCGAACATCGTCAGCAACGCGACGCCGACTCCACCGAACAATTCGAAGGCCCTCCTATTGGGAAACGTCGCTGGCGAACGGCGAGAATGCCTGATAAATTCGCAGCACTGAGCGCGACGAGATTACGAATTGTATTTGACTTAGTTCGAGTATAGCAGAGGTGACAATAGAGTGTCAATCTCGATTCCGCAGCCCGAAAAGGGCGAGCTTTGGCGGGAACGGCAGTACGTGAGCACGCTGTACACGCACCTCGACGCGTTGCGAGCGGAGACCTCGGCCCTGCTGGCCGGCGCCCTCGCCGAGCCCGGTACCGGCACCCACCAGGGCGATTCAGAGCGTGACTCGCTGGTCGGGCACTACCAGAGCCGCATCGCGCAGATCGACGCAGTCGACAGCGGGCTGTGCTTCGGCCGGCTCGACCGCACCGGCGGCGACCGCACCTATATCGGCCGGATGGGACTGCTCGACGACGCGAACGGCTACGAATCTCTGCTCGTGGACTGGCGCGCGCCGGCCGCTCGGCCGTTCTATTGCGCGACCGCGGTCAGCCCGGAATCGGTGGTGCGCCGCCGGCATTTCCGCACCAGTGGCCGCAAGCTCGTGGACTACGACGACGAGCTGTTCGACCTGACGGCGCCTCGCCCGAGCGATTCACGGCTCAACGGCGAAACCGCATTGCTGGCCGCGCTTGACGCCCGCCGGACCGGGCGGATGGGCGACATCGTCGCCACCATCCAGGCCGAGCAGGACCATGTCATCCGCTCCGAGCTGACCGGCGTACTCGTCCTGCAGGGTGGCCCCGGCACCGGCAAGACCGCCGTCGCCCTGCACCGGGCCGCGTACCTGCTCTACACCCACCGTGAACGGCTGGCCAGGCGCGGCGTGCTGATCGTAGGCCCGAGCCCGACCTTCCTGCGCTACATCGACCAGGTCCTGCCCTCGCTCGGCGAGACCGGCGTGCTGCTGCGCACCGTCGGCCAGCTCTTCCCTGGCGTCGAGCCCACCGGCGACGAGCCGGCCGAGGCCGCCGCCGTCAAGGGCCGGGCCGAGTGGGCCGACATCATCGACGCCGCCGTGCTGGACCGGCAGCGGCTACCGAGGACCGCGCTGACCGTGCCGTTCGACGGCGGCACCGTTCGGGTCGACCGCCGGGTCTGCGAGTCGGCCCGACGGCGCGCCTGGGAAACCCGGCTGCCGCACAACCTCGCCAGGCGGACGTTCCGTAACGAGCTGCTCGATGCGCTCGCCAGCCAGGTCATCGCCAGGTATGAGTACGGCCTGCCGGCAGCCGACCTGGCCGCGGAGCTGGCCGCCACGCGCGCCGAGCTGGCCGAGGAGGCCTTGGTCGACGCCGCCGTCGACGAGCTCTGGCCGTCGCTCACCGCGCAGCAGCTGCTCACCGGCCTGTACTCCGAGCCGAGCCGGCTCGCCGCTACCGCGCCGCAGCTCACCAGCGCCGAGCGGGAGCTGCTGCACCGCCCGCCGGGCGCCCCGTGGACGCCGGCCGACGTGCCGCTGCTGGACGAGGCCGCCGAACTGCTCGGCGTGGACGACACCGAGGAGCGCGCTCGCGCCGCCGCCGCGCGCCGCAGCGAGCTCGACTACGCAAGTGACGTGCTGGAGGCGCTCGACCTCGAGGAGGACGCCGACCCCGACATACTGCATCCCGGCGACGTCCTCAAATCGACGCACCTGGCCGAGCGGCACGAGCACCGGCCCGACCTCACCGCCGTCGAGCGCGCCGCCGCCGACCGCACCTGGACGTTCGGTCACGTCATCGTCGACGAGGCGCAGGAACTTTCGCACATGGCGTGGCGGGCCATCATGCGGCGCTGCCCGACCAGGTCGCTCACGGTCGTCGGTGACGTCGCGCAGACCGGGTCGGCCGCGGGCGCGAGCCGCTGGGCCGACGCTCTCGAGCCGCACCTCGGCTCGCAGTGGCGGCTGGCCGAGCTGACCGTCAACTACCGCACGCCGGCCGAGATCATGACCGTCGCCGCCGGAGTCCTAGCCGAGATCGACCCGGAGCTGGCGCCGCCGGAATCGGTACGAACCGCTGGCGTCGCCCCGCTCGCCTACCGGTTCGACTCCGCCGCGGCGCTGGCCTGCGGCCTGCCAGGTGTGATCACCGCCGAGGCCGGTGAGGTGGCCGGCGGCCGGCTGGCCGTGCTCACGCCGCTGGGGCGATTCGAGGAGCTGGGGCGGCTGCTCACGGCCGCCATGCCCGAGGCGGCGGTCGGCGGTTCGCCCGGCGCCCTGGAGGCCCCGGTCGTCGTGCTCGCGGTCGGGCAGGCCAAGGGCCTGGAGTTCGACGCCGTCGTCGTCGTGGAGCCGGCCGAACTGCTCGCCGAGTCGTCGCGCGGCGCCAGCGATCTGTACGTGGCGCTCACCCGCACGACCACGCGGCTGGCCGTCGTCTCCACGGGCGAGCTGCCCGCTGCGCTGGCTGGGCTTACTTACGCCCCCCGGCAACCCACGTCGACCACGGGATCTGCCAGTCGCCGAAGCCGTCCCACGACTTCAGGTCAGGCCCGCCGGAGTTCCTGATGATCACGACGTCGCCCTTCTTCACGGTGTCGAAGAACCACTTCGCATTGGGCGGTGCGGCGTTGATGCAGCCGTGACTGACGTTTCGGTGACCCTGGTCGGCGACCGACCAAGGCGCCGAGTGCACGAACTCGCCGCCGTTGGAGATCCGCACCGCCCAGTCGACCTCCGTCCGGTAGCCCTCGGGCGAGTCGACCGGTACGCCGTACGTGGACGAGTCCATGATCTTCTTCGGGTGCAGCTCGGTCACCACGTGCACGCCGTTGCTGGACGGCGCGGCGGGCTTGCCGAGCGACACCGGCATCTGCTTCGCCACCGCACCGTTGATCGTGACGACCATCTGGTGCGAGGCGCCGTCGGCCTCGGCGATGACGGCGTCGCCGATGCTGAACGAGATGTGCCGGTCCTCCTCACCGTAGATCCCGTTGCCGAGATCCTTGCCGTAGATCATGATGTCGGCCGCGACCTTGGTGCCTGCGCGCCAGTACTCCTGCGGGCGCCAGTGCACCTCCTTGTCGGAGTACCAGTAGAACGCGCCCTCGACCTTCGGTGTCGTCGTGATCCCGATCGACTCCTGGGCGGCCTGCTTGTTCTTGATCGACTCGTCGAAGTAGATCGCGATCGGCTGGCCGACGCCGACGACCTGGCCGTTGGTCGGGTTCATCGACGCGAACGTCACCGTGCTCGGCTTGACCGTCGTGAACGCCGACGTGGCGCTGTTGGGCTGGCCGTCGGTTCCGGTCCCGGACGCGGTGACCTGGTAGGTCTTGCCGTAGCCGAGCGGTTCGCCGGAGGTCCACGTCGAACCGTCCGGGCTGAGCGTGCCCTTGACCACCCTGCCCTCCGGGTTGGTCAGCGCGACCTCGGTCAGCTTGCCGTCGCTCGCGGTCACCGTCACCGGTGCGATCGGCGACACGTCGGTGGTCTTGTCGGCCGGAGTGATGGCGAACTCGAGCACGGGCGCCGGCGCCGCGGCCTCGCCGGACTGACCCTTCGGCGAGTCCCCACCGCCGCCCGGTGCCGCGTCGGGCGAACTGCACCCGACCGCCAGCGTCGCCACCAGGGCCATCAGCCCGATGACCCGCACGGCGCTTCCCCTCATCCGCATCTCGCCCGCCTCCACCTGCGACAACCCCGACGCGATCCAGTCTGCACCAGCACCACGACGATTACCGTCCGGATTCGTCCGTTTCGGTCCGGATCAGGTCCTCACCAATGAAGACGCCCCGCGGTGCCCGCCGGTTGTCACAACCTCACAACGCACGCTCGGTCATGGTCACAACTTGGCCACCGAGCTACCGATTCGAGCCCACCGCGCTGCCCGTGCTACCGTTCCTACGGCCTCGCGGGGAGCGAGGCCACTCGCGCGATGAGCGCACGCGCCACTAGCTCAACTGGCAGAGCAGCTGGCTCTTAACCAGCGGGTTCGGGGTTCGAGTCCCTGGTGGCGCACCACTACTCAACGGCCTGACCTGCGGAAACGCGGGCCAGGCCGTTGATTTGACCGTCCATTGTGGACGTATGTGTGCTCCTGGGCGCCGATCGGGCGCCGTTCAAGATCAAGAACGGGCGAAACGTCAGCCCCGCACGGCTAGCTTCACCCCGGACCAAGTGGTGGCGACCGCCCCGCCGTCGGCGCTCCGCACGGTCACCAGAGGGTGCTGCGCATACAGGACGATGGGGAGGACCCACTGTTGGGTAGGCCGCGCAGCGAGGTGCCCGCTGTTGGCGGGTCCTTTTCCGTGCGGCCCCCCGCCGAACCGGACGTGCCGGTTTGCCGGCATCCGGCTCTCTAGTGATCTATGCCGTGATTGCGGTTGGTGGCCGTCGGACGTGGATGTGGTCGTGGCAGGGCGTGCAGACCATGAGGGTTTTGCGTCGCCGGGTTGCCATGAGTTGTCCCACGCTGGCCGGCCGGGGCCGGGGTGTGCGAGGTCAGCCAGTTTCGCGACGTGGTGGGCTTGCAC